>Ga0214473_10008078_pt1 | contig 12466 bp, 8 predicted proteins | sample RVTome_7_FD_203509 | JGI IMG/M metagenome (GOLD analysis project Ga0214473, IMG submission 203509) | Soil microbial communities from uranium-contaminated site in the Upper Colorado River Basin, Wyoming, United States - RVT98D197 | ecosystem: Environmental > Terrestrial > Soil > Contaminated >... | reverse complement strand
GACGTTCGCCGATCGGGAGGCCCTAACCGTGCCCTCCATCCCCGTCTTCGAGACCATGGATTACGCGTCCGAATTCCGCAACGCTCAATCCCAACCCCGAACGGTTTACATACTGGAGCAGGTTTCCGAGTCCGTATCTTCGGAAATCATTTATTAGGAGGTACCACCGCCATGAACAAGATGATCAAACCGGCTCTCGTGATCATGGCTTCCCTCGCCGTCCTGGCCCCCTCTTTCGGGGCTGAAACGGCCGGGGCGAAGGGCATCGAACCCGACATCACGGACGTCGCCAAAAAGGTCTTTCCTTCGGTCGTCCGGGTCGAGGTGCAGAACCATATGCGCCGGGTGGCTACCGGCGTCGTGATCGAGAAGGGCGGCTACATCGTCACCACCGCCCTCATTTCCCCGCGCGAGGAAAAGATCACCGTCACGACATCGGAAGGCAAGAGGATCGACGCCGAGTTCCTCGGCTTCGACACGGAGACCCAGCTGGCCCTGCTCAAGGCTAAGGACGCGGGCCTGCCCGCCCTGGCCCTCGGAAAGGCCGCGGACCTGGCGCCGGGCTCCTGGATCTGCGTCGTCGGGGTTTCGCCCGAGCAGACCGCGACCGTGACCCAGGGCATCGTCAGCTCCGTCGCCGAAGACAAACTGCGGCTCAACGTCTGGGTGACGCCCGGGTCGAGCGGCGGCCCCGTCGTCGACGCCAACGGCCGGATGGTGGGGCTCCTCCGCGGCATCTACATGGAGGAGAAGCCCGTCGTCTTCCAATTCAGGGACAAGGAGCAGTCGGGCTCCGGAGTCGTTTTCAGCAGCCGCGCCGAAGCCCCCTCTTCCGGGATGGCCCTGGCCGTGCCCGTGGACGTCGTCAAGGACATCAGCGGCCAGATCAAAGACAAGGGCAAGGTCGAACGGGGCTGGTTGGGAGTGGGGATCGGCCTCAACGAGGAAGGCCGGACCGAGATCGGCTCCATCGACCCGGAAAGCCCGGCCGAGCTGGCCAAGCTCCAGACCGGCGACTTCGTCCTCAAGATCGGGGACAGGGACGTCTCCAGCCCCGACGTGCTGGCCGTCGAGATCCGGAAGAGGAAGCCGGGCCAGGACGTCACCCTAAAGATCGAGCGGGACGGCAAGCCCATGGACGTCAAGGTCAAGCTCGGCGAGCTGGCCGAAGTCGACGCTTTCAAAGAGATGGACGTTCGCTTCCCGGGACTGTTCGGGCCGGGCGCGCCCAATCCGCTGGTCAAGCCGAAGCCGGGCACCCCGGGAAGCCCCACTAATCCGGTGATCAAACCGAAGCCGGGGCTCCGGCTCGAGCTCGCCCCGCGGACCCCCGAGTGGTCCTTCGAGACGCGGAAATACATCGGCGTCTACTGCGGGGAGCTCAACCGGGAGCTGGCCGAGCACTTCGGGGTCAAGGAGGGGATGGGCCTCATCGTCTCCAAGCTGACCGAGGGCGGCCCTGCGGAAAAGGCCAAGCTCAAGGTCGGTGACGTCATCGTCAGCGTGGACGGCAAACGCGTGGAGAGCGTGAACGACCTCATCGACCTCGTCCAGGCCAAAGCGAAAGGGGCCAAGATCAAGCTCGAGATCCTGAGGGACAAGAAGGCCATGACCATCGACGTCGAGGTTTCCGAGGAGGAGAGCGGCGGGCTCTTCGACTCCGGGAACTTCCAGGGCTTCCTCGAATCATGGCAGGGCTACACCGACGCTTTCAAGACCGAGCTCAAGAAGTGGCAGTCCGAGGGGATGCCCGAGCTCCGGCAGAACCTGAAGAAGATCAGTCCAAAGGGGCTTTTAAAAAGGATCTGAGAGACCTGCTCCTGTCTCTTGAGGGGCTGTCCCGCGAGGGGCGGCCCCTCTTTTTTATTCTGAAAGATTGAGCCAGCGCTTCCTGAGCCGCTCGAACTCTTCGGCCGGGAGCTGGGCCTTGTCGAAATAGCCTTTTGCTGATCTTTGCCGCAGGGCTTCGTAGAGGATGACGGCGACGGAGACAGACAGGTTGAGACTCTGGACCATGCCCAGCATGGGGATGCGGACGACCTTATCGGCGAAGGCCAGGACTCCGTCCGAGATGCCCTCCGACTCGCAGCCGAAGACGAGGGCGACCGGTTTGGCGAAATCGACGTCCGTGTAGGGGATGGCGTCATTCTGGAGATGCGTGGCGACGATCTCGAAGCCCGCTTTTTTCAAGGGCCCAAGACATTCGGTGGGTGTCGCGTGGACGGCGATCTCGAGCCACTTGTCGGCCCGGGTTGAGATGGCCTCGTTAAAGCGGAGGAGCTCCGGGTTAGGCGAAACGAGGTCGAGGTGGAGGATGCCGGCGGCGTCGCACGTCCGGATGACGGCGCTGGCGTTGTGGGCGATGGTCACACCCTCGAGCACGACGCGCAGGTCGGGCTGGCGCAATGACAAGACTCGGGTGACCTTTTCGATCCTTTCGGGCGTCGGCATTCCGGAACTATATCAGACAGGGCGGGGGATAGGCAACGTCGTCGGGGACTGTCGTCGGGGACATGTACCTCCGGTACGTGTCCCCTCTCTTTGGGGACTGTACTATGGGGGAGAGCCAGCCCCCATAGTGCTGTCCCTCTTCCGGACGGCGGCGCGTCTTGTAAATCGGGACAACTTCCCTTATAGTTATTGGCCGTGCCGGTGTGGCGGAACTGGCAGACGCGCGGGACTCAAAATCCCGTCCGGGGCAACTCGGGTGTGGGTTCGATTCCCTCCACCGGCACTTATAAAATCAACAACTTGCGGCCCGTGCGGGGCCGGTGATCTTGTTGTGTGGCTGAGAAAAGCCCGGCGCGGCAGTGGCGAGTGAGCGCAGACCTGCCACGTCCCTTGAGTTCGAGGATTTCTACCGGGCGGCGTCGGGAATGTGCCCAGCATCGACCACATAATTCTCAGGGCTATAGGCCTCCGGCTCCAGAGACCAAAATGCTTGAAAATCTCAATTCAGAGGTGGTACATTGAACGGCGGCAGGTCAATCGCCCTCTCATATTTAGCATTTGGCCAAAAGGGGGATGCGCGATTTGTTCCCGTTTTATGGGCGTCATAGGAGATGAGGGGGATAGTGTGAAAGCCAAGTACTCCGGTTTGATAATTCTCTCCGCGATTTCCTCGATACTTTTTTTTCTCGTATGTGGGAAGACGAGCCCAACTTCTCCCAACATCACTCCGAAAGATCTGAGCATACCGGTGTTGTATATAAGAGTGGCCCCCATTAATTTAGCGGGAGCAAATGTTGCTGATTTGTTTTGGAGCTATCCGAACTACAATGGACAGGTACAGATGAGATCTCAGGACGAGGACAGTTTTATTGCCACAGCACAAATAAAAACAGAAACGAAAATCAGAATATATGTTTATGACATGAGAAAGTACCCTCCTAACGTCCGTAAGCGGATCTTAATAGATGGTCATGAGCTTCTTTTTGCTGGCACGGTAGATGGCTATGTGGAATTCATCTACCACAATGACTGGAGCATTGAGGTAACTAGTCCGAATTAAAAAGAACTGAAGCCGGAGAGTCGCAGGCGGACACTCTCCTGCTCGTAACGGACGCTGGTTAGGAGATGGTCTGACCTCTTGGATTTTCTGGGGGCGCCGAATGCTAAGAGGTTATAAAGAGCTTCCCCTCCATAACCACAACATACAGCTTGACAAACCGAAATCAACACTATATATAGTTACTATGGGAAAAAAAATTCGTTCCGTTTTTTTGCGTTCCGGCCTAACTAAGAAATGCCCGGTCATGATGGTCTGTCCGTATTGCCACATGCTTTTCGGAGCCTACGGCGAACTAAGGAAAAAGCCCAGGTCATCTGAAACGGCAACCCCCCAAATGGCTCAGGCTCTTCCGTTAGACGGCGGGACGCACTAAAACGCAACGAGCTCGTCGATTTTCTCACCGGGGACTCGGCTCCGGGCCCTTTTTTTAACAGAGGACTCAAAATTTCGTCCCGGGCAACATCGGGTGGAAGCGAAATCAGTTGTCGTTCTCCGGATATAGTAATATAATCGGATAAGTCAAAATGGATCGCACCGCCCGTCATCGCCTCCGGATATCGACGAGCAGAACCGGATTGCGCGGCCGGGTCGTGCGAGAAACTCATCGAGGAGGAGCGAAATGAGACGATACAGTTGGATGTTGGCGGTGGTCGCGATCGCGGCCCTGGTCGCGGGGAGCCTGGCTCAGACACCCGTCCGGAAGCCGGCCAGCCCGGCGGGGACGGCCGCTACCCAGATCGGCGGCAAATACGTGGAAGTCCAGGGCGGCCAGCGATATCAGGACGGCAAGTGGATCGAAGTGACGTACAGCCGGCCCATCAAGCGCGGGCGTCAGAATCTCTTCGGCTCGGGCGCGGACTACGGCAAGGCTGTGAGCGACGATTCTCCGGTTTGGCGGGCGGGCGCGAACCAGACGACCCGCCTCAAAACCGAAGCGCCGCTCGTCTTCGACGGCAAGACGCTGCCGGCCGGGGAATACAGTGTCTTCGTGGAACTGAAGGAGAACGCCTGGACCCTCATCTTCTCCAATTGGCCGGCCCAGGAAAAGTACGATCCCAACAATAAGGCCGCTCTCTGGGGTTCCTATGGATACACCCCCGACAAGGACGTCCTCCGGGCGGCGATGAAGGTTGAGACCCTGCCGTTCTCGGCGGACCAGTTCACGATCGCTTTTATCGACATGGCCGCCGACGGCGGGAAACTGGCGATGATGTGGGACAAAACGATGGCCACGGCATCGTTTAAGTCCGGCAGCTAGAAGGATTGGTAACAGCTGAAAGTGCCGTTCAAAGTGAGTCTGCCCCAATAAACCCAAGGAAAGATACCGCGGACGGATTTCCCGGCGGTCCGGTCTATTCCGGCCTGGGAGAAGGACGAATTTGAAAAAATGGTCGGTGAAGATATTGGGACTGCTGTTGGTGTTCTCTATTCCGGTCAAAGCCCAACAGCGCGGCGTTCCCAACGCCGCGGATCTGGAAATCGCGCTCCAGAAGCTAAACGTCCTGGGGAGCGTCCTCTATGTCGGGGCCCATCCCGACGACGAGAACACGTCGCTCCTGGCGTTGCTCTCGAAGGGCCGGAAATACCGGACGGCCTATCTTTCGGTCACGCGCGGCGAAGGCGGCCAAAACCTGATCGGTCCGGAACAGGGGGCGGAGCTCGGCCTCCTGCGAACGCAGGAACTCCTGGCCGCCCGCCGGATCGACGGGGCCGAGCAGTACTTCACCCGGGCGGTCGATTTCGGCTATTCCAAAACGGCGGCGGAAACCCTCGAAATCTGGGGAAAAGAGAGCGTCCTCGGCGACATCGTCTGGGTGATCCGGAAATTCCGTCCCGATGTGATCATCACCCGGTTCTCCGCCGAGGGGACCGGCGGGCACGGGCATCACACGGCCTCCGGGTTGCTGATCAAAGAAGCCTTCGCCGCGGCCGCCGACCCGAACCGGTTCCCCGAACAATTGACATACGTGCCGGTCTGGAAGACGACGCGGATCCTGTTGAACAGGGGACGCCCGCGTCCGGAGGAGGCGGCGCCGGCCTTGCGTATCGATACCGGCGAATACGACCCGCTCTTGGGAAAATCCTACTCCGAGATCGCCGGCGAGAGCCGGTCCCAACATAAAAGTCAGGGCTTCGGCTCGGGGGGACGGAGAGGGACCCAATACGACTACTTCGAGCTTTGGGCCGGAGAGCCGGCCGCCCAAGACATATTTGAGGGGATCGACGTGACCTGGAATCGCCTCCCCGGCGGCCAAAAGGTCGGTTTCCTTTTGGCCGAATGCACCCGATCGTTCGATCCCCGGCAGCCCTCCCGGTCGGTCCCCGGCCTCCTGGGCGTTCAAGCCGAGCTGGACAAGCTCCCCGAGTCTGAATGGGTCCGTCTGAAGAAAGAGGAATTGTCGCGGGTCATCCAAGGCTGCGCCGGGATCTGGATGGAAGCGATCGCCGACGACTTCGCCGCTGCTCCGGGCGATGAAATCCTCATCCGGACATCGATCGTCAATCGGTCGGACCAGCCGTTCGTCCTCCATGGCCTCGGCATTCCCCGTATCGTCGCCGATTCCGTCGTCGATCGGCCCCTGAAAAACAACGAAACCCTGGCCATCGAGAATAAGGTTCTCATCCCGGAGGGCTTTCCCTTGTCCCAGCCTTATTGGCTGGAGCCCTCCCCTCAAAACGGTCCGTTTTCGGCCGGGGATCGCCTTCTCATGGGCCTGGCCGAAAATCCGCCTTCCCTTAGCGTCGCCCTCGTCCTGAGTACGGAAGGACGGCTTCTTGAATACTCCATCCCCGTTCTCTTTCGCTGGACGGATCAGGTCCGAGGCGAGCTTTACCGGCCTTTCGAGGTCCGGCCGCGGGTGACGATCCAGATCGAAGACGGCGTCAAAATATTTCCCGGCCTGGGCCCCCAGCTGGTGAAGATCAGGTTGAAGAGTCATTCAAAGAACGTCGCCGGGACCATCCGCCTTAAAGGGATGGACGGGTGGCGGGTCGCTCCGGCCGGCCTTCCTTTTTCCCTCGCCGGCAAGTATCAGGAGGTAGAGGTCTCGTTCGAAATCTCTCCGCCGAAAAACGCCCAGGAATCCGTCCTCACAGCCGAAGCGGACCTCGGCGAAGAAATCATGAGACGGGCGATGGTGGAGATCTCCTATCCCCACATTCACCGCCAGGTCTATTTCCCGGAGAGCCGGATCAAGGTCGTCAAACTCGACATCCGAACCAAAGGGAAGAGGCTCGGCTATATCATGGGCGCGGGGGACGACGTCGCCGACGGCCTTCGCCACCTCGGGGTTGTTGTGACGATGCTGACCGACGAAATGCTCGAAACATCCGATCTGTCCTCGTTCGACGCCATCGTCGCGGGCGTCCGGGCTTACAACACGCGCGATCGCCTCAACAACGCGAAGCAGCGGCTCCTCGAATACGTTGAACGCGGCGGCACCCTGGTCGTCCAATACAACGTCGCCTCCGGCGCGCTCGCCGACCGGATCGGGCCATATCCTCTGACCATCGGTCGCGACCGGGTGACCGTGGAAAGCGCCCCGGTGGCGTTCCCGGTCCCGGACCATCCGCTCTTGACCTTCCCCAACAAAATCACGTCCAGCGACTTCGAGGGGTGGGTCCAGGAGAGAGGCCTGTATTTCGCTTCGTCTTGGGACGAGAAGTATGAAGCGATCCTCTCCTCGCATGATCCCGGCGAGCCGGATCGAAAAGGCGGTCTCCTGTACGCGCGATACGGGAAAGGCGTTTTCATATATACGGCGTACGCCTGGTTTCGGCAGCTGCCGGCGGGCGTGCCCGGGGCGTTCCGGATTGTCGCCAATCTCATTTCGGCGGGGAAGCGCTGAGGCGTGTTCATCCCGACGAAGCGGCTCCCGCATCTTCCGCGCCTGGCGGACGATTATTTTTACGACTACGGCAAAGTGCGGGAGTTCTTTGACGGCGATTTTCGAGACGCCGCCGCCTACGAGCGCCAAACTGAACGGACGCTGGCGCGCCGCATTCCCCGGGAGGAGTTGGCCGCGATTCTAAAGGAGCAAAACCAAAGCTACGGATGCGGCCCGCGGACTCTGGGGCATATCGAGGCCATGGAGCGGGAGCAGGCCTGCGCCGTCGTCACCGGACAGCAAGCGGGGCTTTTTTCCGGGCCGCTCTACACGATCTATAAGGCCTTGACCGCGGTCAAGCTCGCCGAGCGCCTGAGCCGGAACGGCCCTGGAAAGTACGTCCCGGTGTTTTGGCTGGCCTCGGACGATCACGATTTGGCCGAGATCGATCACATCGTCCTTTTGGACAAAGACAACCGGCTCGAGGAGGTCCGCTGCGGAATGCCTTCTGGTGAGCCCAGAGTCCCCGCTTCCGCTCTCGTCTTGCCGCCGGAGATCGCGGATTGTCTTCGTCGACTCGGGGATCTCACCCAAGAATCCGAATTCAAGGCGGATATCATCGCCGCTTTGAGCGAAGCCTATCGGCCCGGCCGCGGCTGGGCCGAGGCGTTCGCGCGATGGATGACCCGGCTGTTTCAATCGCACGGCTTGATCTTCATCGACGCCTCCCATCCCCGCCTGAAAGTGTTGGGCGGAGAGGTTTTTTATCGCGAAATCTCCGAAGAGTCCGCGGCGACTCCGCCGGCCCTCGCCGCTTCGCGGAGACTGCGCGACGCCGGATACGAAGGCCAGGTTCACTTGCATGAGGGGATTCTCAATGTTTTCTACGCCGAGCGGCAGCGGCGGTCCGTCCAGTGGGACGGCCAGGCCTTCGAAATCAAAGACCCGCGGGAGACACGTTCGAAAGAAGACCTCCTCACCCTGGCGAAAGAGAAGCCGTTTCTCTTCAGCCCCAATGTCCTTCTCCGGCCCATCTATCAGGACACCCTCCTGCCGACCGTCGTCTATGTCGGCGGGCCGGGGGAGATCGCCTATTTCGCCCAGATGAAAGGCGTTTATGAAAAATTCGGCCTGCCGATGCCGGTGATCTACCCGCGCAAGAGCCTGACCATCGTCGAAAGAAAAATCGACCGCGTTCTGGCGAAGTATCATCTGGACATCTCCGATCTCTGGGGCGGCGTGGACGGGATCATCCGAAGCCTCGGCGAGAGCAGAGTTCCCGAACCCTTGGGCCGGGCCCTGAGCCTCGCCGCCTCTCATTTGGAGCTGGATTTTGAACCGATCATCCGGGACGTCGCCGCTTTCGAGCCGACCTTGAAGGAGTCCGCCCATCTCTCCTGGGGGAAGATGGTTCAGCAATTGCGATTTCTGGAAAAGAAAATCGTCCAGGCGGCGAAGAAACAGAACGACATCGCGGTCGGGCAGATCCGCAAAGTGGGCGACCATCTTTGCCCTAACGGGCATCTCCAGGAGCGGGTCCTCAACATCGTGCCTTTTCTCCTGAAATACGGCCCGGCCTTCGTGGACAAGCTGGCCGAGGCGATCGACCTCGATGTGCATGATCATCAGATTCTGACAATGTGAGAGGATTCTTTCATTAGAGGAGGCCGCCATGACCCTGGATGCGTTAGCTTTCGGAGCGCACGCCGACGACATGGAATTATCCTGCGGCGGGACGCTGATCAAGCTGGCCGGGATGGGGTATAAAACCGGAGTCGTCGTCCTGACCCGGGGCGAGACGGGCACCCGGGGCAGCGCCGAAATCCGGGCCCGGGAGTTCGCGAAAGCGGCCGAAGTGATGGGCCTGGCGGTCCACAAAATGCTCGACATTCCCGACGGGCGGGTCGAGGTCACTTGGGAGAATAAGCTCAAAATTATCGCCGAGATCCGCGCTCACAAACCCCGAATCGTCTTCGCCCCCCATGGGATCGATCGCCACCCGGATCACGAAAACGCGTCCCAGCTCGTGCGCGCTTCGGTATATCTCGCCGGGCTGAAAAAAGTTGAGACGGCAGAGGAGGTGTTCCGGCCTGTGAAGGTCGTTTTCTGTCAGAGCCGTTTCGAGTTCGCTCCATCGTTCATCGTCGATATTACCGACTCCCACGCCCAAAAAATGAATGCGATCCGGGCCTATGCCTCTCAATTCCATCGCCCGGATCAGTCCGAATCCACTCCCGCGGCCGGGGAAACACTCATCGGCCGGCCCGAATTCCTGGAGCTCATCGAGGCCCGGGACAGGAGATATGGCGCCCAGATCGGGGCTAAATACGGAGAGGCTTTTCTCGTCCGGGAAGCCCTGAAAGTGGACGACCCGGTCGCGTTCTTCGGTCCGGAATATCTGTGGACGATTCCGTGAGGGCGGCCATGAAAATCGGCATCGTCTGCTATCCGACCCACGGCGGGAGCGGGGTTGTGGCTTCAGAATTGGCGATCGGGCTGGCCCAAAAAGGCCACGAGCTCCATATCGTCAGCTATGCCCCGCCGTTCCGCCTGCGCGCCTTCCATCAGAACATCTTCCTTCATGAAGTGGACGTGGCCTTGTATCCGCTGTTCAAGTACCCTCCCTACGAGCTGGGGCTGGCCACCAAGCTGGTGGAACTCGCCGAAACATGCGATTTGGACATCATTCACGCTCATTACGCTGTCCCCCATGCGGCTAGCGCTTATTTGGCGAAGCAGATCTTCAACTCCCGGCGGCTTAAAACGGTTACGACCCTCCACGGCACGGACATCACCCTGGTCGGGGCCGAGCCGTCCTTCCGCCGGGTTGTCAAATTCGCTATCGAGCAATCGGACGGGGTAACGGCGGTCTCGCACTATCTCAAACGGCGGACGATCGAGGAGTTCGACATCAAGCGCGAAATCCGGGTCATTCCTAATTTCATCGAGCTCGACCGGCCGGATCGGAACCGCGACGCCTGTTCAAGGCTCGCCTTCGCTCCGGAGGGGGAGAAAATCCTGATGCACGCCTCCAACTTCCGCCCGGTCAAAAGGGTCGGAGACGTCGTCCGGATTTACGCCCGGGTCCGGGAACGGATCCCGGCCAAGCTCCTCTTGATCGGCGATGGCCCCGAGCGGCCGCATATCCAGCAATTGGTGAAGGAGATGGGCCTCGCCTCCGACGTCCATTTCCTCGGGGAACAGGACCAGTTGGAGCCCCTCTTTTTCTGCACCGACCTGTTTCTTTTGCCCAGCGAGCAGGAGAGCTTCGGTTTGACGGCCCTCGAAGCGATGAATTGCAGCGTCCCCGTCATCGCTGCCGATGTCGGCGGATTGCCCGAGGTCATCGTCCATGGAGAGACGGGATATCTCTTGCCGGTCGGCGATATCAAGGGCATGGCCGCGAAAGCCGTCGAACTTCTGAGCGATCCGGCCCGGCATTCACTCTTCCGAACGCAGGCCCGGCGGCGGGCCGAACAGCACTTCGACGCCGCCTGTATCATCCCCCAATACGAGGCCTTCTACGAGGAATTGTTGAAGATCTAGCCCATGGGACCTATCGACTGGATCGTCCTGAGCTTGTTTCTCTCGTTCGTGGCCGCTTACGGTTTTTGGAAAACCCGGGGCAAAAAGGACATCCAGGACTTCTTTCTGGCGAACAGATCCACGCCGTGGTACGCCGTCACCATTTCGATCATGGCGACCCAGGCCAGCGCCATCACTTTTCTGTCCACCCCGGGGCAGGCCTACGTGGACGGGATGCGGTTCGTCCAGTTTTATTTCGGCCTGCCCATCGCCATGGTCATCCTTTCGATCACGGCCGTTCCCATTTACCATCGGCTCAAGGTCTACACCGCCTACGAGTATTTGGAACAGCGCTTCGACCTGAAAAACCGGGCTTTGGGGAGCATCCTCTTCCTCATCCAACGCGGGCTCGCGGCCGGGTTCACGATTCTCGCCCCGGCCCTGATCATTTCGGTCATTCTCGGCTGGGATTTCCGGCTGACGATTTTCATGACCGGTGGCCTGGTCATCCTCTACACGGCCTCCGGGGGCACGGAGGCGGTCAGCAAGACGCATCTTCTGCAGATGATGATCATCGCCGCGGGGATGGGGGTGGCGTTTTATATGATTTTCCAGCGCCTCCCGGCCGACATCTCTTTTTCGAATGCCGTCCACGTGGCCGGAAAGCTCGGGAAGCTGAACGTCATCAATTTCGCCTTCGACTGGAAGGACAAGTACAATTTCTGGTCGGGCCTCATCGGGGGGGGCTTCGTCGCCCTGTCGTATTTCGGGACGGACCAGTCGCAGGTCCAGCGCTATCTGACCGGACGGTCGATCGACGAAAGCCGCAAGGGGCTTCTGGCCAACGGCGTCCTTAAAGTCCCGATGCAGTTCGTCATCCTCTTCATCGGGGCCATGATCTTCGTGTTTTACCAGTTCGTGACGCCGCCCCTGTTTTTCAACCCGGTCGAGACCGCGGCCGTAAAAAGCAGCGCTTATGGGGACGCTTATACGGCCCTCGAAGCCGACTACGATCGGCTGAACGGGGAGAAACGTGAGCAGCTTCGGAAGATGCTCTCTGCGATCGAAGCGGAAAAGAATGCGGAGATGGAAGGCAGGCTCCAAGAGCTCCGCCGGACGAGGGAATCGGAGCTCGGCCTCCGGAAGGAGGCCATCCAGCTCATCAAGAAAAGAAATCCCCTGGCCGAAACCAACGACACCAATTACATCTTCCTGAGCTTCGTGACCCAGTATTTGCCGGCGGGTTTAGTGGGACTGATCCTGGCGGCCATCCTCTCGGCTTCGATGTCGGCCTCGTCCGCGGAGCTCAACGCCCTGGCTTCGGTCACGGTGATCGATATCTACAAGCGGATTTTCCGGAAAAACGCTTCGGAGCGGCACTATCTCCGCGCCTCAAAAACGGCCACGGTCTTTTGGGGTGTCTATGCCATCGGGTTCGCCCAGTTCGCCAACCATCTCGGCTCCTTGATCGAAGCCGTCAATATTCTGGGGTCTTTGTTTTACGGGACGATCCTCGGAATTTTCCTCATCGCCTTCTATTTCAAAAAAATCGGCGGCAACGCCACGTTCATCGCGGCCATCGTCGCCGAGGTGGCCGTCCTGG
>Ga0214473_10008077_pt1 | contig 12466 bp, 6 predicted proteins | sample RVTome_7_FD_203509 | JGI IMG/M metagenome (GOLD analysis project Ga0214473, IMG submission 203509) | Soil microbial communities from uranium-contaminated site in the Upper Colorado River Basin, Wyoming, United States - RVT98D197 | ecosystem: Environmental > Terrestrial > Soil > Contaminated >... | reverse complement strand
CCACTCGGTCTGCTGGTCGGCAGGCTCGGCTGGTCGGCGTTCGCCGCGCAGCTGGGGGTGGTGTCCGAGCCGGCGTCGTCCTTCACCGGTCTCGTGACCGTCGTGATCGCGACGCTCGTGGTCGCGGTCGTCGTCTCGGTCGGCCCGGCGATGATGGCGCGCCGTACGCGGCCGGCCGAGGTCCTGAGGGCCGAGTGATGCGGTCGGCTTCCAGATGGCTCACGCTCGCTGTGGCCGTGCTGGCGGCAATGGCGGTGTCGGTGGCCGCCGCGTTCGCCGCGTTCGTGCTGCTCCTGGGCCGCCCACCGGCCGACGACGAGAGCGTCATCGTGATCGTCGCCCTGGCCGGCGCCGTCGTCGCCGCGCTGGTCTTCCGAGTGACGCAGCCGCGGCTGGCTCGCGCCGCTCGCCGACTCGCCGGCACCGAGGTCGACGCGCCGTCCGATCTGGCTCGGTCGTTCTCGTCCCGGATGTCGCGGTCGATCGCCCTTGACGAGCTCGTGCTGCAGGCCGCCGAGGCGCTGCGGGGCTCGCTCCGATTGAGCTCGGCCGAGGTGTGGATCCCGGGCGAAGGCGTTCTACGTCCGTGGATCGGGGATCCCGGCACCGATCGCCCCCCGGTCCCGTTGGGCGGCATGGATCCCGCGACGATCGTGCAGGCGGGTCTGTCGGGCCACGGCTGGCTGCATGTGTGGCTCCCCCAGATGCTGGAGGGGCGGGACCGTTCGTACGTGCGGCTGGCGCCCATGGCCAACGCCGGCGAGCTGCTCGGCGTCGTCGTGATCGAGCGCCCGGTCGAGGACACGGGCTTCACCGTCGAGGAAGAGCGGGCGCTGGTCGAGTTGGCTCGTCAGCTGGGGGTGGTCCTGCACAACGCGAAGCTCGACACAGCCCTGCAGGCCTCGCTCGATGAGGTGCGCCGACAAGCGGAGGAGCTGCAAGCCTCCCGAGGCCGCATCGTGGCGGCCGCGGACCAAGCTCGACGCACGATCGAGCGCGACCTGCACGATGGAGCCCAGCAGCACGTCGTCGCGCTGGGGATCCAGCTGAAGCTGGCGCGGACGCTGATGGACAAGGACCCCGCCCGTGCGGCCGAGGTCCTCGACGGTCTGGCCGGGGCCGTGGACGACACCCTGCAGGAGCTGCGCGACCTGGCGCACGGCATCTACCCGCCGTTGCTGGCCGACCAGGGTCTGGCGGCCGCCCTGGCCGCCGCCGCCCGCAGATCGCCGCAGCGGGTCGAGGTCGCGGCGGAGGGCCTGACCCGTCACCCCCCAGAGGCCGAGGCGACCGCCTACTTCTGCGTGCTGGAGGCGCTGCAGAACGCCGGCAAGTACGCGGGCCCGGAAGCGACGGTCACCGTCGAGGTCGGCGATCAGGAACAAGGCCTCGTCTTCGTGGTTTCGGACGACGGGTCCGGATTCGACGTTCGGCAGCACGGCCGGGGCGCCGGGTTCACCAACATGCTCGACCGGTTGGGCGCGCTGGGCGGGACCTTGCGGGTGGAGTCAGCCCCCGGTCGCGGTACGCGGATCACGGGCGTGGTCCCGAGCGAGCAAGCGCCCGCCGCCGTGCCCGGATCCCCACCGGCTGACGTCGCGCCTGGCTGATCCCGCGTCAGGCCGCGCGGCCGCGGACGGACAGCTCGCTCATGTCCATGAACCCGAAGGGGTCGTGACGGTTCGACCGCATGATGAACCGCACGAAGACGACGTCGTGGGTGCCCGCCCGGGGGCGCAGGGTGGTGAGCCGCCCTTGGGGAAGCGCGGTCGTGTTCCGCACCGCGACGACCCAATCGCCGCGGGCGGTCCGGGTCAGGATCTCGAACGCCCTGACCGCGGCCTTCGGCGTGTCGCCGCAGGTCGCTCCGGGGTCGACGCCGAAGCTCATCACGTCGACCGATCGCGGGAGCTTGACCGTGATCGAACGCGGACCCGGCAGCTTGCTCCCCCAGCCGTGCAGGAGCGAGCGATCGAACGCTCCGTGCGGCCCGCAGAACGGCGTGTAGTCGGGTTTGGAGAAGTCCGTGATCCTGGCTCCGCCGTCCAGCGCCGCCCAGTCGCGCTTCAGGCCCACCGCCAGCTTCCGGCTGTCGACCCGGAAGGGCGATCGCAGCTCGACGTCGTAGCCTTGGCGCTCGGCGATCAGGTCGCCGTACGTGCCCAGGGGCACGTGCTTGATCCGGAACGTTCCGTCGGCCCGGGTGCGGGCCACCAGGTTGGTGCCGGGGAAACCCGATGTGTGTCCCCCGACGCCCAGCACGACCTTCGCCAGCCTGCGTCCCGTGATGGAGTCGCGCACCGTGCCCCGGAGCGCCGTGCATGGATCGGTCTGGCAATCGGGCGGCAGGCGGAAGCTCTCGGTGGGCTCGAGGTCGTCACCGTCGACCGTCGAGGCGAACCATCCCATCCCGCGACCGCGGAACACGTGCCACAGCGCGTCACTGTGCGCTCCGCCCGACGCCACGACGTCGGCCTGCAGGATCGCGTTGCGCATGTCCAGGAAGGACGGGTCCGGCGGGGAGAGCTCCATCGCGCGCGTGATCAGCCGCTCGGCCACGGCCGCGCCGAGGCTCCGGCGGATCTGCCACAGGGTCTCGGCCCAGATCTCCCCGTCCGAATGCACCTCGGGCCCGCCCTCGATGTTCGCCAGGTCGCCGTAGGTGAAGCCTCCGTGGCCGGTGCGCCGGGATCCTGGGCACCGGCGGGCCGGGTCGCCGGGCTTGCAGTCCAAGCCCTGTCGCCGGATCCCACGGCCGCCGGTCAGGAAGCGCCCCACCTTCACGTCGCCGGGTCGGTGACCGTCGTGGACCCATCCCTGGTGGACCAGCAGGTCCATGGCGTACCAGTCGCTCCAGGCCTCGCCCATCGACGCCGACTGCTCGGTGTTCAGAGCCGACCAGCCCGAGGGGTAGGTCACGAGTCGCGAAGACAGCCCGTGCGTGTACTCGTGGTAGACGACCGAAGCGTCATCACCGCCGTTGCCCGACACCCAGCCGCGCGAGTAGGGGTAGATGTCCTGATAGAAGAGATACATCTGCATGACCGGCGCCTTGCCGTCGGGCGGCGTGAACATGTTCGCGTTGTTGTAGTGGAACTGGTCGGGGAACGAGCCGGCGGTGGCGGCGCCGTCCATCACCTGGCCCTGCACCGCGTCGCCGTCCTTGCCCCGGCCCGAGCGGTTGACCAGCTGGAAGTTGCCGGCCCCCTCGGTGAAGCCGATCGGGTCCTGCGCGAGGTGCCGGTGGAACGCGTTCAAGTAGTAGTAGACCTGCGTCGCGTTCTGCTTCCGGTTGTCCTTCCAGCTGCCGGGCGCGTTCGCGTTCCACGTGCACTGGTGTGACGGCGTGCAGTTCTGACCGCTGCGGAAATCGTCCAGGCGGGCGTCGTAGTCCCAGTTGAGGCCGGATCGCGCAGGGACTTCGTCGCTCGGATCCGGGCGGTTGTCGTCGCGGATATCCGAGTAGACGTGGGCGTTGTTGCCGAAGAGCCGGTTGCCGTTGCGCACGGGGAACCGAACGCCCCGCTGGTGCCCGCCCCCACCGGAGAGCTTCGAGCTGGGGTAGTACTTCCACGCGCGGCCGTGGCCCGTCCGATCCAGGTCCGACGTCAGGTTGGCGCGCCACAGCACGGCGCCCGTAGCGGCGTCGATCACCGACAGATCCGTCTCGCCCCACGACGCGCGCGTCAGCGTCTGCCATGCCAGGGTGGAGCGCGCCCCGTGGAACCACACCAACGAGGCCTCGTCGCCGGGCTGGGTCCGCGCCGAAGCGCCCACGCTGGCCCGCGCGTTCGCTATGGCGCCGGCCGCGCCGATCCTGGGGGGGCGAACGCCCACGCCTCGGCCGAGCGCATGGGCGGGCGAGCCGACGATGTTGACCAGGCGTCCATCGGCGGTGACCGCCGCCTTGAGCCCGTTGTCGAACGCCCGGTACCCGTTGGCCTGCTGCACCCAGGACAGATGATGCGTACCGTCGATATCGACGTAGTCGTCGCGCAGCTCGAACGTGCGCAGGTCGCGCCGGTCCAGACCGAACGCATCCAGATGCCGGCGCACGAAGCCCATCGCGATGGACCGGGCCGGATCCGAGCTGGTCCCGGTCAGGAATCCGTCCAATCGCTCGACCACCCGCGGCGTGCCGGTGCGCGGGTCCAGCTCGAAGATGCCCTGGCTCCCGAGCGACCGGCCGAGCTGCATCCGGGCGAGCAGCGTCGCGCTGGTCAGGGCGCGAGCGGAGGCCACCGGCTCGCGGACGTCGACCGCGCCCGCTCGGGCCGAGGCCTCCGCCGCCCGGCGCGGGGCGACCGTCGCCGCGACGGCGGGGACGGGGCTGCAGATCGCGATGACGATCGCGATGCCGGCCGCTCCGGCGAGGGCTCGCCGGACGCGGTGGACGAAGGTCGCGGGCATGGGTTCCCTCCAACTCGTGCGCACGTTGAGGCAACCTAACAGCCCGGGCTTCTTTTCGGGCGTCCGGCGCGTCAGAGCGGCACCGTCGGGACGGCCCCCTGCACGCTGGTTCCGGCGGTGGGGGAGCTGGTCACGGTGCAGTGGCCTCCCACCGCCTCCAGCCTATCCGCCATCCCCTGCAAGCCTGTGCCGGAGCCCGCGGCGGCCGGGTCGAACCCACGGCCGTCGTCGTTCACGGTGAACGCGAGGCGCCCGTCCACGCCGCTGAGCGTGACCCGAACCTCCGAGGCTCGCGCGTACTTCGCAGCGTTGTTCAGTGCCTCCAGCGCGCAGAAGTAGACGGCGGCCTCTACCTCGGGGGCGTAGCGGCCCACCCCGTCGGCCGCGACGACGACCGGCATCGAGGCCTTCCGGGCCTGGGCATCCAAGGCGGCCACCAGTCCCCGGTCGGCCAGCAACGGCGGGTAGATGCCGCGGGCCAGGTCGCGCAGGTTCTCCAAGGCGTCGTTCGCGTCGAGTTGCAGCTGGGCGAGGGTCTCGCCGAGGGTGGCGGGATCGCGTTCGACGTGTGCTTCGGCCAGGCGGAGCTTGACCGACAGCGCCACCAGCTGCTGCTGGGCTCCGTCGTGGATGTCGCGCTCGAGTCGCTTCGCCCGCTCATCCTGGGCCGTCACGATCCGGCGGCGGGAGGCCCGCAGGTCCTCGATCAGCGCGACGTTGCGCAGAACGAGCCCCGCCTGGGCGGCCAGGTCCTGTGCCAGCCGCTCCTTCGCCGGGTTCATCGGGTCGTTCGACGACATCTGCAGGGTCAGGGCGCCCAGGTGCTCGCCCTGGTGCACGACCGGGAACGACGTCACACCGTCCTGGTCCGACGCCGCGCCCCGGGTCCAGTCGACGGTGACCGGCTCTGCCTGAACGAGCGAGGGGGGCCATCCGGCCACGGCGCGCATCTCCGAGCCGACACGCACCCAGACCCTCGCCTCCTTCGCGCCGGTCCCCGACGCCAGCAGCTGCGCCATGCGCGGCAGCACGTCGTCGGTCGAATAGGTCCCGCCGATCCGCTCCGAGAACTCCGAGAGGACCTCGTGAGGGGTGGCGCGCTCCGCGAACACGACCCGATCGCCGAACCTGCGCGCCCATCGGAACGTGACGTAGGCGACGGCTGCCGCGACGGCGCCGACGGCGACCTCGCGCATCGATCCCGCGCCGTCCTCGACCCGTAGGGCTCCCGTTGCCGAGCCAACGAGGAAGGCGATGAACAGCATCCCCAACCACACGACGGCGGTCAGGGCGGCGGCCGCGATCCGTTTGCGCATCCCGACCTCGTAGTCGTAGAGCCCATACCGCAGGAGCACGACCGAGAACGCGAACGGGATGCCGAACAGCACCCCGGGGATCACGACGAGGCTCGCGAGGACGAAGCCCAGCCACCCGAACAGGAACGGGAGCGGAAGGACGGCCACCATCGCGCCCACCAGGACGAGCAGCCACCTGATCGCGCCGCGCTCGTCACCGGAGGCTCGGCGCAGGCGGAGCGCGAGCGACGCGACGGCCGTGAGGACGGCGGCGATCAGCAGCGCGACGCCGGGGATCGCGAGGTTCGCGATCACGTCGTTGTGGTCGGCCCATGCGGGCGGGGTCAGTCCATGGTCCGGGTCGCCGCTCGCCAGGTTGGCGAGCATCAGGGCGGCACCGCCCGCAACGGCGGCCCACGCCGCGAGTCGCCAACGCCGTGACAGCAGCACCCCGTCGGGATACAGGAGGAACAGCAACGGGATCGCCGCCAACCCCGCGCCGCCCGCCACCGTCGAGATCGTCCATCCGACCGGCTCCGCCAGCGGGAGTGGCGCCCGCCCGTGCGCGATGCCGAAGCCGGTGTATGCGGTGGCGAACGGAAGGAGCGCCGCCGAGGAGGCTGCCGCCAGCAGCAGCCAGCCGATGGGGTTCCCCGGCGCCCGCGCCGCGATCAAGGCGCCCACGCCGCCCCAGCCAGCGATCGCGAGCAGGAGCACGATGAGCACCGGGAGCGCCTCGTAGTCCGGTGCGAACAGCGCCGCGCCCGTCACCAGCGTGAGGATGTCCGCGACGAACAGGGTTCGCGCGACGGCGCGTGGGGACGGGGCGGTCACGATCCGCCCTCCGGGACGGCCGGTACTGCCCCCTCGATCGCCGTCCCGTGACCTGGTGCCGACCGGACGGTGAGCGTGCCGCCGATCGCGTCGAGCCGGTCGGCCATGCCCTGCAGCCCGGTGCCGCCCGACACGGTCGTGGGGTCGAAGCCGCGGCCGTCGTCCGTGACGGCGAACGTCAGGGACCCGTCGGTTCGCTGGAGCGAAAGCATCACGGACGTCGCCTGCGCATACTTCGCCACGTTGTTCAACGCCTCCAGGACGCAGAAGTAGACGGCCGCCTCAACGTCGGGCCCGAACCGACCGATACCGTCCGCCCGCACGCTCGTCGGGACGGCGGCCTTGCGGGCCTGCGCCTCCAAGGCGGCAGGCAGCCCTCGGTCCGCGAGCAGCGGCGGATAGATGCCCCGAGCGAGGTCGCGCAGCGTCTCGAGCGTGTCGTTCGTCTCCCGCTGCAGCTCCTCGACCATCGCCCGGGCTCGTTCATCGTCCTGCCCGATCATGGTGTTCAGCAGTCGTTGCCTCACCGACATCGCCACCAGCTGCTGCTGCGCCCCGTCGTGGATGTTGCGCTCGAGCCGGCGTCGCTCTTCGTCTTGGGCGGCGACCAGTCTCTGGCGCGAGGCCTTCAGGTCCTCGACGAGCCGAACGTTGCGCAGGACCAGCCCGGCTTGGGACGCCAGGTCGCGGACGGTCCTGGCCTTGGACGGGTCCATCGGGTCGTTGGCGGGCATCTCCAGGGTGAGGGCTCCGAGGAGCTCTCCCCGGTGTCGGACCTCGAAGGCGTCGGGACCGAGCGCGTCGGGCAGGCGGTCGTCGTCCGCCGGCAACGGTGCCGAGGTGGCCATCCCTCCAGGCCAGCTGGCGGCCGGTCGCCAGCGGTTCCCCACGCGCAGCCAGACCTGGCTCGATGTCGCCCCGGTCGCCTGCGCGAGCACGGTGGCCATCCGCGGCAAGACGTCGTCGGCGGCGTAGCTCTCGGCGACGCGCGCGGTGAACTCGCTCAGCACCTCGTAGGAGGACGCCCGCCGCCCGTGCACGACGCGGTCGGCCAGCGATCTCGCTGCCCGTCGAACCGGGTTGAAGGTGACCACCAGCAGGATCGCGCCGATCGCCAGGCGCGAGACCCGTCCCACCGTCGCTAGGGCGACGATGCCGAGGTACAGACCTGTCAGTACCACCACCATCACCGTGATCACGACCGTCTTGCGCACGACCAGGTCTAGGTCGTACAGGCGGTACTTCAGGATCGCGACCGTGCAGGCGAGCGGGATGCCGATGCCGACGCACACGAAGAACACGGAGAACGACAGGTCGTTGATCGTGGTGGAGCCGCCCTGCGGGATCCCGATCGACGTCGAAACAGTCACGACCAACGCGATCGCGGTCAGGGTCCCGATCGCCGCGAGCCATCGCAGCTGCTGCCGCTCGTCCGCCGCTGCCGCCCGGAACCGTTGCACGAGAGGCACGGCGCTCAGCAGGGACAGGCCGAGGAGCGCCAGCGCGATCGGCCAGATGATCACGTCGAACACGGGGCTCAGGGCCGAGATCCCCGCCGGGTTGCGCACGATCAGCTCGGAGGTCACGTCGATCTGACCGTCGCGGAACATGGACAACAGCGCGAGAGCGACGGAGCAGCCGACGATGGCGCCCGGTGCCCAGCGCCATCCACGTGAGGGCACGCGGCCGGTGGGGAACAGGATCAGGATCACCGGCACCAACGTGGCCGGCGTGAAGGCCCAGTTCGTGATCCAAGCGGCCGCGGTGCCGAGCGGCAGCTTGCCGGGATGTGTCCGTAGCGCGTAGACGGCGTACTCGCTGGCGGCGCCACCGAGGAGCACGCCGATTCCGACGACCAGGAACAGCCACCCGATCGGGTTCTGCGGCACCCTGGAGGCCAAGAGCGCGCCCACGGCGACGTAGGTTCCGACCATGACGACGCTCAGGATCGTGCTCGGATCTCGGCTGAAGGTGCCGTTCAGGGTCGCCAGCAGCAGCGCCGTCGACAGCAGGATCGCGCCGACCGTGATCCCCCCGATCCAGACCGCCCGGCGGATCACGACGGGTCACCCCCGATCCTCTCGGTCGCTCTGACGGGGAGCTCGACGGTCACCGTCGTGCCACGACCGGGGACGCTCGCGATCGCGAGCGTCCCCTCCAGCGCGTCCACCCGGTCCTTGACGATCTGCAGCCCCATCCCGTGCTCGGTCGTTGTCGGATCGAACCCGGGACCGCGGTCCTCCACCTCGAACGAGAGCAGATCCTTCCCGGCGGCCAACCGGACCGTGCACGCGGCGTTGCCCGCGTGGCGAAGCACGTTCTGGATCGTCTGCAGGCAGCAGAAGTACACGCAGGCCTCGATGTCGTCGTCGAACCGCCGTTCGGCGAATCCCGCAGGCGCTTCGACCACCGCGTTCGCGCCGACCTTCCGGATGTGTGCCTCGAGCGCCGTCGCGAGTCCCTTCTCGGCCAACAGCGGCGGGAAGATACCCCGGGCCAGGTCCCGCAGACCCTCCAAGGTCGCGTTGGTCTTCTCCCCGAGCGCATCGAGCTCGGGGGCGGCCGTGGCGCCGTTCGACCCGAGCTGGACCAGCCGGTGACGGATCTCGCGCAGCTGCCGCTCGGGTCCCTCGTGGATGTCACGTTCCAGACCGCGACGCTGAGCGTCGCGCGCGGTGACCAATCGCTGCCGCGAGACCCGGAGCTGTTCGGACTGGGCGGCCAGCTCGTTCAGCCTGATCTCCAGCTCCTCGGTGAGGCGCACGTTGTGCAGTGCCAATCCGGCCTGCGAGGTCAGGTCGTGCAGCAGCTTGTTCTCGGCTGAGGTCAGAGGCTCGCCCGGCGGTTTCGCAACCGTCAGCTCGCCGACCTCTTCGCCTTGGTAGCCAACCTCGAGCGTCGTCGACGACCCGTCGAATATCGCGCCCACGGGCCAGACCTCGCTGCGCGGTTGGCTCCCGGGAAGGAAGACTCGCACCCTCGCTGCCGACGCGCCGACACCTCGCGCAGCGGCCTGGGCCATCTGGGGCAGTACCTCGCCGACCGAAGGGGTATCGGCGACGCGACGCGAGAACCCCGCCATGACCTCGTACGGTGTCGCGCGCTGTCCATAGACCAGCTGGTTGGCCAACCGCTGCACCCGTTCGCGCATCGGCTGGAACGCGAGCGCCACCAGCGCGGTCGCACCGATCGACAGCGCCGGATCGTCCGCGTGTCCGAGCGCTGATCCCACCCCGACCACCAGAACCACGTATACCGCGGTGATGAACCCGAACAGTGAGGTGAACACCAACGTCTTGTTGATCACGACATCGATGTCGTACAGGTGATACCTCAGGATCGCGATCGCGACTGCCAAAGGGATGCAGAGGGCCGCGAACGACGCGAGGATGTACAGAGGCGCCGGCACATCGTCGAGCACGAGCGCCGGCACGGCGAACACGAGCGTCAGCAGCGCCGCGAACGCGAACCACTTCAGCTGTTCACGGGCCTCGCCGCGCGCTCTCCGGAAGCGCATCACGAGTGCGACGATCGAGGCGAGCAGCGAGACCATGACCAACAGGAACCCGATTCCACCGACGATCTCCGACGCCGTGCGGGGGGCGGGGAGCACCGGGTTCACGATGGTGTCCAGGCCGTAAAGGCTCGGAGCGATCGCGTTGCCCAGTATCCCGAGCGCCGCACCGACGGCCGAGGCCCACAGGACCGGACGCCACCTGCGCGACGGTAGATGTCCGTCGGGGAACAGCAGGAACAGGAACGTCGTGGTGAGTGGGATGGTGGGGGTGTACAGGGTGTCGGCCGCCCACTCGGCGAGCGGCGCCGCGCCGATCGACCCCGGGCGCGCGAGGATGCCCCAGTAGCCGATCGCTCCGGCAAGACTCGAGAACGAGGTGACGAGGCCGGCGGCGCAGAGCAGCCAGCCGATCCTGTTGCCGGAGCGCCGCGAGGCCACGACCGCGCCGACGAGGCCGAACGCGACGAACGGCAGTACCGGGACGAAAGCGCCGAGGAGCCCATCCGGTGGAGTCGTGCTCGAGGGCGGGGCCAGCGGGCTCACCGGCCCGGCGAGGGCGAGCATCGCCACGGCCACGCCCGTAAGCGATGCGCCGAGCACGAGCGAGCCCCACGCGAGGAGGTTCCCCGTGCGCTGGCTCATCGGCTTCCCGCGCCTTCCAGCAGTGGCACGCTGCCTCGCACCGTCGTGCCTGCGCCGGGGGTGGAGCTCACCCACACGTCGCCCCCCAGCACCGCGAGTCGGTCGCGCATGCCTGCAAGACCGGTGCCCGATCGGGCGAGCGCGACGTCGAACCCTGTCCCATCATCGACGATCTCGAACGCCAGCTCATCCGGAAGCGCCTGCAGCCTGATCGTGATCTGGCTCGCCTGCGCGTACTTCGCAGCGTTCTGCAGCGCTTCCAGGACGCAGAAGTAGACGGCGGCCTCGAACTCGATCGCGTAGCGGCCGACCCCGTCGGTTTGCATCCGCACCGGCAAACCCGAGCGTGTGTACTGCAACGCCAGCGCGGGGGCGATGCCTTGCTCTTCGAGCAACGGGGGATAGATCCCGAGCGCCAGCGCGTTGAGCGTGTCCAAAGCATCGTCGACCTGGGCTCGCAGCTCGACCGACAGGTCGTGCGCCTTCGCCGGATCCTTGGCCAGCATCCCCCTGACCAGCCGGAGCTTGACGGCCAAGGCGACCAGGTGCTGCTGGGCGCCATCATGGATGTCGCGCTCCAGGCGGCGGCGTTCCTCGTCTTGGGCGACAACGATCCGCTGTCGGGAGGCTCGCAGCTCGCGCGCCTGCTCATCTATCAGCGCAAGCCGCGCCTCCAGGTCGGCGGTCAGACGAACGTTGGACAGCACCAACCCGGCCTGACCCGCCAGGTCGTCCAGCAGCTTGTTCTCACCAGGTGTGATCGGCTCGCCTGCGGGCTTGGTCACCACCATCGCGCCCAGCAGCTCGCCCAGCAGGCGCACAGGCACCGTGCGATCGCCTTCCAGCGGCGGCATCTCGTCAACGGCCACCGGGACGGTCGTGCGCGCTGCCGCGTTCTCGGGCCACGAGGAGGCCAGTTGGAGCCCGTCGCCGACGTGCAGCCAGATCTCGGCGCGCTCCGCGCCTGTGCCTTCTGCGATCACGCGCGCTGTCCGTACCAGGATGTCGTCGGTCGCATAGGTGCCGCCCACGCGCTCACTGAACCGGGCCAGCACGTCGTAGGGCGTCGCGCGGTGCCCGTACACGATGCGGTTGGCCAGTCGCGTGGCTCGCTCGCGCACCGGCTGGAACGCGATCGCGACGAACGCCGTCGCGACGACCCTCCACACGAGCGCGTCGGCCGTCAACGCGCCCAGCACGGTCACGATCGCGACGTAGGCGCCGGCGACGAACAGGGTCAGCACGGTCGCGATGACGGTCTTGCGGACGACGACGTCCAACTCGTACAGGTGGTACTTCAGGATCGCGACGCCGGCTGCAACCGGCAGGCCCAGCAGCAGGATCGAGGTGTAGACCAGGAAGATCACCGAGCCCGCCGGCCCGTTCAGGTCCTCGTCGTGCAGCAGCCCCGCCAGTACGAACTGGAACAGGAACGCGACGAGGAACGAGACCCCGACCACCATCAGCCAGCGGACCTGCTGGCGCTCGTCCCCACGAGCTCGTCGGTAGCGCACGATCAGCGCGGCGACCGTCGCGAGCGCGGTCCCGAACAGCAGGAACCCGCCGACCTGTGCGACGGCGTCCGCCCACGTCCCAAGATAGGTTGGATTGGACACGGAGGTGTGCTGCGCGGTGTCCCCGTTGCCGACCACGATGAGCCGGACGCCGGTGATCCATCCGAACAGAGCGATCACCATGCCGGCCGCCCAGATCCACACGACGGGTCGCCATCGAGGCGATGGCGACCGTCCATCGGGAAAGAGCAGGA
>Ga0214473_10008075_pt1 | contig 12467 bp, 10 predicted proteins | sample RVTome_7_FD_203509 | JGI IMG/M metagenome (GOLD analysis project Ga0214473, IMG submission 203509) | Soil microbial communities from uranium-contaminated site in the Upper Colorado River Basin, Wyoming, United States - RVT98D197 | ecosystem: Environmental > Terrestrial > Soil > Contaminated >... | reverse complement strand
AGTGCTCCTTCTGGGGGAGCGCGCCGAACCCTATGGTGCCGAAGAGCGGGAGTTCGCGGAGACGCTCTCGGTCTCGGCGGCGGCCTCCATCGACAACGGCCGGATCTACCAGGAGCTCCAGGAGCTCAACCGCAAGCTGTCGTTCAAGGTCTACCAGCTCAACTCGCTCTTCGACATCACCCGGGAGCTCAACCGGAGCCCAGACGTTCATCGGGTCCGGGACGTTCTGGTCACGAACGCCCTGGGGCAGGTGCTGACGACGAAGGCCATCCTGCTTCACGGCGGCGCTCGAGGCCGCGAGCTCCGCTCTTCAAGGCCAGGGTGATGACCGACGGGTGTCGGAGATCGTCGATGCGGAGATTCGCGACCGGCTGTCCCGCCTCGGCATCGAGATTGTCGTGCCGCTGCGTTCGGGGGAGAGCCTTCATGGCGCTCTCCTCCTGGGCCCCCGGGCCTCCGGTGTGGCACTCTCGGAAGAGGATCGCGATTTCCTCCGATCGCTCGCCGCCCAGGCGGCGGCGGCCTTCGATCATATCCGTCTGTCGCGCGAGTGGGTCGAAAAACAGAAAATCGAAAAAGAGATGGCGCTCGCCCGCGAGATCCAGAGGGCGCTCCTTCCTGATGGCGCCCCTTCGATCGCAGGCTGGGACCTCGCCGGGATCAACATCCCCTGTCTCACGGTGGGCGGAGACTACTTCGACTACCTCGAGCGCGGCGAAGGCAAGCACTGGCTCGTCATCGCCGACGTTTCGGGAAAGGGAACCGGGCCCGCGATCCTCATGGCCTCGATCCAGGCGGCGCTCCGGGCACTCGGGGGCCTGGGCGCGATCTCGCTCCAGGATCTGGCGGAGCGCCTGAACGCGATCGTCTATCGCTCGACCGAGCTCAATCGCTACGTGACCATGTTCTTCTCCTGCCTCGACTGCTCGACGGGGGAGATGGAGTTCGTGAACGCCGGCCACTGCTATCCCATCCTCATGCGCCGCACGGGTGCGGTCGAGCGCCTGGTGGAAGGAGGGCCGGTCATCGGCCTTTTCCCCGAGCTGCACGTGACCACCGGGCGGACGACGATCGAGAAGGGCGACCTCCTGGTGATGTACACCGACGGTCTATCGGAGACCCGCAGCCCTGAGGGCGAGGAGTTCGAGGACGAGCGCATTCTCGAAGCACTGCGCGGAATGATCGGTCGACCCTCGCAGGAGATCGTGGCCCGGCTCGTCGCCGGAGTCCGGGTCTTTGCGGCCGACGCCGGCTTGTCGGATGATTTGACCCTGATGGTCGCACAGAGACTCTAGTCATGACTCAGCTCCGACTCACGAATACGCTGGGCGGAAAGCTCGAAGCCTTCGAGCCTCTCGACGACCTGCACGTTCGCATGTACACCTGCGGGCTCACGGTCTATAACCGGGGCCATATCGGGAACTTCCGTACCTTCGTCTCCCAGGACGTTCTCCGCCGCTACCTGAAGTACAAGGGCTACCGCGTCACCCAGGTGACGAACTTCACCGACGTCGACGACAAGACCATCGACGGCGCTCGGGCGGCGGGGATGGGCCTTCGGGAGTACACCCAGGAGTTCATCGACTACTTCTTCGAAGATTGCGCCACCCTGAACATCGAACGGGCGGAGCACTACCCCCGCGCCACCGACCCCGAGTACATCGACGCCATGGTCGAGCTGGTGCGGAGGCTCGAGGCGCGGGGACATACCTACCGCAGCGACGGGTCGATCTATTTCAAGGTCGATTCGTTTCCCGAGTACGGGAAGCTCTCGCGGATCGACGTCACCGGCATGAAGGCCGGCGCCAGGGTGGACTCCGACGAGTACACCAAGGAGAACGTCCGGGATTTCGTCTTGTGGAAGGGGCCCAAAGACGACGAGCCCTCCTGGGACACCGCCATCGGCCCGGGGCGGCCCGGCTGGCACCTCGAGTGCTCGGCGATGGGGATGAAGCTTCTGGGCGATACCTTCGACCTCCATTCGGGAGGCGTCGATCTCATCTTCCCCCATCACGAGAACGAGATCGCCCAGAGCGAGGGCGCGACGGGTAAACCGTTCGTGCGCCATTGGATGCATACCGAGTTCCTCCTCGTCGAGGGGGAGAAGATGTCGAAGTCCAAGGGGAACCAGTTCACGGTGAAAGAGCTCGTGGACGAGGGCTACTCCCCGATGGCCATGCGATACCTCCTGCTCTCGGTCTACTACCGGCAGCAGCTCAACTTTACTCGCGAGGGACTGCGCCAGGCGGAGACCGCGATCCGACGGGTCGACGACCTCCTCGACCGGCTCTCGGAAGTGAGCCGCGAGGGGGAGGCTTCCGAGGCGTCCAGGGAAGCGGCGAGCCGCGCGCTTACCCGTTTCGAGGAGGCGATGGACGCGGACCTCAATACATCGGCCGCTCTCGCCGCGCTTTTCGACCTGGTGAAGGAGGGGAACACCGCCCTTTCTTCGTCTTCCATGACGAAGGGGGACGCGCGGGCCTTCAAGGAGGCCATCGAGCGGATGAACCAGGTGCTCGCGGTGTTCGGGAAGGGCGAGAAACTCTCCCTCGATCGGGAGGTCGAAAGCCTCATCGAGGAGCGCATCCAGGCGAGAGCTCGCCGGGATTTCCAGAGGGCGGACGCCATCCGGAAGGAGCTCGAGGACCGCGGCATCGTGCTCGAGGATTCCCCCACTGGAACCAGGTGGCGACGAAAGTAGGACTACCGGGTCTTCTCTATTGGGTCGATTGGGCCCGAGAGTTCTTTCCGGGGGGAGACCTCGGCCGGCGGGGCGAGGCCCTCGCAGCGCGGGAGCTCCGGCGCCGCGGCTACGTCATCCTCGAGCGCCGCTGGCGCTGCCGGATCGGCGAGATCGACATCGTCGCCCGGGACGGAGGGGTCCTGGTGGTGGTCGAGGTCAAAGCCCGCTCCCGAAGCGACTACGGCCCCCCCATCGACGCCGTCGATCGGGACAAGCGCCGGAAGCTCGAAAAGCTCGCGCGGGCGTACCTCCAGGCGAAGAAGCTCTCGGACGTGCCCCTCCGATTCGACCTGGTCGGAGTGACGTTTTCCGCGGGAGAAAGGCCTCGCGTCGAGGTTTTCCCGGATGCGCTCCGGTTTTGACAACCCCGGGGGTCTTTGCTACAAATAGCGATTGCCCGTCTGGTTGAGCGGGAATAACTCAGTGGTAGAGTGCAACCTTGCCAAGGTTGAAGTCGCGGGTTCGAATCCCGTTTCCCGCTCCATCTAGCTCTTCAATCGCCGGTCGAGATCGATTCCGGCGGCGTAGCCAAGTGGCTAAGGCGGAGGTCTGCAAAACCTCTATTCCCCGGTTCGAATCCGGGCGCCGCCTCCACCCACACTCTCGCAAAACTATCCGCAGTCGACCCGACCACCAGAGCAGCAAGATCCCACCGGCTGCGATAAACTGGTGGGTGAGAGTTGCAGAATGCAGATTGCCGTTGATCTCCCTGAGGACATCGCCAAGCGACTTCAAGACGCCTGGCGGGACATCCCTCGAGGCGTCATCGAAGCCATCGCAGTCGAAGGCTACCGCGACGGAACTCTGACCCGCGACCAGGTCGGCACACTGCTAGGCCTTTCTTTCTGGGAGACCGAGGCGTTTCTCAAGAGACGCCAGGCCTATCTGGCTTACACCGAAGAAGATCTAGAAAAGGATCGACAGGACCTTGACCGCATCGCGCGTCAATGACCGTCGTTTCGAACACTTCCCCGCTGAATTACCTGGTCCTCACCGACCTTCAGCACGTCCTTCCCGCCCTCTTCGGTCGAGTTTTGATCCCAGGCGCCGTCCTCCGGGAACTGAGTTCACCGGCCGCTCCGCGACAAGTAGCGGAATGGCGTTCGAACGTTCCCGAATGGCTTGAGGTTCGAGAAGTCTCTCGGATTCCCCCGGACCTGCTTCAACTCGGTGCCGGTGAGCGGGAAACCATTACTCTGGCGCACTCCGTCGACGCCACGCTCGTGCTGCTGGACGAACGAAGAGCGCGAATCATGGCGCGCGCCAGAGGCTTGGCAGTCTCCGGAACTCTGGGGGTTCTCGATCGCGCGGCCGAGCGCCGGATGATTGTTATGCCCGAGGCCCTGGATCGGCTTCAACGAACGACGTTTCGCGCTCCGCTGCGTCTGATGCGCCAACTTCGGGAGAAGTACGCCTCCTGAGGGGTTTCGAGCACAAAGGGCTTCCCGGTGAAATGGAAACGACTCAATCCCAGTACAATTGGGCTAGGGTGTTCGTGAGTTCGTGCGCTCTTCCTTACAATAGACACGACTCCCGCCGGGGTGGCGGAACGGTAGACGCGGGGGACTTAAAATCCCCTGTCTTCGGACGTCCGGGTTCGAGTCCCGGCCCCGGTACCAGTCAAATCGTCGGGCTAATGTGGCCGCGGCGGAAAGACACCCTCGGACATCAGCATCTCCCGAAGCCGGATTCGGTGGGGGAGATTGATTTGCAGGACGTCTATGGTCACTCGCCCGATTGCTGTGCGGCCGACGAGCGACGAAGCCTGCCACTCGAAATGCTCTTTCCAATTGTCATGACGCGGGTGGAACAGGCGCACCACCTCGCCGCTGTCGCGATCGACGCCCGCCACGTTCGGCCCCTTGTGGTTGTTACAGGCAAAACAGGCCAGAGCGAGATTGTCCGCGTCGTCGGTACCGCGGTGCTTTCGGGCGATGACGTGATCGATCTGAAACGAGAGCAGATCGAATTCCTCAGGTAGGCGGCAATACTCGCAGCAACCGTTCGCCCGTCGCCGAACGTGGTCAACGAGCGATGGGTCCACTCGCTACTCGGCGTCTCGATGAGCTTTCTTCAATGAGATCCGCGCTTTCGACTGGAGGAGTGCTAGAAAACTCCCGACTCGCTCGTAGGCGTCGATTTCGAACTGCTCGTCACCCGTGAGCGTGCCTTCCCGCGCTTTCTCTGCCAAATGGTCCATGCGCTCTCGATCCTCTCTCGGGAATTTGAGCGCCAAAATCATCTCGGCAGTGTGCACCGGAAGCTCCGGCTTTCCCGGGGCAATGATCCGGGAAAGTATCTCAGCCTCGTTGTTGGCAGCGGCCGTGCTCATGGTTGAATTATGTCACGGCCCTGCAAGACCGCGCCATGCTGTGCGCCGCAGCCTTAGAATCCCCTGTCGTCGGACGTGGGGGTTCGATTCCCACGCCCGACCACGCCTCGCGGGCGAGAAGTTACGACAAGCCTAGTGCAAACATTCCGGCGGTTCGAAGCGGGCCCGGGTGACATTCCGGCCGCCATTGTCTGGTATCTTGCCGATCTGGAGGAGGCTCAAGGGAAGCAGGAACTCTTCGGGCGCCAATCGCCGCGGACGCTCAAGGTCTTGAGGGAGCACGCAATCATCGAGAGCGCCGTCTCGTCGAACCGGATCGAGGGCGTTACAGTCGACCAGGCACGGCTACAAACGATCTTACTCGGGAAATCACAGCTCCGAGACCGAAACGAGGAGGAGGTTCGCGGCTATCGGAACGCCCTCAAGCGGATTTACGAGTGGCGTGCGAACGAGCGCATCTCAACGAGCACGATTCAGGATCTCCACCGGGTCGCCCGGGCGGGTGTCGGCGATGCCGGCGAGTTCAAGGCGAGGGACAGCGACATCATCGAGCGCGATGTCAACGGTTCCTCTCGCGTTCGCTTCCGGCCTGTTTCCGCCGCCGAAACGCCGAAGTCCATTCAAGGGCTGGTCGAGGGCTGGAACCGATGCCTGGAGGAAAGGTGGGTCCATCCGCTGATCGCGCTCGGAGCGTTCAGCCTCGACTTCCTCTGTGTTCACCCGTTCCGGGATGGAAACGGACGAGTCTCGCGGCTGCTCCTCATCCTCCAGAGTTGCCTGGTCGGGTGCGAAGTTTGCCAGTACATCAGTCTCGAGCGCTTGATCGAGCAGAACATCGAGCGGTATTACGAGACGCTCGAGATTGGTTCCCAGGGATGGCATCAAGCGAGCCACGATCCATGGCCTTACATCGGTTACGTGCTCTTCATCCTCAAGGAAGCATACGGGGAATTCGAGGAAAGGTTTGGGGAGCTGGAAAGCTCACGGGTCGGCAGACGACAGTGAATCTGGGAGGGGCGCTAACGCTGGAGGAGATAGTTCAACTTCACCACCAGTTGGCGGTCTTTCTGTCCGAAGATGTCGGCGGGCAGCCCTGTTTGCGCGAGCTCGTTGTAGACGACGTAGAGATCGCTCCCCGGCCGGTAGATGAAGTTGAAGCGGATGTTGTTGGAGATCTCGTGGGTAGCAGAGTTGTACTGCGTGAGGCTCCGGATCGTCATCCGCGGCGAGAAGGTGTAGTCCACGCGCATCGTGGTGAGGTTCACCAGGAAGTCGCCCCACGGCATCCGCACGTCGTTGCGGTTGAACTGCACCTCGGCCGCGAGCCGGCTCGAGGCGCGCACCCCGGCCGCGGCCGAGATTTGCAGGCGCGTGCCGCCGTAGAACTCCATGGGCGACACGGTGAGCCGCTCGTAGATCCGGCGCCCGGGGCTGGTGTTGTAGGTCAGGATCCACTCGTTCGACTGGTAGCTGCCCGCGGGAATGGTCACGTCGGGCCGGATGCGAAACGGCCGGTCGAGCACGTCCAGGGTCTGCTGGAAGATCACGTTGATGAACGAGTCGTCGCGAAGCGTCGTGCCGACCATGTAGTGGTGCTGGCGGCCCACCATGCGGTTCGTCTGGTCGGTGATGTAGGTGAGCACGTACATCGGCTCGATTACCTTGATGTTGCCCGCCTTCGGGCGCGGCGTCGGGCTGAAGTAGGCCTTGGTCGTGCGAATGCCCGTGCGCTGCACGAAGCCGGCCTCGGCGTTGAAGTTGTCCTCGACGTCCAGGTAGTTGAGCCACAGGTTCCAATTCGGGTCGCGGTAGGCGATGCGGCCGTAGAAGGCGACGTCTTTGCCGTCGAGCCCAGGTGTAGCCGTCTTCGCCAGGAACGAGTTCACCTGAAGGCTGGGGCCGATCACCAGGTTGGCATCCACCCCCATCGTGCGGTTGAAGTGCGCGCTGCCGTCGACCGACTCCTTGTTGATGAAGAGCGCGCCCACACGGGAGCGTTTGAGGATGTCGCGGCTGTAGCGGCTCACGAAGAAGTTGTCTCCGGGCTTCCCGAACACGGAGTCGGTCTGGATATCGAGGACGCCGATGCTGTTGGCGCCCGACTTCCCTGCCAGCCTTGCGCCGGCGAGGATCGGCACGGGCTGGCCGGAGTCGGACAACCCGATGCGCCGGCTGAAGAACAGATCGGTTTGCACCTGCGTCGAGGTGAAGGCGCTTCCCGTGCCCATGGTGAAGAAGTTCGAGTTCTCGAGGAAGAAGTCGCGCTTCTCGGGAAAGAACAGGCCGAACCGCGTGAGGTTGACCTGCTGCTCGTCGACCTCGACCTGCGCGAAGTCGGTGTTCAGGGTGAGGTCGGCGTTGAGGCCCGCGGTGACGCCGTACCGGGCGTCCAGCCCGACTTCGCGGATCGCGGAGGTGATGCGAGAGGTGCGGGCGGTGTGCAAGTCGTGCACGCCGCCCAGGAAGAAGGGCTTCAGTTTGAGGTCCAGGCCCTGGCTGATGCCGGAGAGGCCGGTGAGCTCCCCCGCGAGGCTCACGCGGGTGAGGGTGTAGGCCTTGGGAATGGGTGCCCAGAACACGGACTCGTTCTTGCGCCGGATGTTGCGCTGGAAGTTGACGCCCCAGGAGTGGTCGCTCCCTGGGCCGAAACGGACGGTGTTCATCGGGATCGCGATCTCCGCCGTCCACCCGTCGTCCACCACCCGCGCGGCGGCGTGCCACACGCCGTCCCAGTTGCGGTTCACGTTGGCGGTGGTGCCACGCCCGCCGCCCTCGCCCTCGTCGAAGATCTGCTGCTCGAGCTTCGCGCCCAGCGGGGTGGTGAGGAACATGTAACCGTTTCGCGAGTCGTGGAAGGTGTCGAGGATCACCTGGAAGTTGTCTTCGTCGAACAGGCGGTCCGAGTCGCGCCGCATTTCGGTCGCTACCACCGGCTCCGAGGCATGGGCGTGAACGCCGATGTAGAGGTGTCCCTGGTCATAGAGCACGCGCACTTCGGTCAGGTCGGTGGCCGGCTGGCCTTCCCGCGGCTCTTGCTGGGTAAACGTGTCGATGGCCTCGGCCGTTTGCCAGGCCGTCTCATCGAGGACCCCGTCGACGTGCGGGGCCTGGGAGGTCTCAGCCGCGCGCACCGACGGCCGCTCGCGGCTGGATTGGGCGGTCGTCACCGCGGGCACGGCGGACACGGCAATGCAGGCGAGGGCGACAGGGACGGCGGAGCGGATCGGGGGACGGTGCATGCGTGCCTGACGATTCTATCGCCTGGCCACGCCCCCTGCGCGTGCGCCGGCTAGGGACTCTTGGCGGCGAGGCGCGTCCTCATCTCCTCGAGAAAGCCGGGGATGACGACGATCTGGAGCGGGCTCTCTTCTTCGGGCTCCGGCTTCACCATCACGAAATGCTGGCCGTCGGGCGTGACCCCCACGAAGTCGATCATGCGCACGGGTACTTCGAATAGCGCTTGTGGCTTTCCGATCGAAGGCTCGTTCCCCGGCTCGAAAGGCACCCGCATCAGACGCGCGGCCTGAGGGGCCTCCCAGTAGAAGATCTCCCGGCCATCCCACGACCACTGCGGCAGGCTCCCGCCGTTCGTGGAGACCTGTCGCTTGGGACCGGGCCCCGGGAAGGGGCGCACGTAGACCTCCATCCGGCCCGACTCATTCGACACGTAGGCGACGAAGGCGCCGTTCGGCGAGAAAGCCGGCCGGCGCTCGTCGCTGGGCGTGGCCAGGAAGGGCTCGGCCTCCTGGCTTGCCTCGCGCACGAAGAAGAGGTCGTGACCGTGCGACTGCTGCGCCGCGATCATGACGCCGGAGCCGTCGGGTCGCGGAGAAATATCGTTGATCCACCATTCGGCCCGGCTGAAGATCAGCTCTGCCTTTCCGCTCCCATCGGCCGCGATCCGGTAGAGGCTCCGGGGACCGTCGGCGTTGCCCGTAAAGAAAATGGAATGCCCGTCCGAGCTCCAGGCTGTCGTCGAGACGTCCATGTCGAAGGTCAATCGGTTAAACGTGCCGGACTGGACGTCGAGGACCCAGAGGGCATCCTCGAGACCCTCGACGATGACCGCGACCTGCCGTCCATCGCGAGAGACCGCGGGGGAGAAGTACGCGCGCTTGGCCGCGGTCACCGGACTCGCGCGTCCCCCTCGGTCCAAGAAAACCAGGTCTCGCTCGCGCGGCTTGGGGAAACCAGGGACGTACACCGCGGCCCCCGCCGGCGAGACGTCGAAGAAGGCGAGGCCGGTGTTCTTGGGATCCATGCGCACGTCGTCGATCACCGGCTGCGGCTCACCTGTGAGCTCGAGCCGGTCGGGGTCGAAGGGGACAGCGAGGATCTGTCCACCCCGGCCAAAGAAGAGGAAGCCTCCCGCATAGACCGGGTAGCTCCCTCCCTGCACCAGCGTCTTGCGCTGTCCGGTTGCCAGATTCATGGCCTCGACGGTGCGCTGCGACTCCCGCCCGCTCTGAGGCTGGACACTGAAGAGCGCCGACTTGCCTCCTGGGAGAAGCCGCGGCCAGCGATGCCCGTCCTCCTTCTGGTCGGCTACCGGCTGCGACGCGGTCTCGAGCGCGCCTCCCGAGGCGGGAACGCGGAAGAGACCGCCGGCGTTGTTGGGCGCGAGCAGGATTTTTCCGTCCTCGCCCCAGCTCGCACCGCGCGGATCGGGGGCATCGCAGATCACGATGGGCTGTCCGCCGGCGAGCGGAACTTTCTTGAGCTTTCCTTCGGATACGAAGCCCAGCCACTCGCCGTCGGGGGAGAGGAAAGGCAGGAACGCGTCTTCCGTTCCGTCCACGGGCTCGGGGGTGATGCGATCCATCCGCCGTACGAAGACCTGATTGCGGCCGTCGGGCCGCCGGCCGACGTAGGCGATGCGGGTGGCGTCCGCAGAGAGGACGATGGGCAGGACGCCTTGCAAGTTGTTGCGCAGCAGGCTATCAGCCGGCAGGTTGATGTTGAAACGGGCGGCCAAACCCGTCGCCGCCTTGGGCTGTACCGTGAGGAACACCGCGGCCGCGCCCACGAGGCCTCCGAGCAGAAAAGCCAGCGCGTGGGTCAAGAGGCGCCGCACCGGAAGCGGTGACGAGATCCGCGGTCCGACGACGACGCCTGACACATCTTCCCGGAGCGCTTCTTCGATCTCCAGGCGGGCGTCGCCGATGTGATGGAGGCGCGAGGCCTTTTCCTTCTGCAGGCAGCGGCGCAGCATGCTGCGCACCAGGGGCGGGGTGCGCGGCGGAAGCCGGCTCCAGTCGGGCTCGACGGTGAGTACCGCCGCCAAGGCGTCCGTCGTGGACGGCCCGCTGAACAACCGCTGTCCCACCAGCATCTCGTACAGCACGCAGCCGAAGGCCCAGATGTCCGACCGCTGGTCCACCACGTGGCCCCGCGCCTGCTCCGGGCTCATGTAGCCCGCCGTCCCCAGGATCACCCCCGCGCTCTCCACGGTGCGGATCCTGGTGGGCGAGTCCTCGAGCGCCGACTCGGACTTCTCGTCGGCCAGGGCCTTGGCCAGGCCGAAGTCGAGGACCTTCACCCGTCCTTCGGGGGTGATCTTGACGTTCGCGGGCTTCAGGTCCCGGTGGATCACGCCCTTGGAGTGGGCCTCTTCGAGCGCTTCCGCGATTTGGCGGGCGACCGATAGCGCCTCGCGAACGTCCAGAGGACCCTTGGCCAGCCGCTCGGCGAGGGTCGGGCCAGGCACCAGTTCGAGGACCAGGAAGCGGCGGCCGTCGCCCTCCTCGAAGCCGTGGAGCGACGCGATGTGGGGATGATTCAGGGAAGCGAGCACGCGGGCCTCGCGCTCGAACCGGGCGACCCGGTCCGGGTCCTTGGCCAGGGCATCGGGCAGGATCTTGAGGGCGACGTCGCGCGACAGGCGGGAGTCACGGGCGCGGTAGACCTCGCCCATGCCGCCGCTTCCGAGCGGCGAGAGCACCTGGAACTGACCCAGGCGGGTCCCCGACTCGAGCGGCATAGCGTCCGCGCAGTGTACGCTCTGGGATTCCGGGGCGTCAAGACTCCCGTCACACCCGTCACGCTGAGAAACGCAGGGAAGAGTGTCACTGCGCGCAGTGGATGCGGCTTCCGGCGCATCCCTTCTGACGTCCGTTCACCACAACATGTTGAAGTGGAACTCCTTCCTGTCGCGCGCGTTGGACTTGCATCCTGGCACCGCTCTTGCTCCAGAAACAGCCGAGCCTAAGGAGGTAGATGCCATGACGTTCAAACAGGGCCTTAAGTACTTCGGAGTCGCCCTCGTTGGGGGCGGCATCGGCGGTATTCTCGGAGTTCTCTTTGCCCCAGCCTCGGGGCAAGAGACGAGAAGAATGCTTTCTCGCAGGATGGATGAGGCCAAGGAGGACCTCGTGAAGAGCGGCGAGCGCCTGGTCGGCCGGATCGCGGAACGGGCGGAGGAAGGGATCAAGGACGTCCGGCGAAGGATTGCCTGATCCGTAGCGTTCGCCGCGTTGGCCCGGAAAACCCGGGCCGGGGCCGGGTTCGGTGCGATCCCGGCCCCGTCGTCTCGAGGAAGGAGGGTGATCGTGAAATCGCCACTGCATTATCATCTCATCCAGCGGGTGCTCATCATTACGGCGCTCGTGGCCGTTTTTCCCCTGGGCATGGGTTTTCTGCTGATACAGCACTCGGCGAAGACGCGGCTGAGCGACGCGGCGGGCACGAACTTCGTGTGGTTTGCGGAGCACGCGACATCGGCACTCGACGTGGCGTTGCTGAGGGAGGTCGAGTTCCTGTCCCTGGTAGCCCGGTTGTCGCAGTCGGAAGCCACCCCGGACGTTTCGACGCTCCTCGAGCAGTTCGAACTGGCGAGCCCCGCGTACCGTGGAATCGCAGTGCTCGACCTCGAGGGCCTTCCGGTGGCGGCGACGTTCGAGACGCCCTCATCCGGCTATGGGAACGAGGAGAGCTTCAGGAAAGCCCTTTCTCGGGCGCGGGCGACGGCGGAGGTGAGCGATTCCTGGGCCGAAGCGGATCCAGACGATGGGGTCCTGACGCTGTACCGGCCGGTACGCGACCTCGAATCGGGTGGGCTCGTCGGCCTCGTGCGCGCTTCGCTGGATGCGGAGCGTCTTTTCGCGGGCGTTTCCGGCTTCCGTATCGGAGAGACTGGCCATGCCTGCCTTTTCGAAAGGACTTCGGGACGCGTGCTAGCGGGGAGCTCGGAGCGCTGCTCGTCTCAGAAGGCCTATAGCCGATTCGAGGACTATCAGCGGGCCGCGCGCCAGGAGAACAGCTACTTCCTCGCCGGCGTTCAGGGACCCTGGAGCTTCGATCGCGGGGATGCGAACCTCGTCGGCTACGCGCGTCCCGAGCTCGGCCGGAGTCTCCCCGAGGCCGACTGGGTGGTGACGGTGGAGCAGTCACTCG
>Ga0214473_10008074_pt1 | contig 12467 bp, 13 predicted proteins | sample RVTome_7_FD_203509 | JGI IMG/M metagenome (GOLD analysis project Ga0214473, IMG submission 203509) | Soil microbial communities from uranium-contaminated site in the Upper Colorado River Basin, Wyoming, United States - RVT98D197 | ecosystem: Environmental > Terrestrial > Soil > Contaminated >... | reverse complement strand
TCGCGCGCGCGACGCCGGAAGCCGCCCTCAGGGGAGCGGCCACCACCACATCCAGCCCGCGCGCGATCGCTGCTGCATGATGCCCGCCATGCTGTCAGATCCCCCGGAGATTGTCAATCGTTCATCCGGTGCCTGTGCCGGTCGGGTCCGCCCGGCCTCGTGCTCTCCTGTAAGATGGGGCACGGACGAGCCATGTCGCACCTCTCGCTCACCCTCGCGCTGACTCCCGCCAGGACGCTGGTCCTTCGCGAGGCGACCGACGCCGACCCCATCGACCAGACCACCGCGGAGCGGATCCGCGCCGCGCTTGCCCGGGGCGCCGGCTACGGCCTGCTTCAACTCGGCGCGGCGGAAGTGGGGACGCCGCTGCCTCCGGGTATCGCGTTCTGGCGCGACGTGGGCCGCGCCTTCGTCGCCCATCTCTGCGCCCAGCCGGAGCTGGAGGCGAGCCGGACGCGCCTGCGCGTCCCCTTCCCCGAGGCCGAGATCGCGGCGCTCGCCGGCGGCGCGCCGCCGATGACGGCGACAAGCTCCTCCAAGAGGAGAGGAACAAGTTGATGCCACCCAAGATCCCGCAGGACCGGCGTCTGCTGGCGACGATGACCAACGAGCCCTTCCAGCCGGTGCGGCTGTACTACGCGATCCCGGATCGAGCGTTCGTGACCAAGAAGCTTCGCGGCCTGAAGTGCATGGTGGAGGTCCCCCCGGAGCGATGCTGGCAGTGGCTGCTCCACGCCGAGGCTGCGTCGCTTCGATTCTTCGCTGGCTACGACGAGGTGCCAAAGGAGAGGCGACCGATCGTTCTCGGCCGGATCCGGTTCCCGAAGAGTGGCGGCATGACGTTGCAGACCACCTCGATCCCGCGGGCGATCGAAGGGGCTCGGTTCTTCGGTCCGCGCTTCGGACCCGACGTCGTGGCCATGAGGTGCCGCGTGGTCAACCGGTGCTTCGCCGCCGAAGAGGGCGATCCGGACCAGTTGCTCAAGACCCTCGACCAGAACGTGACCGTGATCGACCCCCGCGAGGTGGAGGCGGCCTTCATACGGGAGTTCAAGGGCGTGCGAAGAGGGCAGGACGCGGAGCGCGTCGCCGAGGAGAGCCTGGAGCGGAGGCTCAAGAGCCGCGAGGACGTCCCCTTGGTCGAGGACTTCCCCTTGGCCCCCGAGGAGGAAACTCCCGACTTTCGGGATCTGGCAACCGCGTTGCAGCTACGCATCGTCCGAGCAGTCGAGCACTGGCGGGGCAACAAAGACCTAACGCTGATCGCGCTCATCGTGCGCACCGCCGAGGAGGGCGCGGGGGCTCGCGGCGTGAAGGGGGAGCCCTCGAACTGCCGCCCTCCCTCATGCCAGGAGCAATGAATGTACGAGCCGATCCCATCCGAATACCGAGGCTGGTGGCGGATCATCGAGACATCGCAGTGGGTGAACGATGGGCTCGATATCCTGGGTCCCGCCCTGATCTCGCTGACGGGGCACGCCGACCGGCTACGGATGCACGCGCTCCTCGCCTACGTGAACTGCAAGCTCAGCAAGTCTGGCGTGTCGTTCACGTGGGAGGGGGCCTGGGAGGTCGACCCGGTGTCGGGCTCTGGCCGGGTGACGCTGGGCAAGGATGGCCGGCTCAGGGGGGTCATCAGGATCAAGGATGGAGACTCGAGCACGTTCGCCGCCGAGCGGGCAATTGAGCCGGACGAGCCGATCCCAGCTCCCCCGAGTTACGGAGACAAGTGGCGAAGGCGCGGGTGAGTGAGGGAAACCATGATGCACAAAACCAGACCAGCAACGAGCAAGAAGGGCTCGCAGCGGAAGGAGCTCCAGGCGGCCAAACTGGATGAGCTCATCGCGGAGGCGACGGTAGACGCCTATGACGAGTCCGAGCAGACGACGGGCTTCTGCACGATGATCGAGGAACACCTCGCCGTGCCCTTCAAGACCGAACTGCTCGGCGTCGAGGTCACCGTCGAGCGGATCGACATGACCGACGACGAGCGGATCGTTGCAGTCTGCGCACGGGGCAAGTCGCGCCAGCGGATACCGATCGCCGACCTGCCCCTTCCGGAGCCACCGCCCAAGGGCTCGGAGTGGATCGATGCCTACCGCCGATGGGCGCGTCATGGGAGATGACGAACGATGAGCGAGTACCAGTACTACGAGTTCCAGGCCATCGACCGGCCGCTCACCGACCGGGAAACGGCCACGCTGCGCGGGTGCTCGTCGCGCGCCACGATCACACCCACGCGGTTCGTGAACAACTACTCCTACGGAAGCTTCAAGGGGAACGCGTCGGAGTGGATGGCGAAGTACTTCGACGCCTTCCTTTACCTTGCCAACTGGGGGACGCGCGAGTTCATGCTGCGCCTCCCGGCGCGGGTGCTGTCGCTGGAAACGGCGCAGCGGTACTGCGTGAGCGATGCGGCGTCCGCGCGGGCCAAGGGCGACCACGTCATCCTGGAGTTCCGCTCCGACGACGAAGAGGGCGGCGAATGGATCGGCGAGGAGAACGGCACGCTGGCATCGGTGCTGCCGCTGAGAGCAGATCTGGCAGGCGGCGATCTGCGCGTGCTGTACCTCGCGTGGCTTCTTTCCGCCCAGCTCGGCGAACTCGACGACAGCGATGAGGAACCATCGTGCCCACCTGGCCTCAGCAAGCTGAGCGCCCCTCTCGAGGCGTTCGTCGACTTCATGCGCATCGACCGGGACCTGATCGAAGTCGCGGCAGCAGCGAGTCCAGAACTGGTCGCGACCGATGACGCCGCGCTCCAGCGGTGGGTGGCCGCCCTGCCCGAGTCCGAGAAGACGGCGCTCCTGGTGCGCCTCATGGGCGGCGCCGAGGCGCACCTTCGCGCCGAGCTGCTCCGTCGCTTCCGCGAGTCGCGCGCGTCCGAGGCCCCGCCGGCCAAGGTCCGCACGGTTGGCGAGCTCCTCAAGGCGGCAGAGGAGCGCGCGGAGGAGCGGCGCCGCCAGAAGGCGGAGCACGCGGCGAGCGAGAAGGCGCGGCGTGAGCGTGAAGCAGCGGCCGCGCGCGAGCGCCACCTTGCGGCAGTGGCCAAGCGTGAGACCAAGGCATGGCGCGAGATCGATGCGCTCATCGCGACGAAGCAGCCCAAGAAGTACGACGAGGCGGTCGCCCTCCTTGGCGACCTGCGGGATGTCTGTGTTCGTGGCGGCAGGCAGGTAGAGGCCGCGACGCGCATCGCTCGGCTGCGCGAGGAACACACGAAGAAGCCGTGCCTCATCGACCGCTTCCGGAAGGCCGGGCTGACTCCATAGGCCCGGTCATGACCGTCCACTGGGCTGAGATGGACCTTGAGCGCGGCTACTGAACGTGAGGGGGCGACGCGGGCTCGAGCCTGTCACCGAACCCGCCGTCGAGCTCAGCGAGCTGTATCGGGCCGATCTCCTCGACGACGACGCGCGGGGCCGCCGACAGCGCGGGGCGGAGGACGGGCCATCGCGCGCCCGCGGGCGCGGGCGGGGGGCCTCAGCCCGAGCGGGGCGTCAGCGTGCCGGCGGGGGGCTGAGGTAGCGTATCCATCTTTGGGCATGGGCAGGGCGGCGCGGGCGCGCTACCCAGAGGCGTGGGATGTGTCGCGCCCGTGTATCGCCCGCGAGACGCCGAGCACACCGTGCTCCACCAGGTGATCGCCGAGCATCTGGAGACCTTCCTGGGCGCGGTGGCGGAGGCTGGCGACGGCGCGGGCCTGCCGCAGTTCGTGGAGCGCGAGTTCCGGGAGTTCCTGCTGTGCGGCGTGTACGAGGCCGGCGTGGCGCGGTTTCAGTGCGAGGGCTGCGCGCGCGAGCACCTGGTGCCATTTTCGTGTTGTCCGGAGTTGAAGACTATCTGGAGTTTGTCTCCTGAGGTTCGGTGGAAAGCCGCGCGATCAGCCCGTACCGGGTCTTCAGGAACCCAGGCGTCTTGAGATAGTTTCTCCCCGGGGGCAAGAGCGGTTGGCGTCCCCCGAGGAGGTCACGTGTATGCATGTCCAGTATTCCAAGCCGGTGGCCGGGCTCTCAGCGATCCAGTCGCAAGCCTTTCACGAGCTGTTTGGTGAGTATGAAGGGAGGCTCGTCCACGCGAGGTACCACCGGATAGGCGTCCGACTCCATTGTCAGTCCATCGCCCACTTCGGCGTGTGGATCGAGCGCGAGGGTCGCCCTCTCGAGACGATCAACGACCAGACCCTCGTCGCCTTCGAGCGGCACCGGTCGACGTGCCGGTGCCCGGGCACATCACGCAATCGCACGCGACAGGTGCTCTCCTGTGTTCGCGGGTTCCTCCGGCACCTCTGCGAGCGCGGCGTCACCCCGGTCGAGGCTCGCCCCCAACCCATCCGATGGGTCCAGGGGTTCCTCCGATGGATGCGCGTCGACCGGGGCGTCGTCGAGAGCACGCTGACCTCGTATGGCAGCTATGTCGGGGACCTCGTCCGCGTCCTGGGGGGCGACCCGCGGACGTATACGGCCCGCGGGCTGCGGGACTTCGTCGAGCAGCGGTGTCGGCACTACCGGCATAACTCCTCTCGGATGGTCGTCGCCGCGGTGCGGATGTTCGTGCGGTACCTCGCCGTCGAGGGCCAGTGCCGACCCGGGCTCGAGCATGCGCTGACATCCCCCGCGAGGTGGTCGCACCAGTCCCTTCCACGGGGTCTGAGTCCGGAGGAGGTCGGACGTGTGCTCGCCCGGTGTCCGTCGACCCCGCGAGGCCTGCGAGACCGCGCGGTGCTCCTCCTCTTGATTCGTCTGGGACTGCGCGCCGGCGACGTGAAGCGGCTGCGCTGCTCCGATCTCTGTTTCGACACCGCCGCGATCCAGGTGTCAGGGAAGGGCGGGCGAGCGGTCCGGCTACCGTTACCGCAGGACGTCGGCGATGCCATCCTCGACTACCTCCGCGCTGGGCGTCCGTCGGTAGACAGCGCGTTCGTCTTCCTCCGCTCGACGGCGCCCTTCGACCCCTTCGCGCTGCGGCCAGCCGGTAAGGCGGTGGGGCATATCGCCCGGGCGGCCTTGAAGCGAGCCGACGTGCATCCGCCGACGCGTGGCGCGCATGTCTTTCGCCACACGGCGGCCTGCCAACTGCTGCGCCAGGGCGTCAGCCTCGAAGGCATCGCCGAGGTCTTGCGTCACCGCTCCGTCGAAACGACGGGCATCTACGCCAAGGTGGACGTGGCGCTGCACGGGGCGCGCGGGTCTCACACGTCTACCCCACCCTGTTCGGGCTGCTCGCCTGCACGGGGCTCCGCATCTCCGAGGCGCTCAACCTGCAACGCCAGGATGTGACAGCCGAGGGGCTCGTCGTCCGCCACACCAAGTTCGGCAAAAGCCGCTTGCTCCCCCTGCACCCGACCACGAGGAGCGCCCTCGACCAGTATCTCGAGCGCCGGGACCAGGAGACGGGCACCGGCGAGTACGTCTTCCTCTCCGTGAAGCGCCGGAAGCTCCACGCGAATACGGTCCGGGGCGTGTTCGGTCGACTCGTCCGGTCCCTGGGCATCACCGCGGGACAAGGCCAGCCGCGTCCCCGACTGCATGACCTGAGGTTCTACTTCGCCAACCAGGCCCTGACAAACGGCCCAGAAGGCTCCACGGGCATCTCGCGGCACATGGTGGCCCTCACCACGTACCTCGGGCACAGCGACGCACGAAACAGCTACTGGTACCTCGAGGCGACGCCCGTGCTCCTCGCCCGGATCGCGGAGCGCTGCGAGGACTTTGTGAACGGAGGCCATCCATGACACCGCTCGCCCCCCTCGTGACCGCCTTCTTTCGGCAGTACCTTGCCGTCGAGAAGGGCGTCAGCAAACACACCCTCGCCAGTTATAGCTACGCCTTCAAGTTCCTGTGTGGCTATGTCAGCGGGCGCCTCGGGAAGTCGCCGTCGCAACTGGCCCTCGAGGATCTCGACGCGCCCATGGCCCGGGACTTTTTGGAACATCGGGAGCGGGACGGCGCGAACACGGCACGGACCCGGAATCTCCGCTTGACCGCGATCCGCTCCTTCATGAAGTACGTCGAGTACGAGGTCCCCTCCGCCCTCGAGCAGGTCCGTCGGATCCGCGCGATCTCCAACAAGCGCATCGAGGAGCGCCTGGTCAATCACCTGACGAAGGAGGAGATGCGAGCGATCCTCGATGCCCCAGACCCGACCAGGCGACGGGGCATCCGAGACCAGGCGATGCTCTATCTCGGGTTCGCCGCGGGGCTCCGCGTCTCGGAGCTGGTCGGGCTCCGCCTCGACGACATGGAACTCGAGGGGCCGTATCCCAGCATCCTCGTCCGGGGGAAGGGGCGACGACAACGGCGCCTCCCGCTCTGGAAGGAAGCGACGCGGGCCCTGCGCGCGTGGTTGGCCGCCCGCGGTGAGGCCCGGGTCCCCGAAGTGTTCCTGAACGGCCGCGGTGCAGCCCTGACCTGCTCGGGGTTCACCTACATCGTGAAGAAGTACGTGCACGTGGCGACACCGCAGAGTCCGGGGTTGTCGGACAAGACGGTCTCCCCGCATGTACTGCGGCACACCTGTGCGATCAACAGCCTCCAGGCCACGCGGGACATCCGGAAGGTCGCGCTCTGGCTAGGCCATTCGAGTCTGAAGTCCACCGAGATCTACCTCCGAGCGGATCCGACGGAAAAGCTGAACCTCATCGAGGCCGCCCTGCCCCCGGATCTCCGTCGAGGGGTCTTCCCGGTTGAAGACCGACTCATCGCCTGGCTTTCTGGCAAGAAGATATCAGGAGTCGATCCGTGGCCAGAGCCCGTCATTGAAAGGCTCGGGGCGCCAAACGAGGTCTTGTCAAGGGGTGTGTAAAAGAAGATCAGGCGGCCACCTTCTCGTTGCCCCGCTTGGCTCGCGCTCCGTTGACGTACTCGACGCCCTCGGCCACCTCCGGCAGGAGCTCGGGCGCGTCGAGGCGCCGGAAGCTCTGCTCGGCGACGAGCAGTGTCTTCCAGATCACCGCGGTCGCGTTCTCGACCTTCTTGAACCGCTTCGCGGCCGAGGTCCGCAACCGCACCGCGGCGAACGGCGACTCGACCACGTTCGTCGTCCGCAAATGCTTCCAGTGCTCCTTCGGGAAAGCGTAGAACGTCACCAGCCGCCCCCAGTCCCCCGCCAGGCGCCGGCCCGCGGCGGGCACACCCCTCTTCGTGGCCCACACCTGAAACGCGCCCTGCTGGCGCTCGGCCTCTTCCCGCGTCTCGGCATACGGGATCTTCGTGAGCAGCGCCCGCCCCTCGCTCTGCAGCTTCTGGGGCAGCGTGTCCAGCACGTTGACGATCCGGTGATTCCAGCAGCGCTGCTCGTCGACCTCCGGGAAGACGGTCGTCACCGCGCCCCAGATCCCCAGGTGCCCGTCGGCAACCACCAGCCGCGGCGCCCGCAACCCGCGCGCCTTGAGGTCCCGCAGCAGCGCGGCCCAGCTCTCCGTCGACTCGCGATATCCACTCTCCACCGCGAGGACGACCTTCCGCCCGTCCCGCAGCGCGGCGATCAGCACGAGCATCGCCGCCTTGTCCTTCTCCAGCCCCGCCTTGACGTAGATGCCGTCCGCCCAGACGTACACGGGCTCGAGGTCGTCCAGCCGCCGGCGCTTCCACGTCGCGTACTCCGTCTGCCAGCTGGCCTTCAGCCGCGCGATCGACGCCGCCGACAGCGGGGCGGCCGCCCCCAGCAGCCCCCGCAGCGCCAGATCGAAGTCGCCGTGGGCGAGGCCGTGCAGGTACAACTCGGGCAGCAGCCGGCCCACCTCCTCGGTGCGCCGCTTGAACAGCGGCAGCAGCCGACTCTCGAAGCGCGCCTCCAGCCCTCGCACCCGCGGCCGCCGCAGCGTGATCGTCCCACTCATCAGACTCAGCCCGCGCGGCTTGCCCCACCCGTTCCGGTAGCCCGGCGCTGCGTCGACCCCCTCCCGCCGCTCATACCGCCGCCGGCCCAAGGCCTCCGCCACTTCCTCCTCCAGCAGCTGCTGCAGCAAGCGCCGGATCCCCTCCCGAGCGTAGGTTTCCAGGGCCTCCCACCCGGGCCTTGACTCCCTGACCTCGATGATGCTCTGCTCCTTCATGGGCGGTGTCTCCTTCGGCGGGCGTTTGCCGCGCCCGCGGTTCGGGTTGTGGTCACCCGAAGGCTACACCGCCTTCTCTTCGTTTACACACCTCCTGAGCGTACCTCCGCCAAACTCCTCATAGTGTCTATCTGCAGACAACACGAACTATCGCGAGCTTGCGATAGTTCGTGTAAAGGGCGCGGGTGGTGTCCGAGCTGCGGGGGCCGGCGGATGACGGAGCGGGCCGCGCATCTGGTGGCCGCGCCCGACGCCCCTTTGTGTTGGCTACGCTCCAAAATACACCGGCGCGCCCTCGCGGGCAATCCGCTTCCGCTCTTCACAAGGAGGGCGCGTAGCGGATTGGGTACGCAGTGACCGGCGCGCCTCTGCTAGTATTCCGCCGGATGGCGCGCATGGCCGACATGGCGGCAGGCTCCGCGAATCGCTGGGTCGCCCTCGCGGTGCTGACCTTTGCGCGGACGGCCATCGGCTTCCAGTTCCAGTCTGTCGGCGCCGTCTCGCCGCTGCTCATGGAACGGCTTCACATCGCCAACGCAGAGCTCGGCTGGCTCATCGGCCTCTTCTCGCTTCCCGGCGTGTTTCTGGCGTTGCCCGGCGGTCTGCTTGGCGGGCGGTTCGGCGACCGGCGCGTCGTGCTCGCGGGCCTCGGGTTGATGACTGCGGGCAGCGCGCTGATGGGCGCGGCGGACGGCTTCGCCGCGGCCGTGGTCGGGCGGTTCCTCAGCGCGGTGGGCGCGATCCTCCTCAATGTGCTCCTGACCAAGATGGTGGCGGACTGGTTCGCCGGGCGCGAGATCATCTGGGCGATGACTGTCCTCATCAACGCGTGGCCGATCGGCATCGGACTCGCCCTGTTTACCCTGCCGGTCATTGCCAATGCGTGGGGCTTGCCCGCCGTTTTCCACGTGGCCGCCGGCGCGGCCGCCGTCGGCGCTGCGGGCATCGCGCTTCTCTACAAACCGGCGCCCCGGGCTGCGACGCACGCGAAGTCGATAGGGCTTACCGGTCTTTCACCCCGCGAGACGGGGCTCGTGAGCGTGGCCTCGGTGCCGTGGATGCTCTACAACGTCGGCTACGCGGTTATGCTCGGTTTCGTTCCGTCGCTGCTCGTGCGTGGCGGGCTCTCAGTGGAGCAGGCAGGGGTGCTTCTGGGGCTGAGCACGCTCCTGATCATCGGGTCGGTGCTGCTGGGAGGCGCAGCCGCGCAGTGGTTGGCACGGCCCGACGTCGTCGTCGTCCTCGGCATCCTGGCCTTCACCGGCGGTCTCGTGGTGCTGCCGTACGCGCCGCCGTGGCCGACACTGATAGCCGTCGGCCTTCTCGCGGGACTGCCCGCGGGCACGCTCGTTGCGGCGCCGACAGCGGTGCTGAGGCCCGAGAACCGGGGTGCCGGGATGGGGCTCTTCTACACCGGGTACTACGCCGGCATGGCGCTGCTGCCGCCGGTCGCGGGGTGGCTCCAGGACGTGCTGGGCCGTTCCGCGGCGCTGTACTTCGCGGCGGCAGCAGTCCTTGCCGCGCTCCCGTTCTATGTCGCCTTCCGGGCCATGAGCTCGAAGCGTGAAGGCCCGATCGCGGGCGCGGATCGAGCTCGGCGGGCCTGATCCGCCAGCGTCTCAGTACGTGCCGGGCCGGATCTGCTTGTAGACCTCCTTGAGCTTGTCCGGCGTGAAGCCCGGCGCCTGGCAGGTGGAGATGATCTTCCTCTCGTCCGCCTCGACCTTGGCGATGGCGTCGGGGATGCCGCCCGCGATCTCGGGCGGGATCGTGACCACGCCGTGCTGGTCGAAGTGGACGATGTCGCCCGGCTTGATCCAGACGCCGCCCACCTTGACGGGAACGCCGAAGTCCACCATGTGGACGTTGGCGTGGGAGACCGAGATGTGGGCGGCGGCGAACTGGAACTTGAGCGCGCGCACCTCGTCGAGGTCGCGGACGGAGCCGTCGGTGACCACGCCGACGCAGCCGAGCGCGCGGTGGATGTTCGCCTGCACTTCGCCCCACTGGGCGCCCTGGCCGCGAGGCTCGTCGAGGTCGTGGACGACGATGACGCGCGGGGCGGGGATGCTCATCACGAAGTCCCACCAGCCGAAGAGGCTCGCGCGGTGCCCCTCGATCGGGCCGTGCTCGGCCCGGATCAGGCAGGTGGCGGCGTGGCCGACCACGGGCCCGAGTTCGGGGAAGAGTCCGCGGATCTCCGAGGAGACGTTGCCCTCCTCGCGCGGCCTCACCTTGAAGGTCTCGATGGCGTTGGCGACGCTGGGGCTGGTGATCTTCTTGAGGGCGTCGATCTGCTGCGTCGTGAGCGGCACTGGCGGTCCTCCTTGCCCTGCGGGGGGCTGGCTTGCCCTGCGGGGGGCTGGCTTGAATAGCGGTTGGCTTGACGGACGGTTAGATGGTGCCTTTGCGCATATCAGTGCGTCCTCCTACCTTCACTCGATGACAAGTGGGCGGAGCCTAGCAGGGCCGTCGGGCAGCGTCAACGCTGCGGGGTCCGTACAATGGCGTAACACCGCGAGCCGTAGAGAAGGCCGTGCGCTACCGTCGTCCCGCCCGGCGAGCCCGGCCCAACTCTGTCGTCAGCCTGGAGATGGCGAGCGCCCGAATCTTGGTCGAGAGAGGATACGTGTCGCCGCCGGCATGGACCACGTCAATCGACTCGAGGCCCAGATCTCGGATCGCGACGTGCATGGATTTCGTGACGCCGGGCGCATCGGTCCGCTTGAACTCGAATCCGCGGCGCCTCTCCCCCCGCACCACGAGCAGGTCCAGCTCGGCGCCCTGATGGGTGGCCCAGAAGAAGCACTGCTCTGGTCGCGCGTGGAGCGCCCGCATCACCTCCTGCAGAGCGAACCCCTCGAACGAGGCCCCGACCTTGGGATGTGTCTCGAGGGCCCGAGCGCTCGGAATGTCGAGCAGAGCATGGAGCAGGCCGGTATCGCCGATGTAGACCTTGGGCGTCTTCACCACGCGCTTGCCGATGTTCTCGCTCCAGGGCAGCAGCACGCGCACCATGAACGTACTGGCCAGCAGGTCGAGATACCGCTTCACAGTAGATTCGGCAATGCCGAAGGCCCGCGCCAGCTCGGCGCCATTCCAGATCTGAGCGTGGTAGTGGGCGAGCATCGTCCAGAACCTTCGGATCGTCCCGGCGCCGATCGTGATTCCGAGCTGGGGGAGATCTTGCTCCACGAACGTACGGATCAAGTCGCGGCGCCAGCGCAGGCTCTCCTCGTCGGTCCGGGCGAGGTAGGGCCGGGGGTATCCGCCCCGCAGCCAGAGCCGCCCCCAGCGCTCCCCGACATCGGAGAGGCCGAATCCCTGCAGTTCGACGTACGCGATGCGCCCGGCCAGCGACTCGGACGACTGCTGGAGAAGCGAGGGTGACGCGCTCCCGAGGAGGAGGAAGCGGGCAGGCCGTCGGTCGCGATCCGAGAGGACGCGCAGCACCGGGAACAGCTCCGGCCGGCGCTGGATCTCGTCGATGACGACCAGGCCGCGAAGCGGCCCGAGCGTCGTCGTGGGATCCGCGAGGCGCGTGATGTCTCGCGGATCCTCCAAGTCGAAGGTTGTGGTGGGCCCCTGCCAGGTGCGGGCGATCTCGCGGGCGAGCGTCGTCTTGCCGATCTGACGCGGCCCGAGGATCGTCACGACGGGGCCCGTCCGCAACAGGGCTCTGACCTCGCGAAGCTCGGTAGCGCGGCCGAACACCCGAGAACTGTACCATGAACTCCTAGCGATATTAGCTAGGATTTCATGGTAATGATCCGCCCGTCTCGACGTCCGGCAGGACTCGCTCCGCCCGTCGGCGGCGCCGACCGAGATCCTCGGGCACCGCTGGGTGTCCGCCGACGCGAGAATCCCGTATACTCTGGCCGCGCAGCCGCCGCCCTCCCATCGAACTCGCCGGCGGCCACTGCCTGCACACACGGGGACGGCTGATCATCGTGAGCGACACTGACGTCAGGCAGCGCATAGACGGACAAACGCTGTTCCCTCGGCTCCCTCGCCGCGCGATGCGGGTGGGCGACATGCGGCCTCCCCCTGCGGGCCCCCCAGCCTGAGACCCGGGACTGCCCGCTTCAGCGGGGCGAAGGTGAGCGTCGGCACCGCGATCGCGCTCTGACCCCGAGCCATCCTGCGCCGCCACGGGCTCGCGGTCACGAAGCGGGCGGAGGGGTGCGGCGGCGGGGCTGTGCCAGCTCTTGGGGGGCTCCGGGGGGGCGGCGCACGTCCGAGTCTGGGCGTTATGTCACGGTGCGCCCCCCCCAACGTCGCCACCCCGACCTCGGCCGCGCCCGCCGCCCCTTTGTGTTGGCTACGCTCACCGGCGGGTCTCTACCAGATCGAGCCCTCTGCCGGGGACGATGCCGTGAAGGTGCGGATGGTCGAGCCGCCGTGGGGTAAA
>Ga0214473_10008073_pt1 | contig 12468 bp, 11 predicted proteins | sample RVTome_7_FD_203509 | JGI IMG/M metagenome (GOLD analysis project Ga0214473, IMG submission 203509) | Soil microbial communities from uranium-contaminated site in the Upper Colorado River Basin, Wyoming, United States - RVT98D197 | ecosystem: Environmental > Terrestrial > Soil > Contaminated >... | reverse complement strand
GATGCCGCAAGGCCCGGAGATAGTCCCCGTCCGGCAGGTTGACTCCCCCTTCAGCCTGAATGGGCTCCACCATCATGGCACAGGTAGCCGGGCTAACCGCCGCTGCCATGGCCGCGAGGTCCCCCTGGGGGACAAACTTGAAGCCCGGCAACATGGGTTCGAACCCTTTATGAAATCTCTCCTGTCCCGTGGCTGCCAGTGCCCCCAGGGTTCGGCCGTGGAAGGATTTGAGGAGCGAGATGATCTCGAACCTCCCGGGTCCAAAATGGTCCTGGCTGTACTTGCGGGCCAGCTTGATGGCGGCTTCGTTGGCTTCTGTCCCGCTGTTACAGAAAAAGACCCGGTCCGCGAAGGAATGCTCGACCAATAACTGGGCCAGCTGAACCTGAGGCTCAATATGGTAAAGATTGGAGACGTGCAGCAGTTTTCCGGCCTGTTCGCGAATGGCCTGCACCACTTTGGGATGGCAATGGCCCAGGTTGCAGACCCCGATCCCGGCCACGAAATCCAGGTATTCCTTCCCCTCCACGTCCCAGACCTTGCACCCTTCTCCCCGAACCAACACTACAGGAAAGCGCCCATAGGTCTGGGCCAGCACTTCCTGAGAGACCTTGATCACATCCTCGTTTTTCATCTTTTCCCCTTCGCGCAGCTAAAAAGGCTTGAGGCGCAGGGCCCAAGGCCCAAGGCCAGGGATTTTTCCCCCTCACGCCTTGCGCCTTACGCCTTACGTCTTTTAATAAATCTGTGTCCCGATGCCTTCGTCCGTAAAGATTTCCAGCAGGATGGCGTGTTTCCCCCGGCCGTCGATGATGTGGGTCTTCTTGACCCCTTCCCGCAGGGCCTGCAAGCAACAGTTTACCTTGGGGATCATGCCCCCTTTGATAATTCCTTCCTTGAGGTAACGGCCGGCCATTTCCGCGTTCATGGTGGAAATCAAGCGCCTCTCCCCGTCGAGCACGCCTTCGACATCTGTAAGCAGGATGAACTTCTCCGCCTGAAGAGCGGCAGCCACTTTCCCAGCCACCAGGTCAGCGTTGATGTTGTACATCTCCCCCGCCGGGCCGACGCCGACCGGGGCGATCACCGGAATCCATTTGTTATTCTTAATCGTCTCGATCACTTCGGGATTGATGGACTCCACCTCCCCGACCTGACCGATGTCCAGTGGCTCCTTTTCCTGCCCGTCTTTTCCCCGGCGCGGAATCCACAACTTTCTTGCACGGATGAGGCCGCCGTCCATTCCCGAAAGGCCCACCGCCTGGCCCCCGTACTGGTGAATCAACGAGACAATTTCCTTGTTGATCTTCCCCACCAGGACCATCTCCACGATATCCATGGTTTCGCCATCCGTCACCCTCATCCCTTCTACGAAATTTGATTTTTTGCCGATCTTTTCCAGCATGGCGTCGATCTGCGGTCCGCCCCCGTGGACGACGACCGGGCTCAGGCCGATGTAGCGCATCAAGATGACATCCCGGACGAAGCTCACCTTCAGGTCTTCATCGTCCATGGCGTGCCCGCCGTACTTGATCACGATGGTTTTGCTGAAGAATCGCTGGATGTAGGGCAGCGCTTCCAGGAGAACTTCTGCCTTGTCGATCAGCTTCTGCATTTTTTCCTTCCTTATCTTCAGCCTCTAACTTGATTGTATAGGAAGTTCATTTCTTCTCCTTCCCCCCTCACCCCCGCCCTCTCCCCCGTTTGCGGGGGAGAGGGGAAGGGTGAGGGGGCTTAACTCCAAACTCGTAACTATTCTAAAGGATGTACCGGCTGAGGTCCTCATCTTTAATGATCTCGGCCAGCCTTTCCCGGACATACTGCGCATCCACCCTCACTTTTTTTTCGACCCGGTCGGGGGCATCGAATGAGATTTCGTCCAAAAGCCTTTCCATGATGGTATGCAGCCGGCGCGCGCCGATATTCTCCGTGCGCTGATTCACCAGGGTGGCAATCTCGGCGATCTCGGCGATCGCTCCTTCCGCGAAAAGCAGCGCAATCCCCTCGGTGGCCAATAATGCCGTGTACTGCTTGATCAGGGCGTTCTTGGGCTCGGTGAGGATGCGGATAAAATCCTCCTTGGTCAGCGTCTCTAACTCCACCCGGATGGGAAACCGGCCCTGGAGCTCCGGGATCAGGTCCGATGGCTTGGAGACATGAAAGGCCCCGGCGGCGATGAAAAGAATGTGGTCTGTTCTTACCATGCCGTACCGGGTGGTTACCGTCGTCCCTTCCACGATCGGCAGAAGGTCTCGCTGTACCCCTTCCCGGGAGACATCGGGCCCGTGGCCCGTCTCCCGGCCGGCAATCTTGTCGATCTCGTCCAGGAAGATGATCCCCCCCTGCTCCACCCGCTCAATGGCCAGGCCGGTCACCCGGTCCATATCGATCAGCTTCTGGGACTCTTCTTCGGTGAGCAGATCCAGCCCCTCGGGGACTTTGACCCTCCGCCGCTTGGGTTTCTTCGGGAGCAGGCTGTTGAACATCTCCTTTAAATTGATGTCCATCTCCTCCATCCCGGCGCTGGAGAAGATCTCCACAATCGGCAGGTTGCGCTGGGTCAACTCCAGTTCCACCATCCGATCGTCCAGCTTCCCCCCCCGCAGCATCTGCCTGAGTTTTTCCCGGGTGGGGGACGTCTCCCGGAAGTCATGCTTGAATGTTTCCTCCAGGGCAGCGGGGGATTCCTCCAATTTTCCCCCCGGCTGCTCCGGGGGTGACTCCTTGCGTACCGGGGGCAGAAGAAGGTCCAGCATGCGTTCCTCGGCAATTTCTCTGGCCTTGGCCTCCACTTTCTCCGTCTCCTCCGCCCGCACCATGTTCACCGCCAGTTCGGTAAGGTCACGGACCATCGATTCCACGTCCCGGCCAACATACCCCACTTCCGTGAATTTGGACGCCTCGATCTTCAGGAAAGGGGACTGCGCCAGCTTGGAAAGGCGGCGGGCAATCTCCGTCTTGCCCACACCGGTGGGACCGATCATGATGATGTTCTTCGGGGCGATTTCATCCTGGAGGTCTTCGTCCACCCGCTGCCGCCGCCAGCGGTTGCGCAGGGCGATGGCCACGGACCGTTTGGCGTTCCGTTGGCCGATCACATATTTGTCCAGCTCGGCCACGATTTCGCGGGGAGTCAGGGGGTTCCGCCCGTCTCCACCGATGCCTTCATTTTCCATTTTTCCCCCGTAACTCCGGTTTGGGGTGGATTTCCGCTTCCAGTTCTTCCACCACCAATTGATTGTTGGTGTAAATACAGATCTCCGAGGCGATGCGCATCGCTTCCTGAACAATGCCCTTGGCATCCAGGCTCGAATACTTGATCAGAGCCCTGGCTGCGGCCAGGGCAAAGGGGCCCCCACTGCCGACAGCCGCCACCCCGTCATCCGGCTCGATGATGTCCCCGGTCCCGGAGAGGACCAGCGTGCTCTCCCGGTCGGCGATGACCAACAGCGCATCCAGGCGGCGCAGCGAGCGGTCCGTCCGCCAGTCTTTGGCCAGCTCCACGGCCGCCCGGCCCAGATTTCCCCGATACTGCTCCAGTTTCGTCTCGAACCTCTCAAAAAGGGTGAAGGCGTCTGCCGTAGCCCCGGCAAAACCGGTGATCACCTGGTCTTTGTATAGTTTACGGACCTTCTTGGCCCCGTGCTTCATCACGGTGTTTCCCAGGGTCACCTGCCCATCGCCGGCCATCGCCACCTTCCCCTTATGCCGGACGGCGACGATCGTCGTTCCCGTTATTTTCATTTTACCCTCGATATTTTACCATAGAGACACAGAGGTCACAGAGATAGACCTGAATCGAAAATTCAAATACCAAAATAAAACCTAAAATATTGGACGCTAACTTTACGCTTTGTTTTGATATTTAATTGCCATTCTTCTTTTCTCTGTGCCCTCTGTGACTCTGTGGTGAAGGTCGTTTACTTCGCCCGGGGATGCGCCCGATCATAAACCTCCATCAGTTTGTCCACGCTGACGTGCGTGTACCGTTGGGTGGTCGAAAGGCTCACGTGGCCCAGCAACTCCTGGATCGCTCTCAGGTCCGCCCCCGCATCCAGGAGATGGGTCGCAAATGAATGCCGCAGAGCATGCGGGCTGACCTTCCTCAAGAGCCCGCATTTCAAAATGTGCTTTTGCAGGATACGGGCCACGCTCCGGGAAGTGAGCCGCCCGCCCCGGTGGTTGATGAAAATGGGAGCTTTGGAACCCGATGGGGGTAACCCGGCGATAATCCGATCCCTCTGCGGCAGGTATCCTCGCATGGCAGCCAGGGCTTTCTCCCCGATGGGGACGATCCTTTCCTTCCTCCCTTTCCCGAATACTTTCAAGATGCCCAGCGTAAAATCGATATCCCCGTCGGTCAAACCGACCAGTTCGCTGACCCGGATGCCACAGGAGTATAAGGTCTCCAGGATGGCCCGGTCTCTGATTCCCCAGGTCGTGGACTGATCCGGGGTCTCCATCAGGGAAAAAACCTCATCCACGGGCAAAAAGGTGGGTAAGGGTTTTTCCTGTTTGGGCGTCGCCACGATCTCCGCCGGGCTCTGGGCTAAGAGCCCCTCTTCTACCAGGTACTTGAAGAAGCTTCTCTGGGCAGCCAACTTTCTCGCCAGAGAAGATTTTTTATGGCCCCGGTAGAGATGGCTCAGGTACGCCCGGATCGCCAGGTGGTCGATCTTCTCGACGGCCACATCCCCCTTTTTCTTGTCAACGTGGAGCTCCGAAGATAACAGGAAGTTCCGGAACTGTTCCAGGTCCGCGCTGTAACTTCGCAGCGTATGCGCCGAGGCATTCCTCTCCACCCGGAGGTATTCCAAAAACCTCTCGATCAAAGCCTTCATTCCTGAGAAAGCATCTATCATACCCGATTTTTCATGATCGGTTCGACGGCCGCGAATCCCGTCCCGCTAGAAAGGGAGAGAAATCCCCCTCCGCCCCCTTTTTGAATAGCAGGATTGCCGGGAGGGGTTTCATACATCCCCCCGATGTACCGGGCAGCCGCTTTGGCCAGTCTCGTCGCCCCATTTCATTTGACTTGACTTTTAATCATAATATAAACTATTTTAAAGATTCAATAAAAATAAGGAGAGGTTATGAAAAAATACGAAACCAACCGCCTGCGCAACATCGCGATCATTGCCCACGGCAAAGCCGGCAAGACGACCCTGGCCGAAGCCATGCTCTTTGACGGGGGTGCTTCGGAACGCCTGGGCCGGGTCGACGATGGAACGTCCATCATGGATTTCGAGCCGGAGGAGATCAAGCGCAGCCTTACCATCAGTTCATCCTTCAACCATCTGGAATGGAACAAGCACAAAATAAATATCGTCGACACCCCGGGGGACGCGAACTTTATCATCGATACCAAAAACAGCCTGCAGGCCGTGGATGGAGCTGTGATCGTCGTCGATGCGATCTCGGGCGTAGAAGTGCAGACCGAAAAAGTCTGGGAGTATGCCTCCCAATTTGGACTTGCCCGTCTCTTCTTTATTTCCAAATTGGACCGGGAACGGGCTAATTTCTCCCAGGCCCTGACGGAGATTCAGAAAGTGCTCACTCCCAGGGCCGTTCCCCTGAACTTGCCCATCGGCGCCGAAGATTCCTTCACCGGAGTAGTCGACCTGATGACCATGAAGGCTTTTTATTTCGCCGGTAATCTCAGCGGGAAAATGACCGAAGGGGAATTTCCGGCCGCCCTGAAGGGAGAAGCCGAGAGCGCGAAGGAAAAGCTCACCGAAGCCATTGCCGAATCGGATGATGCCCTGCTGGAGAAGTACCTGGACGGCCAGGCACTCTCCCCCGAAGAATTATTGCAGGGCCTGAGGAAGGGGGTGCTGAAGAAAGCGATCTTCCCCGTTCTCTGCGGTTCCGGTTTGAAAAATATGGGCGTTCAACCCTTGCTCGACGCCATTCTTCAGTACCTGCCCTCCCCTGCCGATCGCGAGCCCGCCAAGGGCATCCATGTCGTGACCAAGGCAGAGGAAATCCGCAAGCCCGCGGAGGGGGAGCCCTTGTCAGCCTTCGTTTTTAAGACCGTGGCCGACCCGTACGCGGGCAAGCTGACCATCTTTCGCGTCTGGTCCGGGACGCTCCAGCCGGATGGAACCCTTTACAACGCCACCCGGCAGGCCAAGGAGAGGTTTGGACAGATTCTCCAGCTCGAAGGAAAGAACCAAAAGCCGGTCGAATCTGTGGGAGCCGGGGAAATCGCCGCCGTGGCCAAATTGCGGGAAACCACCACCTGGGACACGCTCTGCGACGAAAAGAAACCCATCCTTTACCAGGGCATTTCCCTGCCCATTCCACCCGTGTCCTTCGCCGTCCAGCCCAAATCCAAAGGCGATGAGGAAAAAATCACCTCCTCCCTGGCGCGTTTGATCGAAGAAGACCCGACCATCCGGCTGCAGCGGGATGAGCAGACCAAGCAGCTGATTCTCTTCGGCATGGGACAGGTACACATGGAAGTGACCGTGGAAAAGCTGAAACGTAAATTCGGGGTGGAGGTTAACCTACAGACCCCCAAGATCCCCTATAAAGAAACGATCAAATCCACCAAGACCGGGATCATCTACCGCCACAAGAAGCAAAGCGGGGGGCGGGGACAGTTTGCCGAGGTACATTTCGAGCTTTCTCCCCTGCCCCGGGGGACCGGGTTTGAATTTAAGAATGCCCTCGTGGGCATGAACGTTCCCCGCAATTTCGTACCCGCAGTCGAGAAGGGAGTTGCGGAAGCCCTGCAAGGCGGGGTCCTGGCCGGTTATCCGGTCGTGGACGTCAAGGTGAAATTCTACGACGGGAAATCCCATGAAGTGGATTCCTCGGAAATTGCTTTCAAGATTGCGGCCTTGATGGCCTTCAAGAAAGGAATGTCGGAAACCAACCCGGTTCTCCTGGAACCCATCATGAACGTCGAGGTCTTCGTGCCCGATGAGTACATGGGGGATGTCATCGGCGACCTGAACAGCCGCCGGGGCCGAGTCCTGGGAGTGGAACCCCGGCCCAAGGGGCAGGTCATCAAAGTCCAGGTGCCCCTGGCCGAAGTTTTGAAGTACGCCCCCGACCTGACCTCCATGACCAGCGGTCGAGGGTCGTTTTCCATGGAGCTTTCCCACTACGAAGAAGTGCCGGCTCACTTGACGGAAAAAATTGTGGCTGCGTCCAAGCCCGAACAGAAAGAGGCGTAAGCCACCGTTATTAACGGTCTCATAATAGTCTAGAGATTTTTTAGTCGTCATTCCGGCAGGTTGTAAGCCGGAATCCAGTCCCGCTCTAAGCGGGATTAAAGGCACTGGATGCCGGATTAAGGATCTCCGGCATGACGGATAAGAACGACATTTGTGAATACTATTTTGAGACTGTTAATAACTCTTTGCTTAGGGCGTCGATGCCCGATGTTGGATTATGGCTGAAAACATCATTACAGAAAATGAGAAGGAAGACGAACTTCTTTCACCAGAGGAGCTAAAGCTTCTCGACGAGACCGAGGTCCGCGAAGAGGATGCCGCCCAGTTTCCCCAGGAACTGATCGCCGAGTCTGCGGAAGAGATTACTGCTGAACATCGGGAAAATCTATCCCAGATGATTGTGAAAATGTCCATGCCGCAAAAAATCCGGCTGGCCATGCTGGGAAACCGGGAAGCAAGAAAACTGCTCATTCGCGACAGGAATAGGGTCATCGCCATGGCTGTCCTGCGGAGTCCAAAATTAACCGACAGTGAAATCCTGCGTTTTGCCCAGGAGAGGACCACCCCGGACGATGTCATCCTGACGATTTGCAAAAAAAGAAACTGGCTGAAAAAATACCAGATTAAACTGGCGCTCGTGACCAACCCGAAAACCCCTCTCCCCAAAGCGATCCAATTCTTGGACCATCTACATGATAAGGACCTGCAGGCTTTGTATCACAATAAAAACATCCCCGCCGTTTTATCCCAAATCGCCTGGCAAGTCCTTCGAAAAAGAAGGCCCTAAGATGAACCGCCGCGGAAAAGTCGTTTCGGTCAATATTAGTTCCAAAAAAGGAGTCCGGAAAAAGAACGTGGTACAATCCTGCCTGCTCCCCGAGTTTGGCCTACAGGACGATGCGCACGCCGGTCCATGGCATCGCCAGGTCAGCCTTCTGGCGACGGAATCCATCGCCAAAATGGTTCGCCTGGGTCTGAAAGTCGGCCCGGGAGATTTTGCTGAAAACATCACGACGGAAGGTCTCGACCTGTTGGGCCTTCCCATCGGAACCCGATTCCGGATCGGGAAGAGTTCTCTTCTGGAGGTGACTCAGATCGGCAAGGTTTGCCACACGCGCTGCGCCATCTACTACCAGGCCGGCGACTGCGTTATGCCCAAAGAAGGAATTTTTGCCAGGGTTTTGGAGGGCGGGGAGATTAAAGTGGGTGACGAGATCCATGTTCTCAGTGGGGATTCTGACAATCAGCGATAAGGGTTCCCGGGGCGAACGGGAAGACCTCAGCGGCCGGGAAATCGCGGAGATCATCGCCGGGCTTCCGGCCAGGGTCGAAGCGTACGACATCGTTCCCGATGAGGAAGAGCAGATCACCCGGAAGCTGATCGACTATGTAGATCAGAAAAACTTAGACTTGATTCTCACAACCGGGGGAACCGGATTGAGCCCGCGGGATGTGACCCCGGAGGCCACCCGCAAAGTCCTGGACAAAGAAATTCCGGGGATCTCGGAGGCGATGCGGGCGGAAGGGATGAAGATCACTCCCATGGCCATGCTTTCCAGGGCGGCGTCTGGAATTCGCTGCCGCTCTCTGATTGTGAACCTGCCCGGAAGTCCCCGGGCGGTCCGGGAAAACCTGACCGTTATCCTGCCTGCGCTGAAACACGCCCTGGAAAAAATTCAGGGAGACCCGGCCGATTGCGCCAATTTAAGGGTTGCCCCCACACCTGCCAAATAATTTATTCCCGGTTCCAAGGCCCCAAAATTTGTTGATCCTCAAAATTTAGCCCTGATATTGATGGGCTCTCCCAGGCCCGGGGGCCAGGGCGCTGCGCCCAGAAACCATGAGGCACTTTTGCTTCCATGGAATGGGCGGGATGACCATTCCCGGGATCGCCTATAATCCATCGGCCCTTGTAGGGGCGACCGGCCGGTCGCCTGATGGGCCCGCCTCATTCTGCGGAACCCGGACGGAGCCTCTGGGAAAGGCGATGGCCCGGCCGATGCTTTCTGTGCGCAACACCCTGACCCCCGGGCCACGATAAGGTGGGTGGAAATTCTCCCCAGTTAACATAACACGGACTCCCGGCAGGGCAGAGGGGGAGCCCGGGGGCGGCCAGCGAAAATTACCGAGTGAAACTTGGCTCCAGCGGGTCAGTCACCCAGGGTTTTGCCCATCTCTTTTTTCATTCTCTGAAAGTGGGTCCCCGGCCAGTATATTCGATGGCACCGCGGGCAGATATGGAAGGAGTCATAGGTGCGATGGATAAAATCCGGTACTTTGCCTTCCGCATCCCCCTTGAGGATCGGGACCAGCGCTTCATTGCACATCAGACAGCGCGAGAAAAATTGGTTTGACTCCGGCCGTAGTTTGAATGCGGAAAGCACCTCTAGGATTTGCTGCTGGGGATCATTAGCCTCTACAACATGGATTGGGAGACCCCCAGTTTTTTCCTGGACGCGGCGGCTGCGAGTGAGGAGTGCCCGGCCCTCGGCGGCCGCTGCCCTGAGCGCCCCCTCAAGATTTCCCCCTCTCCAATAAACGACGTCAAACCCCAGCACCCGGAGCTTCTTGGCCAGCTTCCCCAATGTCCGGTCGGCAATGAATCTCACGGTTGAATTTTATCTGTTCTCTCTGGAGGAGTCAAAACATCATTTGCGGGGAGGCAAACCGCGGCCGGCTTGGGCGCCGTTCAGGAAGACTGAGCCCGATCTGGCTTTTTGGACTTTGAAGGAGTTTCAATTTTTGGTAATATGATGTTCATTTGGGGAAGCGGAACCCCTACCAATGCCAGAGAAGGAGAACGAGATGGCTAGTCGGATTAAGGGCAAACTGGATCCGGATCGGTACTTTGACCCGGACCCAAAACAGCGGTCCATCGCCCGGGAGCTTTATGAAAGCGTCTCAGCTCTTCCCCGGCTCTGCCCTCACGGGCATGTTGATCCCAGACTGTTTGCCAATGAGGATACCTCCTTGGGTAGCCCCGCGGAGTTATTCATTCTGCCGGATCACTATGTCCTGCGGATGCTATACTCGCAGGGCATTTCTATGGAGGCTCTCGGAGTTCCCAGGCTGGACGGGGGGCCTGTGGAGCAGGATCACCGAAAAGTATGGCAAATCTTTTCCGAAAACTTCTACCTGTTCCGGGGCACGCCGACCGGAATCTGGCTGACCGAGGAACTTCATTCCGTATTCGGCATCGAAGAAAAACTGAATGGGAAAACGGCCCGGAAGATTTACGACAAGATTGAGGCGGAGCTGGCCAGACCTGAATTTCGTCCCCGTCCATTGTTTGAGCGGTTCAAGGTCGAGGCGCTCTGTACCACCGACGCGGCCACGGATCCACTTTCTCACCATCGTGCCATCAGGGAGTCCGGCTGGAAAGGGCGAGTCCTCCCGACCTTCAGGCCGGATGCACTTGTGAACCTGACCACACCCGGCTGGCGGGACCACCTGAATTCCTTGAGCGACCTGAGCGGTATCCCGGTGGACTCGTACGTCAAATTCATCGCCGCCCTGGAAAATCGACGGGAATTCTTTAAAGAAATGGGGGCGAAGGCCACAGACCACGCGGCTCTGACCCCCCATACTGAGGAGCTTTCACGACCGGAAGCGGAGGCCATCTTCCAGAAGGCCCTGAAAGGCCAGGTCAGCGAAGGGGACGCCGCCCGGTTCACCGCCCACATGCTCATGGAAAGCGCCCGGATGAGCGTTGAGGATGGCCTGGTGATGCAGCTTCATCCCGGCTCCCTGAGAAACCATAATCCGTTTCTCTTCGACCGTTTCGGACCCGACCGCGGGTGCGACATTCCGATCCAAACCGAGTACACCCGGAATCTGAAGCCCCTGCTCAATAAATACGGCAACCATCCTCAACTCACCTTAATTATCTTTACCCTGGATGAGTCGGCCTACGGCCGGGAACTTGCCCCGCTGGCGGGGCACTATCCGGCCATGAAGCTGGGCCCGCCCTGGTGGTTCTTTGACAGCATCAACGGCTTGGTACGTTTCCGTCTCCAAACGACGGAGACCGCCGGACTTTATAATACGGTTGGCTTCAACGACGACACCCGGGCCTTTCCCTCGATTCCGGCCCGGCATGATCTTTCCAGGAGAGTGGATGCCAACTGGATTGCCGGGCTGGTCGTCAGGGGAATCATCGATCGGGAAGACGCCCGGGAGATGATTCAAGATACGGCCTACCGCCTTGCCAAGAAAGCATATAAACTTTAATAAATTTCCGCCCGGGGATTTCGGACTGGAGAATGGAAAGATTCGGGAACGGAGGAATTAACCATTAACGCGAAACCAGAAGCCCTCATAAAAAGCCTATCGATCGTCATTCCCGCCTTCAATGAAGCGGGCACGATGCGGGAGATCATCGCCCGCGTTCAGGCGGCGCCCCTGCCGGCAGAAGTCACGAAAGAGATCATCATCGTAGACGATTTTTCCACGGACGGTACGCGGGAGATTTTGCGGGATTATGCCAGCAGCGGCCCCTGCCAGGTTTTTTTCCACGACCGCAACCGGGGGAAGGGAGCGGCCCTCCGCACCGCCGTTGCGCATACAACCGGAGATATCGTTTTGATCCAGGATGCCGACCTGGAGTATGACCCCCGGGAATATTCGAAATTGCTGACCCCGTTCCTGGAAGGGAAAGCCGACGTCGTCTACGGCTCCCGGTTTGCGGGCGGGGAGTCGAAGCGGGTGCTCTTCTTCTGGCATTATGTGGGGAACAGGTTACTCACCGTTCTCTCCAACATATTTACCAACCTCAACCTGACCGACATGGAGACCTGCTACAAGGCGTTCCGCGGTGAGATCATCCGGAAGATAAAGATTGATGAGGACCGGTTCGGTTTTGAACCGGAGATCACCGCAAAGGTGGCCCGGATGGGGGTGCGAATCTACGAAGTCGGGATCGGCTACTCCGGCCGCACCTACGCCGAGGGGAAGAAAATCAAATGGAAAGATGGGGTACGGGCCATAGGGACCATTCTGAAATATCGGTAAATCGGTTTTTACTTTCCAGCCCGGAGGGGCTGCGTCGACGGGCCTTCCCCTCTTCGTGAGACGACCAAAAATCTTGCCCCCTTCACTTTCCTCTAAATGATGGAAAATTACCGTAAAAATCCGGCCATCCCAGGCCCGGAGGCAAGACCGCGGCGCGCCAAAACCATAAGGCGCTTCTCACTTCACGGGACGGGCGGGCCAGCCATTCTTTTCTCCGTGGCCATGTTCTTCCTTGTAGGGGCGCCCGGCTGGGCGCCCATTGGGCCCGCCTCAA
>Ga0214473_10008072_pt1 | contig 12470 bp, 11 predicted proteins | sample RVTome_7_FD_203509 | JGI IMG/M metagenome (GOLD analysis project Ga0214473, IMG submission 203509) | Soil microbial communities from uranium-contaminated site in the Upper Colorado River Basin, Wyoming, United States - RVT98D197 | ecosystem: Environmental > Terrestrial > Soil > Contaminated >... | reverse complement strand
CTCATGGCGGGATCGGTTGCTGCCGCGTTTGCACAAAATGTCTTGGAGCGCGGTAAGGGTGCGGTGATCACGGTGGAACGCGCACTTTGTGAGACGCAGGCGAGAACAGTGCCCATCCCGCCTCCGCCGGGAGTATCCAAAAGTGATATGGCGCGCGCAGCTGTGGTTGTCACGGACGCCATTCGTGAGATCCGCACGCGGCAGGGGGAGAACCCGCCGATGTCCCCACTCGCGCGCAAACCCACTCTATCTGAGGTGTACGGCGTTGTGTGGTCAATTGCGTGGAAATACGACGTGATGCTGAAAATGCTGATGGATCCGGACAAGGCCGTTCTCCAGGGGTATCTGCACGGGTTCATCAAAGATTATGAGTTTCCCGCGGATATCCACATGCGCCTGTTGCGCATCATCAACAAGGGGTCTCGGCGTGTGCTCCATTTGATGCTGTTTTGGGGAATTTTCATTGACAATCGCCGGATCATGGATTATTTCAGCACAAAGACACGCGGACAGCACAACGGGGTTTATTTGTACGTTGCGGACATGGACGGCATGCGGCGCTGGGTGGAAGTGCATCTGAAGCCGACGATGGCTGCGCTGCTTCACGTCAACTGGAATTTCGCGCACCCCTCCCAGGGCACAGAAGACACAAGCGTCCGCGCACGCATTGCACGCACGCACGACCCCCATTTGCGGAATTTGCAGGACACGCGCGAGCGCCGGCGCGATGAGCTGAATGCCCTCATTGCGCGGGGCATTGGCTCGTCGACCACAGAAACGCCGAGTCAGGCTGTGCGGACGCAGAAACAGTTTGCGCTGCGTTTGGAAATAATGGACGCAGAGCAGCTGGAACTTTCTGTGGAGCAGCTGCGTCTGGCCTACTTGAGCTGTGTGCGCTCTCCCCAGCCCGATGGGAGGCTGCGCCCGCTGTCTTGGGAGCACAACTCGGAGTTTGTGACATCTCTGAGCAAGCGCTGGATCGAGACGCGCGTTGAGGCGGTGACGCAGGAAACGCATGTGTTTGCTGCCGCCCAGCACACGCAGAGCATCACCGCAAAGGTGGCGCTTCCCGCGATGCGGCGGCGGATCAGGGAGCGGCACGAGGAGAGTGACGCAGACGGCACAATGGGCATTCCCGCTGATGTTGCGGAGCCGTGCAAGCGCGTGCGCAAGTAGTGTGTTTTAAAAAATTGGGTTGGGCATAAAATCCGAGAAAATCCAAACGAACCACTCAGGATGGACGTTGTAGTTTTGCCCGCTGCTTCCAAACGCCCCACGACGCCAATGTACTGCTTCATCTTGGGAGCAGGGATGGTGGTAAAAGTAAAAAAACTCAACGAGGATTGGCTGCCAGGGAAGAAAGTGAGCGCGTATGGGCGGAGTTGGCGGTGAGATATGGAATGAAAACATTGGTGTCTCGCTATGTACTTTAACCTTGCCGCACAGTGAGCAAACGATGCGGGCACTGACATTTGTGCTTCTGCTGCTGGCGGTCGCAAAAGCCACTCCCGCAAACCAGAGTCATGTTTTTCTCTCTCGGCGCACCATAGACACAGGCCCCCTTGCACAGCGGGACCCGGATGTGGTTGCCACGTTCGCGGAAAGAAGAGCAGTACCCCAGAGCAGCATTGCCTCGGGTCGCCGCGACCTCGACTCGGACGTTTTTGTGAGGCGCGAGGCGGACGTGTTGCGAGACTGTCCTGATGCACTGTCGCTCCAGGTGAACGGTGGAGTGCGCACCTATCTTTTTCACGCCACAGAAACAGGCACTATCGACCAGCTTGCGGCGAGCATTGGGCGGGCGCTGACGCCACACCAAACCGTTGCACAGCTGGTGCGTGGTTACATCGCAAGCGACACGCTGGCGCTGGTAATGTCTCCAGTTGCCGCACACGAGGTGGCCAGAAACGTCGCGCGACATCTGGTGGATTGGGTGGGCATTTTGCAGCCGGAGGACAAGGTGTGCGACGAGTTCGACAGCGCAAGCACAAAAACTTTTGAAGACGCACAGGCTGCATTTGACGATATTGCGAGCGCTGTGGGGGTGCGCGTGATGCTGGCGCCTCCATACACCAGGGATCGGCAGGTGGCACTGTCGCAACGGTGGCACACCGGCCTGAATCGCCTCGCTCCCGAGCCCCTTTTGGGGGTGGATGTTGCCGTTCTTGGTGTTGACGGCGCAGATTGGAACATGGTTGACCTCCAGTTCACGTGTGGCGACGATGCGCAGCCGGATGCGTGTGCAGATGCCGCAGCGTGGGTTGTGCGCAACATCGTTGCTGTGCAGGCGGACACGCTGTGGGTGGAAACAATACCCCAAATGCACACAATGAACGCGTGGGGGGCGCGCCTCGTTCAGTCGTACACGATGGACTCGGGCAGCAACGGCTGGCGCCAGGATCCAATGTGGGAACACGGGATCCGCGGGGAGGGGCAGTATGTGGGCGTTGCAGACACTGGGCTCGACATGGATTCGCTGTTTTTTTACGATTCTGCGCACAGTGGCGCAAGCTCGTCCCATCGCAAAGTGCAAAAATACTATCGCGGCACCGGAGACATGGAGGACGTGATGAATGGGCACGGGACGCACGTGTGCGGCTCTGCTGTGGGAGACCCCGTGGGAGGGGTGTCCACACAGTGGCGCGGCGTGGCGTACAAGGCCAAGCTGTGTTTCATGGATCTCCAAACAGCCACCACATCCAGCGGGTCTGTGGCAATCCCCAGCGACCTCCAGGAGGATTTGCTGGAAGTGTTGAGGGGGTGCGGCGCGCGAGTGCTGTCTTTCAGCTGGGGCAGCAGCCCCGTCAGCCGCACGGCCGAAAACAGGTACAGCACGTTTGCCTACATGGTGGACACGTTCATGTGGGAGTGGCGCGACACGCTGGTTCTCTTTGCTGCGGGGAACTCGGGGAACTCGGGCCCCTACACGATTGGCTCTCCCGCATTCAACAAGAACGGCGTGGCTGTGGGGATGTCAATTAACGAGGGAAAGAGTGGCGATTATACATTCCAGCGCACCCGCCACTACGTGCAAGTGCAGCCCACGGGAGGCGGGGCAGTGGTGAACTACCGCGCGCACATTTCCACCTCGCTGGGTGCTCCGTTTGTGGAGGGGGCCACGTACTCGGGAGAAGTGGTAGAGTACACATCTGCAAGCACCACGTGCTCCGCGCTGCCCAGTGCCACGGGTAAATTTATTTTGGCGTATGCGGGCTCTGCAACGGGATACGCACTGTGCACTTCTGCGCGCCGAGCACGTTACGCGGCTGCTGCAGGGGCTGTGGGATTGTTGCTGTATTGGAGCAGCGACTCGGGTATTTTGCCCGTTCCGGGCTCTGGCGATGTCACAGACCTTCAGGGAAACGCAATCTACGTGGCGGGGATTTCCAGTGCGGACGCAGCGACAATCGTGGGCATTCCGGGCGGCGCAACAGTCACGGGGCTTGCGCTGGGGCCTGCACTTACGGGGTCCGCAGACACAAACTATGTCCCTTCCTCCCTCGCATACTACAGCTCTCTGGGGCTCACTGCCGATGGGCGGATAAAGCCAGATGTGGTGGGGCCGGGGGAATACGTGTGGAGTGCACATGCAGCCTCGGACGGAAGTCACCCCACGGGCGAAGCCGCGATCCGGCCAATGCGCGGAACCAGCATGGCAACGCCAACAGTGGCTGGCGCTGCCGCACTGGTGCGTCAATACTTCAGAGAAGGGTGGTACCCCACGGGCACAGAGCACAGCGCCAATTCGTTCACTCCCTCGGGTGCTCTCATGAAGGCTGTGCTCGCCCACGGGACGCGCGCGTTGACACTGCACCGCTACGAGACTCTGAGCGGCAACTCCTACTCCCTCAGCACGAGCACTCCCAACTCGCACCAGGGGTGGGGTGCAGTCCAGCTGACGAATGTGCTTTATTTCTCAAACACGGGAGGGCTCAAGCTGTTTGTGGACGACACGCGCTCTGTGTCCATAGGGTCGAGTGCGAGTGCGGTGTATCGCGTGACGACTGATTCTACATCCACGATCCGCGCGACGCTTGCGTGGACAGACGCGCCCGTGGGCCCGGCAACGAATGCTGCCTACAACGGCGCGAATGACCTCGATCTGTGGATCCAAAAGAGCACAGGCGGCACAAAATATTGGGGGAACGGGGTGAGTGGCGGCGACTCAAAGAACAACGTGGAGCAGGCTGAAAAGACAGGCGCTTCCGCGGGGCAGTGGTTCGTGCACGTAGACGGGGCCTCTGTGTCCCTTGGGGGAAGTGTCACAGCTGGGCAGCCGTACTCGCTGGTCATCACAACCACCGACGCGTCTGCCAGCATCGTGTTTTTGAGCAGCTCAAGCAGCGATCTGCTCACCACAGTGGGAGGGAACGCTGCGCGTGAGCCGGATCTGCCGAGTGCAGCAAGCAGCATTCAGGAGCAGTCGTTTGTGGCGGGATTGTTGTGTATATTCGTGATATGGATGTGCATGTGAGAATGAAATGCTTGCATTACACATAATGTTCGCCACGGCAGCGGTCATTTGCATGTCCAGCGGTCTCTTTGATGTTCGATTCCCAGTCACTCCCGTATAGATTTTTCAGCACAGCATTCGCGTCTGCGGGCCCGTGGACACTCATTTGCCCCCCACGCACAGCATATGTTATGCCGGGGGGCGCGATCGAGGGCAGTGTGTACAGGCACTTGGGCCCCCCCACAGCGTAGTATCTCAGGTCGTTTGTGCGGGAGTCACTTGCGCGCGTGTCCAGGCTGTAGATGTCAATGTATATGCCGTCGCGCCAGAAGTTGTGTGGACGCTCAGACACGGGGGGAAAAAAGTGCGGCACAACCTCGGTGGCATTCTCCGTGTAGCACGCGCGGCCAATCAGATTGTAAAAAATATACAACCCCTCTTGTGCAAACGCCGCTTCTGCTTCCGGCAGTGCCTCGTTTTTAGAAGAAAACAGTCTGGTGTTGTGCTCCTCAGCCAAGACAACGATATCGACGTCTGCTGTCCACGGCATCAGCTCTCCGTCGCGCGCCAGCCCAAGGAGTGTCCCGAAAAACACCAGCCACTCCACGCCAAGTGCGCGCATGGCGCGGTCCGTCCGCTGCAGCAGATCGTACAGCACATCCCCGCAGCACGGCTTGCTGCTGTTCACACGCAGTGGCGCCCCACTCTCGCTCGTGCGTGCATTTTGTGCGTCCCACGGCGCGAAACACACACCGTCCTTGCTGCAGTCGACAACACGGCACGACGCCCATTGGTCGCGAGGGGGCGCGTGCAGGATCGGCGGATCCGGGAGGAGTTCGGGTGTTGTGTTGGTGTAGTTATTTGTTGGGATAACTTTTGTCTCAGCCGCAGTGGCTGGAGAGATCGGCGGGGGAGGGTGCTGCAAAATAATAAGCGGAATGCCGAGCATTGCCGCAACAGAAAAAAACGAAACAAGGAGCAGCAGCAGAAAAGCCTGTTGCCGCATCGTGGTGTGTGTTGGGATCAGATATCCAAGTATATACTGTGCCCCACTGCGCGTTGCGCAACACTACACAACACGTCTCTGCTTCTCCTCAAAGCTTCCGCGGGCTGCAGTATATTGCAGATTTATCCTTCTGCGTTTGCGCGTCAGCCGCTTCTGCTCATCTTCCGCAGCTGCCTGCGCCTCGATCCGCGCAATCAACTCACTCCACTCCCTCTCGCGACGTGAGATCAGTTCTTCCACAGTCATAAACACGTCCATCGCGAGGAGTGGGTTGGATTTTTGCCTCACGCAAATAATCCCGAGTAATCCGGGCAAAAATCGTTTCTGGTCTTTGAGCATCCTCGATTCAAATTTCTTTCGATTCAAACGTCATGGATTCCTCCCCCCTCATCGTCATTCCGGAGACGCAGCTGCTTGTGGGCGGCGCGCCGAGTTCTCCAACAACGCCGCGACAGTTGCGCACATCCCGCCTCACCGCCCCGCCCGCTCCGCGCCGATCCACTGCTCCACACACTCCACGGGGGCGTTCTCCTGAGCTTATCGTGCCTGGGGCACCGCGGCGGAGGGCGCGTGAGGCGGGCGGATTGCTGTCCATCGCAGACGAGGTGGTCCCCGCTCCACGCGGGGTGCGCCGGCGCCTGGTGGAGGATGAGTTTCGCCAGTTGGAGGAGGATATACACGATGTGGTCAACGGCTTGACTTCCGCGAACGCCTCCGCGCGCCTTGCGCATGAAGACGTCACTGACTTGGTGCGCAACACGCGGGAACGGCTGGAGTGGAGTCTCTTTGGCGGAAGGAGAGAGTGAGTTGCGTTTGAATTTGAAAATGAAAAAGTGGGTTCAACGGTCGCCCACCCCAAAGTGATGCAACAGCGTATGTGGCATAAATTGCGACTTTCGACAACAATCCAAACACACGGCTGCGATGGAAGAGAAAAAAAGCTGTCTCGTGTGGAAACACGGCCTCCTCGTGCGCGATCCAGCATGCTATGCCACATTCATCATTCCAACGACGGCTGAGCTCCACTCTGCGGCATTCATGACAGACGTCGTGCGCGGATTTGAGGGCGCACTGACGACCGTGTTTGGGAGAAAAAACTGGACCTATCTCCCCCCGCCGAGCATGACCCACACTACGTACGATGTTGATGAGGATGGGACCCTGTTTACAAAAAGCACCACACACACGCTGACAAAGTGGGAGTGTGGAGTGCACATGGTTGACCTGTGGCATGCGGCGAAGCACGAGGGTGCGGGCAACGCTGTGGTGCTGCAGAGACTGTTTGAGCCTACGTTGCGTATCTTTCACGCGAAACGGTGTGGATACACGAAGCATCTACCTGTAACAACGGACATGCCAGTGGAGTTTGATATGGATGCGTTGATTGCGAAGATTGTGGTGTGGGGGTGCTGTTGTGACTACGTAAAACAGTAGTGAAGGCGATTATCTGAAGTGCACTTGCGGCAAAAAAAATTAATAGAGTGGCATTTTGGGTAAAATCGGAAGTGCACTGTTGAGTTGGTGCCGGAAAATTCAAAACTTCAGCGACGTTGCACAACACTACGCCTTCGCTCACGCGCTTGCTTCCGTAGTGGGGGTGGGCAGCACTCGACCTCCTCCCACTCGTAATCTCCAGACCACCAGATGCTCTCCGGAGGCTTGGTCAGACTCCGCACAAGCTGTTCTCTGCCGTCCGGAGTTGTCACCGTCCATGAGTAGACACCAACAAGAATCACCATCGCGAGTCGAAGAGGCGGAAGCGATTTTTGCCTTTTTTTGCCCGATTTCCAACTCCCCAGATTTTTGAGAAAAATCTGGGGTAAAATCCGTCTCTTGCTTCGGCCGAACTCCCAAGATGAACGGTGTCTACTGGAACAGGAACTGCGATGAGGCGTGTGCGGATGTGGTGGTGGTGGTGGAGGAAGAGTGGAAGCTGGTGCTGGAGCAGAGAGAAGTGTTTGCTTTTGACAAGGAGTGGGTGGATCAGTATCGCGCGGAGGCTGCGAAGGTGGCAGCAGCTGACCGCGAGTGGCGCGAGAGGCAAGAGCTGAACGCGCGCAAGGCGGACGGGTGGATGTCCAACCTGACCAGGATACGGCTGGAACTGCAGCGACGGAGGCGGAACAACTTGCAGGTGCCCTTGCCGCAGCACCTCAACAAGACGGTTATCAAGCCTCCGACGTGTGCTGGCGCTGCGCGGAAGCCCGTGCGCCGGTTGGCGCTGAAGCCGAGGAAGCGTGTGGTCCCCGAGCCTATCTACGTGCTGGACTCGGACGAGGAGGCTGAGCAGAGCCCGTGCCTCCGTGAGGTGGCGCCACTGTGCGCGTGAGTAGAAGGAGTGCAACAAGGCTGTTGTAACACTTTTTGGTCACTCTTTCCCAAACAACCCCGCCAATACGTCTTCACAGCCACGCGCCTGCTCTCCCAACACCCCGAGCGGCTGGGATGCAGCCAGGGGATGTGGGGCGTAATCGTGCACGCCCGCCGCCAACTCTCTCGGATCGTCGGATCCGTGCGCGCGCACCCTCCACGGTACTTGTGCAAAGGACCCCCAAGTGTTGGGCGGGGCGGGCGGGCTGCACAGCGCTTGGGGGAGGTGAATAGAATTTTTTCCTCAGATAAACAGTCAACCCGCTCGTCCCCACACCGCCGCACCACACCCCAACGTGTTTTTATTCTCTTCAAAGACGTTGTGTTGAGTTTGGGGAAGCGGGGACGTTTTGGCGGGGATGTGCAACATCGTGCACGCCCGCCGCCAACTTTCTCGGATCGTCGGATCCGTGCGCGCGCACCCTCCGCGGTACTTGTGCAAAGGACCCCCAAGTGTTGGGCGGGGAGGGCGGACTGCACAGCGCTTGGGGGAGGTGAATAGAAATTTTTTCTCGGATAAACTGTTGCACACTTCCCGAATTCATTCACAACACGCACAGACACGCCGCGTGCGGCTACGCTTCAATTCAATGACGAGCTTGGGCGCAGGAAGCTTCGTCACGCGCTTCCGTGGTCTCCGCTCCTTCCGCACCACCAGCGGCGCAGCGCGTGCCTTGGCATCGCACGCGGCAATCGCGGCACAGCAGGCGTTTGTCCACAGCTGCGCAATGCTCTGTCCTGTCTCCGCCAACCCCGCAAACAGGTCCGCCTCCGTGGAATACGTGGTGAAGACGTCGGTCATGGTTGAGTGGGGATTAGTTGAAAAGAATAAGTTTTTTTGCCGGAGTTGGCAAAATCCGGTCCGATTTTTGCGTGTAAAAATCGCGACAGCCTCACAATATAGAGTGGCACCTGGAAGGAAAATCGGAAGTGGACTCTCACGATTTTATTTCAGTTTGCGCCGCTTCCACCTGGTTGTTTGCTTTCGCTACTCGCAATATCCAACGATATTGTGGTGTGTATGTCCACTTCTGCATCAGCGTCATCACGTATGTCATCGTAGCGAGTTGTCCTTTCGCTGTCGCCTCCGCCAATGCCCAGTTCAAGTCAGAAAAACACATCCCTTTCCAGCTTCGCAGCAATTCCATCGCGTCTATCTGTCCTGCAGCCGCCGCCCGCACTAATTCCGACAGAGGTTCTCCACAGAGGGGCCAGCTGTACAACAATTTCATCGCGGCGAGCTCCCCCACTTCCGCCGCCCACGCCAATGCCTCACAGAAGTCGTCAGCACCCCAGTCTTTCAATTTAGACATGGCTTTTGTGTTTCCGCGCTTGGCCATCTCGCACAACGCGATATCCAGGCCAGTTTTTTCAGTATGACACCATGCCGCCACCACACGGCGTGCTGTGGTGCTGTTGAATAACCGCTCATCGAACACAAAAACCAGATGTTCCACCGGGATGGCCTTGGCCGCCAAGTCAAACAGGGTCTGCTGTTTCGGATCGGTAACACACCCACTCTCCCTCTCTCGGATGTATTTGCTCCGGTAAAACAAAAGGTTTTCCCGGGAAATAACGAGGGTTCTCCGGAAAAACAAGAGATTGCATCTTGAGATAGGCAAAGGATACTCTCGGATTTTTGCGTGTAAAAATCGCACCTGTCCCCCAGTAGAGTGGCTTTGTGGGCCAAAAATCGGAACTCAGCCTTCACCTCCCCCTGTCAAGATGGTGCTTCAGACGAGAGTTGCGCAGCGTGTCGTCGCGGTGAGTCTGCGTCAGCATGCGCGGTGTTTTTTTTCGTTTGTTGTTTTTTGTGGCGGTGCGGCAGTGCCAGGTCAACAGTGCAGTTGCGATTTTACTCAAAATGCCCCTCTATTATATTTATTTTTTTGCCGGCAGCCTTGTCCACCCACCCAAAAATCGGAACTCAGCCTTCGCCTCCCCCTGTCAAGATGGTGCTTCAGACGAGAGTTGCGCAGCGTGTCGTCGCGGTGAGTCTGCGCCAGTGCGCGCTGTGTTTTTTGTGGCGGTGCGGAAGCGGCAGGTCAACAGTGCAGTTGCGATTTTACTCGAAATGACACTCTATTAATATTTTTTGCCGCACCCTCTGAGTTTTCCGATTTTAACACATCCACACACGCACAGGGGCGGGAGGCGTATGCCGCGCTGGGTCGGACGCGCAAGGCGGGGGTGGATGACGAGCTGTTCAACCTGCAGCAACTCATCGGCGCTGTGCGGAGCCACAACTACGACCTGTGTGCGTATCTGTTGTCGATTGGAGTGGACCCCGTGTGCGATGTGGGGGAGGAGACGTGTGCGCTCATCAAGGCGTGTGTGGAGGTCCCGCCTGCGGTGAGCCTTCGTTTTTTGAAGATTTTCAAGACTGTCAACGACGGCAGCGCCCTTCGGCTGTGCTGGAGACGGCGGCAGCGCTCTCCTGTGGTGATCGCCACGCGGCTCTTCAAAAAGTATGTGCGCGTTCCCGTGTGTGTACTTGTACACAACATGCCCGACCACGCGTCAACATCCGCTCCGTTTGTTGCGATGAAGAAGTGGCTGCGTGCGTTCATCACCGCACCGGGCTTTTTGAACGAGAGTGAGGGCATCCCCATGTTTTGGCGCCTGTTCACGGGCTTGTACTCGAGTTGCTACCTGGATGAGATCCCCGAAGACTGCTGTCACGACTTGATGCGCCTGCTCATTGAGGCTGGGATTCTTGACTGTGACTTGGGCAGGGAAACTTTCTTTGACTGTCCCGCCGATGTACTGCACGAGGCGTATCTGTCCATGGACATCCCCACTGTGCGGCACATCCTGAACACGGGGCGCCACCCTGTGGACAATCTGCCGTGGAACACTGAGAGCACTACCGATCCGTGGAGTCCTCTGGCGTGGGCTGTGTACAAGGGCAGCGCGGAGCTGTTTGATCTGCTGCTGGAGAAGGGTGCCGATCCGCTGCAGGCGCGGTTTGCTCTCGAGCACGACTACGAGCACTTCAACATGGACCGCAACAATGCAGACGTGAACCGCCTGTATCGCCGCTTGGTGGCGCTGATCTATCATGACGTGTATTGCTCAGACATGGAGAGTGACCGGATGGATCAGGAGACGGAGGAGCTGTAGCGTATTGTTTTGTTGGAACGTTCCGGAGGACGGCAAGGTGATCGGGACATTGCTGGAAGGCGGATTTCGGCACTCACACATTTTGCCGAGCAACTACGGGAGTGCGCCGCGTGCAAACTACGATCGTCTGTTCTGCAAATACATGCGCCTCGTGCATCACATTTTTCTCGAGCACGGCGAGCCTGGCATTGTCGCGTTGTTGGAGCTGATGTGCGAACAGATGCACAACTCCACGTACGGGTACATGGCAGAGGCATCCACGCGCTGGCTGCAACGCAACATCTCTGAGAATTTTCGGGAACTGTCTCTCCGCGATCAGGACAACTGCGTGATCCGCGCAATTCTCGACGGGAATTTTGGCAGCCTCGACACTTACGATCCCGTGATCACGCACGTCCACCAAGTGGGGAAGAACATACTCCAGATGCTGGCCTGTGCGGGCAACAAAAAGCAGCTCCTCCAGCTGCTGGAAACGCGCTTTGCGCCGTCCAATTACCAGCGCACAACTGCTCCACTCACTGAGGGCATGATCAAGATGACCCAGGACTCCCTTGGCGAGTTCACAAACACGCTGTTGACTCTGGAGAGGGCTGTCGAAGCGCACGGGGCGCATCTGGTTCCAGAGCCAAATGTGCAGTCATCAACGGGGGCTTATGCGGAGCTGGGGAAGAGCGCGCAAAAGCAGCACAAGAAAAAGAACAGCGCGGCGGAGTTTGCTTCACGCGCAGAGGTGCAGACCATTGTCAAGCTGTACGAGGCCCCGCCAGCTGGCTTGCAGATCAAGACCACCGGCAACTCGCTCGTGACCACGGCAGAGACAACCCTGGATCCAAAGTTTCTGCGCTTTGGGCAGTTGCTGTGGGCGTTCCACAACACAAGCGGCGGCCTGGAGAATGTCATTGCCGGATCACACAAGACTTTCCGCAAGGTGCTGGGTATCATGCTATTCGGCGCACGCGGCGCAGGGGTGTGGAATGCTGTGTTTATCACCGAAGGGCGCGTCAAACGTGACTCGAGCTACGCGCAGTTTTTCGTGCTGTTTTAAGCAACTGCTGTCTTCTCAGTACCAGACCAAGCACGGGCGCGTGTTTGAGGAGCTCGGGAGGAAGATGCAGCTTGTTATTCCGGAAGGCGATCGGCAGTTTGCCGTGGGCATTGGCGTGTCGTGTAGCAGCTCCGGCGAGTGCGTGGGCATCCGCCCCGTTTTCCGTGTCGCTGGAGGACCTGAGTTCTGCGTGAACAAGTTCTATGAGCAGTGATTGTGTGGAATGGACGGGCTGTGCATTACAGCGCCCAACGCACTAAAGGCGACAGCCTCACACCGTCGTTTTTTTTTCGATCGGCGAAACTTTTTCCGCTCCAGGCGCTCGCGCTCGTCTTCACCACTCTCATCATCCTCTTCACGCTTCATTTTGCGCGCATTCAACGCACGCTGCGCCACGTCTTCTTTGATTAGCTGTATGCGTTTTTCCCACATTTTCGCCAGTCTTGCGCGCTCGTCGTCATCTTCCAGGTCGC
>Ga0214473_10008071_pt1 | contig 12470 bp, 8 predicted proteins | sample RVTome_7_FD_203509 | JGI IMG/M metagenome (GOLD analysis project Ga0214473, IMG submission 203509) | Soil microbial communities from uranium-contaminated site in the Upper Colorado River Basin, Wyoming, United States - RVT98D197 | ecosystem: Environmental > Terrestrial > Soil > Contaminated >... | reverse complement strand
CTATTACGGCGACGAAGTTGGAATGTGGGGTGCTGATGATCCTCACGATCGCAAACCTATGATTTGGGATGAATTAAAGTATGATGATGAAGTCATAACTAACGAGTCAAGATTCAAAAAAGGATTCGGACGATTCAAAGTTAAACAGAATATAGTACTTCTAAATTTTTATAAACGATTGACTCATCTCAGAAAAAGTAATTTAGCTTTACGAAAAGGAACATTGAATATTCTTTGTTCCAATGATGAAAAAAAATCATTTGTTTTTGAGCGTAAAGAAAAAGACAACTGGTTTGTCATGGCATTTAACTTGGGAGACAACTTAGACAAAATTTCAATTTATTTTGATGAACAAAAAATTTCTTATGAAGAGCTTTTGTCGGGTGTAAAAGGATTATTCATTTCGAAGAATAAATTGGGTGTGAATTTTGAGTTTGATATTCCTTCTAAAACTGCATTTATTTATCAAATCCATCCTCATAATAATTGAGCTTTAGAATAAAAATTGTATTCACCTTTATCTTAAAAACAAAGTTGTTTATTTTTTGATAGTTAAAAAGTTAAGTATAAACTTAAAGGATAAATGCCCCGGTAGCTCAGTGGATACCTGCCCGACTCGCCTGCTTAAGCAATTGCGTAATTGTCGGGCGAGGCGGGGAGCAGCAGTTTCCTAAAATAAAGAAATGAATAAATATTTTGTATACGTTTTAAAGAGTAAAATCAAAGAAACAACCTATGTTGGTTTTACAAATAATATTGAAAGAAGGCTTATAGAACATAACTGTGGAAAAACAAAATTCACACGAAATTATAAACCCTGGGAAATAGTTTACAAAGAAGAAATTACAAGAGAAGACGTAGCAATAAAAAGAGAAAAATATTTTAAATCAGCAGCAGGTAGAAGATTAATTAGAAAAATACTTGGAAGAACTTAGCTTGCCCCGGTAGCTCAGTGGATAGAGCAGCAGTTTCCTAAACTGTTGGTCAGAGGTTCAACTCCTCTCCGGGGTACATATAAAAAGCTTTGATTTTTGAAGATTTTATCAGTTTTTTGGCACACCCCCAATTAGAATTAGAACTTCGTTAATAATTTTTAATTAGAGGTTATTAAATAGCATAGAGACAGGGGCTCTTTACGCTATTGAAATATGTCCGATTTTGAGTTAAAATTGAAACATTTATTAGTGATCTTACCAAAATCTTACAATGATATTCAAATAAATTAAGATCTAAGTCTTGAATCTTAACTGAGGGTCTCCAAAATCTCTTCATCGTTTTCGATGAAATACATTGAAAATATTTCCGAGTAAATATTCTCAATCACAGATTTTTATGGAGAGAATGAAGAAATAATGATTTAGTTAGCAAGAATAAGAGCAGCCCTAATTATCTGGTAGGCCTTTCACCCGACCTGGTTCAATCTTATTGAAGAATTTAACTTCGGACTTAAATCCAGTTTGTTCAATACCTTCAGCCTCCAGCACCAATTCAAATAAAAACGGAGGGTCGAATTCTTTAATATTATAGTTTTTACTGAGAGTATTAAATAATTCTAAATTGGCAGAGGCTTTTGCAGCTTCTATTACACCTACTTCATCAAATCCCATGAGGAACATAATTATATTATTATTTGGACCGATATGTTTTAAGATTAGTCCATAATCTTTCTGGTAATTTCCCCCAACTAAATCACGCGGATTAAAAGTCTGAATTGTATCTCCCTTATCATTGACAGCGGACAACGAAGGAGAATTCGCATCATATCTTAAATTAAATAGAGGTAAAAGTTTTTTTAGGATGTATAAAGTTTTGAAGGAACCTATAAAAATAACGTTATGAGTTTGGAAATCTTCCCATTTAAATTGAGAAGCCAATTTTAAAAATATTTTGTTTGGTGAACTCCACAAAAGAGGTAAAACTTCTGAAAGACTCCATGTAGCGCTTGGTCGTAAATAAGTAAAATTAGAAATGACAAACTGATTGATAATGTTAGGGTTTTGTCTGAGAAGCGCTCTGAATTCTTCTTCACTGTTTATTCGAGGATCTCTTACGAAATTTCCACCGCTCGGGTTATTTGTTTTTTCAAACAGGAAAAAATAGTCGCCCAATACTATAATTGTTGGACGATCATTAGCTTGAAAGAATTCTGCCCAAATAGGATTGTTCGATGAGGAAACACCAACGGTTGATTCAGTTTCGGCTGAGATACTAAAGTGCTGGATAATAATTACTCCTACAAGTACGAGGATTATAAAAAAGTATATGTATTTTGAAAATTTAGAAAACCTTTTTTGATTGCGAGCATTTTTAATTGGTGCAAACCCAACTGAGTAATGACCTGTCGGGATTTCTAGTCTATAGTCAGATTCAACTTTGGATGTTAAATAGTAATGTTCAAGTTTTTTTCTGAGATTGCTAACATACACTCTAATAGAAGGATCAGTGCCGGGGTCAAATTTTCTATCCTTATCAAATACTGAATAGGCAATCGTAGTTTCCTTTACTAATTCTCCCTTAATGGAAGATTCGACAAGGTAAATTAATATGTCTTGATATCTTTTCGAATCGCGAAATTCTGGACTTTCTAAAATGCTAGATAAAATCTTTCTTTTCTCTGAATCTTCAATCATTATTACTCTTAAATTTGTATGATAAGTTAATTACTTTGCTCTTTAAATGATTGATTTTACTCAAAACTTAGTATTATTTAGAATCATTTCAAATGTAAATAACATGTTAATTTACCTGATTCGAACAGCTATTTACTTAATAAGTAAGAAATATATATTTATAATTGCATCAGTTCTTAAGGATAAAAATTACACTCATAATTTGGATCTTACTTTGAATTTTCATCAATTCTTAATCGAAATTTATAAACCTACCCGCACACGATCAAGTTATAATACATTAGGAATATTTGAAAATGAATTTTTGAGGGGGAATATGTTATGAAAATCCCAGTACATATTCTATTCCTTATCTTTTTACTCGGGAGTGTAACAAATGCTGGCACAACTGGCAAAATAGCTGGAGAGATCAAAGACAAAAACAATGGAGAAGTTTTAGTTGGTGCAAATGTACTAATCATTGGTACGTCATTTGGTAATACTACCGACCTTCAAGGTCACTATTATATTCTAAATGTTCCTCCCGGAACTTTTAAAGTATCAGCATCCTACATGGGCTATCAAAAATTAACTTATACTGAAGTTAAAGTAAATATAGACCAAACAACTCTTATCAATTTTGAACTTGAGCCACAGGCTATTAATGTTGAAGAGGTTTTAGTAATAGCTGAAAAACCTCCTGTTGAATTGGATAGAACATCCAGTAAACAATCGGTAACTTCATCAGAAATTAGCAGAAGCTGGGGCCTTGATGTAAAAGATATTATAAGTGATTTACCTGGATTGAACGTTAACGGTGGTATAAGAGGTGGTTTTGGACTCGATGTTGCTTATAATCTTGACGGAATGGATATGCGGGAAATTGGGTCTAATACTAATTTTACCGGAATTAATACAACTACCATCCAAGAAATTGAATTGTTAACCGGTGGTTGGAATGCTGAATATGGTCAGGCTAATGGTGCAATTGTTAATATCGTTTCAAAAAGTGCTATAGATAGAATCCATGCAATTTATAGTTATAAATTTAGACCGGCAGGTAAATATCATTGGGGGGATAATATTTACTCACAGAGTGATATATTTCATACAATTGCTACTACTCCGGATTTTTGGGATCCCACTAAAACTTGGCAGACTCAATGGATGCCAACACCCCACGTAGGTTATAATGGCACAACTTTACCGTTCAGTAATATGACTCCTGACGATAGGGCTGCCTGGTGGAAAAACTTCATCAATGATCCTTATTACAATCCCCAAATTAATTATGCAAATAGGTTTGAATGGGAAAATGAAGTCACAATTTATGGTCCTCTCTTAATTGAAGATTTAGGTTTTATGTTTTCAAGTAGATACAAAGAAGGTGTCGGCATTTACCCATCAGCACTTAAATACAATCCAGATTATACAATACAAGGAAACTTGAATTACAAATTTGGCAGTTCCAAAATAGAAGTAAATGGGATTTATAGTAAATTTAATAATAGCCAAGTTCCAAGAAGCAATTATGGTTCGACAGAAGATACGTTTAATTCTAATGAAGTCCTTCCATATGTATCCAATCCTTATTCGAGCGGAAGTGGAAATGGTCGTTATTCTTATTGGTTTTGGGGAGCTACAAGTTCAAGTTTTTCCCAAAACAGACCTCCGGAATATGCAGATTTATTTAATATCCAAGCAAAGCTTACACATGTTTTTAATCAGAGTACATTTTTAGAAGTTGCACTTCAGCATTCAGGATCAAACTATGAAAGTAATTTTTTTGATATGTACAGAGCTTCTATATATGGACCGAACGGACAGTATCAAAATGCGTACCTTCCATCCTATGGATTATTTACCGGGAATTATTCGACTCTACCCACCACATTTGGGAACTTTTATTATGATAGGCCAGGTGATATTTGGGATAATAAAATAACTGCTGTTAGTAATGTATTTAAAACCGACTTTACAAGTCAGATTACTAGAAATCATTTAATTAAAGCAGGTGTAATTTTCTCTTATAACAGTTTTGATAAAATTCTGCATGATCATCAAAGCAGCGGGACTATTTATTTTGCTCAAGTAACGGATCTTTCAGAAACAAAGTCACATCCATACGAGGGAGCATTTTATGTGCAAGATAAAATTGAGTATGAAGGATTGGTTGTCAACGCTGGTGTAAGGTTGGATTTTTTCAATGCTAATAAGAATGTTTCTTCGAATGTTTTTGATCCTTTACTGATTTCGGATGCAAGTATAGGTCATAATGGAGATATTGGGCATATCTCGTACGATCCAAATGGAACTGGTCTAGGTTATAAAAGTACTCCAGTTCAATTTGCATTTTCTCCGAGGATAGGTATTTCTCACCCGATAACAGAAAATACTGTTCTGCACTTTAATTATGGGAAGTTTAATCAACGTCCCCCTTGGCAGAAAATAGTTGCACCACCCGTAGTACGAACCCGTCCTCCAAATGGGCTTTCTGACTGGAGCCAAATGAATCCAGATAGTCAGTTGGTCTATTATAATTTTTTCACAAACTTCAATGCCAATCCTGGACTCACGTATGAAAAGATGACGCAGTATGAAATTGGTATAGATCAGAATATTGCTGATATGTTTCAGTTAAATGTAACCCTATATTACAAAGATGCATATGATTTGACATCGGATGGTATATATAGAGGATATCATGATAATTTTAATATTACTGAAGGTTCAGCTGTAACTGCAAGATTATTTGGCGATCCTCGAGATCCTGAGGGTAGGGATTATGGAAAAACTCAAGGCTATTTTGAAACAAGTGTAAATGGAGCATGGGCAAATGTGAGAGGTTTTGAAATGACCCTGAATACGAAATTTAAGTATTTCAATGCCAGGCTGAATTATACTTATTCGATTTTATCGAGAGGTACAAATTACATGGATATAATATATAAACAATTTCCAGATACTATATTAGGAATTAATCATTATAGTGGAGCCTCGAATACGGATGGTGGTGGTGTGGGAATGGATGATCAGGTATGGAATCCGCACGGTTCAGCTAACATTAAACTTTTTCTGACTACTCCATCAGAATTTGGACCTGATTTCGGTGGCTTTTTCATATTCGGGGATTGGGATTTAACAACTTCTACAACATGGGCACAGGGTCAATCATACACATATCATGGACCAAATGATGTCTCTACTGAACCAAATAATAGAATTTGGAGAGATCGGTGGAATACAAACTTAAGTTTAGGAAGGAGAATTAAAATATTCAATAGTTTTAACGCAAAGTTCTTTATACATGTGCAAAATTTATTTAATGATCAACAATTACGTCTATTTCCAGAAAATAGTCCTAGCATGAGCAACTATCAAGAACTTGGTGTATTACCTTATGAAAGCACTACATATCAACCTTTAGTTTGGGATTGGTACCTTAACAATCCAAGGGAAATATATTTCGGGTTCCAAATTGAATACTGATCACTAAAATGGAAATTACTTGCAGGAGATGGGAAATGAGGTTAGCTAATAAAATTTTTATTGAATCCTTTATGTTAGTTCTGATTACTTCCGCAATAATCTATACACAAGTTGAGGTCCAGAGCGAAACACTAACCCGAGGTAAACTATGGATGTGCATATTACCTAATGGTGCTCTTGAATATGAGGATGGTTTCGGAGGTAATGTGAATAGATTTGTAGATGCATATCCAGGCTACTATGGTCATAGAACCGATATTACCCCAGGTATTGATGAAAGCAGAATATTCAATGTCGCACAGATTCTTAATTCTGATGGAACTACTCAGGATGTTGGTTGGGCTTACAGAACTCAAAGATCTTTAGATGAAGTTTCTGCACTCAAACAAACAGAGTTGATGAAAAATTATAATCTCGTTAATCCTACGCAACCCGAGGAATATATTACTGGCATTATAAGATCAAACAAATATACATCCTCAAATCAGCGTCATATGCAGTATGATTTGGAATGTAAAGCAATGGCATGGGGAATTCCAAAGTATAATAATTTTATTCTCATTAAGTGCACGCTCACAAACACAGATGATGTGACATTTAAGAATTTTTATTATGCAAGATCAATTGAACCTTACGGACCTGCAAGTCCGGTTGGCAATGCACCACTTTATGATAAAGAATACTTATGGGACATCGAGATAAGTGATGAACTTGGTTTTATTTTTTATGATGATACAGCATGGCCTGCATCGACAGGTGTTATAACTCAATATCCATATTGGCCTGGAACAGTTACTGGAGATAGAGGTAATCCAGGAAATATTAAAATTGCCGGATCAACAGATAAAAAGTTATATGCGCCGGCTGTGTATGCATTTTCGTTTTTGAAGACTGGTTTAACTCCAAACAAATTTGGAAAACAAATAGTCTATAGAAACATTTATTCTGCATCAAGTGCTGCCCCAACTCCAGATAAATTCCCTGGGAGTGATCTCATGACTATTTATTCTGTATTTACAGATACTTTAATCACAGGATTGGTAAATCAAAAACAACCTTTGGTCAATTGGAGAGATGCTCACCAAATTTATGATCCACTAAATCCAGGTTTTGCAGGAAGTTTGTATGAAAGAAATCCACGATATGTATATGGAATAGGGCCCTATGATATTGCGCCGGGGCAATCAATAGAGTGGATTGAAATTTGGATAGCGGGTGAAATGGATCGTAATGTGTCTATCTTAGGAGATACAACTGCAACTCTACATTTTGTTGAACAGGGTTTAAAAGATCTTAAAGAAAGCTGGGACGCTGCAAGATCATTAGTGCAAAATGATTTTGTAGTAACCGAAAATGTACCGCCCCCCACACCAGCAGATCAACCACTAATTGGAAATTTAACTGAATTGCAAGTAACATCTATTGCTCAAAATGTAAATGGAGTGACAACTTCAGGAGTTAATTTAAGTTGGAAGGCTGTCCACGTAGGTTATAAGGATCCGATCACTCATGAAGCAGACTTTGCTGGATACAAAATATACCAATCCGATATTTCCGTTGAGGGTCCGTGGGAATTACTTTCTACAATATCTGCAAGCGATGTTGATAAATATGTTAACGGTAATCAAGTAACTTATTTCCAGCCGGCAAATGTTGGGGCACCTTACAGGTATTGTGTGACAAGTTTTGATACGTATGGAAATGAATGTACTAAGACAGGATTCAATTATTATCCCGTGACAGCTACAATTTTCCCATCCAATGACCTGTCGCAAGTAAGGGTAGTGCCTAATCCGTTTAGACAAACAAGTGGATTCACTACTACAGGTGAACAAAAGAGATTGGCTTTCGTAAATATTCCAGCCTCATGTATTATCAAAATATATACAGTGGCGCTGGATTTAGTAAAAACTATCGAGCATACAAGTGGTCAGGGTGAAGTTACCTGGGGAACAAGTACTGGAGACGATTATATGTTGACTGATTTTTCAATGAATGTAATGCCGGGTGTTTATATCTATTATATCGAGTCTCACGTATTAGGACATGAAGGTGAAAGTGCGGTTGGAAAATTTGTCATTATTAAATAGATGTGAAGTCATAACTAAATGTGGCAAAGGACTTAAATGAAAATAAAGTTTGATGAGATAATTCTGCTACTATTTTTCTTTTTATTTGCAGATTTCTGTACACAGGGGCAGGGAAATAGCACTGATTGGGGTGTTCATCCTATGGATTATAGTAGAATCGGAACAGCAGGATGGCAATTTTTGAAATTACCGACAAATGCTCGCAACGCTGCTGTGGGGGGAATTATTTCGGTTATTTCGAGTGGTGATGCTAATTCTGTATTTACTAATCCTGCCTCATTATCTAATTTACAAGGTTTTGAAATTTCATTCAGTAACATGAAATGGGTTGCTGATATTAGTTATCAGTCTTTTTCAATCATCAGAAATTTCAATGAATATGGAACTCTTGGTCTTGGATTGGTTTATCTTGATTATGGTTCAATGGTGAGGACAGAAAATATTTTGCGATATGACGCACTGGGCAATAGTCTGGGAGTATTACCAGTATTAGATGGCCTCGGTACATTTTCAGCTAGCGACTTCTCCTTAGGTCTCTCTTATGCAAAACAAATCACAAATAAATTGCAAATCGGGGGAACTCTAAAATATTTACAAGAAAGATTAGACGATGCTAAAACAAGTAACTGGTCAGTTGATATTGCTACGCTTTATTACACGGGTTTTAATTCGCTCAGAATTTCTTTTGTCGGTCAAAATTTTGGTCCCGATGCGACTTTCGCCTCCTACACTGAGAGAATCCAGGTTGAACCAGTTAAAGTAAAAATGCCTATGGTACTTGCTATGGGAATAGGCTATGATTTTCTCGAGGGCAAAAATGATAATCCAAATAAATTGGCCACAATGTTGGAATACAAAAAACCGAATGATGGAGATGATAAAATTGTTGTTGGATTAGAGTATTCATATTTAAATACTTTTTATATACGCGGGGGATATAAATTTAATTATGATGTTGAAGACTTAACACTTGGTGCCGGAGTACATTACGATTACAATAACGAAATTAAATTCAAAATTGATTATGCCTTTATCAATGTTGGAATTTTCAATCAAGTACACATGTTTTCGTTTGGGATAAGTTTCTAATTTTTAAACAAAACAAGAAGTAATAAAATGAAATATTTTTATATAAAATTAATTATTCTGCCGATTTTTTTAGTCTTGAGCATTAGTCAGCTTGTGAAAGCACAAATTCAAATTATTGCTTCTGATGATTGTTTAGTTCAAGCCGGAGCAAATTCAGGAACTAATTTTAATGTTCTGCCACCAAATCCAGGGGATGCATTACGTGTTCGCAGTACGTCTTCCGCTGATAGCAGAAGGGATACTTACATCAAGTTTGATTTAAATACTATTACTGGTCTTGTAAGTAAAGCAGAGTTACAAATCACGTTAGATAGAGCGATTAATTCTAATTCACCTGGAGGTTCAGTCCTAGATAGAGCTGATCTTTATACTGTACAAGATGATAGTTGGTCAGAAACAACTTTGACCTGGGATACTTCTCCACTAAAAGATAAATATATTTTATCACAAATTTTCGGTCGAAGGGGTAGTGCAGATCCCGATACGATTTACAGGTGGGATGTAACAGAGTTTGTTCAAACAGAGTATACTGGAGATAAAAAGATTACGTTTTTTCTAACTGATACGGTGATAAATAATGGGACAGATATCCGAATGTTCTCTAAAGAAACCCCAGGGAATGGGCCAGTATTGATAATAACTAACATAACAGATATAAATCTAACCGAGCAAGTACCGATGGATTTTAGTATGAAACAAAACTATCCGAATCCGTTTAATCCCTCAACCATTATTGAATATTCGCTTCCGACGTTCGGATATGTGAATGTATCAGTCTACAATTTGCTTGGTCAAAAAATATTGACTTTGTTTAGTGGTGAAGCCTCTGCAGGTACACACATTACTAACTGGAATGGTAAAAATAATTCAGATGTCAACCTTCCCTCTGGAATTTACCTTTGCAGAATTGAGTTTGAAAGGAAGTCCATTGTTGTCAAATTGGTTTTAAGTAGATAATTAATTACACCATTGTAAAATTTGGGACACATATCAAAAAAATAAATAACTAACTAACTTACATATCATTAAAATTTGGAGGTTCAGATGAACAGAGTTTCAAACATTCACATTAAACTATGGGGTGTTCTCTTCTTTCTTGGGGTGATCTTTAACGTAACTGTACCAGGTCAGGTTGTTCTATTTCCTTCTCACGATACGTACGTTCAGGGTGGAATCAACGATACTGTGAATTATGGAACTTCCGGAGAAATACGAGTAAGAACTGGCAGTACGGTAGATAATTGGCGTAAGAGCCTAATTAAATTTGACCTAACAAGTTTCACTGGAGTATTAGAAAGTGCCTTTTTAAAAATTACTGTTGATAGAGCGATAAATTTTACTCCTGGCAACTTAGATCGTGCGGACTTCTATACCATTACTGATGACAACTGGGATGAGACTACAATTAATTGGAAGACGGCACCTGCACCTGTAAATTACCTGTTTTCACAACAATTTGTCCGTCGATCTACTGCAGATCCTGATTCAACTTATCAATGGGCTGTTACTGCTTATGTAAATTTTGAGCTTAGTGGAGATAAAGTGATTACATTCTATATGGTGGATGATTCGTTAAATAATACAGATTTAAGGATGTTTTCAAAAGAAGCAACACTTGGACCTGGCCCGTCATTAATTTTAAATGAAAGTGTAATACCTGTTGAGTTGAGCTCGTTTTCAGCAGATTTTATCAATCATATGGTTGTTTTGAATTGGTCAACAGCAACAGAATTAAACAACGAAGGATTTGAAATTCAGAAAAAATCATGTGATTCTGAATTTAACTCAATTGACTTCGTAAAAGGTAACGGAACAACTTCTGAGCAACATTCATATTCGTTTACTGATAGAAATTTAAATCGCGGTAATTATTCATATCGGCTAAAACAGGTGGACTTAGACGGTTCATTTCATTATTCACAAACCGTTGAAGTTGGTGTAAATCTTGCTAATGAATTTGCACTTGCTCAGAATTTTCCAAATCCATTTAATCCTGAAACTAAATTTTACTTTTCACTTAACGAAGACGGGTACGTTACAATTTCCATTTATAATTTACTTGGTCAAAAAATTCGTACGCTTCTTGAGGCTCAAATGAGCAGCGGTATGCATGGACTCATTTGGGATGGTCTTAGTGATTTGGGAATTGAAGTTCCCTCTGGTATCTATATCGCTCGGGTAGAATTTAATGCGCGTAGTAAAGCAATTAAAATGCAATTACTGAGATAACATGCTGTTTTTAATTTATAAGGTCATGTTAAGTATAATGATGATTGATCGTTTGGCGGTGGTCTAACTTACGAGCTTAGCGGTATAATAATGTGAATTGATTATGCATTTATTATTAGTACCGGAATATTTAAATACGTCTACCTGCTAAGTCTTGTAATGAGTTTTTAATTCAATTTTGTGTTAGCCATAAATAATGAAGGATTTATGAACAATTCATTTAGTGACATTTTGAATGTATTACTGATAATAAGTGCTTTAATACCATGTAATAACTATACACAGACAAAAATCATTGCTTCTGATGATTGCTTTGTGCAGGGTGGGGCAAGCGCAGGAAGTAATTTTAGTGCATTGCCCCCAAATCCAGGCGACGCATTACGTGTTAGAAATTCTCCCATTGTAGATAATGTGAGGAATTCTTATATCAAGTTTGAGTTAAGTACTATTAATAGTGCGATAATCAAAGCAGAACTGCAAATCACATTGGATAAAGCTGTAAGTTCACCAACATTAAATGTAGATAGAGCAGATATTTATACGGTTGAAGATGATAATTGGTCAGAAGCAACAATAACCTGGGGTAATGGTCCAATAAAAGATAAGTATGTCTTATCGCAGGATTTTCGTCGAAGAGTTACTGCGGATCCAGATACAGTTTATTCATGGGATGTGACAAATTTTGTTAATGCTGAATTTGCAGATGATAAAAAAATCACTTTCTTTTTAACGGATACAGTAATCGCAAATGGTACAGACTTAAGAATTTACTCAAAAGAAACAATTGGAAGTGAGCCAACATTAGTGATTATTGTTGCAACTGATGTTGAAGACCCTGATGATTTACCAATTGATTTTGTCGTAACTCAGAATTTTCCAAATCCATTTAATCCTGAAACTAAATTTTACTTTTCACTTAACGAAGACGGGTACGTTACAATTTCCATTTATAATTTACTTGGTC
>Ga0214473_10008070_pt1 | contig 12471 bp, 11 predicted proteins | sample RVTome_7_FD_203509 | JGI IMG/M metagenome (GOLD analysis project Ga0214473, IMG submission 203509) | Soil microbial communities from uranium-contaminated site in the Upper Colorado River Basin, Wyoming, United States - RVT98D197 | ecosystem: Environmental > Terrestrial > Soil > Contaminated >... | reverse complement strand
GTCCCTTCGAGGGACCTCTCCAGCCGGTCGAGCGTCGATTGGAGGTAATCCTCGGAGCGGCGCGTCTCGAGGACCTTGCCATGGAGCTCGTCGTTGGCCCGGGCCAGCTGCTCGGTCCGCTTGTCGACGAGATGGTCGATCTCGACCCGGGCCGTCCGCAGCTCTTTCTCGATGCGGACGCGCTCGGCGGCATCCTTGTCGACCTGGGCGACCCGCTTGACCGCCTCCTCCTCGAGGATGCGGTTGCGGCCCTCGAGGTCCTTGAAGGACTTTTCCAGGCCGTCGAGCATGCCGTTGAACGTCCGGGCCAACAGGCCGGCCTCGTCCCGGCCGAAGACGCGGGCTCGCTGCTTGAAGTCGCCGCCGGCCAGGCGCTCGGCGGTCCGCGTCAGCTGGACCAGCGGCCGGGTGATCATGCCGCTGAGGAGGACGACGCCGAGGACGCTGAGGGCGAAGAAGGCCAGGCCCAGGACGGTCAGGGCGGCGGGCCTATCGTGGAGGATGCGGTACAGGCCGATGTAGCCCGCCATAAGCGTGCCGAAGCAGAGGAGCATCTTTGTCCGCAGCTTGCGCGGCCCGATGCCGCCCGGAAAACGGCCCGCGTTCCCGGAGCTGTTCGGGTTGTCGAAATAGTTGCGGCTCATTCAGTCATCCGGTCTGCCCGATTTTCCTCTATAGATTAGCCGAACGCCCGGGACGGACAATACCCTTTGGGGGTGATTTTATAGGGTGAGTCCTCACCCCAAAAGGGGGGAAAAGGTGAGGACCGGTGAGGGAAGGGGCGGGATCACCAGCGTTTGGCCTTTTGGGGCTCCATGCGGCGGAGGTCGAGGCCGCGCTCGACGGCGCCGATCCTGTAGTGACAGATCTCGCGGAGGGATGACGGGTGGTGGAGGACCTCGGAAAGGGATTGCGCGCCGACGGCCCAGACTCCCCCGCCCCTGACGACGGCGACCTTGTATTCGTGGAGGGAGCGGATGAGGGTTTCGACGGGAACGTCCGGCGGCAGGACGGGGATGACGAGGTAGAGGAAAGAGCCCTCGGCGTCGATCGGGATGATCCGGTCGGCGGGCGCCGTTTCGCCCGGATAGACATAATAGGCGGAAGCTTCGGCTTCCGGGACGTGACAGTGCATGACCGACTGGAAATCGCTGGCCGCGTAGATGGCCTTGTGGAGCGCCGTCTCCGCGTCGTCGGATGCGGCGGCCGCGAGCGGGACGCCGAGCAGGGGGCCGCCCACGTCGCGCGGCATCGAGGCCTTGGGCGCGTAGAGCATCGTCGCGACGCCCCGGACCGACATCGAACCGGAGTGGAAGGGAGAAAGACGTGACTCGAAGATGCGGTGGCCGGCCTTGACGAATTCCCGCAGAATCTCCTCTTCGTCGCGGAAATCGCAGCGGTCGTCGCCGTCGACCTCGTAGTCGGGGGGCGGGGCGGCGAAGGCGCCCGCCGGGTCGGCCGCGATCGCGCTCCGGACGGCCCCGACATCGATGCGGAGCTTCTCCATGCCCCCGACGACGGCCCCGGCGTAGTTGCCCACACAGAGCCGGAAGAACGCTTCGCGGAGGCTCCGGCCCTTGGCCATGGCCCCGTGCCCGAAGATGATGGTCAGCGGGTGGCCGGCCAGCCGCTCGGGAATGACGCGGGCCAGCTCGGGCGAGCCGCTCGGTACGGCGAACCAGTCGACCGGGATAGCCGCACCGAGGTGGTGACGGGAGAGGGGATCGACCGGGACGAAGTCCGGCGGATGGGACGGCTTGGGCGCATCGTCGAGGGTGGCCAGGATGAGGTCCTTGAGATGGGCGTGCATCGAGGCCCGGACGCCGGGTAGGGCGAGAATACGGGCGTGGATGTCCGTCTCGGAGGACGCCTTGTAATAGCCGTAGTCGGTCTCCGTGGCCGAGAGGAAGCAGATCTGGCTCGGCTCGAGGTCGCCCTTCTGCGAGCCCGTGGCCGTGATGACGATCTCGTCCTCGCCGCGCTCATTCGTCCGGCGGAGGGCCATGTTCCCGCTGTGGCTGTCCTGGACATCATAAAGGAGAGAGGCCCGGCCGAGGGCCTGGAATTCGCGGAAGAGATCCTCGCTCGCTTGCCATTTCGGTCCGCTCATCGCCGGCTTTCCTCGATGCCCAGGGCACGGAGGAGGTTCGGCCCCGGCCGGCCGTCCGCGTCCCATCCCCTGACGGCATAGTAGTCCTTCTTCATGCGCTCCTGGTCCTCCCGGGTGACCCGGCGCTCCCGGCCCTCGACGACGACGGGGACGTCGGCGAAGCGGCCGGGCAGGGCATCATCATCCGCCGTCACCCCGGCCTCGACGTTGAACTGGCGTTCGAGCGTGGCCACGCGGTTCTCGATCCCCTCGAGCCGGGCCACAGAGAAGTCGCGGCCGGTGACGCCGCTCACCATCCTGGCCCAGGGGTCGGCGGAGAAAGCGTAGCCCGTGAAGCGGCAGACGCCGAGGCTATCCTGGAGAATGCCGGTGTTCTGCATGTTCCTGATGGCGATCGGGGATTGGATCAGGCTGAAGCGGGGGATCTCCCTGGCTCCTCCGAAGAAGGCCAGCGAGACGGCGTAACCGCCCCGCAGGTGGCAGGCCCCTGTCGGCGAGGTCATGTATCCGAGAGCCTGGGTGAAGGAGGCCCGCGGGTCATAGGCCGGGATCTCGAGCTTCTTGACCGTCATGGCGAGTTCCGGGCGGCCGCGGCCGGCGGCCAGGCGATACGCTCCCTCGGCCAGGGACGCGCCGAGCCCTTCCCGGCGGGCGGTCATCCCGACGAGGGCTTCGAGGGCTTCGGCGTCGCCGAAGGCGAGAGGGCCGCCTCCCATCTCGTCCGGCGCGATGAGCCCGCGCTCGGCGAGCTCCATGGCGCAGGCGAGCGTCCCGCCGTAGCTCATCGTGTCCAGTCCGAGCTCGTTGGCCCGATAATTGGCCCGGGTGATGGCGGCCATGTCGTAGATGCCGCAGAGCGGGCCCATGAGGACCATGGTCTCGTATTCCGGTCCCTCGCCGCTCTCCATCCCGCCGGAGCGACCGGCGACCCGGGTGTGCCTCTGGCAGCCGATCGGGCAGAGATAGCAGGAGCCCGCTTTCTCGAGAAGCGTCTTGGCCAGCGTCTCGCCGGAGATGCGCTCGACGTCCTCGTCGCGATGGAGGCAGTCCTGGAAGTTCTTGTGGGGCAGCATGGCGATGAGGTTGATGAGCTCGACCAGGCCGGCCGTGCCCAGGTCGCGCATGAGCCGTTTGGTGACCGGCGCCTGCTTCATGAGATAGATGGCCTGGTCGTGGCCGGACTGGTACTTTTCCTTGTCGGCGATGCAGATCTTCTCGCGGCCCCGGACCCGGATCGCCTTGAGCTTCTTGCTGCCCCAGACGGCCCCCGGCCCGCAGCGGCCGTAGACGCGATTACGGTCGTTGGCGACGGCGGCGAAGCGGACCAGGTTCTCCCCGGCCGGCCCGATGCAGAGGACGCGCGCGGGGCGTCCCGGCTCGGAGGCCGCGGCCAGGATATCGTTCGTCTCGTGGGTCGTTTTACCCCAGACGCCGTCCGCCGGAAGGATCTCCGCGCGGCCGGGCGCGACGTCGAGCATCACCGGGGACGCGGCGGCCCCCTTGACGACGAGGGCGTCATAGCCGGCCGATTTTAACGCGGCGCCCCAGGTCCCGCCGGAGTTGGACGTTCCGATGACGCCGGTGAGCGGCGACTTGAAGACCATATGGCCGCGTCCGGCGGTCGGCGCGCTGGACCCGACGAGCGGCGAGGAGGCGATGACGAACGCGTTGTCCGGCCCGAGCGGGTCGCAGGACGGGTCGATCGTATCGTAGAGGAGCCGGGTCCCCAGGCCGCGGCCGCCGAGGTAGTGCAGGGCCGTTTCGGGGTCGAGGGGCACGGTGCGGACTTCGCCGCGGGTCAGGTCGGCGACGAGGACGCGGCCGTGGTATCCGGAGATCGGGAAATCGGGCATGTTCGACGCCTAAGATACCAGAACCCTATTAAGCCCGCAAGGAACCGGCCGGGCCTATCCCCCACCCATAATAGGGAAGATGGCCAGGGTGTCGCCGGATGAGAGCGGCGTCGACAACCCTTTTAGAGACTGGACGGGGACGCCGTTGAGCATGACGACGAGGGTGGGCTTGAGGCCGTCGCCTGCGAAGATCTCGCGGCGGCGCTCGGGCGTATCGCAGACGACCGTCAGGGCGTCGCCGACTGTGGCGCCTTCGCCGACTGTGACGCCGATCTCGCGGCCGCCGAAGAGGTCGCGGAAATAGGCGAAGAACTTAGCTTTGATCGTCATCGGTCTCGCTCTTTCCGAAAAGGCGGGCCTCGAGGCGCCCACGGAGCCCGGGGTCGCGGATGTCGAAAACAGCGGGGACGGCCGGGGCCAGGGCCGCCGCGAGGTTCACGAGGATCTCTTCGCGGGCGACGAGGAGGATCGTCCCGTCCGTCCGCCGGAGCGCGTCGCGGAGGGCCGGCCAGACGCCTCCGCCGCGGAGCTCGAGCGGTCCAACCTCGTCGACGACAAGAACACCCGGGGCGCCGGCGTCGCGGATGATGGAGCGGGCCCGATCGAGCGCGGCCGGCACGAAAACGTAAGGACCGATCCGCTCGGCGCCCGGCTCACCGTCCCGCCGGAGATAGGACTGGCGGCGGCCCGTCTCGATCTCGACGAGGTCGTAGCCCTTGGCCCCGTTCACGTCCGTCACGGCCGGGCTGAAGAAGCCCCGGCAGACAAGGCCGCGCCCCGTCCAGACTGGCAGGGAGCGCTCGAGGAAGGTGGTCTTGCCCCCGTGGACTGGCCCGGAAAGCACGAGGACCATCGTGCCCTAGCGGATATTGACGTTCGCTTCGCCCGTCTCCAGGATGATGGCCTGCCCCATGGGGCTTCCGGCCGTCGCGCTGGTAAAGCCCACGGACGCCTGGCCCGCGCCTATCGCCTGGAAGACGAGGACGGCCAGGGCGCCCCGGCCCTTGAAGCCGCGGCCGCCGGGCGGGGCCGAGAAGCCTATCGTGCAGGTCCCCCCGCTGATGTTCTTGAGGAAGGGGACCTTCTCGCCGATCTGGCGCAGGGCGCTCCCTTCGAGGACGTCCTTGAGGTTGAGGATGCGGGGGTCGAAGGTCAGCACGAGCGAAAGGTTGCCGATCTCCTGCTCGCTCGAAAGCTCGACGTTCATCCGGAACTCCCGCTGGCGCGGGGCCTCGAAGCTCGACGGCGAGAGATAGACGCTGCTCGGGCCGGCGTCCTCGGGCTGCTCCTCGGCCGGCTCCTCCCCGCCCATGGCCGCTGCCTCACGCCCGGCCGCGGCGCCGGCGCCTCCGGCCGCTCCCGCCCCTCCGCCGGTCACGCTGGAGAGACTGTCGGGATCGACCCAAAGGGCCTTGGCGTCCTCCTCGGTGATGTCGATCTCCCGGATGATATGGGGGGTGATGGTCAGGATGACATCGGTCTGATCGACGACCTTCTTTTTCGTGGAGAACAGGTGCCCCAAGAGGGGAATGTCCTTGAGCCAAGTGATGCCGCCGGCGGACATGCGCTCCTCATCGCGGAGGAGACCGGCCAGGAGATTCGTCTCGCCGTCCTTGAGCCGGACGACGTTCTTGACCTCCCGGTTGGCGATGATGGGGATCCCGGCGGTGCCCTCCCCCGCGATCGAGGAGATCGTCAGCTCGATCTCCAGAGTGACTTCCTTCTCCAGGTGGATCCTCGGCGTCATCTTGATGGTGATGCCGATATCCTGGAGAGTGTAGTTGACGATGGGCTGCGTATTGAGACCGCCGGCGGCGACGGCCGCGAACGTCGAATTGACGATGGGCACCTTCTGGCCGACGATGTACTCCATCTTCTCCCCGCCGAGCCCGCGGATCTTGGGCTGGGCGATGATCCGGGTGTCCGAGTCGGCGGCCAGGATGGAGGCGACGGCCGACGGGACGGTCATCTGGTAGTTGGAGAGCCTGCCGAAGTTGACTCCCTCGATCGGAAAATAACCGTCCGCGTTGATATCCCCGGGGTTGAACTGGATGCCCAGGAGCCCGGAGCTGAGGTCGATGCCGAGGTTCTTTTCCCGGAGCCGGCTGACCTCCATGATCTCGACGTCGATGATGACCTCGCCCTTGGACTTGTCCCAGGCGCGGAGGAGCTTCTCGGCCAGGGCCACGGCCTGCGGCGTGTCGCGGATGGTGACCGAGTTGAGGTTTTTGTCGACCTGGATGGCCGGGACCTTGTACATCGTCTTGACCATCTGGGTCAGGCGCATCTGGACGTCGCTCGCGTCGAGGTTGGACAGGTAGAAGGTCTTGATGGCGTTGAGCTCGTATTGCATCCGCTTCTGGACGTTATCGGGAACGATGATGACGGTCTTTTCGTCGATGACGCGGGAGAAGTTCTTGCTGGCGACGCACAGGAAGTTGACGGCCTGCTGGAGGTCCTTGCCGGTCAGGTCGATGGCCAGGTTGGTGTCCCGGAAGGTGTCGTCATAGAGGAAATTGACGCCGGCGACGCGGCCGAGGGTCTGGAAGATCGAGCGGAGCGAGACCTCGTTGCGGAAGCTCAGGTCGAGCGCCTCGCCCGCGCCCTTGAGCCGGACCGGGCCCTCGAGCTTCTCGCCGTTCCTGGCGGGCTTCTCCGCGGGGGTCATGAGGGCCTGGAGCTCGCTCGCGGCTTTGTAGTTCTGGGGATCGAAGAAGAGGGCCTTCTTGTAGTTGACCTCGGCCTCTTTCTTCTTGTTCTGGGCGACGAGGGTCCGGGCACTGTGGAGGAAGTAAAGGCTGGCCGACAAGCGGGCCCGGACGAGGGCCACGCGGTAGGCGGGCTCGTTGGGGTGTTCGAGGGCCGCCTTCTGATATTGGGCCACGGCCTGTTCGTAGTTCTGGTTCATCTCGGCCCGGACGCCCTGACGGTAGTCGACGCTGAGCGTTTGGCAGGCCCCGGCCACGAAGGCCAGGATCACGATCAGGGCGGTTTTCTTCATGGCCGGTCTCCTTGCTTCGCAAACGTCTTGGTCTCTCCGGTGGGACCCCGCACGACGACGGCCTTGTCCGTCACTCTGACGACCTTGTAGCCCGGGGCGATCTCGTCGCCCTCGCTCACCGACAGCGTCTGGCCGCCGCGGAGGACGAGGGCGATCGTCTGGCCGCCGGACTTGATCGAACCCTTGATCGAACCTACGTAGGTGATGTTCAGTGAGAAGGCCGGCGGCTCGTCGGGAAGGGGGGCGTCCGCGCTCGGCTTCGTCGCGGGGCCGGTCTTCCGGACGACAGCCGCGGCGGCCCCGGAGGTCTTGGGGCGGAAGATATCGCGGGCCGGCGGGTCGATCTCCCCCTTGCCGAAGACGAGGAGGTCCTTGCGGACGAGGGGCTTCGAGGACTCGCCGGCCTGGGCCGCGACGAGGGCAGAAACCCCGACGAGCGCGAGGAGCGCCGCCGCGAGTCGAGCCGTCTTAGATGCCATAGTAGCCCGCCAGTGTCAGCTTGGCGCTCAGGCGCTCGCCGCCCGAGCCGGTCCGGGGGAATTCGATCTTTTCGATGACCAGGAACTTCGGAAAATCTTTGATGACCGCCAGGAGCTTTTTCAGGCCCGCGTAGGTGCCGTTGTAGGTGAAGATGACGAGCGTCTTGCGGACCTTCTCCTTCTCCATGTCGGAATAGCCGTAATCGAGGTCGGTGATGGCCGTGCCCGCCTTGGCGAAGATCCCCTGGAGGTCCTGGCGCAGGGACGGGATCCCGGCCTCTTCGTTGTAGAAGTAGCCCGCCCGGAGCTCCTCCATGTCCCGGCCCGCGTCTTCCCAGCGCTTCCATTCGGCCGCGGCCTTGTCGCGGGTCTGGACGACCTTCTGCGTGGCCTCATGGAGGCGGAACGAGGCCGTCCGCTCTTTCTCGAGCCCGCCGCGCACGCGGACGAACAGGACGAGAGAGACGATCAGAACGACGAGCGCGACCAGACCGAGCCGGCCGAGCGTCCGGCGCTCCCCGTCGTTCAGGAGATCAAAGAGGGCGTTCATATGTGGTTGAGATCTCCGCAAGGAGCCGCCCCTCCTCGCTCCGCGTCTCGCCGCCGACCTGGATATTCTTGAAGCCGCGGGCGGTCAGGGCCGTGATGAAGGCCGTGAGGTCCTCCAGGCTGCGCGAGGTCACTCGCATCTGCAGGGCGACCGCGCCGCCGGGCGTGAAGCCGGGGCTGAGCGCCGTGATGTAGCTCGGGCCGGGGAGGGCCTGTTCGAGCTCTGAGAGCAACCCCGTCCAGGAGAACATCTTCCGCAGGATGATGCCGTTGACGAGGTCGACGCGGGCCCGGCTGAGCTTCTCTTCCCTGTCGATGTCGGCCGTCAGGCGCTTCTCCTCGCGCCCGGAGTCGGCCTGGATCTTTCTCGTCTCGGCGCTCGCGGTCTTGATCCGCGACGCCTCGCCGCCGTATTTCACGACGGCGAATACGGCCAAGCTAGCCAGGACGACGACGAACCCCGCCAGGACCCGGACCGCGGCGTTGTACAGCCGGCGGTTGCGGAGCGGCCGCGTGGCCAGGTTGAGGTTGAGGGGGGGTCTTTCCATCACAGGACCTGTCCGATGAGGGGGGCGAGGATGGCCTTGTTGGCGTCCGTCCACGCGTCGGGCGCGCGATAGTCGACGGGGTTGATCGGCAGGTCGATCCGCTCCTGGAGCCGTCCGAAGATCTCGGGCGCCTCGGCCACGTCGGCGCAGCGCAGCCACAAGCTCGCGATCCGCGTCTTGTCCCTGTCCTCGAGGAAGCGGATCGTATTCTCGGCTTCCCGGACGATGTTGTCGGCGCGCTCGTCGGCGGCGGCCCCGCCTGGGAGGCCGATGGCCTTCTGCCGGTACAGGGACCAACCGGGGTCCGCCAGGGCGAGGACCGTCAGGCTGTCCTCCTCGATATTGAGAAGGACGCCGTTCTTCCGCCCCGATCCCCGGACCAGATTGACGAGGGCGAGCGAGGGGGCCGAAACGAGGACCGGCTTGAGGCCGGCCTTCTCGAACAGGGCCTCGTATTCCCAGACCACGACCTGGCGGGCCATGGCCACGATGACCTTGCGGGCCGCCCGGCCGGGCGTCACGGCGTAATCGATCCGGGCGTCCTCGGGGATGAGCGGCATCTGCTTGCCGATGCGCCAGCGTATGAAGGCGTCCCGCTCCTTGCCCGATCCGGGGAAGGTCTCGACGCTCATGACGAAAACGCGGATGGACGGCTCGGGGATGAGGAGGGCGGCAATGCCCGACGAGAGTCGGAGGTCTTTCATCCCTTTGGCGATGGCTTCTTCGAGGACGGCCGGCGCGGTCACATTGGGGCGGTCAAACGACGGCGTGACGGCGCGCTCCGGGAAGGGCTGCACGAAACCGCCCTTGACGGCCCCGTCGCCCCGGCTGACGCGGATGCCGCTGAGGTGGCCGGCGGCGATCTGGAAGACGGAGTCGGGCACGAGGCGCTCGGTGAAATGCTGCATCAACCGTTTCCCGAATGTCACGCGCTCACTCCACGAAGGTGATCTTGTTCAGGTCCTTGAGCCCGGTCAGCCCGGCCAGGACCTTGCCCATACCGACTTCCCGCAGGAAGGTCATGCCCTCGGCCTTGGCCCTCTTCTTGACCTCGGACAGGGGGCGCTTCTCGAGGATGAGCTCGCGGATGGGGTCCGAGAGCTCGAGGATCTCGGCGATGGCCGTCCGGCCCTGGTAGCCGGTAAAGTTGCACTCGGAGCAGCCCTTGGCCTCGTAGAAGACCGTCTCGGCATGACGGACGGGGTCGAGCCCCGATTCCGCGAGCTGGACGGCGCTGTAGCGGACCGGGACCTTGCAGCACGGGCAGAGGAGCCGCAGGAGGCGCTGGGCCAGGATGCAATTGAGGGCCGAGATGAAGCTGTAGGGGTCGATCTGCATGTGCAGGAAGCGGCCGATGACGTCGAAGACGTTGTTGGCGTGGACGGTCGTGAAGACGAGGTGCCCGGTCAGGGCGGATTGGATGGCGATCTGGGCCGTCTCGGGGTCGCGGATCTCGCCGACCATGATCTTGTCCGGGTCGTGGCGGAGGATGGACCGCAGTCCCCGGGCGAACGTCAGCCCCTTCTTCTCGTTGACGGGGATCTGGGTGATGCCGTCGACCTGGTACTCGACCGGGTCCTCGATGGTGACGATCTTGTCCTCGGGCGACTTGATCTCCGTCAGGGCAGCGTAGAGGCTCGTCGTCTTGCCGCTCCCGGTGGGACCCGTGACGAGGACCATGCCGTAAGGCTGGGCGATGTACTTGCGGAACTTCTTCAGGATCTCGTCGGAGAAGCCCAGGACGTCGAGGCGCAGCTCGCGGATGGCCTGGGTGATCATCTCCTTATCGAGGATGCGGACGACCGCGTCCTCGCCGTAGATACAGGGCATGATGGAGACGCGGAAATCGATGGTCTTGTCCTTGATCTTCAGCCGGAACCGGCCGTCCTGGGGGACGCGTCGCTCGGCGATGTCGAGGTCGGACATGACCTTGATGCGGGAGATGATCGGCGACTGGAACTTCTTGTCGATGGCCTCCATGGCCTCGCCGAGGACGCCGTCGATGCGGAACTTGATCTTGACGTCCTCGTCCTTCGATTCGATGTGGACGTCGGAGGCCCTCTTCTGCACGGCCGTGAAGATGATCGTGTTGACGAGCTTGATGATCGAGCCGTCCTGGTCGGCGAGCTTCTCGATGGAGATGACGTCCTCGTCCTCGCCGCTCTCCCGCTCGACGACCTGGGTGACGAAGCCCTCCGTCGCATCGCGGAGGACCTGCATGGCGGTCTCGCTCTTGCGCAGGGCCTCGAGGATGGCCCGCTTCGAGGCGGCGAAGACATTGACCTTCTTGCCGAGGAAGGCCTCGATGGCGTCGATGGCCGAGATGTCGGAGGGGTCGGCGACGGCGATCTTCATGACGCCGCTGTCCTCGCCGAGGGGGACGAACGAGAGCCGGTGGATGAACTCGGCGGGGAAGGACTGGATGAGGTTCCGGTCGAGGTGCTCGTCCTCGAGGTCGATGAAGGGGACGCCGTAGCGCGCGGCCAGGGCCCGGACGTCCCTCTCGCCGCCGTCCGCCCTATCCTTGCTCACGTCCCTCGCCTCCCCGCCCGTTTCATCGGGCGACCCGGATGATGTTGAAGATCGGTATATACACCGACAGGAGCATTCCGGCCACCACGATCCCCATCACGATGATAACCACTGGTTCGACCAGGGTGACCAGGGTTTCAATTTTACCACGAACCCGGTCATCGTAAAAGTCGGCCATGTCGCCGAGCATGCCTTGCAGGTTGGCCGAGCTCTCCCCGATCCGGACCATGTCCAGGGCCAGGGGCGGGAAGGTGGCGCTCTGGGCCAGGGAATCCGACAGCCCCTGGCCGTTCCGGATGAGGTCGGGGACATCCTTCATGTGCCGGACGATCCAGGCGTTGGGCACGGCCTGGATGGCGATGCCGATCGCGGAGAGGAGCGGGATGCCGGCTTCGAGGAGGAGGCCGAGCGTCCGGCTGAAGAGGCTGATCCCGGACTCGAGCCAGATCGTCTTGCCGAAGGGCACGCGGAGCTTGAACCGGTCGACCTGATAGAGGAAGTCCGGCCGGCGCCGCAGCCGGGAGACCGCGACAGCGGCCGCCACGACGACGCCCGCCAGGATGTACCAGTGCCGGTTCAGGCCCACCGCGATCGCCATGACGTTCTTGGTGATCGCGGGCATCTCGGCCTCGAAGCTCTTGTAGAAATCGGCGAACTGGGGGATGACGAAGTTCATCAGCAGGCCCATGAGGATGAAGGAGAAGGCGATGAGGATCGTTGGATAGGTCATGGCCGACTTGATCCGGGCCCGCGTCTGGGTGACCATCTTGGCGTACTGGATGTAGCGCCCGATCGAGGCCGGCAGGTTGCCGCCCTTTTCCCCGGCCATCAGGCTGGCCGTATAGACCGGGGTGAACAGCTTCTCATAAGGCTGGAACGCCTCGGACAGGGCCTTGCCCTTCTTGACCTCCCCCGCGACGTCGATCAGAACCTCCCTCAGGTGGATGTTCTTGACCCGGGAGGCGATGGACTCGAGGCTCTTGAGGATGGGGTAGCCCGCCTTGATCATGGCGACGAGCTCTTGGTTGAACAGAATGATGTCCCTGTCCTTGACCTTGCGGCCCATCCGGAAGCCCAGATTGCCGAGCCTGTTCCAGTCGCGGCGGACCGATAGGACGAGGAGGCCCTCCCCCTCGAACATCCTGCGGCAATCCGCGGCCGCCGTCGCAAGGACAGACCGGCTCTCGACCCGTCCGTCCTCGCCGGCTATCCGGCAGAGATAGTAGGGCATCTTGGCAAAATTCCGCTCAAAAGTGTCCTTTCTAATCTATTCCAGGGCCCAATTATTGTCAAACCGAGGTTCCGAAACGGCCCCCGGCCCGTTCGGGTACCGCCCTTCGATAAAGGCTTGCGCTTTTGGCAGGGAGAAGCTGTTCCTTCGGGGGAAGAGCCCGGCCGG
>Ga0214473_10008069_pt1 | contig 12471 bp, 10 predicted proteins | sample RVTome_7_FD_203509 | JGI IMG/M metagenome (GOLD analysis project Ga0214473, IMG submission 203509) | Soil microbial communities from uranium-contaminated site in the Upper Colorado River Basin, Wyoming, United States - RVT98D197 | ecosystem: Environmental > Terrestrial > Soil > Contaminated >... | reverse complement strand
AGGCCGCTGCCGCTCCCCTGGTCGAGCGGGCTGTCGAACAGGGCATCGCCGTGATCATCGTCAACAACGACATCCCGAACTTCCCGTCTCCGGTCCACGGCGTGGTGGGATACAGCCAGCGCCGCGGCACGTACAAGATGGGAATGTACGTCGCCGGGATGTTCGGCGGTGTGGCGAAGGTTGGCGTGCTCGAAGGCCAGCCGGGCTATCACTCCACCGAGCGCATCGGCGGTTACCTTGACGCCCTAGCGCAGTTCCCGGGGATGGAGATCGTTGCCAGCCTGCCCACGAGCTGGAACGTCGAGACCGGGAACACCGCCATGACGGACCTGATCACGGCCCACCCCGAGATCGAGGTCGTCGTGACGGCCAATGACTACATCTCGATCGGCGCCGCCAAGGCGGCCGAGTCCCTCAACCGTCAGGACATCGCCAACTTCGGCAACGACGGGGACACGACCGGCCTGGAGGAGATCTACGCCGGGCGCTGGACGGGTACCGTCAACACCACCCCGTTCGTCATGGGTGAGGTGGTCATGCGGGTTGCCTGGGATTGCCTGCACGGAACGTACCCGGGAGGCTGGGTCGAAACGCCAGTGACGATCGTCGACCAGACGAACGCCATCGACTTCCTGTGCCACCCGGAGTCTCTCGCTCCCAAGCCTTCCCAGGACTACGCCTGCCCATGAGGACGTAGGGATTTCGGGACCGGTAGCCTCCTCTGGTCGCGGACTCTCGCCCGCGACCAGAGGCCCGCTCGATCGACGGGATGCCTGCATGACGGTTGCGCCGCCCACGATGTGGGAAGTCCGTGCCATCTCGAAGGCCTTTCCGGGGGTCCAAGCGCTGGACCAGGTCTCGCTGTCCCTGACGGCGGGCGAGATCCATGCCCTGGTCGGCGAGAACGGCAGCGGCAAATCAACCCTGGTCAAGTGCCTGGCCGGCGTACACCAAGCCGACCGTGGCGAGATCCGCCTGGGCGGTGAGACGATCACGATGCCCAACCCGATCGCCGCCCGCCAGCGCGGCGTGGCGACGATCTACCAAGAACTGTCCCTCGTCCCGACCTTGACGGTGGCCGAGAACATCTTCCTCGGACGCTTCCCGACCGTGATGGCGCACCAGATCGTCGATTGGGGGACGATGCGTCGGGAATCCGTCCGCACGCTGCGGGGCCTGGGGATCGAGATCGATCCCGATGCCGTGGTCAAGAGCCTGTCGATGGCCGAGCAGCAGCTGATCGAGATCGCCAAGGCGATGTCCGAGGACTCGAGCCTGCTGGTAATGGACGAGCCCACGGCGGCCCTGGGCATTTCCGAGACACGCCGCCTGCAAGAGCTCATCCGCCAGCTGGCGCGCCAGGGCAAAGCGATTCTCTACATCTCCCACCGGATCGACGAGGTCTTCCAGATCGCCGATCGCATCAGCGTACTCAAGGACGGCCGTTTGGCAGGCAGCAGCCCGGTTCGTGCGTTGAGCGTCGATACCGTGGTCACCCAAATGCTCGGAACGGCAGTGGCGGAGCATTATCCCAAGCAGCATCATGCGCAGCCGAGCTTGTGCCTGGAAGTCGAGGAGCTCAGCACCGATCTCGGCGTCAGGGAGGTGAGCTTCTCGGTTCATCAGGGAGAAGTGCTTGGCCTGGGCGGGATGGTCGGTTCCGGGCGGACGGACATCGCCCGAGCGCTCTTCGGGGTCGATCGTCCGACGGCCGGCGTGATCCGTCTCAACGGTCGCGCCGTCCGCTTCACCTCCCCGGAGCAGGCCATCGCCCAGGGCGTGGCGCTGGTTCCCGAGAACCGCAAGGCCGACGGGCTCTTCATGAACTTCCGCGGGCCCGAAAACATCACCGTCGCCAACTTGAGGGCATTGCTCTACGGGCCCTTTCTCGATCTGCGGCGTGAAGCGCGCACCAGCCGAGAGTACTTTGCCAAGCTCTCGATCAGCCCGGCCGGAATGGATCGCACCGTGCAGTATCTATCCGGCGGGAACCAGCAGAAGCTGATCCTTGCCCGCTGGTTGTTCTCGAAGGCTCGCCTGCTCATCCTGGATGAACCCACCCAAGGCGTGGATATCGGGGCGCGCATCGAGGTCTACAAGATCATCAACGAGCTGACAGCCCTGGGGATCGCCATCCTGCTCATCAGCTCCGATTACCCCGAGTTGCTGGCCATGAGTGATCGGGTCGCCATCGTCCACAACAAACGCGTCCTGCAGATCCTGCCGGCAAGTCAACTGACCGAGTACAGGTTGCTCGAGCTGGCATCGCGTTCCAGCCATCCGTCCGAGGGCCGGCGTCATGAGATCTAGATTGCCATTTCTGTCCCGTGTGCCGGTGATGGGGCCGATCATTTCCCTGGTGGCTGTGTCGATCGCCGTCGGCCTCTCCACGGATCGGTTCATGCTGCTGGACAACCTTAACAACGTCGCGCTGCAGGCGAGCATCGTGGCCATCGTCGCCGTGGGATCGACGCTGGTCATCCTGACCGGCGGGATCGACCTTTCCCCTGGGTCCGCCATTGCCCTGCTCACCATGATCATGGCCTCCTTGATCAAGTTCGAGGGGATGTCGGCGCCGGCGGCGATCGTCCTGGTGCTGGTCATCAGCATCGTCCTGGGCGCGGTCAACGGGGTCCTCTCGTCCTACGGCCGCATCCCGTCCTTCATCGTGACCCTCGCCACCCTGGGCATCTACCGGGGGATCGCCTTCCTCTTCAACGATGGGTCGCCCATTTTTTCCGTTTCAAGCTCCCTGGAACCGTGGTTCTACGGGAAGCTGTTTGGGATCGCCCTGCCTTTCTTCTACGTCTTGATCATCTACGCCATGGCCTGGGGATTCCTGAAATACACACCCAGCGGCAGGCGGATCTACGCCATCGGCGGGAACGAGTCGGCCGCCAGGCTCTCCGGGATCAACGTCAACCAGACACGGCTGATGGCCTTCGTCATCGCCGGCTTGATGGCGGGCATCGCCGCGATCCTGATGACGGCTCGCCTGAATTCCGGCTCGCCCAACTACGGTGTCGGGACGGAGCTGCAGGCCATCGGGGCCGCCGTGGTGGGAGGCGCCAGCCTGGCCGGCGGATCCGGCCATGTCTTGGGCACCCTGATCGGCGCCGCCATCATCGTCGTCGTCCAGAACGGGCTGAACTTGAACGCCGTTCCGACATCGTGGCAGAACATCACCTTGGGCGCCATCATCCTGCTGGCCGTCTTCATCGACATGTGGCGGGCAGACTTCGGCCGGCTCATGGGCAAGGTGTGGTCGCGGCGGGCCGGCCGAAAGCCGGCCTCGGCGAATACGGATGGCGAAGACCTGGACGGCGATCGAGCCGGACGAGGTCGCTGACCGCGAGCCGACGCCGGCGAACCCTGACGCGCTCGGAGGATCGAACATGTACACCTGGGGAAGAAAGCAAGGCTGCCGGATGTCCCTGGACTACACCTACAAAGGCATGCGGGTCGCCTTCCTGGAGAACGATCTCATCCGCGTCGGCGTCCTTCTCGACAAAGGGGCCGACATTTTCGAGTTCACCTACAAGCCCCGCGATCTGGATTTCCTCTGGCAGTCCCCGATTCCGATGCGGCCGGCGTACGTCGCCACCGGTGCGCTGCCCGAAGGCGCCTTCCATGACTACTACTACGGCGGCTGGCAAGAGGTGCTGCCTTCGGCGGGGTGGGCGGCCGAGCCCTATCTCGGCGCATCGCAGGGACTGCATGGGGAGGTATCCCTTCTGCCTTTCGAAGCTCAAGTCCTGGAGGATACGTCGCAGCGAGTGGTCCTGAAGACCAGCACGCGCTGCTACCGCTCACCCTTGAATCTCGAGAGGGTCCTTTCTCTGGAGCGAGGCAGAGCCTGCCTGTCCATCCACGAACGGCTCGAGAACGAGTCCGGGGAAGACTACGCCATCATGTGGGGCCACCACCCGGCCTTCGGCGAGCCGTTCCTGGACGAGTCCTGCCGGGTCGATGTGCCGGCCGGGAAGGTCGAGGTGATGGGGTACCACCCCAACGGATTGTGGCAGCCCGGCGATGGTTACGAGTTCCCCCAGGTCCTGAATCGCCGGACGAAGAAGCTCGAAGACATCCGACGGGTGCTCGGCCGGGATGCGCGATCCGTCGATGTGGTCTTCTTCAAGTCCCTGCAGGAAGGGTGGTACGGGCTCAGCAACCCGCGCCTGGGCTTGGGTTTCGGCATGGCCTGGGATGTGGACTTGTTCAAGTACTTGTGGATGTGGCAGGTCTACGGAGGGCACAACGACTATCCGTGGTATGGCCGCACGTACAACTGCGCCCTCGAGCCTTTCACCAGCTACCCACCTGCCGGGGTCGCCAAAGCGATGGAGAACGGAAGCGCCCGGGTGATGAAGCCGGGCGAGATCATCCAGACCGACATGGTCGCCGTAGCCTATGAAGGAAAGGGTGTAAGCCGGATCGATCGAGACGGCGAGGTGAAGACTTAGGGCGCGAGCCGGCGGCCCCCTGGGGCCGCCGCGTGGGCCGCCGGGACCTTCCTTCTGGGCGACGGAACGCCTGGGCTCGAGATTGAAAGGGATTCAGGAGGATCCGATGACAACTCCCGATAGTGATCGTCTGGACCGCGTGCGGCGGGAGATGGTATCCGCCAGGTTGGACGCGTTGATCTGCAGGCTGCCCGAGAACATCGTGTATCTCACCGACTACTGGCCCCACCATGCGTTCTCCGTGGCCGTCTTCACCAAAGACGGGAATTCCATCCTGTTCGTTCCGGAGGTCGAAGTCGACTACGCCGACCCGGCCTGGACCCGGGTCTCGACTTTCGGCTGGGGGCTCTTGAAGGACGGCGATCTTTATGCCAACTACCTTCGGCTGCTCTCGCAGGCGAAACAAGAACTCGGTCTGCAGGGAGCGAGGATCGCCGTCGAGCAGAGCTTTGAGGTCGTGGGGCCTAGTTATCGGGCGGCCGAGCCCGTGGTCCCGGCGCAGCCTTGGAAGGTGATGCTGGCCGAGGTGTTTGCCGGATGCGAGCTCGTCGACGCCGCCGCCTTCTTGCAGTCGGTGCGCGCCTGCAAGACGCCCTACGAGCTGGGCAAGCTTCGCCGGGCCAACGAGATCGCCGAGATGGGCATGCGCGAGTTTCTGGCCCGCCTCGAGCCAGGTATGACAGAGGCCCAAGTCGGGGCGGTGGTCGAAAGCAAGATCCGCGCGGACGGCCCCGGCCATCAAGGCGCCCGGCTGGTCCGGGCCATGGCCGAAGTAGGAACCGGGCCCGTCGGCAGCACCAAAGGGACGCTCCTGGTTCCTTCCAGCACGCGAACGGTCGAGCCAGGCGACATCGTGATGGTCGAGCTGGCGACGGTCGTCGACGGGTATTGGTCGGATCTCACCTACGTGGCCGTGGCGGGAAAGCCGACGGACCGCCAGAAGGAAGTTCATAACGCCGTGCTGGAGGCGCAACAGGCGGCGGCGAGCCAGGTTCGCGCCGGAGCGCTATTCTCGGATCCGGACGCTGCGGCCCGGCGCGTTCTGGAAAAGGCGGGGCTGGCCGAGTACTTCGTCCACATCACCGGGCACGGAGTCGGCCTGCGCTATCACGAATTCGTTCCGTTCCTGATGCCCGGCGCCGACGGCGTCCTGCAGGAAGGCATGGTGACGAGCGTCGAGCCGGGAGTCTACATCGAAGGATTCGGCGGGATTCGCATCGAAGACAACGTCGCCGTGGGGCCGGAAGGCCCTCAGTTTCTGTCGACGCCGCGCAAGCCCTGGTAGGCAAGCGGCATGCCAGGAGCGATCATGCACGCGCAGGAGGCTGCTTCATGAAACTCGAGAACAAGGTTGCCATTGTCACGGGTGGGGCCATGGGGATCGGGAAGGGGATCGCCGCCGTCTTTCTTCGAGAGGGCGCGCGCGTCGTCATCGCCGATGTCAATCGGTCGGAAGGCGAGAAGGCCGCCGCCGAGCTGAAGCGGGACGGGGCCGGGCCGATTTTCATCGAATGCGATGTCTCCCAGGAGCAGGCGATTCGACGGATGATCGAGGAAACCATCGCTCGGTTCAAGGCCCTGCACGTTCTGGTCAACAACGCCGGCATCGGCGTGTACAAGACTGTGCTCGACACCTCGACCGAAGAGTGGGATCGCTGCATTGCCGTCAACCTGCGCGGAGTCTTCCTCTGCTCGAAATACGCCATCCCGCACATCCAGGCCGCCGGCGGAGGGGCGATTGTCAACGTCGCCTCGGTCCACTCGTACCAGAACGTCGGGGGCACGGCGCCCTACGCGGCGAGCAAAGGGGGGGTCGTCACGCTGACGCGAGTGATGGCCATCGACCATGGCAAGGACAAGATCCGGGTCAACGCCATCTGCCCAGGATGGATCGATACGCCGCTCATTCAGGGGATCTTCGCCGGCGATCCCGACCCAAAGAAGGCCAAGCAGGCCGTCGAACGACGTCAGCTGTTGGGCCGTCTCGGCAACCCGGAAGAGGTCGGTGAGGCGGCGGCCTTCCTGGCCAGTGACGAGGCCTCCTACATCACCGGGGCCTCCCTGATGGTGGACAACGGCATGACGGCCCTCCTCGAGTCCTGGTGAGCCACCCGAGAGAGGAAAGGTAACCGCGGAACGGCGGCGTTCGAGGCGCTGACGTAATGAAGATCGGACATTTGCGTTTCAAGGTCCGAAGGATCGACCGGGCGGTCGCCTTCTACACGGGTCCTCTCAAGATGACACTGACCGAGAAGGTCGGCGACGACTATGCCTTCCTGGCGTGCGGCGACGCCCACCACGAAATCGCGCTGATGAGGGTGGACGGAACGGGGCCATCGCCATCGCTCGAGAGCGCCGGATTCGATCACGTGGCCTTCGAGCTGCCGGATCAGAGGGCGTTTGCCGAGGCGTTCCTGCATCTGTCGAAGTCCGGCGTGGACGTGATGCCGGTCGATAACGGCATCAGTTGGGCGATGTACTTCGCCGATCCGGACGGCAATCGGATCGAGCTTTTCTGCGACAACCGGGCGGTTCCGGGGGGACGAGTCATGTGGGGAGGCATCTCGGACGACCTGGACGTGGAGGTCATCCAGGCCGCGCGGGAAGCGTGAGCATCGCCGGAATCGAATGTAGGCGAACGCTTCACATGGTCACACTTAGTGAACGAGAGCGAGCATCCAGGCCTGCCTGAGAAAGGACGGAACTATCAGCCAACCTTCCAGGGTGTGATTCGCACCGACGACCTGAGTTCTATCTCAACAAGGTGAAGAAGGAGGACTACCATGAATCGCTCAACCATCCGCTCGACCGTCGGCTTGGTGTTTGCGGCGGCCCTTCTGCTGGCCGCGTGCGCGCCGGCGGCGGCACCGGCCCCGGCTGGGGCCGACGTCGACACCTCCGGCGAGGAGTACATCTACGTCTCGATGATGGGGAACCTCGAGTTCTTCAACGCCCACAAGTACGGCTGGGCGTGGGCCGGGGAGGCGCTGGGCGTAACGGCCACCTACGTCGGACCGCCGGACTTCGATGTCAACGCTCAGGTGGCCGCCTTCGACCAGGCGATCGCCAAGAACCCCAAGGGAATCGTCGTCTTCGGCGTCGATCCGTCCCTCATTCCGGAGATCAACAAGGCTTCGGAGGCCGGGATCCCGGTTGTGACGATCCTGGGCGACCTTCCCGAGTCGCAGCGGATCGCCTTCGTCGGCTCCCATCAGTTCGATTTAGGATACGTGGGAGGCATCCACGTGGCCGAGGCGTTGGGGGGAACGGGAGAGGTGGCCATCCTGAGCATCCCCGGAACCCAGATGTTCAACGATCGTGAGGAAGGCTTCCGGGCGGCTTTCGCGGCCTATCCGGGCATCGAGGTCGTCCAGGTTGGCGACACCAAGGCGGATACCGCCACAGCGATCAGCGTGGCCAAGGATATCCTGACGCGCAACCCCGACCTGGCGGCCTTCGTCGGCACCGACTCGACCGGCGGGATCGGGGCGGCCACCGCTGTCTCCGAAGCCGGGAAGTCGGGTGAGATCCTGACCGTCGCCATGGACCGCAACTCAGACGTGCTGCAGGCTATCCAGAACGGCACGCTGACCGGCACCGTGGCGCAGGACGACGCCGCCATGGCCTTCTGGGCGCTGCAGACTCTCTTCAACTATGTCCATCATCAGGCGCCCCTGACGACCGACAACGCCGCCGCCAACGCGCCGTCCGGCCCGACGACCGTCTACATGTCGGTCAACTACATCGACAAGGACAACCTGCAGTACTTCCTGGACGCCAACGCACTGTACGCAGAGTAACCGGCGTCCTGAATCTTCCAGTGAATGGGGCGGGGACACCCGCCCCATTCACCATTGAGGTCTTGATGGCCGAGGTGTTGCGAGGCGAGAACATCACGAAGTCGTTTCCAGGTGTCCTGGCCGTCGATCACCTGAACCTAACGCTGGAGCGAGGTGAGATCCTGGCGCTGGTTGGGGAGAACGGCGCCGGGAAGAGCACCCTGATGCACATTCTCGGCGGCTCTCTGCGTCCCGAGGAAGGCAGGATTCTCCTGGAGGGTCAGGCGGTTTCCTTCAACTCGCCCGAAGACGCCATTCGAGCCGGCATCAGCGTCGTGCCGCAGGAGCTCTCCCTGGTCGGAAGCCTGTCGGTGGCCGAGAACATCTTCGCCAATCGTCAGCCGGTCGGACCGCTCAAGATGATCGATTGGCGAGCGCTGTATGCCAACACCCAGGCCTTCCTGAGGCGCTTCGAGCTCGCCATCGATCCCTGGCGTCTGGTTAAGCACCTCTCGATGGGCCAGCAGCAGATCCTGGAGATCCTCAAGGCGATCTCGACCAATCCCAGAGTCCTCATCCTGGATGAGCCCACCTCGTCTCTGACCGAGGGGGAGTCGGCCTACCTATTTGAGAGCATCCGCAAGATGCAGAAACAGGGAATGTCCTTCATCTACGTCACCCACAAGCTCTTCGAGGTGTTCTCGATTGCCAGCCGGGTGATCGTTCTGCGGGACGGCAAGCTCGTTGGCAGCAGGAAGGTCGATGAGGTGTCCGAGGATGAGCTTGTGGCGATGATGGTGGGCCGACGGATCTCCAATCTCTATGGCGACCGCACGGAGCGCGTCCTGGGGGAGGCCTACTTCAAGATCGAGGGATTGGGGAGGAAGCGGCGTTTTGCCGGGATCAGTTTCGAACTGCACCGGGGGGAGATCCTGGGGATGGCGGGCCTGGTCGGCGCCCGCCGGACGGAGATCGGACGGTCGATCTTCGGAGCCGATCCGGTCGACACCGGGCACATCACCCTCAACGGCGAAGAACTGACCCTGGTTCGCCCGCGGGAGGCGATCCGCAAGGGGATTGTCTATCTCACCGAGGACCGCAAGGCGCAGGGGTTGTACCTCACGATGTCCGTCGAAGACAACCTGGTCGCCCCGAACTTATCCGGGTTCACGACGCGCCTGGGAGCGCTCCTCAAGCGGAAAATGGCGACCTACGCCGGAAGGGTCGTTTCCGAGTATTCCATCGACACCCCCTCGATCTCGAAGAAAGTCGTCCACCTCTCCGGCGGTAATCAACAGAAGGTCCTGGTGGCGACGTGGATGGGGATCCGCCCGGAAGTGATCATCTTCGACGAACCGACGCGCGGCGTGGACGTCGGAGCCCGCGCCGAGATCTATCAGAAAATCCTGCAGGCTGCCGCCGAAGGCGCCGGGGTCGTCCTGATCTCATCCGACATGGCAGAACTGATCGGCATGTGCGATCGAATCCTGGTGATCCACGAAGGCCGGATCACCTGGGAAGCCGGCCGAGAAGACTTCAACGAGGAAAAGATCCTGGCGCACGCGGCCGGGTTGGCCAATGGGAGCGCCGGTGGAAGCCCGCAGGCCGGCTGAAGGTCTGGCGCTCCTGTCCCGGCGTGCCGGAGTGATTTCGCCCAAGGGAAGGGCCTCTGATGAAACTGGAGTTGTCCTGCAGGCTGGCCCGTGTCGGGCCTCGGCGACCCGTGAGAGCGATCCGGCATGAATAGTCTCGAAGTCCCCCGGCTGTCGCTGAGAGATCGCCTCTCAGGCCTCATCGGCCAGCGCGAATCCGCCCTGGTGATCGTGCTGCTCGGCGCGGGCCTGCTCATGAGCATCGTCTCGCCCGTGTTTCTCAGCGTGGCGAACATCGAGGCTATCTTTCTCGCCCTTTCGATGGAAGGGACGATCACGATCGGGATGGCCATCCTGCTGATCTCGGGAGGGTTCGATCTCTCGGTCGGCTCGACGCTGGCCTTCACCGGCGTGGTCACCGGCCTGTGTTTGAATGCCGGCGTGCCGGTGGTTCTGGCCGTCCTCCTGGGACTGATGGCGGCCCAGATGGTCGGGCTGGCCAACGGGCTGCTCGTCACTCGCCTCGGGATCAATCCGTTTATCACGACGCTCGGCACGGCCATGGTGGTCCGCGGTTTTCTGCTGGTCATCGCCCACGGGCGGGCGGTCCTCAACCTCCCGAGTTCATTCACCGTCATCGGCCAGGGCCGGCTCTACGGTGTGCAATACCCGATCTTTGTCATGCTCGGGCTGGTGATCGTGGGCGAGATCCTGGTGCGGAACACTCGGTTCTTCCGCCAGTCGTACTACATCGGCGGCAACGAGCGGGCCGCCCGACTCTCGGGGATCAATGTCGACCTGGTCAAGATCTTCAACTACTGTCTGGTGGCCGTTCTGGCCGGTGTGGCCGGATTGCTGATCACCGGCCGCTTCGGCTCGGCCTCCGTCACGATCGGCACCGGCCTGGAGTTGCGGGTCATCACGGCGGCGATCATCGGGGGGGCGAGCCTCAGCGGCGGCGAAGGCTCGGTCCTGGGCGCCTTCCTGGGCGCTCTGTTCATGGGGTTTCTGGCCAACGCCTTGAATCTGCTGGGGGTCGATGTCTACTGGCAGAATCTCGTCACCGGGGCGCTGCTGATCTTCGCCGTTGTCCTGGACGTGCTCAATGAGAGGCGCAAGACCCGGCAGCAGTGAGGCTGCGCTCGGGGCGGATGCGCGGCGGCGCCGGTGGCCCGAGGTCGTCGTCGGTGCGTATGTCCGGTTGCGCGTGGCTCATCGTTTTGTCCGCGCCGCGTGGTTACCGTGAGTCGGAGGGCGCCTGGAGTCCGTTCCGTCGCGGCTTGCCGACCGGTCGGCCGGCTTGGGCGGGGTCAATCGGTCTTCGCGCGCGCCTTGCCTCCCTCCAATCTGCACTCGGTCAATTCATCGAACTTTGCCTGGAGCGCCTCGAGTCGGTTCCTTGCCAAGGCCTCGAAGGGGAGATCGAGATGCATGGCGCCGAGCAATTGGATGGAAAGGCCAACCGCGCCGTGGGCAGCCTCCGCAATCGACAGACGCTCGATCCTCTGCAGCGGCATGTAATCCCAGACCCCGCCGTAGCTTTCTCGACCGCCGGGGGCCGGGCCTTCCCGGATGGTGATGAGCTCACGGTCGGTCAGAAGGGTCGCATGCGTCGGGGAAATCGTACGGTGGACACCCCGGCCGAACGCCGGCACGACCTTCACCCGGATCTCAGGCTGAAGGATCGCCTGATGGACCTCCTCATTCCCGAGTAGGCTTCGCCTGGCATAGTTCATGAACTTGAAGTTCTGTTTCCCCCAGGCATCGAAGGGATCGGGCATTCTCCGTGGCCCGGGCTTCAACACCTCCGCGCCCGACCGGATTCTTGCCACGATGGGAGCGAAGAGGAAATCGGTCACGGCGTTGAAACGGACGGCGGTGCTCCCCGGCAGGCGCCCGCCCCGTTCCAATCCCATGATCTTGAGGCGGGCGTCCAGGAGTATGGAGCTGACCTCGACGCAGCTGATTTCGCGGATGGGATAGCAGTGCACCTCGAGCCGGCGACCGCGATTTTCCATGAAAGTGATCTCGTCGGAGGTGGCGCAAACCAGTCTCTCGATCTCCCGGTGGAGAAACCCCTGGTAGGACGGCGCGATCACGACAAGAGGGAAGGGCGCCCCGGCCTCCTGGAGAGGCTCGAAGAAGGATCTGTACTCGGCTGGGACTTCCGCATAAGCGGCGATCGACCTGGCCCAAGACCGCTGCGCCTGTTCAAATGACGTCAGGCCGATCGACAATGACCGCGACCGGGCGCGTCTCTCATTCCAGATCGATCGCAATCCACTGAGGCGCCTCGGAGCCATTGTTCAACTCGGCGAGCGGGTCAGGAGCGAAACGCGCCGGGTCGGGAGGCACCCAAGGCGCCGCGCGGCCGAGGCCCCCCGTCTCGGCTTCGCTGAGAGGGGTCCACTTTCGGAGGGCGAATCGCCGTTCGAGTCATGGCGGCGGCCTGTCGGGTCTTGTTCTCCCGCTGCCCTTGGTCTTTCTCTATCTCTGCCCGTAATGATCCTGGTAGCGGCGGTGCAGGGCCGCCACGATTTCCGCCGGGATCTCCTCCGGATGCCCCAGCTGCAGCGCCAGCCATGAGGTCCGGGCCACAGCCTCGACCATCACCGCGGCCTGGACAGCGTCGTCGGC
>Ga0214473_10008068_pt1 | contig 12474 bp, 11 predicted proteins | sample RVTome_7_FD_203509 | JGI IMG/M metagenome (GOLD analysis project Ga0214473, IMG submission 203509) | Soil microbial communities from uranium-contaminated site in the Upper Colorado River Basin, Wyoming, United States - RVT98D197 | ecosystem: Environmental > Terrestrial > Soil > Contaminated >... | reverse complement strand
CCTCCGTTCATCCTTCGAGAGCCTCAGGACGAACGGAGGAGCTTCTGAAATCATTGGAGATTTTCCGTTCATGCTGAGCATCGTCGAAGCATTCATAGGGTTTTTCAGCAGAATCAAAATTCAGAATGTCCCCTTTTCCAGACGAGTCTGGAAATCCGAGCCATGGACGAAGCGTATTAGATTGCCTGTGAAGCCGTCAAGAAGAATTCAGTATTGTGTGCACGGAATCTGTGATCCATGATTTAGCGAGCTACAGGTCGTGTGCGCGCTTGGGCGACGGCTACGGACTGCCACTACCGTCGCGTAACGCTTTACCGCTCGCGGCGGCTTTTTGTAGCCCTCAGTTAAGCGGCGTGTTAAACGGTAAATACCTACAAAAGACTACAGGTCTTCGGGGGTGAGCCCGGTTTGCTTCGCTATGCGTGCGAGCATCCTGGGACCAACCTCCTCGTCATCGTGAAAGGCAAATACATAATCAGGACGACCGGGACGGGAAAGTGTGCGGTGAGAACCAGTCTGCCGTTTAACGGTCCAACCAGTCCGAAGAAGCGCCGCCAAGACACGTCTGGCACGCGTGCTGGGCCACTGGCTCATGCGGCGGCAAAAAAAATGCTGACGAGGTCGGGGCCGGCTTCGCCGTGTTCAAGACGGTCCGCAACCACACGAAGAGCAAGGGCTTGAACTTTTGCCTTGACCTCTTCGGGAGTCTGCCCATACGCAAGAACCCCGGGCAAGTCCATTACTTCGGCGATCCAGCGCCCATCCTCTTCTTGCTCGATCTCAACTCTGAACGTCATTCTCTCCACCTGTACTAAAAATACATTCTACTCCGATGGCGCTCGGTTTCAAAGGGCCAGACGGTTCACCGCTCCAGACTCGCTTAACCCCCGCGGACTTTGCCGTCATGACGATCAGGGCCAGGCTGACTTTCCTCCGCATCTTTGATGTAAATGCAAACCATTTTCAAGAGTTCTCACGATGCCGATGGCAGTCGTTCATATTTCCTTCTCTGATGGTCTGATTCCCTGCTGCGCGCGGAGCGAGACTGTTGCGAGTGAAAGGCCAGGCCCCAGCGCCCGTGCAGCAGCAAAAAGATGCGTTTCACCCAAAACACAAGAACCAAATTGACCCTGAAAGAGATAACCGCGTACGCCGTCAGCAAAGTTTTCATCCGATTGTATCGCCGATGCGCTTCCCCAATGGCCCAAGCCAAGTCGCCAAGGAAGACTCCTTATCATTTCGACCCCTTCGACAAAGCTCAGGACAAGCTCCGGGAGAAATCCTTGTTTCGAGCAAGGCGAGAAATCTTCTTCTCATATCCCTCGCATCCGCTCGGGATGATGCGCCTCCGCCCGTCACCTTTGCGTCTTTGCGCGAGATAATCCGATTTCTGCTTTTGCCTTCTTTGCACTACTATAGTTGATAACTTGCGCGTCTCGCGCAAATTATCTGCGAGTCGAAGATTCTCGGATTCGGACATTCCTCTCGCTAAGGCGCAAAGCGCTAAGTTCGGAAGAAGAAAATGACGATCCTCAAACGACTTCAGTTCTTATTATCCAACCTTTCCGCCTTTGTGTCTTGGCGGGAGATAATCCGATTTCTTCTTTTGCGTACCTTGCGTTCTTTGCGGTTAATTTCTCCGGTTCCGAGTGTTTGGTTGCGGCTCGGCCGCGTTGGGTTACATGATGTGGATAACTAGGCACCACGAGTCTGGAAATCCGAGCCATGAGTGAAGCGTATTAGATTGCCTGCGAAGCCGTCAAGGAGAATTTAGTATTGTGTCCCGGGAATCCAGCTTTGAAGGGGCCGCTTGTCCTTCCGCGGGAAACGAGCGCCAGTTGGAAGCAGTATCGCACTGGCGGCTAGCGGCTCAGGCATCAGCCGCGCGCGCCTCTTTGCGCGTCGGTCTGCATGCCGTTACGTGTCCCCCACCTGCTCCTTGGTGCGCTGCTCGATTGCACGATCGATCAGTGCTTGCACCGTTGGGGACGCGTTTACGAACTCAAACGCGCGCATGAATCCCATCGGACCAAGCTCGACAAACAGTTTGGCAAAGACTTCGTCGGCGAAGCTGCTCGATACGATAGGGACGCCGTCGAAGTCGATCACGATTCGTTTGCCGCCGAACATTGCAAGCAGGTTCCGTAGCTTGTTCCGAACCGGGGTTCCGGCCGGGCGGCTCCCGGTCGACTCAGATTCGTCGCGCATGAGGAATCTCCCGCCGCCATCGTCACTCTCATACTTGAGTTCGACATGGTCAACGGGATGATGGACCTGCCCGCCGAACTTCAACGCTTCGCCAAGGACTCCTGGACGCGAGCAGTCAACGCAAGAGACGATCAACGCACCGTGGTATGGAATGACCTCGTTGCGGACGACAAGGCCTCTTTTCGGATCGTAGGCTAGGTGCGCGTTGCCCGAATGCACCTGAAAATATCCTCCGCTGATGCGACAGATCTCGAAGCTACCATATAAGCCGTTCCCTTGACCGATAGATCTATCGCGCGTCACGCCTTCACGAACTGCACGCTCAAGAGCGTGAGTGTCAGAGGTGATGTCCGAACGTGTCTCTCGGAGCGTCTGAGGGATTCCTACCCCGGCATCACAAACGACAAATTCGACGCGTCTCCGCATTTTTTGGAAGGTAGCCACCTGCACGATGCCACCGCGCTTGGCTCTTGAATGAGTGAGCACGTTGTCGGTGATCTCGTTGAGTGACCACTCGATCGCTGCAAAATCAGCCCGGTTGACTCCGGTAAGTGCACCCAGGATGACATCAATGATGGAGGCGACGGCTCCCGCCTGTTCCGCCGGCGAAGCAAACGTGGTCGCTGGGACGTGCGTGTGTCCCTGAAACTTTGACCGTTCGTGAGATTCGGGGTCACAAAGGTATGCCCAGTTGGCATTTCGAAAAAGGCTCGCCAGCTTGGCAGCAACCGGAAGCACGAGACGGACAGCAATTCCCCGGTCGCGAGCCTCAACTATCTGCGAACAGATCGCAAGCATCGGTCCGGGAAATGCGGCGACGCACTGCGAAAAGTCGATAACGAGATCCTTGTAACCAAGCTTCTCCGTTGCGGTATGCAGCGTTGCCAGAAGTCGATGAAAGTGGGCGATGCCAAATTCGCCATTGATGATGATACGGTTGTCGAGGCGCGAAATCGGTTCCATCATGGATCGTCTCTATCGATGCAGCCCGAGACACCTAACGAGGCTATAGAAAACCCTCCTAGAGGCGGTTTTCGGCACCTCGTCGAAGGTCGCTCCTTTTTCTAAGTCGTTCGAAAATCCTGTGCTGTCGCTGTCTGTGAGCCGCTTCCCGAGGCGATCGTCCTCACCCTGGTCAACGACTTCGGAATTTGGCAGATCGTCGTTCATATCGCGTTTAAATTCTATTCGATTGCATGCGAAACTTTTTCTACAGGCTCAGCGGCGCTTCACAAACCAGCGAGCGCCGTCTGATGCATGCGGTGTTAGACGGCTGCCGGATATCGAACCCGAATCTCCGAGTCAAGACAAGACGAAACTCGCTTCAGCTCCCGTTCCGCAGACCTCAAGGCTGGGACGAGTTGAGCGGACGCCAGCATTCCGCAGCCTTTCATGTTTTGGCTCGGTTTGGAACCGCAAGGCGCCCAACCTAGCTCCCACGCCTCGCATCTCGCGATGTCGGCAAACCCTTGAGGCCTCGTAGGCCAGTAGAACGGATACCAAGCGACGAACGGCACGCCGCGTTCGGCGAGCGAGTGGCAACTGCGGGCCAACTTCTGCCAGTCGGCGTTAGCGTTCGGATGAAAGGGCGGATCCAGGAAGACGAGATCGGCTTCCTCGATGCTTGCAGCCACGGCATATCCGTCCGCCTGCTTGAAATCGACAACGACGTTTGACGGGACAAGCACACCGCGCGGCGGGTAATGGGCCGCGACCTGGTCCGCGAGGTCAGCAAGAACCGCGCGCACCCTCGTGAACCGTTTGGCCAAGCGGTCGACGACGATTACCCAGCTTGCAGGATAGCGATTCGACGCCAACCAGCTTCTGGCGACGGCCGCGTATTGGCAATCACACGATTCGTTGCCCGCGAAACGGCCGACCCCATGTTTCCATTCTCCGTTGCGACCCAGTTCATGAACGGGCGCGCCAGAGTGGCTTTCGACATACTGAAACGTATCGGACGTAGCACCAACCGAGTCAGCGAGCGCCAGCAGCACCGAATGCTTCCAAACGTCGCCCCGATTGCCTGCTTTACGAGAATGGTTGTAATCCATCCTGCTTCTGGCCAGCCGAAGCCGTCTAACGATGAGCTGAGTGGCGCGGCCAAAAAGCTAGCCCGTCAGGCCGCCGAGGTTCTACGCGTCCACTCCAGCGTTTGTTAACCCGTTTCGTTTCCGATGACAATTCCATACGATGAACTATCAAGACGGGCCTGACATAGTTCTACATGTGAAAACTTCCGGTCACCCATTAATGATTTAATAATTCTCTTGTTTTCATCAGATATTTTGGCCCCCAAAATTATTCTTTCCACTGCTTTAGCAGGGAATTTGAACAGGTGAATAGGATATGGGTTTTTATCAACTAATTCGGCTGAATCAGACAGTGGCAAAAGCATTCTCCATTCAACTTCATATTTCCATTTTGAACTTTTAACGAAAAATAATTCCGAACCATTGGTATTCATTAAATTTATCACTGGAGGTTTATCACGGTAATCTATCTTTCTCAGGTGACGGAGTTCATCGACGGATGACTTTTTCTGGTTAAAAAATGGATGTGAGCTATCAAAACCCATAACATATCCCTTATGTTCCTCAGCGTAATGCGACCACATTAGCTCATGATCACAAATCTCTGAAAGAGATAAGGCACCCAGAAGGGAATTTGCAGTTTTCTGGAGTATACCCGGCAATAACCGGACAACATATGGCTCAATGCCTACGACTACATTCTTGACGGATTCTTCTTGAGTTAGGGCTAGATTGATGAAAGCCTCTTTGGAAATGAATGCGCTGATTAGTGGATTTTTTGAATATTGTTCCTCAACAAGCTTTACGAAGTCTCTACCTACCAACTCTCTTATTTCATTCTCTTCATTTGGATTGAGCTCAAACGGATCGTTGAAATCACCATATTGGGTAAATCTGATTAAGCAGTTTTGAATGCAATCGATTCTTGCCGGTGGCAGATACTTATATAGGATCATAATTCAATTAGGGTTAACTATTTAGTGACCCGCTTTCGGCGGCGACAAACGCCGGTCGGCTTATCTTCTAACACGGATCAACCAATCAAATCCGAATCGGTTGCAATATCCGCCTGCTACTCCGACTTGTCAACAATCTGCTGGTCTAGAAAAACTCGGCATTGTGCTCGCGGAATCCCATCAACCGGTAGTCGTGTCGTATTTGCGCAATTGCGCAAATACGGCAAGGTCTACGATCGGGGAATCTTGAGCACGGGACATTTCTGCTTTCCCAAGGCCGCGGCGCGAATTTCTGCCTCAAGAGCCGGCGTCGGTTTCCACCGACCTCCACTTACGACAAATCGGCTCTGAGCATCTAGAACCGTAGACCCTTTCGATCGCGTCTGCGGATAGAGGGTGTCGAATGCCGCTGCAGCTTGCCGCATAAGTGCGTCAGCGTCGAGGATGCCTCTCTCGTTAAAGGCGAGCATGAAGAAGACCATTCGGATAACTCTGACAGGACGTCGCTGTGCCTGCTCGACGACCGCTTCCGCCCCCCGCACGCGCCGTGCCGCGAACTGCGGGATAGGATGGGCTGTTGGATCGGCAAGCATGGCTGCGAATTTTGACCCCGAGAGGCGGGAAAGATGGTTTGTCTGATCAATCATGAATATTCGCGTCGAGAGGCTCACGGTAGGTTTGCTTGGCAATCTATGCCGTCTAACGCAAAGCCCAGACGGCGCTCTTAGTGATCGGTCTGAAGCGTAATGTTAGCCCCTGTATTTTGTTCAAGGCGCAAACATCTCCTCCAGGACGGACAATACCTTGGTCAGAGAGTTCGGAGCCAAGCGCCCGAGTCGCCTCGCTAGTCGCTCAATATCGACCGTACGGAGTTGGTCCGTGGCAACAAATCCAGTCCGACCCTGGAAGCGACACTGGACCCGCCATCGATACGCTTGCCCTCCGGTCGTCATCGGTGCGACAATCACTGTACGCAGATGGTCGTTCAATTCGTCTGGTGAGACGACAAGACATGGGCGTGTCTTACGGATTTCGCTACCCCGAGTCGGATCAAGCTGAACTAGCTAGACCTCACCTCGGGCTGCCACAGGGGGTCCTATCGCCACTTCCACTCTTTCTCGTCAAACCGATTGGGCGTCGTGGGATCAAGAAGCCGGTCTTCATCTTGCTCGCGCATTCTCCGAGCCGCGGCCGCCCACCCCGCGCGGGGCCGGCTACCTCTGCGAATCACAATGCGACCTGGCTCGGCCTCGATATCAACCTCGTCAAGAAGTTGGGCTTCCTCTAGAAGCACCTTTGGCAAGCGTATACCTCGTGAATTACCAATCTGAACAATGCGGCTTTTCATTAAGACCCCCCGGGATTACATTGTGTAATCACACGTCACTCAGGTTGGCAAGGACACAAGAATGTCGGTCTTGGAGGATTGCGGGCTAACAATTAAGTGACCCGCTTTAGGCGGCGACGAATACCGGGCGGCCGGTTTCCTAGTGGCCGCGGAGCCTAGAAAAAATCGGTTTTGTGCTCGCGGAATCCCATCAGCCGGTAGGGAAGGCGGACGGCGTGGAAGGCGTGTCAAACTCCCGTTGTTTGCGTAAGCTGGGATCTGCAACGCGAGTGCTGGGCGAGGCAACGTACTTGGGCAAGTTTCGCAAATCTGACACCAGCCCCAATGCCCCCTCGGTTCTTCATTCGTCAGCACGGGCTCGATAAACGTTGTCTTGACGTATCCTACAGGCCAAAGATCTTGTGAAACTCCAGCATATGCTGCTTCAACTGACTGCTGAACTCCGGGCCCACGACAAAATCGGGCTCGCCCTGAAATTCTTTGTACTTGACCGGAATACCATTCATTGCGACGCCCTTGCCCAGCTCCAGCGCGAGCACCTTTTGCCCTTCTTCCGACAACGTCCAGTCCGTGAACAGCAACGCCGCGTGGGGATGCGGCGCTTTCTTCGCGACGAAAAAACCGTTGGGCTTTATAATTCGGGGCGACAGGACGCTGAAGCCAAGGGGCGCGCCCTTGTCGCGCACCTCCGCTGCAGTTTCGGCGTTGACGGCGATGGCAATGGGCTGTTCGCCGGCCGCGATGAGCTGCGTCGTCAACGTCGTGCCGCGTCTGAAGATCAGGTTCTGTTTGGCGAGGCGCGCCAGGTAGTCGCGGGCCTTTTCTCTTCCCCAAGCGTGCTCCATGGCCGCCATGATGTAAGCCGCTTCAGGATCGAATAGCATCATACCTTTCCATTTGGGCTCGAGCAGCTCTTGATAGCTCCGCGGCGCCTCGGTGGGCTTTACCATGTTCCGGTTGTAGACGAGCGCGATGCTGAGCATGTACATCGTGTACCAGTGGCCGTCAGGATCGTAGGATCCGCGCACGTAGCGTTTCAGGTCGGGCGTAGTGTAAGGATGCGAGACTCCTTCTTTGATGAACAGCGAGCCGTAGCTCAAGTCCGTCATGATGACGTCGACAATATTGGCGCCGCCGCGCGCCTCGCTCATGGTCTTATTGAGAATTCCTTGTCGCGGGGAGTAGTAATGCTTCAAATCGACAAACGGGTAACGCGCGCTGAACGCTTTTTTGAGGACGGCGAGCTGATTGACCGGCGTCGTCCCGTAAAACATCGCCTCTTTTTCTTCCTTGGCGCCCTTGACCAACAGCACCTCGCGTTCAACTCGGCCCATATTCTGAACGCGGCTTGTTAAATCAGGCAACGTAATCGCCGCGGCGACACCGAAGCCACCCGTGAAGAAGGCTATGACGTGGGAGATAAACCACACGGTCCTGAAGTTGCACATGACTCCTCCGGTTGTGATTGCCATTAATGATAGGAATTTACTTTGGGGGGTTGGCCACTGAGCACTCAACATTACTCCGACGACCCGGTGCGAGCCCGCGTTCCAGAGCCTCAAGTGGCTAACTCAGAAAATAGACTTGCCCCGTACCCCCATCTCTGGGGCGGACAGTATCCGAGAAGGTGGCGTCATGTCAAATCGTAGGCGGCTCTACCGTAAAAAGTGTGGTTGAGAATCAGAGAGGGTCAAACCACGGGGAATCAGGGCCACCCATTTTTGCCTTTCCTCAACGGAACAACAGCCTCACCTCACGGGATGAAAAATATTTCAAATAAAATTGTTCTCTGCCCTCGTTTTCAACCGATGCAACTGCTCGCGCTACGATCCTTGTTGCTGCCGAAGATGGGGATTAATCCTACGCCTCTCTGCGTTACATGATGTGGATAACCCGGCACCACGAGTCTGGAAATCCGAGCCATGGGCGAAGCGTACTAGATTATCTGCGAAGCCGTCAAGAAGAATTCAGTATTGTGTCCCCGGAATCCATGTACCGCAATCGTTCGTTTGACGGTGTTTGATTGATTCTCGTCATCGTGGGCGTCCCGTAGGTACAGCTTTGAAGGGGTGCTTGTCCTGCCGCGTGAAACGAGCGCCAGGTGGAGGCAGTATCGCGCTGCTAACGTCGTGTTGTGTGGCGGGCGTACACGACATCTTGTGTCAGCACAGGAGCGGACGCCCGTCCACACCAACGACGGGTTAGGTCGCCTTACGAAAGAGCGGCAAACATGCCGCAGCAATTTGCTCGATGTGGCGATGGTCGGTCCCGCAACATCCACCCATAACGTTCAGCTGCGACAGCCGGCTCTTCAGCTGGGCATGCTGCATGCCCAGCTCCGCGGGATCTCCAATATCAAGATCGGGGGATTGGTTCAGCTCGGCGTGGCTCTTTCGTGAGGCGTTGGCTCGCAGCCCGCGAATTCTTTGCGTCCAAGGTTCCCTTTCGGTCAGTACATGCTCGAAATGCGTGGGATGCGCGCAATTGATTATGTAGTAGGAGGGGTAGCACAAAGTGGCGGCATCTACCTGCTCGATTGCCGCGCGAAGCGTCTGCCCGGTTGGAAGCCGTCCATCGGTCTCGACGGTGAACGATATCGCCACGGGCATTTCGGCGCGCTCGGCTGCTCTCGCGATTCCGACGGCTTCTGCTACGTAATTCATTGTGATCGCCGTGACCATGTCGGCGGCGCTGTCCTCGAAGATCCGGATCTGCCTGACGTGATAATTCTCCGCCTCTTTCTCCGACATTGTCCTGCCCGGGTTATACCCGTCCCCCCGAGGACCTACGCATCCGCTGATAACGACCTTCCCGGAGCTGCCCTTGAACTCGCTTCGAATCTCCTCAAGCAAACCGACTGCCCGTCGGTTCGCATCCGCCATTTCTTTCGCGTTGTAGCCGAGCTTGCTGCCCCAGTCCGCACTGGCGCGCCACGTTGCGCTTTCGAGAATCAGCCCTGTATCGAAACGCTGTGCCAGTCCGGCATAAGTGCGGAAGTACTTGCGTAAAGCGGCCCGCCCCTCCTCGCTCTTCAATAGGTCGAAGGCGGCGAAATCTGGAAGATCGAGCCCTTCAAGAAAGATAAGGGTGGTCTCGATGCCACCGTCGGTAAGATAAAAATTACCGCCAAGCTGAGGTAACGCCTTCCGGAATTGAGCCATTTGCAACCTTCGTAGCGATCTGTCATTGCGACCTAACGAGCCTGTAGAAAAACCCTCCTGGAGGCGGTTTTCGGCATCTCGTCGAAGGTCGCTCCTTTTTCTGATGGATCGGAAAGCATGGCCGCGAATCTTGACCCCGAGAGGCGGGAAACATGGTTTGCCTGATCGATCATGAATATTCGCGTCGAGAGGCTCACGGTAGGTTTGCTTGGCAATCTATGCCGTCTAATCTGTTGCTCTGCGGCGGGCCGCCACGGTCAGAGCATATGGCATGGCGCTTCCGGCCCGTCCGCGGCAGCTATAGTTAGGCGCGCTTGCGTCCACGTGCGCTCTTTGCAGGTTTGGACAGAAACGCCACAGTCTCCCGGGTCTCCGGGGTGAAGGACAGCAGTTCCTCCTCGCTCAGAAGGCCATATGAATTGATGGCAGCAAGCTGCAATATTGCCCGTGAACGTCGCGGGTCGTTGAACGCACGCGCAAGTTCTTCGTCTCGGTTATCAATGAGTCTACAGATCTTCAAGTAGCGGTCGTGGTAGGAAGTTGCGCCGGTTGACGCGATAGTTCCGATTTCGCCAAGTACGCGCTCGCAGAAGCGCGCGAGTGCAACCTCACGCAGCTTACGGAACGCCTTCCAGTCTGACTCTGGCAAATCGCGGGACATCGTTGCTAAGCGCCCAACTACTAAGTGACTCGGTTAAGGCGGCGACAAATGCCAATCAGCCTGTCTCCTAACACGGGTCAACCAACCGAATCCGAATCGGTTGCAATATCCGCCAGCAACTCCGACTTGTCAACAACCTGCTGACCGCCAAACACAGCCGGGGCGGCGGCCCTTTCCGGCGAGCCGCGGACCTGTAGGATGGCGACATCTCTGTCGGGCTCCAGTCTCAAGGCTTTGAGGAGCACCCTTTTCCCCGTAGCAAGGATTTTTTTTGCTTGACGCGCGACCGGTCTTCCCCGTATTTTGGGGTTCTTCAGGCTTTTGTGTGAAGCAGGGCTCGGAGTTTGCATCGCCGAGGCGCGTCCCTCGACGGGCTCGGGACGTGGTGAGCCCGTCGAACCACGGAGGGCGCAGAGAAAATCGCCTAAAAATAGCAACTTGAACAAACCCTCTGTGAACTCTGGGTCTCTGTGGTGAATATCTCTTCACAGGAAACCCGGATGAACCTGTTTTGAAAACGGTTTCCTGCCGGGAAATTTGAATTCGAAAAGAGGTCGGACTATGAAGCGAATATTATTCCTAACCGCCGCGGTTGCTTGGATGCTTTTCGTCCCGCGGATTTCATCGGCCCAGGCCAATTTCTACGAGGGCAAGACAATTCGCATCATCGTCGGGTTTTCGCCCGGCGGCGGCTACGATGCCTTGGCCCGGATGCTTTCGCGCCACATGCCCAAATATATTCCCGGCCATCCGACGATCATCGTCGAGAACATGACCGGCGCGGCGAGCTTGGTCGCCGCCAACCACGTCTACAAAGTCGCCAAGCCCGACGGCCTGACCTTCGGCCATTTCAGCGGCGGGTTTGCGTACAGTCAGGCGACGGGCCAGCCAGGCATCGAATTCGACATGCAGAAGTTCGTTTTCGTCGGCGCCGTGGCGCGGGATGAAAGCGCAATCGCGATGACCAAAGCGAGCGGCGTGACCAGCATGGAAAAATGGTTCGCCGCCAAGACGCCGCTGAAGTTGGGCACCACAGGGCCGGGCGCCTTCGGCACGGACAACGTCCTCAAAGTCGTCAAGGCGGCGCTTAACCTGCCTGCCCAGATCATCTCCGGCTACAAAGGCACGGCGGACATGCGCCTTGCCGCCGAAAGCGGAGAAATCGACGGCACGACCTGGGGTTGGGACTCGATGCGGGGCACCTGGCAAAAAGCCATCGAGTCGGGCACCGTCGTCGTTGTGCTGCAAACGGTGCCGAAACCGTTCCCGGATTTGCCCCGGGTTCCGCTGGCGATCGATCTGGCGAAGACAACCGAGGCCAAACAGCTAATCGAATACGGCATCCACTATCCGAGCAAGATCACCAAGACTCTGGCGCTGCCGCCGGGCACGCCGAGCGATCGCGCGCAGATTTTACAGCGAGCTTTGCAAGAGACCGTCAAGGACGCCGAGTTCATCGCGGAGGCGGACAAAGCCAAGATCGGGCTTGCCCCGGTCACCGCCGACGACATGAGGAAAACTTTCGAGGGGATATTTAAGCTAGATCCCGGGTTGCTGGGCAAATTGAAAACTATTCTCTACTAGCCATCGGGCGAAGGCATCGGCTTCCCTGTTCTGAGATCGCACTGCTGTCCTGAGCTTGTCGAAGGACGCTGAGTCCGCGGAGAAAATTGAAAGAGAGTATCATCTTGAAGAAACCCTCTGCGAACTCTGTGCTACTTTTCTTGAAAGTTTACACAGCTTGCGCAAATTTCCCATGGGCTATTCTAAATGAATCGAAGAACAAGAGATCTCACCGCGGAGGCGCGTCCCTCGACGGGCTCGGGACGTGGTGGCCCCGTCGAACCACGGAGGGCGCGGAGGAAAGAGTTTTCGATTATAAGATACTCCTAACTCTGCGACCTCTGTGGTCGTGAGAAAAAACCCCCAAGATGTTTGTAATTTCTATTGACTAGTTATATCACTATGTGTATAATTCCTCACTATGGGATACCTTACCAAAGTACAGGTCATCGAGCGAGCCAACCAGACCCGGCAATACTATTTGATCTGCCCGGCCCCCTTGGCGCAAGCCTTGGAGTTGGAAAAGGGTGAGGAGATCAACTGG
>Ga0214473_10008067_pt1 | contig 12474 bp, 9 predicted proteins | sample RVTome_7_FD_203509 | JGI IMG/M metagenome (GOLD analysis project Ga0214473, IMG submission 203509) | Soil microbial communities from uranium-contaminated site in the Upper Colorado River Basin, Wyoming, United States - RVT98D197 | ecosystem: Environmental > Terrestrial > Soil > Contaminated >... | reverse complement strand
TCGCACATGGCGGTTCGTTTTTCATTTTGTCTGACCAGGGCCGCTTTTCCTTCCGTTACCCTCGGGTCCGGAGCGTTCCTCGCACCCACTTCCGTTGCGGCCCGTTCGGTGTACCGCTTGATCAGTTGCTGGAATTCCGCTTCGTCTTTGGCGGTCAGGTATTTCCGGGTGGCTGCGGTATCGAGCACCGGCTGGGTCTGGGCGTCCGACCCGATGGGGGAAACGGAAAACCCCAAGGCCCTGCTTTTTATCGGAATGGAATGGATGTCTGACAAAGAGCCTTTGGTCATTAAAATAAAGCGCTCCGATTCCTTTCCAAAGGCTTCTATGGCCCGGAAAGCCCCGTCGGCCAATACATCACCGATACCCTGGCGCAGACTGATCTTTTCGGCCATGGCTATAATGGCTTCGGGGTTTCCCCATTTCATGGGAATTCCGTCGGTGTCGGCCTCGGTGATGATTCCGTTCTGATAAAGCTGCATCATCCAATTCAGCAGGTTGGATAAAGATCGGGCGTCAATACCGTATCTCTGGCAGAGGACAAAGGCTCTCCAGAAGATTTTCATGTCCGGATTCCGGACATCGAAGGTGAGATCGCCCGGGGGACTGCATTTCATGCACCCGGCGCCGCCCGCGTCCGCTATATCATAGGAGTCAAAACAGGCCACCGGGCAGGCAAAGCAGCCGACGCGGTTATGGAGATGCTTTTTTTGGAATTCGACTTCGCTGATCGACGCCCATTCCGGCCCTTCAAAGGTTTCCCCGATAATGTCATAAGAAAAACGCATCTCCTGGTCATGAACCTTGGTCAGGCCGTATTGGTGCACATCCGGATAAAACCGGTTTTGAGCGATCGCCTGGCGCAGCTTTTGAGTCGCGGCAACAAATTCCTTTGGCCGGGCAATCGCCACACCCTTGGTCCCTCTTACCGCGATGGCTTTTAATTGTTTGGAGCCCATGACCGCTCCCATACCGGTCCGGGCCGCGGCATTGCCGCTGGGCGACTGAATGGAGGCAAAGACGACCAGTTTTTCACCGGCCGGCCCGATGGAGATGACCTCCATTTTCGGGTCATCCAGTTCTTTTCGAATCCTGTCCGGGGTGTCGTAGGTGTCTTTCCCCCATAGAGCTGAGGCGTCCCTGATTTCGACCTGGTCGTCCTGTACGGCCAGATAGACCGGTTTTTCCGCCCTGCCCTGGACCACAATGTGGTCATAGCTCGCAAACTTGAGGGCGGCGCCGAAATAACCGCCCATGCCGGAATCGCCCAGTGCTCCGGTGACCGGAGACCGGGCCATCACATCCACCCGGCAGGCGCCGGGGAAGCAGGTACCCGCCAAAGGGCCGGCGCTGAAAAGGAGGCGGTTACCTGGCTCATAGGGCGCGGTTTGCGGATCCACTTCATCAAACAGAATTTTGGCATTGATCCCTTTTCCGCCCATATACCGGTCCACATAGGCGGAAGTGGGTTCTTTGGTGATGCGCCTTTCTGTCAAATCGACCCTTAAAATAGTCCCGCCATATAGATGCTTCATGATGACGACCTCCTTTGCGGGATATGATCCAGACAGTTTTGCTTAATCAGAATAGCGGTCATGCGCTCTATTTCATTTTTTTCATCCCCTGTTTTCCGGTTGACCAGCTTCAGACAATCCGCGTGACAGGCCGGGATGCACTGCGGCTCCCCCTGGCAAAGATCACAATGGATCAACTGGACTTCCTCCGGATCCACGGTAATGCACCCCAAAGGGCAGGCTTCCGTGCATGACCCGCAGAGGGTACACTCATCTCGGTTGAGTGTAATGGGACTCTTATTATTGTCCCTGGTCAAAGCCTCTACCGGACAGGATTCGATACAGGGCGCCGGATCGCATTGTTGACACACCAGGGGAAAAGAGAAAATCAGACCCCCCTTTTCCCTCCGGATAACCTGAATGGCAGATTTTGCCGGGGTACATACGCCGAAATGGTAAAGGGAACAGAGCATTTCGCAGGTTCTGCACCCGGTACAGTTCGAATGATCCACCTCAATAACGCTGTCCATCGCCAGCCTCCTTTTATTGAACTTTTTATGAAGAATAGTTCCAGCAATACTTTCCGCCCATTAGTCGATACGAATTTTTGCCCCATCTCCCAAGTATTCCCCAATCCATCCTGTTTCGAATAACTTTTTTTCTCCCCAAAAACCGCACGCAAGATAGGCCGATATTAGGGGTCAACATTAAGGACATTCTATGTCAGATCAACTTGTTTCCGTGGCCCGACCCCATTAAAATGTTACTTTCAGCCAAATTATTTGATTATTTAAGCTCTTCCCCGATTTTACCTGCTGTTCTTATAAATGCTCTGCAAAGCTTTACTGAGTCAGCGCTTGGATCATAGGGGGAAGCAGGAAGCCAATCAGTAACAACGCCATGACCGGACGTAGTAAATTAACAGGTTTCATGTTCCGCTCCATGATGGTTGTGCGAACATGATTGGCTGCCGATAAAGTAAAAAACATCAACATCGTTGTAACGATGGTGGCATCCGCATATCGCCCCCAATCCAGCGCGTAAACCAGCAAGGCCGTGATGGCTGTGGCGGCATTGGCCAGACCCGATTGAATTTGATAGGCACGATTCGGCTCGTAACCAATCTTCTCGGAGGCCACTTCGCCCAGTATCAGAGATTCAAAGGCCACGGTGCCTGACATGAGCATTACTATGAATGGCCCCATAATATGAAATCGTGATATCGCATCCTTGCCTAAATAGTAGGCGAAAAAAATAGCGAGTCCTATGCCGGCTGGCCGAAGCCACTCCATCATCAATGATAGGTTCTTCTTAGTCATTTTACCTCGTTTTCCCGATAATGGTTCTCCACCCATCGGCGCCAATCAGTTGCGAGTTTAATTATTTAAGGTTGTTCCCGATTTCCACAATAACTATTTTCGCTGATTATTTTTTATTTGCCTCAAGGCATACCGGCTCCTTTATCATAATAATGACTTCAACCCGAAACAGCTGCATGAGCTAAACAAAAAAAGCCAACCACCTGCCCGGCCAAAGAACCATCACGGAGAGTTAGGAACTTTCTTTCCATGTCCTCTGCTGTGAGATGATCGATTATTTTATAGCCCCTGTCTGATAAAAACGATTCTATTTTCCCTCTTTCTATACTAAACCTGCCGGGTTCCCCAGGAATATTTGTTCTCATCGATTCGACAGATCGTTTTACGCCATAGGCGTTCAACATCTCAGACCAAAAAGCAACATAATCAAAACAAACCGTACTGCCGACAGAAGAAGTCGATTTTATGAAATTCAGGGTATCATCAACAGCCTTAGGCAACAGAAAATAGGTAACGCCTTCCCAAATAAAAAGATTTTTTTGACCTTTATGATAGCCGGCTTTAAAAAGAACATCTTCAAGCGTTTCCGTGTTGAAATTGATACCGACAAACGTTACTTGCCTCGGTATGAGAATATTTTTTTGAAGCAGCAATTTCATCTTGTATTGCTGGGTAGTATGAATATCCAATTCAAATATTCTGGTATCTTTAATTAGATCTTTGAAACGATAAGGCCTGGAATCATATCCCGCACCCAGGAACACTATTTGAGAAAAATTTTCACGAAGAGCCTGTTCTACAATATGGTCAAAATAGGCTGTCCGTGCAGTTATATATTCATAGAAACCAGGCATGAGGGTTGTCATCATCTCCTTCATCATAGCCGGCTCTTTCAGGGAAGCCTTTCGATCTTCAGGAAGAAATATTTGTGCCAGATAATCATGACCTCTGATCTCTTCCCTCTCATCAATGGCTCCAACTGCACGCGCTGTGGCAACCCCCATGGCTGTTTGTGACGGCTGTTGCTCAACAGATTGTTTGTTAGCATCTACTACTGTAGTTCTGATACCTAAAATATTTCCAGATGGATCTATAACCGTTGCCATTTTTCTATTAAAAACGGTTTTAATTTCAGTATGCACAGTTGCCCCAAGTTGTAGCAATCTTTTATATTCAGAATCTATGTCGTCGACCTCCCAATATGCTATGACGCTATCATCGACTTTTATAGTAGTACTGGTATTTGGACTAAGTCCAAAGCTGGAATCTCCAATTAAAAAAACCACGACAAACGACGTATCTATAATCGGCTTGGTATCAAAAACCTTGCCATACCAATTCTTTGCTTTCTCAATATCCGGGACTTTATAGGTTATACCTTTTAGACCTTGAAACATCTTATTCCTCCTATCGTGGACCTAGGGACGCTGATAAAAAAGGAAATAGCCATAGGGGAGCATTTGATGTGTTTACCCTATATGCCGAATGAGTTTCATATTTATTTGCCAGCATCCCATGTTTCGTTGAATTAAGTGAACTGTCCTCGGGTTTCCAAGGCCTTTTTAGTCCTAATTAGGAGGCAGCTACTTCCCCGAGTTTGTTCCCGCCAGGATTAAATATTCCTCTTTGAATAACGATCTTTTTGGCCCAAAAAAACGTAATATAGGCCAATTTTAGGGGTCAGAATTGACAGTATCTCATATCAGATCAACTGGTTCCCGTGGCTCGACCCCATTTCAGCATTCCCGCCTTAAAGAGAACTGTCCCCAGATTACCGTTGCGGGCTTCTGTTGTTTCTGTTCGGGCTTAACGAGGCACAGTACAAAGTCATCAATTGAAAGACATCCTGGTCAAGTCGTTATTTCATGGACGTCCCCTCAATTCCACGGGACATGGACCCGATAGGGGCGGCGCCGGAAATCTTTTCCCATTCCTCCACGCCGCCTGGAATGATTTTGAACAATGGATGTGGATCCACACTCTGAACCGATTTGAGTTCCTTAATCCATTTCGGATTCCGTTGCCGAAGCTTCCCCAACAAGTGAGCCCATTCAAACTGGAGCTGCCCATTGGTTGCGACTATAGACTTCACCTGTCCACCCCGCGCAATCTTCCTGGAGTCAAATTTATAGCCGCGACGTTTTCCTTCTTCATTTATGACCCGAAGGTATTCCGCGACACACCTCACCGGAGTCTTCGTCTCCCGAAAACGGACTAGCTGCGGATGCCGTGTGTACCCTTTCGTTTGCCTCCTTAACACCGACTGAGCCAACAATGCTTCACGCCAAAGTGCCGCGAGCCCCTTCGGGTCTAAATATTTCGGATGTAACGTCCATAGGCGCATTTTTTTTAAGCTGTTTCGTCCGCCCAGGATCAGCCGCGACTGTATGGAGTCGGCTGCATTCGGTAGTTACGAAATTCCGGGGACATAATACTTATATTACTTTCTAGATGGTCTCCCAGGCTTTCTCTTGGACAGATCTCGAGCCGTTAACCGTTCTATGAGTCTCATAAAAGAAGCTTCACCTACCGGCCGTCCAGTGCGGGTCATTTTCCGAATCTCTTGGTTTTTCTCAGGAGTTGCCGAGTTTAAATATTCCATCCAATTCTCCACCAAACCTCTCAGGGTTCGATCTTCTACCAACAGGTCCGTATTCCGCCGCCCTACATGAAAAGCAGCGCTGGACCAGGGATAGGCCCAAGCTCTTTTAACCATTCCCACTCGCACCGGATTCAACTCCACGTATGCTGCCGCGGCCAGTAAATGTCTCTCATCTAAGACACAAGAACTGAATCTTCCTTGAAAAAGATAACCCCGTACCCCTTCGGTAAAATTCTTCATCCGTGTATAACGACGATGCCCTTCCCCAAAAGCACGCGCCAAAGAATCTTCCCGCTTGGGAACGGCAATAAAATGCACATGGTTGGTCATTAGACACCAAACCAGAATTTCTACTCCAAAGCGTTTGGTCTCTTCCGATAGAAACTGTAAATAAGCCAGTCGATCTGCATCGGACTGAAAAATCGACATCGATCGAACACCGCGCTGTGTAACATGGTGGGGGTACTTTGGTACCACCACCCTCGCTATTCTAGCCATACCCTCCCGATTACCTTAATCAGAACCCGATGTCAATAATATAAGTATTATGTCCCCAAATTACGAATCTCACCTGGGAATCGATATAGGTATTATGTCCCCAGATTTAACACATGTTAGATTTGCTTAGGCCGCTATTGGGAGGGGAGAAAAAACGGTTATATAAATATTAAAAGTCAAACGGAGACTTGACCCGTTCATTATTCATGGACGTCCCCATAGAAGCCTTCGATACTTCTGGTTTTTGCTGGGTCGATCGGTGGATTCCATCCGCGAATCGATATAAGTATTATGTCCCCAGAATACAAATTTCCTATGAATTCAGTTTTTTTGTCTGGCAAGACCCCAATCCATTCGTCCGGTCCGACTCCAATCCCACCTGGGAATCGATATAGGTATTATGTCCCCCGAATTTGGGAATTTGGCACTCCACATAAAACTCGACGAATTGCCCGATTGAAAAATTTGTTTTAACGCCAGCGATCCTGTTACGATTCCCTCTATGCACGTCCTGCACGAACGTCCCCTTTTATTCCCCGCAACTTGCTGCGTGGGTTAGCGAGCGAACTACAACAAATAAACCTTTTCCTTGCCTGGAAGATTCCCTGCACCTTGGTGCAGGGAGCTTCAATAATTCTCCCGGTACTTTCTGCGCGAACGTTCCCCTATAAGAGTGAAGTTGAAACCTTGCATGCCCACTGAGAGAAATAGCAATAAACAAGTCTGACCCTGACATCTACACATAACGGTGTCCTACAATCAGAATTAGAATTTGACTCTCCGCAAGCATAGCGTCAATCACTTCTCGATCACGTTCGGATCTTGCGCCGAAAGTATCCAGTGCAATTGGAATATGTCGGCAATCAACAACAACCTGAATTGCAGCTTTTCGCTGTATTGCTAAATCTTTAAATGTGGAACTGATAAATACTTGGTATTTTTCTTCCATCAATGGTTTCTCCTCTCGGTTGTGAGTGTTTCATGCTTGCGGGGAAAGCAATCAGAAAAAAGGGGAAAGACTGCTCTTGACTCTTTCTCCATTTTTATAAATCAAATATATTTTTTCAAAAGATCAAATCCTTGATTGTTCGAAAAATTGAACGTCTGCTCAGCTACGTATGGAAATAAGGGACGTCCATGAAATAACAACTTCAGCAAAATAACACACAAAGTCTCTAAATATCTTTCTGGGCTTAATCCCTCTCCCCATGATATGGTACAAAGCTCCTGTAGTTACTGTTCGAGCTTGACGAGGCACAGGGCAAAGTCATCAATTGAAAGACATATTGATTAAGTCGTTATTTCATGGACGTCCCCATATCTTACTAAAGAAATATAAATAAGTATTATGTCCCCAGATTCCGGAATCCTCTCCCCCCCTTTCATGATCATCAATTGATAAATCCGTTTTCCCTATTTAATAGGCCTGCCTTTGTTGTCATACAGAATTGGTTTTTTCTCCTGTTTGAGCCACTCCCAGTTTTTGCCGATGGTTGCTACATAATTTGAAGCAATGTGATAATAAGCGGATGAAAAGTTGTTTAGATCCTGAACCACGACAGGAGATAGCGCGACATTATCAATGTAGTAGTCAATGTAGTTATCCCAGGAACTCACCCCCCTGTTCAGCGTTTCAAGGCGATTTTCAGGATAAAGAGGCGGTCTAACGTTTGCATAAACTTTGAACCTTACGTCACCGAACGTTGTGAAGTTGTGTTCAATGGGTCTCAGGATAGACTCGGAAATCAGCCGTCTCACAAACTTGATCCAGACGACGTACGAAATCCCATGTACTTCTGCGAGTTTAAAGTTTTCCTCCGGATTAAACTTGTCTTCGTGTGATGCCGTGAGGATTTTCAACAATAATTCGTTCTCCTTGTCGCCTTCAGTCACTCGCATGTATAAGTCTTCATAGAGTGGCTCATTTTTAACAAGGCGTTGAAGGGCCCTATTGTAGTTTTCGATTGTGACATTGGATGCTCCTTTCTCAACTGCATCAATGCACGTCCATTTTCCTAGCAAGTGAACCCAATGCGGATATCCCTCTGAAACCTCAACAACCTTAGCAATAACATCCTCAGTTATCCGTATTTCCTTTATGATCGCCTCGGCCCTTTTTAATATCTCGATAAGCATGTCCGGCGTCATAGGGCTAATTTTAATGCTTCCTTCCGCAAGGTGTCTACTTATAGATGCATGGTCGGCAATCAGACTCGTCAGGTCCTCAGAGACTCCCACTATCATGAATTTAACATTGGGAGATGTTTTTATGACGCTGGCGATGCCGGCCTTGTTGATAACACGCTCAAATTCGTCGATTACCACCACCATGGAATTGGTCCCGCCTGAATCGACTATCTCGGAGGTAACTGACTTGAAAGCTGAAACCGGATCGATTTCGGCGACAACATTTTCAATTTCCATTTCGTCCTTTGAAGAAGCTTCAAGCAGTCGAAGCGTGAGACGCGCTGTCGCAGATTTTTTTTCCTTTGTTCTCCGTAAAATCGTTCCATCATTAAAACGAGCTATTCCGTCTAAGCTGTCTCGGTCACAAAGCAATTTTCGAAACAAATCGTTCAGGTCCTTAATAGTGTCGTCACAGTAAAAGTAGACGCTGGGCATACTAAAGGTTTCGCTGAACAACTCCTGGCGCGACAGCAGATCGGTCAAAGCAGAGTAGCCCGACGCCACTAGACGTAGCTGTTTAGCAATCGACGATTTCCCAACCCCACGCCTGCCATATAGGCAAATACTCGCCCCGGGGGATCTTAACGCGTGCAGTCCTTGTACAATTTCCTCTTCTCTGCCGGAAAAAAGTTGAGGAATTTCAATTTCTTTTGCCGGCAGAAAAGCCTGATCGATCAATTGGAGTATTGCCCGTTTATCCATTTTCCTGTTACCTTCAAGAAACCTTTATCTGCCTTTGTATAGGGTATGCACTATCCCACGATGTCTTACCCTATGGGTGTAAAGCTTTATTGATTGCACCTTCGATGTCAACGGCCTTGAAAACATTATTTATATTCTCCATCCATTCCGGCTTTTTCTTGATCAACCGCTGAATAAGAGTGACCGAGACACCATATGGACGATTGAGCTTCTTAGGCTTGGCTCGGATTTCCTTAATCCAAGCATTGGTCTCCTCTGGGTCATTCCAGTCTTCTTTCCCTGAGTACATGAAGGATAGGACTCGAGCGAGGTGAAATACGCCATACGAGACGACGCTATATCGGATAGGGTCACCCTCCCATTTGGCAAGGGCTTCTTTCTTCGCTTTCAGGCAATAATCGTAAATTAAGTAGGCGAGAACATGCTTCTCTATTGTCGTTGAAGAGAAGAGCTGCCGGTACCATTCGTCTTCCCAAATCCTATACTTCTGTGCACGTGCAATGGTTGGCTTTTTCTTCACAATCGCGAGGTATGCCTGGGCAACTTTTTCATTACTTACCACCGCTTTGCTCTCATCTCGTGACAGGCCTTTAAATTCTCGAGGCTTACGCTCATAACGCAATCCATGCATCCTGGAAAACGCAAGTTGGTAATCTTCCTGGATTTGGTCATTCGCCTTTAAATCGCGGGAACTGATAGCATTCTGGTTGTTGGTGGTTAGGACAACTTTGCTGACAAACTTGTCGTCTGTGGTTTCGAATACCTTGATTAGAACCTCGACATCATCCTGCAATCGACCTTGCTCGGACGACGATGCAAGAGTCATAGATGTTTGACACCCATTTACTATCTGAAGATTAGTGAGTTTCAAGTGAGCATTGTCAGGATCGTCTACGACCTGGCAGCGGTCACAGGCGATTGTAATACCGTTGTTAAAGAACCAGAACATGTGGCTCTCGTTTCTATCAGAAGAAGTAACCGCTATGCTGGGATTCACTCGTCCTTTCTCGGTACCATAAAAGCGCCTTAGGTTAAGATCAAAGATAGCTTTCTCCCTGTCTCCTGCAACCAAGCGCGCAATTTCTGACCCTCTGACACTGCAGATATAGCCTGTCATGCCATGGGAACTGTATCGAATGTAGGACGGCTTATTTCTATCGTAAACTATGGGGAGTGTGTCGTCGATCTGCCTTTGTCGCCTTTCCTGTTCGGCGAGGATATTTACCAATTCGGAAGCGCCCAAAGCAGAGATCTTGAAAGAGTTGAACCCACCGGCCCCATATTTCGCTTGAATCTCTGCCATTTCGTCAGCAAACTCTTTCGGCAGATTTTGCCCATCTCCTTTGGTGGCAAAAAAAACTCGAACGCGAAGATTAGAAGGACCAGATCGATTCCGGAACTCTCGAACCTCATCGATCTTGCGTACAAGTGGAATATTTCTTAAATTCTGATACTGTGCCTTACTCTTCTCAAAAACCCACGACAACCCGTTACCCAAAAGCGTCAGCGCCGAGGATGAGAATGAATCGGTGTTTTTGGTCTGGAGGATCATCACATCTGCCAATCCGGTCACTGAGTCTTCATCGAGGGAGAGCACATCCATCTGCTTGTCCTCCCCTCCGTCGACCAAGTCTTCTGGTTGAAGGTCATCATAATCGCAATCCCGGATAATAGAGTGTACGAGTTTCGTAAATGCGACATCTGGCTTATCACCAAAAGATTGGACACATTCTTCAAGCCTGTCATTGATTATGCTCTTTCGTAAGGGCATGATTCATGCCTCCTCTTTTAGTGAACACGTTTTTGAAAAAGGGGTCAAGTCTGCCCTTGACTCTTTCTCCAATCTTATTCAATCAAATATATTTTTACAAAAGACCAAATGCTTGACTGTTCGAAAAATGGACTGTCTGCTCAGCTATCACTTCAACCGGCCGTTTGGCCGGGGGACTTACTTCAACAAGCAAGGAAATGTTAACTTCACAAAATAAAAAGAAAGGTTAAAAGAAGAAGTTCAAGGTTCTAAGTTCACGGTTCAATGTTTAAGGCCCAAATCTCAGAACTGAAAGTTCAAGGCAGAAGGCTCAAAGCTGAAAGTTGAAATCTGAAAGAATTGGTTCAAAGCTCAAAGCTGAAAGCTCAAAGGAAGTTGGGAAAAAGAGGTACGACGTTCAGCGTTCGTCGTTCAGCGGAAAATAAGAAGCTTAACCCTCAAAATTGAAAGGTATGTAATTGTAAATAAGGACAAAAGTTTGAAAAGTCAAGGAAATTTTGCCGGAGGCAATAGTAGCTTATAGCTGATAGCTGATAGCTCAAAGCTCATAGGAGAAAAGCTAACAAGAGAACGGATAAAGGGAAAGGGCAAAGGATAAAGGGGTTTAGGAAAAATTGGGAGGAGAAAGGGGTGAGAGGTTCGAGGTTCGAGGGGAAAGAGGGAAAGCGGAAGAGAGGTCGGCGCCCTGCCCCTTCCCTATTATAGCCCCTAATTACCAAAGTCTAAAGCAGACCGTTCCCCTTTGAGATTTTAGGTTTCAAGAAACTCTTCAACGCTCAACTTTGCCTGCTTAAGGATTCCGAGTAATGTACCAATGGCTAATTCTTTGTGCAAGGGAACAACACACCCGATGTCCCCTTCTGAGGTTTGTTTCTTGAGTATGACATGGCTCCCGCGTTAGCGAACCCACTGGAAACCTAATCTTTCTAATCTGTTTATGGTTTCTTCACCGGAAAGTCTGGTGAGTTTAGGCATTGACTGCTGCCTCAAAAGTGGTCATAAGCGACTTTGAGAATTCCTTAACAGGAAGTTCTTCTAAATATAATTCAGTTGCTTCTTTCAGATTGGCTATGGCTTCTTCAATTGTATACCCCTGACTCACTGTACCCACTTCAGGGCATTCAGCAACATACAAATCATCTTCTTTATGGAGAACAGCAGTGAAAGTTTTATTTTTCATTTAAAACCTCCTACAGATTTCCAGAATTTTATGAAACTAATACTCAACAAGTTATTAAGGTAAATATTCTTGACATGTTAACATACTGATTGAAAAATTGGAAGCAGCTAAAAATAAACGTGGGAAATGGGGACCCCTACCTATTTAAATATAATTTGAGACTTTTTTGTTCGAAAAAAGAACTATCTGCTCAGCTATCACTTCGACCGGCCATTTGGCCGGATAACTTACTTTAAAAGCAAGGAAATGTTAAGGTCTTTAAAAAACGTTCGTCGTTCAGGGTTCGTCATTCGTCGAAAAAGACACTTAAAGATCAAAGCTGAAAGCTCAAAGGAAGTTGGGAAAAAGACGTTCGACGTTCAGCGGAAAATAAGAAGCTTAACCCTCAAAATTGAAAGGTATCTAATTATAAATAAGGACAAGAATTTGAAAAGTCAAGGAAATTTTGACAGAGGCACTAAAAGGGGAAAGGAAGGGAAAAGGCATGAGGCGAGAGGCGGGAGTGGTAAAAAATCAGCTCAAAGCTCAAAGCTGAAAGTTCAAAGGGGGTCAAAGAAAGTTCGGAGTTGGGAGAAAAAGAAATAGACACAAGGCATGAGCTATAAAGATGGGGCATAGAGCAAAAGATCCTTAGATTTAAAGGGCGGGCAGAATTTTTTTTACATTTTTCCCCCAATCTAATACAATCAGCGCCTAAGCGC
>Ga0214473_10008066_pt1 | contig 12476 bp, 8 predicted proteins | sample RVTome_7_FD_203509 | JGI IMG/M metagenome (GOLD analysis project Ga0214473, IMG submission 203509) | Soil microbial communities from uranium-contaminated site in the Upper Colorado River Basin, Wyoming, United States - RVT98D197 | ecosystem: Environmental > Terrestrial > Soil > Contaminated >... | reverse complement strand
AGATGGGTGATGCCATGCTGTACGGCGAGTTGGGCGCAGAAATAAGTTGGCACCGCCGACGAATTGCCAAATGGCTCGTCGAAGGCGGCTGCAATCTTTGGAAAGGCCTCAACGACGTCGTCCGGCGTGACGTAGTATTCGTAGGGCAGGGCACCAAAGTGCCGGCTGGCGATGTGGGCGTATTTGAGTTCGTCGTACTCGTCGATACCGAAGCCGATCGAAAACGTATGGGGTGGTCGGCCCGTCACGCGGCTGAGCAGGCCGGTGACCGTCGAGCTGTCCAGACCTCCGCTCAGGAACGCTCCGGTCTGCTCATCCGGCCGGCAGGCTTCGACTGCGCCACGCAGGCTGGCGTGCAGGCCCTCCCGCAAAGTAGCGAAGGACTCGCCGCGCCCCTGCGTGAATTCGGGCGTCCAATAGCGCTCGACTGTCAGCCTGCCCTGCTCGAACGTCGCGCAGGTCCCCGGACGCAGTTTGAACACGCCCGCGTAGACCGTCTCCGGCGCGGGCACCATGTGCAGCAGCAGGTAGTCGAACAGGGCCTGCGGTCTCAGCGGCGCGCTCAAGCCGGCAAAGCCAGCGACATTTGCGACCGAGGACGAAAACACGATGCCCTGTCCGAAAGTGGCATATGCCAGCCGCTCAATACCTGCACGGTCCACGGCCAGCAGAACCCTGTCGGACGGGCGATCGATAATGGCGAGCGCGAAGCGGCCGGACAGGTCATCGAGGCATCGGCGGCTTTTTGTCCGATACGCCTGCAGAATGGCTGCCGCCGGCAATTCGGCTACCTCAACTCCGGCCAGCCACACCGGCCCACCCTCGAGTGCCACGGTAACGCCCGCCTGCGTTTCGAGTTGGGGCGCATGGCAGCTTTGCGTTGACTGCGCGGCAGAATCCGGCCAGTGGCCAGCGAAGCCAAAGAGTCTCATGTTCGCGTGGCGGGCCTCAGTTCAAAAGCGGGGGCATCGGCGGTAGTGTAGGGGTTGACACTTACGTAAACTTTGAATTGCTTCAGGAGTTTGCCACAAGTTTCAGATATCCTTCATCTTTACGGCTGACAGCTCTGACGAGTTCCCCCATCCTGATGACACTCGCATTCTGGATTCTCTTCGGGCTGGTCGTCTACGTGTACGCCGGCTACCCGATGCTCCTGGTCTTGATCCGCACGCTGCGCGGGGCCAGGCCCGTAGCGCGAGGCACGGCACAGCCGCCGGTCACGCTGGTCATTTCGGCCTTCAACGAACAGGGCGTGATCGCCGGGAAACTGCAGAACAGCCTGGCACTCGACTACCCCCGGGAACGGCTGCAAATCATCGTAGCGTCGGACGCCTCCGATGACCGGACCGATGAGATCGTAGCGGGCTTCCATGCGCAAGGGGTGGAGTTGCTCAGAATGCCGGAGCGTGGCGGCAAGACTGTCGGACTCAATGCGGCCGTCGAGCGAGCCCACGGCGAGATCATCGTGTTCTCGGACGCCAATGCCACATATGGCCGCGACGTGCTCGAGAAGCTGGTGCGCAATTTCGCCGACGAGACTGTCGGCGCCGTTATGGGCGAGTCCACATACGTCGATTCCGAGGTTGAGTCAGAACGCATCGAGGGGCTCTATTGGAGGTACGAAACCGCCATCAAGCAGTTCGAGTCGCAGATCGGCTCCGTCGTAGGCGGAGACGGCGCAATATATGCCATTCGCCGGCGGCTTTACCTGCCGATGCGCGCCGACGCCCTGTCGGATTTCGTCAACCCGTTGCAGATCGTGAAAGACGGCTGCCGCTGCGTGTACGAGCCAGAGGCACGCTCCTACGAGCGCGCGGCCGACAACTTCGACAAGGAATTCCGGCGCAAGGTCCGGATCGTGAATCGAGCGTGGCGTGCGCTGTTCGGGATGCGGGAATTGCTCAATCCCCTGAGACACGGGCTGTTCTCGGTCCAGCTGGTGTCGCACAAGTTGTTGCGTTGGCTGGTGCCTGGGTTTCTGGTCGGGCTCATCGCTGTGAATGCTGTAGTCTTCGCGCAGGGCGTGATATATCGGCTGGCGATGGTCGCGCAGGTCGTGTTCTATGTGCTTGCGGCGGGCGGGTACCTCGCGCGGCGCCGTGCCTATCTACCGGCGCTCCTGTCGGTGCCCTACTACTTCTGCCTTGTGAATCTCGCCAGCGCGCTTGGCATACTCGATGCGTTTCGCGGCAGGACGTACACGACGTGGTCAACCGCGCGTGCCAGGATGTAATAGACGTTCCCGGGAATGTCAACTGACTTGCTGGCTGGTGCGTGGTGATCGCAACTCGAGCAACAGGTGGACGTCACGCGTCTGGTCACTGAACAGTCTGCAAATTTCGTCGGTCGGCAATGAATGAGCAGGGTCGATCCATGGAGCCGGTGGGCATGCGTGAACGAATGGCGCCGGACGTATGCGAATCTAAACACGCGTCGCCGCGTCCGACCAGTGCTCCAGGGAAATCTGTAGTCAATTGTGAAAGACTGTCCTGCAGATCGAGGCGGCCATGGGTCTGACCGGGTTCGTTTTCCTCATTGCCTATGTTGCCGGGCTTGCACTCGCGTTCTTCCGCCACCCGAACTACGGGCTTTACACGTATATCGCGGTGTTCTACCTGCATCCGCCATCGCGCTGGTGGGGGGCGTTTCTTCCGGGCATTCGGTGGTCGCTGATCGCTGCCGCGATTGCCATGATTGCGGCGCTGCGTTTGCCGCCCGACAAGGACAGACCCGCCTGGTATTCGACGCCGCCAGCCAAGATCCTGATCGCTTTCACGATCTGGATGTGGATCCAGAATCTGTGGGCACTGGCGCCGGAAGTGCATTTTGAAGCTTCGGTTCTTTTTACCAAGTACATTGTGCTTTTTTTCCTGATCTACCGTCTGGTGCGCACTCCGGACGAGATCCGGTGGTTCCTCGTCGCCCACGTTGCCGGATGCGCCTATCTCGGGTGGCTGGGGTATACCGCAGTCATGAGCGGAAGACTCGAGGGGGTCGGGGGACCGGGCATCGACGAGGCGAATGCTCTTGCGATGCATCTCGCAACTGCGGTAATGATCGGGTCCATGCTGGTCCTCGTCGAGCGCAGGTGGGCGATGTGGATTTCTCTGGCCGCAATGCCGTTCATGTTGAACGCGATTGTACTGGCAGGCAGTCGCGGGGCATTTCTGGCCATACTTGTAGGCGCGTTCGTACTTTGGAGCGCGAAACCGTCGACCCACGTGCGGCTGTTTTATGGACTGGCTTCGCTGGGACTGGTGCTGTTCTTGACGCTGGCGCACGATGTGTTTTGGGAGCGGATGAGCACGATCAAGACCGCGGTCGGGGGGTCCGAGGAAATGGATACAAGCGCTGAGAGCCGCCTGGTTCTCATTGCGGCACAATGGAAAATGGCGCGGGAGTACCCCATGGGGACGGGTCACCGCGGCACCGAGGTGCTGAGCCCGCTATATATTGATCAGAAGTACATGTCCCTGCAGCGCAATGGTAGTGGCGCGGTCGGGCGGAGGTCTTCGCACAATACCTTCATGACGGCCTTGGTCGAACAGGGATTTCCGGGTGCGGTGCTGTTCGTGATGATGTGGGGGTGGTGTGCGCGGGAAATCGTGCGACTGAAGAGGATCGGTCGCGCATGGTCGCCACAAGTGACTGCACAGATCGCCGGGATCGGTGCTGCCCTGGCAGTCGTCTTTGTAGCCGGCATGTTTGTTGACTATCTGAAAACGGAAGTTCAGGCATGGCTCTGGAGCCTGCTTGCCTGTCTGGGCGGTTTGGCTACTGAAGCTCGCATGTCGCCGCAGGATACCGATCAAAGACCCGGGCGCGTGACCCGGCAGGCCTTCCCGAGAACTGCTCACAGCGGGTCGACTGCGCACCAGAAACCCGCCCGGATGTAATTGCTTGCCAAACGTCTTCAGCAGCAAATGGCCAGCCCGCGGCCACGGCGATCGCGGGATCGCGGGAAATCCTTCAAGGGACATGTCGTCGCGGAATTGTTCGGTTGTCCCAGACCAGCATTCCTTCGGACCGCGGCCGGGGCTGGCGTCTGACTCTTTGTCAACAGATCGCACGGTCCTTCGAAACGGTCAAAGTATGCACGGCCGGCGGCGATCTTGAGAGTCACTGGGACCACTGCGACGAGTCGGCGATGGCCAATCGCTCTTGTCGTCGGATTCAGCATCCACGGGCTGGCGGTGGCCCGTGCACTCGCCAGACAGGGCGTAACCGTTCACTGTCTGTCGGATAGTCAGACCCCGGACCTGCCAACCACTCGGACGCGCTACGCAACGGTCCATTTCCGTCGGGGTCTGAATAGTGGTCCCTTGGCGAGCTTCCTGAGCGAGATTGCCGACGAGATCGGCTCGACCGACAAGATTGTGCTGTTTCCGACCAGCGATCGGATCGCGAAGGCGGTCGCGACTGCCTGGGACGCCCTCGATGAGCGATACGCACTAAGCTGGTCTCACTGTCGTAACCTAGTCCTGGAACTCCAGCGCAAGGACTACCTCGCGATGTACTGCGACCGGGCCGGGGTGAGGCATCCGCGGTCCAGGTCACTCAGCCATCCGGAAGATTGTCAGTCGGTTGCCGAATCCCTGCAGTTTCCGCTGGTAGTAAAGCCGGCACAGCCATTGTCTTCCTTCAAGGCAATACGCCTCGACGATTTGGCCGGATTACGGTGGTGTGTCTCCGAGTATTCGTACGACTTGCCGTTCGTCGTGCAGGAATGGATCGACGGGCCGGAGCCCTCCCTATACTCGTGCACGACCTACCTTGATCACGGCAGCCCCCTATACCTGTTCATCAGCCGCAAGATAGCGGCCCAGCCACCGGGGCTTGGTCAAGGAACGGTTTTCGAAACGCACGCTGATAGACAGACCGAGGAAATTGCCGCACGTTTCCTGCGCCAGCTAGACCTTTCGGGACCTGTGGCGGTGGAATTCAAGCGCGACGCGGCCGGTCGATTCTGGGTAATCGAGCCGAACGTCGGTCGGACCGAGTACTGCGTGGATCTTGCGGTCCAGAGCGGGTTCAACTTGCCTTATATCGAGTATCTGCAAGTTGCGGGTCGTTCAGCGGAAATCACGCTTCCGGCGCGGAGTCGCGGATGCGTATGGTTCGATACGGACAAGGATCCAGCATGCTTCCTTGCGAACATCGGCGTGCTCCGTGATCAGTCGGGTCGGATTCGTCGGCCAGTGTTCCCGTACTTTGGTCATGGCGACTGGCGACCTCTTGCTGGTTCGATATGGAACCAGGTCAGTCGGGTGCCGAGGGGCGTAGCGAAACGTATCTGGCGGATGATGAGTCGTATCGGTTCCTGAGCGGAGTCAGTCCCAGGTATGCTTGAGTCAGCAAAAACCCTCGTCAAGCGCCTGATGATCAGCCGACTGCGGCGTCACGATGCAGCGAGACGAGTCGGCTTGCCCGGTGGATTTGGGGGGTTGCCACCAGAACTCTGGGGCTACGAAGTCGACCCATGCGGGCACCTCTGTATTCAGGGGCTGGATGTGTCTGGGCTGGCGTCGCGATTCGGGACACCTTTGCACATTGTCAGCCTGCCATGGCTCAGGAAAACGCATGACGATTTTCTCAGGCCTTTCGTTGCGGGCTACCCGAAAACGCGCCTCGCGACTTCATACAAGACCAACCCCGTGCCAGCGATCCTCAAGGCGCTACACGACATGGGAACGCATGCCGAGGTGATCTCAGACTTCGAGCTGTGGCTCGCGGGGCGGCTTGGGCTTGCCGGTGACCGGATCATCGTCAACGGCCCTGGAAAGTCGCGGGAGATGTTGGTTCGAGCCATCGACATGGGCGTGAAGGTAATCAACATCGATGGCCTGGGGGAAATTGACATTATCGCCGCCGAGGCCGAGCGGGCCGGGCGTGCGCAGCGGCTAGGGGTGCGAGTCGTGACCTCCGTCGGCTGGTCGGCGCAGTTCGGTCTGTCGATCAGCTCCGGTGAGGCCTACTCGGCATTCGAGCGGATTCGCCAGAATCCTTGGCTGGTGCCCACAGGAGTGCACCTTCACATTGGTACCGGCCTGAAGGGCGTATCGTTGTACCTGCGGGCGATACGCGAGGTTCTTGAGTTCGGAAAGGCCCTTCGCGATAGCCTCGGAATCGAACTGGAAGTCTACGACCTCGGCGGTGGATTCGGTGTTCCAACTGTTCGGGGCAAAGACGCCTGGGACGATAGGATGTTGGCGCTCGGGTACCCACAGCGCGAGGCGCTGCCGCCCGACTGTCCTTCGCCGTCAGACTACGCCCAGTCCATTGCGGACCTGTTTTCTGCCCTGCTGCCGGCTGGCCGCACACCAGAGCTATTTCTGGAACCGGGACGCGCAATCACCAGCAGTTCGCAAGTGTTGCTGCTGCGGGTCATCGCGGTCAAGGAGACAGGCGAAACTCGAAAACTGATCCTTGACGGTGGCAAGAATATTTCGATGCCACTGGGGTGGGAGACCCACAAGATCTTCCCTGCACAGCAGCTGCTCGAGGACTTTGAGGTCGATAGCGACCTGTACGGTCCACTATGTCATCCGGGCGATATCGTCGCGCGTCACCTCAAACTCCCGCGACTGAATGTCGGCGACGTGGTCGCTATCATGGACGCCGGAGCGTATTTCATTCCCAATCAAATGAACTTCTCGAATCCGCGGCCTGCGATCGTAGTGATAAACGGGGGCGATACGAGGGTGGTGCGCCAACGAGAGTCCTTCGAAGACTTGGTTTGCCTCGATCGGATAGAGCCATGAAAAGGACGTACGGAACCGAGGCGCAGTGGAAGATCGTCGTGCTTGGCAGTTCGCTTACGGCATTGGCACTGGTGCGTGTCGCGTACCGCTCTGGTTTCAAGGCAGCGTTGCTTGATGACCGTGACGGCCCGGCGGCGCGTACCCGTGTAGCGAGCTTTAGACGTTTGGTCGCGAGCGACGAAGGGACGATGGTTGGAGACATAAGTGCTGAACTAACGGACGGCGCAACGGCCCTGGTTGCCGACAGTGACCGTTGGCTTAGATTCCTGGTCCGGCATGAACAGGACTTGAGTCGTCGCGGCTTCACGGTGTTGCACCCAGAGCCATCCGCAATCGAGACCTGCCTAGACAAGTCGGCATTCCTTACCTGGTGTGCGCGACATGGACTGCCGGCACCGCGACTCTACGAAGTGGGGTCTGCTTCGACGCTCGACGAAGTCAGCTTTCCCGCGCTGCTGCGCCCCGAGGCGACACAGCATTCCGTGCGTACGGGGTTGCCGAAGGCCCGGAAGATCCGTGATCGAGTCGAACTCGAGCAGTGGCTCCGTCGATTCGAAGCCGCCGGTGTGAGGCCTGCGGTATGTGAATCGCTGTTGCGTCCAGGACTTCGGCAGTTTTCCATCGGTGCTGCCCGCAACCGGCGCGGGCACGTGAAGACGTTTCTAGCGGAGAAAGTCCGGCCCCGCGCGGAGCGGTGTGAGGGCGGAACCTTCGTACGTCCGGCACAGATGGCCGCGATCGAGGATCTCGCTGCAGTAGCGCTCAATCAGCTGGATTTCTTCGGTATGGCCGAGGTAGAGGTGCTGTACGACCCCGCATCAGGCCGGGCAAGTCTGGTCGAGATCAATGCACGTCCGTGGTTGCAATACGCCCTGCCATACGCGTGCGGCTGCGACCTTCTGGGACACGTGCTGGAGGCAAGGTCTCAGCGCCTTGGAAAATCTTCGCTGCGCCATGCCTGGATTCATTCTTGGCCGGATTTAGTCCAGTGCTTCTCGAGGTCCTCCGGAATGTACCGCGAAGGCACGTTGACCGTGTCCGAATACGTACGGACAGCGTTGTCAGCTGACGTTCATGCCGTTTGGGATTGGTCCGATCCAAATCCGTTTATTTCATCCGTGACCCAGTTACTGGCGAACTCGGTGCAGCGTTTGAGGCGACCGCGTCGAGCTGACGAGCGAGCTCCGCGGCCCGCGAGCGGCGAGACAAAGCCATGACTGCTTCACGAGGGGCGACTGGATAATGCCCGGCGCGAATCCTGGGTAACTGAACTGCCAGCATTTCCGCAATCTGACGTTCATCCTCGAGGGCTGCGATGCCTGGTACGCCAAAACGCCGCATGAGTTGGCCGGTATCACCGTCCGGATCGGCCAGTGCGAGAATCGGCCGACCTGCGAATAGGTATTCGTAAGCCTTCGCGGGGATCTGTTGGTTGCAGACGCTTGCTTGAAAGATCAAAAGAGCGTCAACGGAGTTCATCTCCTGCAGCGCCTGCAAGTACGGAATGCTCGGAGCGAGCAGGACGATGTCACCGAGCCCATGCTCGGCAATCATTCGTCGGAACTTGTCGTCCGAGCCGCTGGCACGCAATCGCACTTGCAGCGTTGCGGTGCTGATCTTGCCCGAGGCGCGCAGCGCCTTGAGCGCGCGAAAGAACGGTGCCGGGTCGCGTTCGCGAGGATAGATTGTTCCACTGTGAAGCAGGATTGTCGGCCCGGAAGCGTGCTCGTTTGGTGCGGGCTGATCGGATCCAGTCAGGGATTCGGGGTCAAAGCCGTTTGAGATGACTACCAGCCTGGACGAATCTGCTGAAGGGTAGGTCTTGCAGTAGAAATCGGCAGCACCTGGCGTAGTGACGATGATCCGGCTGGCAAGATCGAATGCGGAATCCTGAATTCGTGTCCAGCTGCGGCGAATGGCCGGATCGGTCGGATAGGTCGAAGTTGCCATCGGATCGCGGAAGTCGGCCAGCCAGGGCAGGCGGGTATGGCGATGCAGCGCGCGGGCGATGACATGCGCGGAAGCGATCGGAAAAGTTGAGAAGATCGCGTCATAGTGCCGGCGATCTAGTTCGCGTAAGCTAGCAATTACGCCGAACGGAATCCAGGATGCCCAGCGATCGGGGCGTGCCGCGAAGTTCGGATAACGTCCCCCGAGTGCGAAGTGCCGGGCGCAGTCCCATGCCTGGGCGCGGATGACGTCCACGTGCGCTGGAATCATCTGGAGGTTTGCGGCCGGCGCATCTTCAAACGCACGCTCGCTTACCGTAAGGACCGTCGCTTGCCAGCCAAAGTCGCGTAGATATCGAGAGAACGCTAGAGTCCGGTGGATCCCGCTGCTGCCTTGTAGCGGCGGGAAATGGTAGGCGATGAGGAGAACACGCCGATTGGTCATGGCTCGATCGCAATTAACGGAAGGCAGCTATGCCGTGTAAGGGCACCTGGACCTCGAAGGGCGCCCGGCAGTCGGCAAGTGGCAAGAAAACGGGTTCGGTGTCTAATCGAGCGGATGTCCCGCCCTGGCAAGTTGATCTCGCAGGCCAGGCAAAGGATAGCCCATATCATAGGCTTTCCGCGCGTGCGCTTGAGCCGCAGGAAACTCCTTCAGGTCTAGCAGCACCAGACCAAGGAAGTAATTGATTTCTACGGACTTTCCGTCGGTCACCTGGTCACCGCTCTCAAGAGTCCGGCGGGCTTCGGCGAGTTGACCTTTGCCCCGGTGGAATATAGCCATCGCCTGATAACCCACCACGCACTTCGGGCACTCCTTGATCGCCATCTCGAGGTGGCGCAAGGCTAAGTCATCCTCGCCGAGGTCTCGGTGAACCAGCCCAGAACGGGCAGCTATCTCTGCATACATCGGATGGGAGGGCGGAATCCTGGCCAATGCGTACCGATTCTCTTCGATTACGCGTCTCAGCAAATTTTCCCGCTGCCGCTTGTCAGGCTCGATTCTGGCCCTATCGGTTATCACCAGGCCGGCGCAATAGTGGTGGAGGGGGTCCCATGCAGCACCGAGGCGGGCCCGCCAATTGGCGACGAGGCCGGCATCCACCCGACCCAGGAACTGACTTTCGCGTCCGGCTGCCGATTCCATGTATCGGGCGCGGCAATACTCAGGCCACGACGCCCACTCGAATTCGGTCGGCTCGAATTGCAGGGCGATGGCAGCCTGTGCGAAGGCCAGAACAGCAATCACCACCACAACAATTGAGTGGCTCGCGCGGCGGAATCTTCCGTGAACAGACGTGTCCACGATAGTGGCTGAGATAATCGGAGTTGAGTGCGGGATGGTCCCCGAAGGCATTGCAGTCATCCTGCGTGGCCGTGACGCGACGCTTCGCCTTGCCAAATATACGTTACCGCGTGATCCTGCAACGCAAAGCCGCCGCTTGGCAAGGTCTCTGGTCGGTTAACATAGTATTCATCGATGACGGCTGGACGCGAATCAGGGATCCACGGGTGCGTTGTCCATACCGTCGATCGTCGTCAGTCGTTTGGCTGCCACAGCCTTGAAGGCGTGTTGATCGAATTACTCTTCGCCCAGAAGACCCCGAGCGGATAGACGGACGCGACGAGCCAACTGGTGTTGGTCGATGAGCTGCCGGCCGGGAACGGATGGGTGTAGCTCTTGAGCGTCCAGTTTCCGCTGGCATATTTCCAGACGCGATTAGACCCCTTCTTTTCGAGAATGTAGGGACCTCCAAGCCCAAGCGGATCGTCAATCAGGATGCCACCTGCGCTACTGTAATCAGACAGCTGCCCGTAGCATTCAGTTGGCACATCGGCAATCGCGACGGCAGTGCCGATGCTGCCGCCGCTCCCAGCGTTGATTCGATAAGTGTTGCCGCCTCGGCCGGGCGGTACAGTCGCGATAGCATAGTCGCCGCTCCGGACGTACTCGATCGCGCCGTCAGACGGATAGCCGCCATCTATCGGTCCATGTGACGTACCCGCTACTGTGTACCACTGGTTGTTGCTCCTGCGCCACGCAACGACCGAACAGTTCAGGCCTTGGTTGCTGAGTGCCAGAATCCCGCCGTCGCCCGATCCGAACAGGTTCGGATGCCAGCAGATCGACGGTTGGGTCTGCGTGTTGATCGGACGGCCGAGACTCGACGTCGCCGGGTTGGTCCAGGATCCGAGGGGCGTTCCAAATGTCCATTTCTTGAGGGTGTCCAACGGGGACTCAAGCGTGGGCCAACCCCCAGTAAAGAGTTCTCCAGCCGTCGGAACGTAGGCGATCGATTCGTAGATGTGCCCGGTTTCGTTGATGTACGTGCCGGATGACCAGGTGTTGGACGCTGCGTTATATAGGAAATTAGTGACTTCGCCACCGCTCGCGGCCTTACCGAGCATGTGTGCGCGACTCTTGGCGTGGTCGTAATGAAACCTGTTTACCCACTGAATAGTGTTTACGTCGCCCGAGTCCAGTCCCGTGTCGCCCAACGATGTCGAGCTACTGCCGGGCGACAATGACGCCGCAACCTGCGCCAGAGCAGTCGGACGGCACTCAGTCGCAACCGACGGTCCCCCGACACTCATGAGTGGTGGTGGGCACGGCCCAGCCTGACTTCTTGCCAACAAGGGGGCCATAGAAGTCAATGCTCCGGCAGACGCGAGGAGGAAATCCCGACGCTTCATGTGCCTCTCCAGGTGGATGTCAAGCGTCCGCGCAGGAAAATGGCCGAACCATATTTAAGTCCTGCTCTTCTGCGGTGCAAGTTTACTCTTGAGCAACACTCAGCACTGCGACACCGCCACGGATGTGACGCGATCGAGATTGTCTCGGAATTGCCGACGAATCCAACGCGGTCTGTCGCCTAATGGCGACGGCCTGCAAATGGCGTTGAGTTGTGCCTTTCGCTAGACAGCGACAGAGCCGGTCTTGACTCGTGGCCGGGATTGGTCAAATTTACCTTAGGTATTGTCGACAGGAATCAGGCCCTTGTGTGAAGCTGAGCACAGTCGCCGCGCCTTCGGCGGGCCAGCATGCGAAAGATATTTCGAAAAGGCTGTCCTGCGCTCGTCGACAGTAGGCCGTCCATGGGGTGGCGTTTATGCAATCTTCAAGTAGATCGTTGCTGCCGCCCGTACGTGCTGCGGCAGATATGACGGTATCCTAAGGTCCTGGAGAGTGTCATATGAAACGTCGAGATTTTCTGGCGGCATCTGCCGGTCTGGCCGGATCGATACTACCCGGGCTTGTGCGTGCACAATCGCGGCCATGCCCCCCGCCGACGGTGGCGGTGCAGGGAGGCCAGTCAAACACTACTGGCTGCAGCGCGACAGATGCTGAGGCGGACTGGAGGTCGCGCATCAGCAGCCCGGGCGTTGTGTGGTTTCACGACTTTCGCAGCGCGGCGGAGGTCAACAACTTCCGTTGGGTGAATGGCGTCGGTAACGATCCAAATGACCTCGGTCGCCCGAACATGACGCGTTGGATCACCACCGACGGAATTACTGGTGGCGGTTGTCTCGAGATCTACCGCACGGCGGGGGGCACCGACGCGCCTGAATGGTGGCGTCCGTTCGCGCCGCTCACGGCGCCGGGGAACGGCAAGGCCGCCAACGACCCAGCCGCCAACGGTACTCTGACCGTGCGCTCGTACAACCCGACGCAAGGCGGGAATCAGATTGCGAGCATCTTCGATGGTTACTACGGCAATGCTGATTATCACAGCGGCGACACCTTCGATGGCACGGAATATTACAT
>Ga0214473_10008065_pt1 | contig 12476 bp, 8 predicted proteins | sample RVTome_7_FD_203509 | JGI IMG/M metagenome (GOLD analysis project Ga0214473, IMG submission 203509) | Soil microbial communities from uranium-contaminated site in the Upper Colorado River Basin, Wyoming, United States - RVT98D197 | ecosystem: Environmental > Terrestrial > Soil > Contaminated >... | reverse complement strand
AGTAAAGATCGGGGCGATGACATCACACCGGGTCGTCGAGAGATCTTCCCTGGTAAGATCGAACTTCCCAGCCCTGGCCGAGGCTGAGGACGCGCTGGGATCCGTTCAAATTCGCAACGTTGCCACGCTCGGCGGTAATGTCTGCAACGGAGTTCCTTCTGCAGATACGGTTCCTCCCCTCCTTGTCCACGACGCGGTCCTTCTGATCGTGGGGCCCGAGGGAGAGCGGATGCTTCCCCTGAGCGGTTTCTTCGATGGTCCTGGAAAGACGAAATTGGCAACCGGAGAGATTTTGAAGGAGATCGTTCTTCCTGTGCCACCCGGTCGTACCTCGAGCACTTATATCAAGCTTGCCCGGCGCTCCTCCATGGAGCTTCCTCTGATCGGAGTGGCCGCCCGAATCTCATTCGATCCGAAAGGAGTGATCCTGGAAGGGAGAATCGCGCTGGCCTGTGCAGGGCCGGCCTGTTTCAGAGCGAGGGCCTGCGAGGCCCTTCTTCCGGGTGGAGTGATCGGAGACGAACTTCTGAAAGCGGTTGGGATCGCTGTGTTGAAGGAGTCCGCTCCGAGGGATAGCTTTCGTTGCTCGGCGGAATATCGGCGAGAGATGATTCCGGTCCTGGTGGCTCGGGCGTTGCGTCAGTGCTATGAACGGTGTTTCAAAGAGGAAGGGAGATCCTGATGAAAAAGATTATATTTACACTCAACCATGAGCCAGTCTCCGCAGAGGTTGCCCCTCACATCATCCTGGCCGACCTGCTCCGCGACCGGTTTCAACTGACGGGGACCAAGCTGGGGTGTGGATATGGTGAGTGCGGCGCCTGTACGGTGATTCTTGATGGCATGGCCGTCAACTCCTGTTTAATCCTGGCGATCCAGGTTGATGGTCGGGATGTGACGACCGTTGAGGGGCTTGCGGCGAGGGATGGAACCCTTCACCCGGTCCAGAAAGCCTTTGTCGATCAGGGGGCGGTTCAATGCGGCTTCTGCACCCCGGGAATGGTGATGATGGCCAAATCGTTGCTCGACGAAACTCCAAATCCGACGGAGGAGGAAGTGAAGAAAGGGATCGGTGGGAATCTATGCCGATGCACCGGGTACAAAAAGATCATTAAGGCGATCCAGTCCGTTCAGGAAGAATAAGGAGGGAAACCGTGCAAGAGTTCTCCGTCGTCGGGAAGAGGCTTCCTCGTATCGATGCGGTCGATAAAGTCATGGGAAAAGCCAGGTATACCACCGATATCACCCTCCCGGGAATGCTTTTCGGTAAGATCCTGAGGAGTCCCCATGCCCATGCCAGAATCCTCAGGATCGATACAACCAGGGCTGGAAAGCTATCCGGGGTTCGAGCCGTGATCACAGCAAAGGACACCCTGGGGATCAAGTATGTTCATGCGGGGCCTCCCTTTCAAGACAAGGATGTCTTGGCTCCCGATAAGGTGAGGTATGTGGGAGACGAAGTTGCTGCAGTGGCAGCGGATTCGGAAGAGATTGCGGAACACGCCTTGACGTTAATCGATGTTGCCTATGAGGTTCTGCCAGCGCTTTTCGACCCGGAAGAGGCCATGCGACCTTGCGCTCCGAGGATTCATGATGCCGAAAACAATATTACGATGCGGGGGCTTCGAAACTACGGTGACGTGGATAAAGCCTTTGATGAATCGGATCATGTTTTTGAAGATCGTTTTGTCACGCAGGCTGTGGCGCACTGCTGCATGGAACCTCACGGATCTGTCGCGTCCTTCGATCCGAAGGGAAATCTCACCGTCTGGACGCCTACTCAAAGCCCCTACTTTGTCCAGAAGGAACTGGCCGTTGTCCTTGGAATGACCCCTTCAAAAGTGAGGGTTATGGAAGTTCCCGTAGGAGGAGGCTTCGGTGCCCGTTCGAAGATCTGCGAGGACGAGGCGATCTGTGCTCTGCTGGCCAAGAAAACGGGAAGATCGGTCAAAATCACCTTGACTCGAAAGGAGGAATTTTCCACGACCCGAACCCGGCACCCCATGATCATTAGGCTCAGGACTGGAGTAGCCAGGGATGGAACGCTGACCGCAAGACATGTGAAAATCGTGACCGATAACGGTGCGTACAATCACATGGGACCGCCGGTCATGGGCTATGGCGCCCTTGCTTCAGCGTCCCATTATCGGGTTCCCGCTGTCAGGCTCGAAACGTATCTCGTTTATACGAATAAACAGTACGGAGGTCCTTTCCGCGGGTACGGAGGCCCTCAAGTCATCTTTGCGATCGAATCCCAGTTGGATATGATTGCGGACCGCCTTGGCATTGACAAGCTGGAGATCCGTTTGAAGAATTGCCACCGTCCGGGAGAGGTAACAGCCTGCGGCTGGAGAATAAGCAGCACCGGCTTCGAGGAATGCCTCCGAAAGGCAGCTCAGAGAATCGGATGGGAAGAAAAGAAGAAACATCCGGTCAGGGGCAGAGGCATTGGGATCGCGGGAATGATGCATGTAAGCGGAGCGAAGGTTTACACGGATGGAGATTTTTCTTCCGCCCAGGTCAATCTCTTTGAAGACGGAAGCGCTGCCGTGTTCTCGGGAACAACGGATATGGGCCAGGGGTCGACGACTGTCCTTGCCATGATCGCCGCGGAAGAATTGGGACTCGACCTCGATGATATTCATATGGTTACAATGGACACCGACCTGACCCCTATCGACCTTGGAAGCTGGGCTTCCAGGATTGCCTTTGTAGGCGGCAATACGATTAGGAAGGCTTGCCAGGATGTGAAGCGGCAGATTTTCGAGGTGGCGGCGAAGAAACTCGAGTGCAATCCCGACGATCTGGTCCTGAAGGACAGGAAAATATCGGTAGTCGGGTCCCCCGACAGGAGTGTTCCTGTGGGGGAGGCGATTCTGGAGAGTCCGAACAGAGTAGGGAAAATGCTCACCGGCAAAGGGCATTACGATCCTCCCAGTGAACTGATCAACCGTCAGACAGGAGTTGCCAATATCTCCGCCGCTTATAGCTTTGCCGCCCAAGCGGTTGAGGTCGAGGTCGATGAAGAGACGGGGAAGACGAGAGTCGTTCGCGTTGTTGCCGCCCACGACGTAGGAAGAGCGATCAACCCCGACATTGTGGAAGGTCAGATCGAAGGGGCCATTCTCCAGGGGATCGGCTACGCTCTTACGGAGGGAATGATCTATGATCAGGACGGGAGGGCGGAGAATACCAACTTTCTCGATTATAAGATCCTCTACTCTGAAGATTCTCCGAAGATTGAAACCCATATTATCGAGACAGACGATCCTGAAGGACCTTACGGTGCAAAGGGAGTCGGAGAGCCAGGTCTCATCCCTACGGCCCCTGCCATTGCCAATGCCATTGATGACGCCGTGGGTGTGAGGATCAAAGAGCTTCCCATTCTTCAGGAGAAGCTATATAGGGGCATAAAACAAGCAACCAGAGAAAGATCGGGGTAATCGTCAAATGAGTCCATCCTGGAATGAACGTAAGCTTTGGAACGAAGCGATTGAAGAAATGTCCGAAGGAGAGATGAGGGCCCTCCAATGGGAACAGCTGAAGAAACAGCTCCAATACAATTACGATCGATCGATCTATTACAGGGAGAGGTTCAAAGAGGCTGGCCTCACCCCTGAGGACGTCCGCTCCTTTGAGGATTTTCAGAGGCTTCCTCTCATGGCGAAGGACGAGCATCGAAGAGTCCAGCTGGAATCGATCGAACGCTTTGGCCATCCTTATGGGCTGATCACCTGCGCGCCTGTGGAAAAGATCGTCCGGATCAGTTCGACTTCTGGCACCACGGGGATTCCTACTCTTTACACGCTGACCCAGCATGATGTCCACGTCGTCAATGAGATGCATGCCCGGAAATACTGGAGAGCCGGCCTAAGGCCCGGACATATCGTGCTCCAGGCGCTCTCCCTCAGCATGTTTACCGGAGGCCTTCCCCTTTCAGACGGGATTCAGGCCATGGGCCTCTGTTGCGTCCCTGTGGGGACCGAGGGGGGAACGAAGAGAATCATCGATTTTCTGCAGCTGACTAAACCCAACGTCATCATCGCAACCCCTTCCTTTGGAGAATATCTCATCGAGAAGGCCCCTTCCCTTGTGGGAAAAGAGGCGGCGGATTTGGGAATTCGATGGTTCTTCTGCGCTGGGGAACCGGGAGGGGGGGTCCCCGCCGTCAGGGAGAGGCTGAGGGAAGGATTCCATGCCAGGGTCTTCGATCACACGGGCGGGGGTCACCCCTTTCACGGCATCTGTTGCGGAGACAGAGAATATCGCGGGATGCACTTTATCTCTTCGGACCATTGTGTCTTGGAACTGATCGATCCGGATACAAAAAAGCCGGTGGAGATGGTGGATGGCGCAATCGGGGAGATGGTATTCACTTTTATTGGCTGGGAAGGGGGGCCTTTTCTCCGCTATGTTTTAGGAGATATCCTTCAGATCTTTACCGGGCCTTGCGAATGTGGTTTCCCCGGGATGCGATTCAAGATCTTAGGCAGAGGGGATGATATGTTGATTGTAAAGGGAGTGAATATCTACCCGGACGCTATCAGGGACGCGGTCTCCCGCTTTTACCCGAAGACGACAGGGGTCATGAAGATCATTCTGGATCAACCGGGCCCTTTGGTCAAGCCACCTCTGAGATTGATAGCCGAGTACAGTCAAAATGTAAGGGAGGCCGAAAGGGAACCGTTGAGAGAAGAGATGAAGAAATTTTTTCGTGAGAATCTCAGGGTGACGCCTGAGATTGAACTTGTTCCACCGGATTCGATCAAAGTGGAAAAGGGGAAGACGGGAAAGGTAAAAATGGTCGAAGTCTTAAAGAAGTGACCCTTTTGAATCGGAGCGTGAAATGTGGATTTCGCTTTGGAGATTCGGACGTGAGATATAAAGTCGGGATCGATGTGGGAGGGACATTCACGGATTTTCTTCTGGCCCGTGAAGATGGGACGGCGCAGATCTACAAGGTTCTCTCTACGCCAAGCGATCCTTCCATCGGCCTCATGAATGGCCTTCAAGAGATGGCCCGTGATCGAAACCTCTCTCTCGGGGAATTTGTGAGAGCCGTTGACACGATCGTCCACGGGACCACAGTGACTACCAATGCCGTGCTCACCTACCGGGGCGCCAGGACAGGGCTTCTCACCACGAAAGGGTTAAGGGATACCCTGGAGATGCGAAGGGGCATCCGGGAGGAACAGTACAACAACCGTTATACCAACGTGGAGCCCCTGGTTCCCCGATATCTTCGCTATTCCGTAGAGGAACGGCTCGACCATAAAGGCGATGTCCTGACCCCCGTCCGGGAGCAAGATGTATACGATGCGGTACAACTCTTCGCCAAGGAGGGGATCGAGGCCATTGCGATCTGTTTTATGAACTCCTTTGCCAACCGGGCCCATGAAGAGGTTGCAGCCAAGATCATCCGGGAAAAGATGCCCGATGCTTACCTCACGGTCTCGAGCACGCTTCTTCCCTCCATCCGTTTTTATGACCGGGTTTCTACAACGGCCCTGAACTCTTATGTCGGACCGATTCTGAAAAAATATCTCGTCAGTCTCCTCCGCCGTCTCAAGGAGAGTGGGTTTAAGGGAGTGCTTCTGATCATGCAGTCTAACGGCGGGGTGGTTTCACCGGAGATAGCCATTGACAATCCGGCCGTCACCTTACTTTCCGGGCCCGCCGGGGGACCGGTTGCCGGCATCGCTTATACGGCCATTCAGGGGTACAGAGACTGTATCACGATCGACATGGGAGGGACCAGCTTTGATGCGGCCCTGATCAAGAATCGAACGCCCCTCGTGACGACAGAAGGTGAGATCAACCGGTTGCGCCTTGCCCTTCCCATGCTCAACATCGTCACGATTGGAGCAGGAGGAGGATCGATTGGCTGGATCGATGAGGGAGGACTCTTGCGCATGGGGCCCCAAAGCGCGGGGGCAAAACCCGGACCCGCCTGCTACGACCTGGGGGGGGAACTTCCCACGTGCACGGATGCCGACCTTCTTCTCGGTTATCTCGACAAGGACTATTTTGCAGGAGGAAGGATTCCTCTCAATGAGGAGAAGGCCATGCGAGCTATTCAGGCCCATATCGCCGATCCTTTGAAGATGGATCTGATCGAGGCTGCTGCAGGCATGTACCATGTGATCAATGTGAACATGGCTGCCGGTGTCCGTGAAGTCTCGGTCAAACGGGGACAGGATCCCAGGGCCTTTCCTTTAGTGGTCGCTGGGGGGGCGGGTCCCAATCATGCCTGCATGATCGCCCTGGAGCTGGAGATTCCGGTCATGATCATCCCAAAGGATTCTTCGATCTTTTGTGCTGCGGGGATGCTGATGAGCGACCTTCAACATGACTTTGTCCGGACCTATGTGAGTCCTCTCGATACAATCGACCTCAAGAAGTTCCGGGACCTTTTCGTTAAGATGGAAAACGAAGGCGCCGCGTTGCTGAAGACCGAGCACATTCCAAAGAGTCGCATTGAATTCGTCACTTCCCTCGATTTGCGTTATGCGAAACAATATCATGAAGTCAATGTAGTCGTCTCGAGGGAAGAGATCCTCAAGGGAAAGATGGACTCCATCGCCAAGAAGTTTCATCCCGAACATAACCGTCTTTATGGGTACTCCCTTGAAGAAGTGGGAACTCCGATCGAAATGATTAACCTCCGTTTAAAATGCATCGGCAGGACGGAGAAACCCAAATTTCTCAAGATGAAATATGTGGGCGAGGATCCTTCCCAGGCTCTTAAGAAGACGAGGAAGGTCTATCTTTCAGCGAAGAAACGGTTTCAGACCGTTCCGGTTTTCAATGGCGATCAACTCCGTTATGGGAATAAGATCGAAGGCCCCGCCATCGTCGAGCAGGTCAATACCAGCGTCTTCATCAGTCCGGAGTTTTCGGTGGTCTGTGATGCCTATGGGTCCTTCACCCTCTATCTGAAATCGAGAGAAAGGGAGTTTAAAGGAAGGGTGATCAGATGACGAGATCGAAGAAGCCGCCCATCGATAAAATCCTGGTTTCGGTTCTTCAGAGGAGGTTCAAATCGATCACGGAAGAGATGGGGCTGACTCTTTTGAGGACTACCCGTTCACCTATTCTGAATGAGGCAAGGGACTTCGTCACCGGCCTCTACGATGCAAAGGGACGGATGCTTGAACAAACCGAGTACATCCCGGTCCTCGCCTTTGCTCTTCAGCCGGTCTGCCAGTATCTGATCGACTATTTTGGAGAGGAGATCTATCCGGGCGATGTCATTCTCCACAATGATGTTTTTACCCGGGGGAATCAACTGGCAGATATCGCGGTTTTAAAACCGATCTTTCACAAGAAATCTCTCGTCGCCTGGGCAGCCTGCAAAGGCCATCAAGCTGATGTGGGAGGCGCTGTCCCGGGAGGGTATAATCCGCAGGCCAGAGAGGTTTGGCAGGAGGGCATCAGAATTACGCCGGTGAAGATCTACGAAAAGGGCGTCCTTAGAAAGGACGTCTGGAATCTTATCTTTGCCAATATCCGCTATCCTATCGTGGAGGAGGATATTCGCGCCGAGATCGGCGGATGCGTCGTGGGTGAAAGAGGGATTTTATCGCTTCTCGATCGATATGGGAGGAAGGTGTTTGATTCCCATGTCCAATACCTTTTTGATGCTACGGAAAGGATGATGCGCCACGAGATCGAGGCGATTCCGGACGGAACGTACGAAGGGGAAAGTTACGTCTATTACGATGGCTTCCACGACGGATCAAAATTCAGAATCCATGTGACGATCACGATCAAAGGGAGTGACATCTCTTTTGATTATACCGGCACCGATCTTCAGACCGAAGGGTTTGTCAATGCCCCCTATGCGGCGAGCGTTTCCGCCATTATCCTGACCTTCCTCATGCTGGTCAACCCGGATATGCCGCACAACGACGGAATCATCAGACCGATTCAAATCCATATCCCGGAAGGGACCTTTCTCAATGTCCGATTTCCGGGCGCCTCCACCTTCGGTAACAGCATTACGGGACCGCATGCAGACGCCATTTTGAAGGCTCTCGCTCAGGCGGTGCCGGAGAGGGTGACAGCGGGATGGAACCGGATGCTCGCCTTCGCCCTTTCCGGTCAGGATCCGAGAAAAGGGACCCCTTACGTGGATATTCTTTTCAATGCTTTGAAAGGAGGCTCCGGTGCCACTTACGGGGTCGACGGATATGATCATATCGGATTGATCAATTGCGCCGGGGGGATATTGGCGCAAGACCCGGAGATGTTCGAGCTGACCGATCCGCATCTCCTTCTCAAACACGAGTATGTGACCGATTCCGCAGGGGCGGGGCAATGGCGGGGGGGGCTCGGGGTCGAGACGACCTTTGTGATTCATGGAGAAAACGTCACGGGGGTCACCTTCGGGGACGGAGTGGACGAAGAAGCCCGGGCCTTTGGACTGTTCGGAGGTAAAGCGGGCTCGATTAATGAATTAGAACTCCGTTACCCTGACGGCCGAGTCTATCGTCCTAAATCGAAGGAAATCATCAAAGGAATTCCCGGGGGGACGGTTTTCCATGAGATTGCGGGAGGTGGCGGAGGCTACGGCGATCCTCTGAAAAGGCCGGTCGAGAGGGTCCTGAAGGATGTCAGAAACTGCTTTGTTTCCATCGAAAAAGCAAGAGAGGACTACGGTGTGGTCATCGATCCTGTTACGGTTACTGTGAAAATGGAAGAGACCCGGAAGAGAAGATGACGTAACATCAAATTCAAAAAAAAGGAGGATTCCGATTATGAGAAGGCTGGCTATCGTTCTTATGGGATTCGTGTTACTGGTTTGCGGTCCGGCCTTAGCCTCGGCCCAGGTCAAGATTGGAGTGTTTGGTCCTCTGACCGGGCCTGTTGCAGACACAGGCGTTGCAAGCCGGTACGGAGTAGAGATGGCTGCGGAGGAAATCAACGGAGCCGGGGGGATCAAGGGAGTGGGTAAGATCGAAGTAGTCAGCGTCGATTCCGAATGCGTGCCGGCCAAGGCAGTTGATGCGATCAATAAACTGATCTTTCGCGACAGGGCGACTGCAGTCATCGGCGATGTTTGCAGCGGAGCAACTCTGGCCGCCATGCAGGTGGCTGCCCAGTCCCAGACCCCGATGCTGAACAATACATCAACTTCGCGGACCATTACCGCTCAGGGGAACCAGTGGATTTTTCGACTCCAGGCGGCCGATACCAAATCGGCGAAATCACTGGTCGAGTTTGCCGTAAAGAAGCTCAATCTGAAAAGGATCGCCATCCTGCATGATAACGATGCCTATGGCAAGGACGGCGCAGAAGAGGTTGAAAAAAGCCTGAAGACCCTCGGCCTTCCTTTGGCAGGGAGGTTTGCTTTTGGACGGGGAGACAAAGACTTCAGTGCTCAGCTCCTCAAGGTGAAGGAGGCGAACGCAGACGGAGTGATCTTCTGGGCGATCTACTTCGACACGGCCCTTGCAATGAAGCAGGCCAGACAGCTCGGGATTTCGTTCCAGGGGCTGGGGAGTGATGCCATGGGATATCCGAAGTTCATCGAACTGGCGGGTCCGGTTTCTGAGGGGTTTGTCGCCTCAGCGATCTTCTGCAACACCAATCCGGATCCCAGGGTGCAGGGGTTTGTAAGAAAGTTCAGAGAGAAATATAAGAAAGAGGCAGATCCCACCTCTTCCTGTGCTTACGATACCATGTATGTCCTGGCAAATGGCATCGAGAAGGCAGGCTCCCTCGATAAAACGAAGATCAGGGATGCCCTGAGGGGGATTTCTTATGGAGGGGTGACGGGAAAGGTAAGTTTTGACAGTACGGGAGATTCGGTCCGCGAGATCTTCCATGTGACGATCAAGGATGGCAAGTTCGTCAAGCTCAGTGATTAGTCCCTCGTATTTCAGTCTGGGAATTCTGTGCTTCCTTTATCGCCGCTAACGAGGGGAGAGGGACCGGTCTATGTTTTTTCAGTTCATCCTGAGCGGTCTGGCTATCGGCAGCCTGTACAGCCTTGTGGCCATCGGTCTCGTGATGATCATCAGGGCGGTCGACGTGATCAATTTTGCCCAGGGCGAGATGGTCATGATCGGGGCCTATCTCTGTTTCACCTTCTATACGATTCTCAAGATCCCTTTCCTCTTATCGGTCCTGCTCGCTCTCTTATTGACGGGGCTGGCCGGCTTTGCCATGGAGCGCCTTTCCATCCATTACCTCAAGAAGCCTTCCATCATGAATATGATCACCGCAACATTGGCCATGTCGGTCATTCTGAAGGATGCGGGCCGGATCTTTTTCGGGTCTGATATCTGGCCTTTTCCTTCCTTTCTCGGTGATCAGGCCGTCACGCTACTCGGTTTAAGAGTCGTTCCTCAAAACATGATGATCCTGGCGATATCCGTGGGGTTGATGCTTACCCTTCATCTCTTTCTTCAAAAGACGAAGGCGGGGCTATCCATTCGCGCTCTCATGACTGACCGGGAAATGGCGAGTCTCGTGGGAATCGACTTCCACAAGGTGGTCTTCCTTGCCTTTGCCCTCAGTGGAATCTTGGGTGCGGCGGCAGGCATCCTGATTATGCCGGTGATCTTTGTCTCCTTCAACATGGGGGTGATCATCTACAAAGGCCTGGTCGCCCTGGTCTTTGGAGGAATGTACAGCTTTCCAGGGGCCATCGTTGGCGGTTTGCTTCTTGGGGTGATGGAGACCTTCATCGGCGGATACCTCTCCACCGATTATAGGGACGCAATCCTCTATCTGGCCCTTATCGTCGTCCTTTTGGTCCGGCCCAAGGGTCTATTGGGAGAGTCTTAGGAGAATGAAAAAGATCGGAACGATCATTCTATCCTTTTTTTTCCTGATATCCATCCCCCTCTGGATGAAAGATATCTATTATCTCCGGATTATCAATATGATCGGAATCTCTGTGCTCCTCACCCTGGGATTCAATCTTCTGATTGGTTTTACGGGCCAGATCTCTCTTGGTCAGGCGGCTTTTTACGGAGTCGGGGCCTATGTCTCCGCCCTCCTGTCCGCTCGTCTGGGAATCCCTTTCTGGATCGCCCTGCCTGCGGCTGGAATGGCAGGAGGTCTGCTGGGAGTTCTGATCGGACCTGTCCTCAGATTGCGTGGCCACGGATTGGCCATGGCCACCTTCTTCCTTGGGGAGATCGTCAAGATCATTCTTGTCCAATGGGAATCCGTTACAGGGGGTGCCAACGGGATCATCAGTGTTCCATATCCCCGAATCGGGGGATGGGTCCTCTCGACGAACGAGCAGTTCTACTACCTGATCCTGATTGCGGTGATTCTTAACTATTTTGTCATCATCCGGGTGATCGACTCGAGGGTCGGAAGGGCGATGCAGGCGATTCGGGATAACCAGGAGGCTGCGGAGGTGATAGGCATTCATGCAACCCGGTACAAGATCATCGCCTTCATGATCGCGGGGATCTTCTCCGGAATCGCGGGCTCCCTGTACGCCCACCTCACCGCTTTTGTAAGTCCTGAAAGTTTTGACGTCATCAAGTCGGTGGAGATCCTGACCATGGTCGTCGTCGGCGGCGCAGGATCCCTTCCGGGGTCGATCATCGGAGCGGCTTTAATGACCATCTTGCCTGAGGTCCTTCGAATCTTTCAGGAATACAGGCTTATCCTCTTCGGAGGAATGATTCTTTTCATTCTCAATTTTTTGCCTAAGGGCCTGGCCGGACTCACCGGCCAGGCTTTCTCGGGATGGAAAAGGAAGAAAGAGATTTGAAATGTCTTCCCGGCTGAGAGTTGACAGAGTATCGAAGAACTTCGGCGGGCTCAATGCCCTGAAAGAGGTCTCTTTTGAGGTTGAGAAAGGGGAGATCCGGGGGCTGATCGGTCCGAACGGGGCGGGGAAAACCACGCTATTTAATATCCTCTCCGGCGTTCTAAAACCTTCCTCCGGCCGTGTCGTCTTTGAGGGGGAGGAGATTACCGGGAGAAAACCTTACGAGGTGGCGAAGTTGGGGCTTTCTCGCACCTTTCAAAACATTCGCCTCTTCAATGAGATGAATGTTGTTGAAAATGTCATGGCGGGGCAGCACTGCCGGACAAGAACAGAGCTTTTGGGCGCCATTTTCAAGGGACAAGGGGTCGATGCGGAGGAGAGGAGTATTCGTGAGAAGGCATTGCAAATCCTGGAGGTGGTAGGCCTTACTGGGAAGAGGGATTATCCTGCCGGGAGCTTGGCCTACGGAGAACAACGGCTTCTTGAAATAGGCCGTGCCCTTGCCACCGATCCCAAGATGATCCTTCTCGATGAGCCTTCCGCCGGAATGAATCCTCAAGAGACCGCCTCCATCATGAAATTGATCAGATCTTTCTCCCTGCAGAGTTACACTATCCTGTTGATTGAGCATGATATGAAGGTGCTGATGGGCATTTCAGACAGGGTGACGGTGTTGAATTTCGGGGAGAAGATTGCCGAGGGAAGGCCTGACGAAATCCAAAGAAATGAACAGGTG
>Ga0214473_10008064_pt1 | contig 12477 bp, 11 predicted proteins | sample RVTome_7_FD_203509 | JGI IMG/M metagenome (GOLD analysis project Ga0214473, IMG submission 203509) | Soil microbial communities from uranium-contaminated site in the Upper Colorado River Basin, Wyoming, United States - RVT98D197 | ecosystem: Environmental > Terrestrial > Soil > Contaminated >... | reverse complement strand
TGCAAAAACGTCAAGCGGTGCTGCAAGCCGCATATAAAAAAACGCCAGAACGTTTTGTGAAAGGAGTCCCGCGTCCCATCCAATTGCCAAAAGCCGTTTGGATTAATCCGCCCACAACCAGACCCACCGCCTTTATCGAGCGCCCTCCTAGAAATGAAAACGAGAACAGCCACTACAAGAGCGCCGTTCCCGTTTCGTTTCGGGCAACGTCCATTTTACACGAATTTCGTCTACAAACAATCTCCCCGTTGGAGTGACTAAATTCTCAATTTTCGTGTCTCAAATCATTGACACATTCCGCTTCGGCATACTTCTCCCCTGCCTGCTTGAATAACTCATCCGCTTCCGCCCCTTCCTTCTTCTGCGCCCAAGCAGCCAATGCCAGACCCCAGTTGTAAAACGCTTCATGCTTATCTGGCTTGATCTTCAGCGCTTCGGCATACTTCTCCCCTGCCTGCTTGAATAACTCATCCGCTTCCGCCCCTTCCTTCGCTTCTGCCTTAACCAACAGATTATTGCCTTGCATGATATGTGCCCATGAGACTTCCTCGATCAGTTCAGCATGCATTGATCCGGGATATTTCGTCTGGAGCGCAATTACCTTTTCGTAATCTTCCTTTATCAGATCAGAAAATCCCTGTAACACGTCTGCCTGCACGGGTTCTATTTCATTTATGGCTTCATGCACAAATTTACGAGCATATTCAAGGTAGTCAGGAGAGTCGTTGGTATTTGGGAAGGTATATGGCATTAAAGTGCTATACAGGTTTTCCAAATGAGAAAATGGTTTGCCCACAAAATCAGGGGGGAAAATGTTCAACTTTCTTGCAAGTGTGACAAAAAAACTATCCGAATCGTAGCCTTTGATGTAAAAGGCAGATTTACCAGCTATCAGCAATCGCTCACGAAGACGTGGAGCAGGCTCGTTGTCTTTATATCCAACCCAGTAAAGGTTATTGTCGAAACGTTCTATCCTAGCCAAATGTTCAAAAACAGGATCAGTTTCTCCGCTATAACCCACAACCAGCCAAACACGTTCTGTTCCGGCATCTTCAAACACAGGGGCAAGCAACTCAAAATGTTTGTCAAAAGCTGGAGTGGTATTAATCAGAACAAAACCTGTTCGTTGGCCATGCAAATAAAAGATTGCCCGATCGTATACCTTACCGCGCCTAAAAAGCTGGGATGCCGCTAGATCATAAGTTGCAGGAAACAGACCTAACAGGGAACACGCCCGCATCATCAACGAGTCAAAATTTGTAGTCAATACACGATCTACAAACCCAGCTTTCATCAATTGCGCCAAGGCTATATGCCCCCAATTAATTAGGGCTTTATCTACATAGCTTGCTATTAGATCACGTTGCTCAGAGTCGCCAAGTTCCGCCATACAGTGTGCGTATGTTTTTTCTTTAGCTCTTTCATATGCTCTTGGATACTTACCTGGTTTCTTAATGGCTTCCACAAATCCCTGCGCGGTTGGAATACCCGCCGTTACAGAACAGCCAGCTCTAATCAGCACAGAACAATTCTTTCCCCGCTCCTTGGCGTTCTTGAGAGTTTCTACAATATCTTCGATTTCACGATACATATCGAACATGCTGACCTCCCAACTACGATAAATGGGAATTTATTGTGTTGTCTACTATACAACGAAAATCCCAAAAATTCAATGTCTATATAATATCAGACGAAAGCAATGGATACTTTCAGTTTGCATCAAGCTGCGCTTCTTCTCGCAGTCATAGCGGTATGGCAGTTCCCCTCAGCCAGATTAATGCTTTTCATGATTCTGCTTCTTTTCAGCGTTGCGCGAGCCATTGCCTCTGTGATTGCAAAACATCGAGAAGCGCATCTCCAGGGCCGGATCACGTTTGTTGTCTTCGTGCGTAATGTGTTGATCGAGACAACCGGTCTCCTGTTGGCGATGGTACTCGCGGGCTTGCTGGGCCGCTACATTGCACAGATCGCGACGCAGCATATCAGCAATGATCTAATAAAACTTGCCGCAGGCATCGCCACCGGATTGCTGGTGGGAATCGGTGTGGGGGTCGTCATGCAGCGTATATCAGGACGATTCATGAAAACTGCAGCTGAAGAGTAACTCATGGTTGAATCTTCCGCTCCCGCCGCCCCCTGCGCAAGATCAAAAGCATTGCGAAGAGGCTGATTCCCTGTTCGCGAAAGTCCCCGTACTGTGGGGGCGCAAGAGTGGGCAAAGCCGGATTGGGCGGTGCTATGGTAAATGTTTGAAAACTATTCTCCCTTCTTTGACAACCATCTCTACATCTCGTAACGTTTCGATATCCTGGAGTGGATTGCCATTTATCAGAACCAGATCAGCTAACTTTCCTTCTTCAATGGTGCCAATTCTGTCCTCTACTCCTATCGCCTTAGCAGCATTTATAGTCGCCATCTTGAGAATATCGCTGTTGCTCACGCCAGCAAGCTTCAAGGCTCGAACTTCATCCATCACCGAGTGCCAGAAATTACCCATCAATTGAGGAATATCGGTGCCGAAAATGAGCTTCACGCCTGCCGCATACAGTTTTGCTGTATTGGCAAAGGTTTGCTTGTACCGGTGCTCCCATTTCTCAAATAACTTTGGTTCTTTCATGGCAAATCTGGTAAAGCCCGGCAATTTGAACATCCATAATGTGAGATAAATATCTTTCCTGACTGCTGCCGGTACATTGGCAATGATGTCAGGGTCATTGACCAGAATCTCCTTATTATTGAGCAGATTCGTGATGCTATAGGTGGATCCCGAAAGAGTTGGGCATACCACGATGCCTCTCGCCTTGATCTCGGAGATCATTTCATCAGACAGCTCTCGCGACACATTGACGAGATGTTCAATTCCATCAACCCCTCCCCGAATAGCAGCCCAATCACCTTTCTCGCCGTAGGTGTGAGAAGTAACCTTCAGACCATGCTGGTGGGCAATCTTGACGATTTCACGCACCCACTCTTCCGGCAAGTCGGGCTCTGCGTCCTCAAGCATAGTGCCGTGTGTGGTCGCAATTTTTACCACATCAATTCCTGTCCCAATATGGCTTTCCATTTTGGGGGCGATTTCTTCGAAACTCGTAATCTCCACTGCGATATTTCTTTTTTGGTCTTCATCAAATATCTGACCGAATCCTCTCGTAATATAGCCGCTCGGTCCGTTTACGTGTAGTCCTGCCGTGAATACTCTTGGACCGACAATGTCCCAGTTCTTCAAGGCGTCTCGATATTTGAGAGAATAATAACCATCACCCAAAATGCGCATGGTGGTAGTTCCTGACTTTAATTTTAAGAGGCCGCGACGAACGATTTGTGGGCTGTACTCTGTTAAGCCTTTCGTGTCCACATAAAACTTTTTTAGGAGTGGGTACGGATTCTTGAATAATTCAGGCCCGCTGTCGTAAAACATGTGGACATGGGCATCTATAAGCCCAGGGATTAAGGTCTTCCTCGCACCTTCAATCACCCGGCCGGTGAAGCCGGTGGGAGGTGTCTCAGAGACTGTTCCGATCCGTCCATTTTTTACAACGACAGATTTACCATCCTGAGTGAAATCCGAACGGGCGTCCCAAAGCCTGACGTTACTGAGAAGAAAATCCTCTAGAATCGGATTTTCTACAATTCCATCAAGGGCATGCTGATCTCCTGGTTTAATCTTCGTAATCCCTCTAACGATGTTCATTTGCTAATCCTCCTTCTTATATTGCAAGAGGATACTTTCTTGCTCTGTCGACGCGCCGCCCAACGACAGTGATTGTGCGGAAACCGCATAATGGGTTATGGACAGTTTGGTTTGCTGTATAACATAAATCAATTGGAAAGTTATACGGCCATAGGATAGAATATTCGGATCATTCACGATCAGCCTATCCGCCAAAATCAGTTCTTTCCTGCCCGACGATGTACCAATAAGTAAGTGAAAATCCACTGTCAATATCCCCGTTGGATAATTTTAGTATATAGCTTTTCACAGAAATTACAATTTTAGGAATATTTTCACAAAGATGAAGTATAAAGCCGCAGGCATCGCCACCGGTTTGCTGGTGGGAATCGGGGTGGGGGTTTTCATGCAGCGTATGTCAGGACTATTCATGAAAACTTTAACTGATAAGTAACTCATGGTTGCATCTTTCGCTCCCGCCGCCGTCTGTGCAAGATTGAAAGCATTGCGAAGAGGTTGATTCCCCGTCCGCGCAAGAGCGGGCAAAGCTAAAACCACTACTGGCTAACCGTGGTTGGGTGGCTCTTGATAATCGGCTGTGACTAAATGCTCTTCATTCTGGCTACACTTCCGCGAGACTCGGCTTGAGAATCCAGCGTGCGAACAGCGTGGCGATCACGAAAGCCATAGCCAAGACACCTATGATAATTGTAGCAGATGGAATCGATCTACCAATACAACCTTCCGAAACCAGATTCCTGTAATAAGACTACTGTAAACTCCTCCCAGTCGTTCAGGGTTTTAGTTGCTGCTCTAAGCACCCAGTCTTGATGACCTTCGTCAGTCATAGCAGTGACGTATCTGTTATGGCGAGTTTTTAGGGCTATCCTGATGCTACTCTTCTGCTTGAGTAGTTTGAACATGTCCGAACTTGACATCTCTTGTTCAGTTTCTGGCTCGACCAGTGTGAACTTTTCCCAGTCTTTCAACACATTGGTTTCTGCCCTAAGCACCCAGTCTCGATTTCTTTTCACAGCAGTGACATATCTGCCGTGAAAGGTTTCAAGGACTACCTTGCCATCGTCCAGACAGAATAGTGTAAACTTTTCCCAGTCTTTCAACACATTGGTTTCTGCCCTAAGCACCCAGCCTGGACTGCCTTCATCGTTCATAGCAGTAACATATCTACCGTGATAAGTCACAAGAGCAACCGCCATGGAGCGGCCTATAGGCAGATCAGTTCTAGGCCTCCTTTGCATCCGCTGGTCACCGATCCTGCGAGTGACGCCGAATGATCGCTCATAGCGCTCGATTTCCGCGTAGTAATCTCCTTCATTACCATCGTAAACTTCTCGATTACTAAACGGCCTCGAAACTCTATCTACGTTAGCACTGAACCCCTTTTCCATTTGTCGGTCGCCGATCTCGCGTGCAATGGCTAGCGCTCGCTCATAATACTCGATAGACTCATGGTACCTCGCTTGGCAGGCCTGCTCGTAGCGCCTCACAACCGTCTCATTATATTGTTGATAACGGCTGTCATTGTCCGCCAGATAGGGTCCCCAGACAAATGGCGGTGGGCGCGGCGGCTCCGGTCGGGCAGAACAAAGCAACTCCCAGGCTATCCCCAGGCAGCCTAAGTGGCTTGCCTCCCCTTGTCGGTCGCCAAAGTCCCGCGCAATCGCAACGGCTTTCTCAAAGTGTTCGATGGCTTCATCAATCGATCTTCCGGTATGACCCAGCTTGGCTAGTCCCAAGCTAGCCAAGAGCCTTCCTTCCATCTGTCGGTTGCCAATTTTTCTCACTATACTTAATGCCTCTTGGAAGTAATCAGCCGCTTTTTGTTTGTTCTCCTGATCCAGATATATTTGTCCCAGGCAACCCAGGTGACTTGCCTCTCCTTGTCGGTCACCCACCTCTCGTGCAATTTTTACTGCCTGTTCAAAGTAGTTGGCCGCTTCTGGCAACTCTTTCAATGTGAGCGAGGCCCGGCCAAGCTGGCCAAGGAGACGTCCTTCCTGGTCTCTATTCCCCGATAAGCGTGCTGCCTCCACTGCCTGAGTTAGTAACTGCACTCCATCTTGTGTGTGACCCTGCAAATCGAGAAATCGCCCACCATCGCTCCACAGCCACCGTGCCATCTCTAGCACGGCATCATACTTAGCGCGATCCAAAGCCTGCTCTGCTACCCCCATCATATTTATCAGTTCTAAATCCAATTTCTGATAGTTGTCAGTGTTCTGCTGTGCGCACGTCACGTACTGAGTGATATAGTTGCTACGTGTATTTTCAACATATGATCGCCAATCCACGCTCTCGTTCATCGGCCACTCCACTGAGTTCTTTGTTGCATTTCCAGTCTTGGAGACTCCTGTCCCCCTCTGCCTTCCTTGCTAGTCGGCCCACTCTTTTGTGATGTCAGACCGGATAAAGTATTGCGTCAGAGAATGCAGAGCGAACCGCTCCTTGCCAGCTTTACCTACCTTGTCTACCAGTGACAAGCTGACCAGATGGTTCATCGCCAGCCAAAAGTCGGATCCCTTCACTTGGCTGACCGCTTCCACATCCTCCACGTATCCGCCAGTGTTCTGCGGGAACACCGACATGTCCACCAATACCCTTCGAGCGTTCATGTCCAGCGTCTCCCACGACTGTCGATAAACAAAAGAGTAGAAATCGCGGTCCTGGCCCTCGGCCGAGGCTTGTTTCAGCGTCTTGAGCACAAAAGCCATAGGCTGTCCGCTCATCTGCCCGACGACGAGTTTGCCCGCAAGAGGTGCTCCCCCGGTTACTTGATGGATCTCGGTCAAGGTAGCGTCGCTGGCTTCCGTTATAGCCTTGACGCCACGTTCTGCACCCTCCTCGCGTAGGAACGTTATGCTCTCGTCCTTACGAAGGCCTTCCAAGACGACGATAAGCGCACGTTCGTGCTTGATGCGATGTCGGCTTGTGATGAGCAGTTTGCTTTCCTTTAGAATCTCAAACATGCTGGCGACCAGCTTCTCGCTATCTGGAATGGTCTCCAGATTGTCCAGCAAGATTAGTGTCCGATTCTCTTTATTTGACAACAGGGATTTAATCGCTTCTCGTTTTTGGCCTGATGACATCTGGGCAATGTCTACCTGATTGCACTGATGGGCGATATCGCTCAATATCTCGTCGAAGGTATAGCCAGAGCCTTCGGTTCTCGTGATGCGCTCCCCGACGAAGTGTTCTGCCTTGAAACTAGTCCAGACTATGTGCTTGAAAAAGCCCTCGTCATATAAGCGTTCTGCCACCTCGCGAGCCAGTGCGGTCTTGCCAATCCCACCTAGTCCAACGATGGCCACCATAGGTTTGCGTCCCGGTTCCCGCAGGGCACCCATTATCTGACCTAGTTCCCTGGAACGTCCTACAAGTCGATGATAGGTCTTGGGGGGCAGATGATCAGACAGTTCAGCAGAGCTTGCATTAGAAGGGTAGTGATGTTCATGATAGTCTCCCGCTACTTGAGTAATGTGGCTAATGACACTACCATTTTTGGCTTGGACCACCTGGCTTTTGCCTTTATCCCTTGCGTTGTCATCGTTGTCGGTGGTTTCGACTCGTTTCTCTTGTCGTTCGTCAGCCATAGGTCGAACCTCCATGATTATCTACTTTTTGGTTTGTCGCACGTCTGTGATGATGCTATTGTCTGTGGCCTCCACGACTTGTTTCCCTTTGCCTGTCATCCGCTGGGCCACGTTCTCGACCCAGCTACTGCGATCAGCCAATACCTGCTGAATGGATTCCTGGCCTCCCACCAACTCGAGGAGTTCCTTGGCCAGGGCGGAGTGCCCCTGCAAACGGTCCACCAGCACCTCGGCCAGCATCGTCTGGCGGGTTTCATCCTCTGGTTTGGCAGCCACCATTGCTGCCGCGCTCTGCACCTCGGGATCATCACCGAAGTGGACCTTAAGCTTATCCCATAGGGCTTGTGCCTTCTCCCAGGCCGCATCACTGCCTTTCTCGGTGATCACCTCAGCCAGTTTCTTCCCGCTGGCCTTGCCCATCTCGATCAAGAACGGGGTAAACGGGGCTAATGTTGTCACTATTGCCGCTGCGACTTGTCCGATATCGGTAGTCATGAGTGCTCCTTTCTAGATTCTTGGAATTATGTTGACGTTACTCGTTGTTTTGCGTGGGGACGGCTAACTCATGATTCTACAAGTTCGGTGTGTTCAATACCAGGATTGATACGATCCTGCGGAATGTTTTTTGCAAAAACAAGAATTACATTTTCCAATAATTTGGGAATTGGGGGAGGATCTAATTTAAGATGTTTGTCCAAATCGATTTTGGCCCTCAGATTTGTATCCTTTTCATTCAGTTTGGGCATAGTTATCTCCTAATCTTGGCGCGTCCAAGAGTCCGAGTGGATACTTGCCTGACTCCAGCCGCAATCATTGCTTCGAAGTAAATCTGTGGCTTTGTTGTGGCGACCTGAGAGCCGACCTGGTTATTCCCAACATATCAACACCAATAAAACCCAAGTACTTCTAAATTAATCATATATCAATCCACTGACTGATTCACGTGTCATTTGTCATAAAAACGGGAAAAAACGCCCTGCAGGGTTCTTTTTGGTTAGATTCCCCTCACCCTTTTCCACACAAACGCGATCATAAAAAATACAGTCGCGGGGAGTACGATGACCGCGCCGCAGGCCTCGCCACCAGTCTGCTGGTGGGAATCGGTGTGGGCGTTCTCATGCAGCGTATGTCAGGACTATTCATGAAAACTTCAACTGAAAAGTAACTCATGGTTGAATCTTTCGCTCCCGCGGCCGTCATTCGTCAAATATGTGCCATGCCAATCAGCGTCTAACTTGGCAGGGACTCCTGGCAGGGTGGCGGAGCATTGCCTTTTGGTTTCGACAAGCTCAACCCAGGTTTGAAATAACCGGTCATCGTGCAATACAAAAGGCTTTGGAAGATCACTATCTTTCCAGAGCCTTTTCATTTCTAGACGCTTTTTCTCTGCCCTTGACACTGCTACTCATCGGTAGGCGGGTGTTTCAGCAACGGTTAGCACAATCTTGCCCTGTACCTGTGCTTGTTCGATAAGCTCATGGGCACGCCTGGCTTCGGCCAATGGCATACGCGCCGCAATGATGGGCTTAATCTTGTTCAGTGCCAGCAAATCAAACAACTTGGTCAAGTCCTCTGAAAACCAATCACCATGCTTTTGCCGCAATGGACCAATCGAGTAAAACGCTGTCGAGCGTCCATTCGGCCACAAGTTCCATAGCATAAGCCGTATAAAATCAAGCGGGATGCTGCCGCCCTTTCCCAAGACAGAGTTATAAAAGCCATACGCTACCAGTTTCCCACCTCGCCGCAGCACACTAAATGATCGCTTGAAATTATCCCCCCCTATCGGGTCAAAAGCTGCGTCAACACCATCACCTGTCAGGCTGCGGACGCGTTCCACAATATCTTCACCCCTGTAGTCAATTGGCGTTGCGCCCAGCCGTTTTATCAGTTCGTGTTTGGACTTGGAAGCCGTGCCATACATTTCCAAATCCAGTAGCTTACCCAATTGCAGCATTGCTGTGCCACCAGCCCCGCCTGCACCATGGATCAAGATGCGCTGACCTCGCTGGACTTTTGCCACCCGATGTAGCATTTGATATGCAGCGACATACGAAAGTACGAGGCTGACTGCTTCTGCTGGATCGAGACCCTCGGGCACAGGCGTTAAACGGCTTTCTGGTAGACAAAGGTATTCCGAATACGCGCCAATAACTGTGAGGTCTGCTACTCGCTGCCCCACATTAAGGTGTATTACGCCTTCGCCCAACTTGTCTACCACGCCGACCATATCATAGCCTGGCGAGAAGGGCGGTTTTTCTTTCACGTCAGGATATGTGCCTTTACGAATCCAGATGTCGGTGAATGCCGCACTGGTAACCAGCACCTTGACTCGCACCTCACCAGATTTTGGCTCTGGCAATTCAGTTTCCTCGATTATCTTGAGCACTTCTGGCCCACCAAACTCGGTAATGATAACGCGCTTATAGCCCATTTCTTTCTCCTTTGTCTACAAGACCATCGCCCGCCCATCGGTATTTCTTCATCTGCTTTGGTTGCCATTCAAATACTTTAGCCTTGTTAGCCTTTAATCCTCCTTCTTACGGCATAGCCCATCACAAAACAAAGGCCGCCAGCTACAGTCCAGATTCCACCCATCAGCATGGTGATTTGCTCAAATTGATCCCGATTAAACCATAGCCAGCCTAGAATGAGCCCAAGACCAACGAGCATAAAACTATGACTGATTAGCCATTGTTTGCTACTAAAGACTTGTAGTGGTCTTATCAAAAAGTAAATAGCGACACTGATTCCAACGACCAGAGTAAGAAAAACCGATATAGGCATTTTCTTCTCCTTTCCAAAAAGTGAAAACGGGCACTTTCTTATTACTATCAATTCGATATAGACCACAACCCAGTTTTTTTCTGCTGGATGATGTACCAATAAGCAAGTGAGAATCTATTTTCATTTAGCCCGCCTGATGGTTTTAGTGTACAACTTTTCACAGAAATTACAATTTTGGGAATATTTTCACAAAGATCAAGTATGGAGCCGCAGGCATCGCCACCGGTTTGCTGGTGGGAATCGGTGTGGGCGTTCTCATGCAGCGTATGTCAGGACTATTCATGAAAACTTCAACTGAAAACTAACTCATGGTTGAATCTTTCGCTCCCGCCGCCGTTTACGCAAGCTTGAAGGCATTGCGAAGAGGCTGATTCCCAGTCAGTCCGCGAAAGTCCCCGTACTGTGGGGGCGCAAGAGCGGGCAAAGCTAAAACCACTACTGGCTAACGGCCAGCATCAGCCGCGTTGCGGGTCTGGGAGGACCCAGTGGCTTAGCCGAATGCTTGCGAGCAAGACCGGCCAGTTTTACGAGCGCATAGCGCGAGTCGAGTGCAAGCATTGTTGGGCAGAATTGCGGTGATGCAAGGGCCAAATCGCATGTAATAGTGGATCCTTCAACTACGAACTGACCTGACGCGCCAAAAGGCCAAGCGCAGGAAGAATCAGCGCGATGATAAACAAGATCCCAAGGACCCAAGTGAGCCATCTCTTTTCAGGGTGATTCATCCAATAATAGGTGATGGCCGAAAGAAGAAATGACTGCGACAGGACTTCGACGAAACCACCCCCCAGACCTATAAAGGATAGTTTGGTGTAGATGAGGCCCTCGATTGAAGCCGGTGCGGGGCCGAAGGTTGAGATGATGCCGATCACAACTAAGGTAATCCACATGATCAGCCAACCATTCTTTCGGCGGAACAAGACATCTCGAAGCAGATAGAAGACAAGACCAAAGAGGAGCCCCCTGATGGGCTGAAACAGGACACCCGCTTGGACCAGTGGATCATCCGTCTGTCTCATAAAAGAACTGAGGGCGGGATCGGCGAACCCAGCAGAGTAGTCAAATAGACTGAAGGCCATGAGCCCTACAGCGAAGTAGGTGAGCGTATGGACTACGATCGTTCTTGCGGCAATTCCCCAAAGCGTCAGTTGCTTTTCGTTCATCATCTTCATTTTCTCCACAGCTACGATTGGTGTATCGGTGTTGGGCCCTTTTAGCTCGACTTGGCATCGGCGCTGAGAAAGGCAACCAACTGCTGGCTTACTCTCTGATAATCGAGGCCGACCCAATAAAAATGTCCGGTGAATCCGCTCTCGCACAACTCTGCATGGGGAATGTGCGCGAGTGACCACTCCGCGTGGCTGAAAGGCACCGACTTATCCTTTCGACTGTGGATGACCAGCGTTGGCACCTGCACTCTTTGCAGGAGCTCCTTCCCGACGGAGTGCGTTAGGTCGTTCAAGGCCCCCACTCGAGAAGAGTGGCGCTGATAGAAGCGGCAGATATCCTTGATATCATCTGGTGCAAGCTGACGAAGGGCATCCTCAGGATCATGATTGGAGAAGATTGCCATAGTCTGTCTGGCCATATTGTGGGGCGACAAGCGGCTGACCAGGCGCAACATGTTCCAGATTACTCCATGCATCGGCCCGTAGAAAGCTATCTGGTCATGATAAGCAGGCTCGTTGGTGCGGTCTTCAGGCCGTGTGATAGCCGCCATCAATGCCAGACGGCGCACCCGCTGTGGCCAGTTTGCAGTAAGCGCAACTCCAGTCGGCCCACCGCCAGAAATAGCCATCACCGTGCAGGCTTTGATCTCCAGGCCGTCCAAGAGCGTTACCAATGCCTCGGCGGCTTCCGCGGCGGAAGCCCCCACCTTCAATGGAGTGCGGCCATATCCTGGGCGCGAGGGTGTGAGCACAGCAAAACCGGCTTCCAGGAGGGGGGCGTAGCTGTCATTGGAGAAGCAGTTTGACGATGTACCATGACAGGCAAGTATCACTGGTCCGCTTCCCAGCGATGTATACTCAATAGGTCCTTTTACTGTGTTAGCAATTCGACTTCCCATTTCGTCACTCCATGGTAATCGGGGGCACAACGAATTAAGGATTGATGCGGCGGGAAAAGGGAAAATTAGAACTGCGGTACAGTGTGCCGCCGCATCAGTCCGAGTTGAACGAAGCCGCACGCACGAAAACTAGACGAGTCTTTGGAGATTAAAGCTCAAACACTTTGCTGGGACACCGAGCTGATCGTACATTGACGACCGATTAAGATAATTGTACATGCAAAAAGAATCTTTTAGCAAATGAAAGTGGGGCAGTATCACGTTTGTTGTCTTCGTGCGTAATGTCTTGATCGAGACAGCCGGTCTCCTGTTGGCGATGGTACTCGCGGGTTTCCTGGGCC
>Ga0214473_10008063_pt1 | contig 12478 bp, 9 predicted proteins | sample RVTome_7_FD_203509 | JGI IMG/M metagenome (GOLD analysis project Ga0214473, IMG submission 203509) | Soil microbial communities from uranium-contaminated site in the Upper Colorado River Basin, Wyoming, United States - RVT98D197 | ecosystem: Environmental > Terrestrial > Soil > Contaminated >... | reverse complement strand
TCGAGACCATGCGCCCCGGCGACGTCTACTGGTTCAACGACCCGTACATCTCCGACGGCGCCGTCCAGCACCACCAGGACATGGTCTTCACCGTGCCCGTCTTCCACGAGGGGCGCATCGTCGCCTTCGCCACGACGTTCGGGCATTACCAGGACATCGGGGGCCTGCGGGCGGGGAGCATCTCGCCCCACGCCACGGAGATCTACCACGAGGGCGTGCTCGTCCCGCCCGTGCGCATCGTGCGCGAGGGCCAGCTCAACGAGGAGGCGTACCGCATCTTCCTGCGCAACTCGCGGCTGCCGGACCTCGTGGAAGGCGACACGCGCGCGATGATGGCCTCGTGCCACCTCGCCGGGACCCGTCTCGTGGAGCTGTGCGGCCGCTACGGCGCCGACACGGTGCTGGCGGCCTTCGACGAGTGCATCGCGCAGACGGCCGTGCGCGCCCGCGAGCTGTTCCTCGGGCTCGTCCCCGCGGGGGAGTGGAGCTTCCACGATTTCCTCGACAGCGACGGGAGCGTCGAGCCGAGGCCGTACCGCGTCGAGCTGGCCCTCAGCCGGCGGGGCGACCACGTGCGGCTCGACGGCTCGCGGTCGGACGACCAGGCGCGCGGGCCGATCAACTTCACGACGAACGCGGGCCTCCTCCGGATCGCGTTCGGGCGCTACCTCCAGTCGCTCGACGCGGATCTCGAGGTCAACGACGGCCTGCTCAGAAACCTCGACGAGTGGATCGCGCGCGAGGGCAGCCTCCTCAAGCCGCGCTTCCCCGCGCCGCTCGGCATGCGGGCCAATACCCGCTTCCGCGTGATGTCGTGCATCTTCGGCGACCTCGCCCAGGCCAATGGCGGCCGCGTGCCCGCGGGCTCGCCCGTCTACGTCCTCTACTACTTCCGCGCGTGGGACGAGGCGCGCCGGCGGCCCATCCTCTGCATCGAGGGCCTCGGCGTCGGCCTGGGGGCCCGGCCCTTCGCCGACGGCGTCGACGTCATCTACTACATCGCCCAGGAGAACTACCCCGTCGAGTACGTCGAGCGCGACTTCCCGCTGCGCATCGAGCGCTACGCGGTGCGGCCGGACTCCGGCGGGCCGGGGCTCCACCGCGGGGGCACGGGCGCCATCCGCGACGTGCGCGTCCTCGCCGAGCAGGCGGATCTGGCCACGCGGATGGAGAACACGCTGGTCGCCCCGTACGGCGTGGCGGGGGGACGCGCGGGGCGGACCGGGCGCATCACGCTCAATCCCGGCGCCGCGAACGAGCGGGTGCTGCCCGCCCTCGGCGACGGCATCACGCTCGCGCGCGGCGACCTCCTCCGCTTCGAGACCTGCGGCGGCGGGGGCTGGGGCGATCCGCTTACCCGCGACCCCGAGCGCGTGCGCCAGGACGTCGCGCGGGGTTTCGTGACCGCGCGCGGGGCCCTCGAGGACTACGGCGTGGCGCTCGACTCTCTGACGCTCGATGTCGACAAGACGGCCACGGACGAGGAGCGCCGCGGGCGCGCCCGCGACCTGCCGCTCATCGACCGCGGCCCCGGCTTCGAGGAGGCGGAGGCGCGCTGGCGCGCCGCCCGCGCGTCGCCGCGCGCCTGAGCGGCTTCGGGGGACTTGGCCATGAACGACAGCCTCGCGGCGCTCGCGAACCGTCCATTCTCGCGCGACGGTCGGATCACTCGGATGTTTCGCGCGGCGGGGGTCGACGACTTCATGGGAGTGGCGCGCCACGTCTTGGGCTTGCCCTACGGCCGCATCGCGGATCGGGCCGAGTTCTGGCGAGCCTTGAGCGAGAGACGTGGCACCTGCACGACGAAGCATGCCCTCCTCGCCGCGCTTGCCCGCGAGCAACAGATCGAGGTGCAGCTCACGCTCGGCATCTTCGCGATGAACGAAGGGAACACACCGGGCGTGGAGCGAGTGCTGGAGAGGTACGGCCTGACGTGCGTTCCGGAAGCCCACTGCCACCTCCGTCATGGGGGCGAGCGGATCGACGTCACCGGCGTGCCCGCGGGTGCTGAACCCATGGAGGAGTTTCTCCACGAGGAGCCCATCACCCTCGAGCAGATCGGCGCTTCACAAGCGCTTCTTGCAGGAATGGATCGCGCGCGCGGAGGCTGGACGGGGGCGCACCCTCGAAAAACGATGCTCCGAATGGCCGCTGTCTTCGGTACAATACTCCTACTTCTATCTGGACGCAGATGCGTAAGCGCCTACTAGCCACGATCCGAAAATCCTCGCGCGAGGTTAGGGCCGGGTCAGCGGGTCCCGCCGCGGCGAGCAGCCCCACGGTGCTCGCTCCCGCCAGCGCCCCGGCCGTGCCCCACGCGGTCTGGCTCTCGCTTATCGCGCGCGTCGGTGAGGCGGTGCGCTCCGCGCCGTGGGGCGCCCCGCTCGCTGCGTCACCCACTGACCCAGCCCTCTGCCACCCGCGAGTTATTTTCGAATCAAGGCTAGTCACCAACGTTGAGCAGCCGGTTCTGAAGTGGCTGTGCGACAGCCCTTGCCTTGATCCGCGGTCATCCGGCACAGAGTGGTGGTGTCCCGAAAACCCAAGACGCAGCAACTCGGCAGACGCGATTGTCTTATTCGCGCCACTGCGCGCTCACGCCCTACCCTCTACCGATGGCGATCCGCGGCGCTGATCTTGCCACGTTCTGGAACACCCGCGCTTGTCCACTCTGAGTTTGTTCTCACGAAGTGCGACTACTTTGTCGATGTTCAGTTATGGCCTCTCAAGGCTGATCTCAATCCGCAGGCCTGGCTTGAGAACTTCATATCCGCTGAACTGCCTCACGCCACGCAACTTCTGAATGCCTTCCTGTACTTCTCCGAGCGCATGGTCGACGAGATGTTTGTAGCCGCATTTCAAGCGCTCAGTCATGCTGTGACGGACCCGAGCGCACCCTTCCTTGCCGTTCAAAATGCTTGGCGTGCTTTCGTCGACGCCGCACTGTTCACCCACGTGACGGGTGAGGTTCCCAGTACGACGGATAGCGGCTTTGCCTTCGCGAGAAGGGCACGACAACTCCTCCAGATCCCAGAAGAGCGCATTTTGACTCCGCGCGACGTCCTCATGGCGTTACTTGCCGGCCCACCTCGTCCTGTCGTCTTTGTCGACGACTTTGTTGGCTCCGGCAACCAGTTCATCGAAACCTGGGAAAGGATCACGAGCGTCTCTCATACCCTATCACTCTCCTTCAAGACGATCGCAGAGTCGCGGCGTGGGGACCGCTTCTTCTACTGCCCCGCCTTCTGCACGGAGCACGGGTTGAGCGAGATCAAGAGACGTTGTCCACCCGTCGTCGTTAGTGCTGCACACGTTCTTCCGGCCAGGTACAGCGTCCTCGCCCATGACTCGCTCATCTGGCCACCTGACCTCCTTCCTTCGGCAACGGACTTTGTCCGTGTCGCAAGCCTCCGGGCAGGAATACCTGATGCCAACGGGGGCGTGGACGATTGGCGCGGCTATCACCAGCTTGGCCTCGCCCTGGCCTTTGGTCGCTCGATCCCCGACGCAACCATCCCGTTGTTCTACTGGGAGCGGAATGGATGGAAACCTCTGATGCCGCGGCGATGACCCACCTCGAAGGGGCTGAAGAGCAACTCAGTCGTCTCTTCGGCAGTTATAAGGCAGAATGGCTACGAGAGCGAATCTTTGATCTCTTCACCGAGCCAGCCTATTTTCCCGAGCTGCTGACCGCGCGCCCCTGCATGCTCGTGGGCGGTCGCGGCACCGGAAAGACTACCGTCCTCCGCTGCCTCTCCTATGAGGGTCAGTTCGTCCTCTCCGGCCGGGACTCCAAGGCGACCTCTTCGGCCGAGTACTATGGAATTTACTACCGAGTCAACACCAACCGCGTGACTGCCTTCCGGGGCCCGGAACTCACAGAGCCAGAATGGACCAAACTCTTCGCACACTATTTCAATCTAGTATTGTGCGACCTCGTCCTCCAGTTCCTCCGCTGGTACCAACTCTACACCACTCACCCTATAGCGCTTCCGCCGGAGGCGTGTGCGCTCGTTGGCTCAGCCCTCCACTTGCCACTGGTGTCATCGCTTGCTGGTCTTGAGACTTCGCTCCGCGCCAACCTCGTCGAGTTCGAGGCATACATTAACAATGTCGAGGATGGGCCACGACCTTTGCTCTCGATTCAAAGTGGCCCGATCGATCTTCTCCTGGAAGCTGTCATCCAGCATCCTGCCTTCCATGGAAAGTTGTTCTTCTTTCTCCTCGATGAATATGAAAACCTCGAGGACTACCAGCAGCAGGTAATAAATACGCTCATCAAACATGCCGGGCAGTGGTACTCCTTCAAAGTTGGGGTAAAGGAGCTCGGCTGGAGGCGGAGAGCCACTCTCAACCCGAACGAGCAGCTGATTAGTCCCGCAGACTACGTACGAATCAATATTCCAGACCACCTCTCAGGTGAGAAGTTCAAGGCGTTTGCCAAGAAAGTATGTAACGATCGCGTCCATCAACTCCGTTATGCCGATCACCCCCCTATCACCGACATCGCCTGGGCACTTCCAGGTTACTCCGACGAGGCAGAGGCGGAGGCGCTAGGTGTTGTAGGAGAGACGGAGTCGGTCAAGGAGGAGCTGGGTGGGTCCGCAACTCTTCACGAGCAAGATATCCTTCAGCACCTTTCACCCCTACAGCTGTATTTCCTGCGCAGCTGGGCCCGCGTAGAAAATCGGTCCCTGCAGGATGTGTTTCACGCTTTCAGGAATGACAGGGTCGAATGGGACACTCGGTACGACAACTACAAGCATGCGCTCCTGTATACGATCCGAAGGCGTAAACGCGGCATCCGAAAGTACTACGCTGGGTGGGATGTATTCACTCAACTTGCTGCCAGCAACATCCGCTATCTCCTCGAGCTCGTTGATCAGAGTCTCTTGATGCACCTTCGAAATGAGCGGCCCCTTTCGGAGCCGGTTCCTCAAGACACCCAGACCCACGCGGCCCGTTACGTCGGGCGGAAGAACTTATCTGAACTCGAGGGCCTATCCGTTCACGGTGCGCAACTAACGAAGCTACTGCTCGGGCTCGGCCGAGTGTTCGGCGTCATGGCCGCGAATCCCCTGGGTCACACTCCAGAAGTCAATCAGTTCCATCTCATCGACAATGGCCGGGAGATCGGCGCGCGCGAGCCGTCGGAGGATGAGGTGGAACCAATTCTGAATGCCGCAGTTATGCACTTGGCGCTCCTTCGGCATCCAGGGAGTAAACTGGTTGCTGAGACTGATACACGCGAGTACGACTACATGGTTCACCCGATCTACGCCGCGTTCTTTGAGTTCTCATACCGGCGAAAGAGGAAAATGGCGATATCGTCAAGAGAATTGCTCGACCTCATCCGGGCTCCGAAGCGGGCGATTCGAGATATCCTAGATCGGAGCAATCGCACTGAGGAAGATGAACCCCTGCCTGAGCAGCTCAGGCTGTTCGAGGCGTATTACCGTGGCGGTTCGTGATCGGCCTACTCTCACTCGCCTGTACGAGCGCGTCGAGGATTTCGTTCCACTGCCGGGAAGTGCATACATCTTAGGGACGTCCGTTGAGCAGCGGAGCGAACACTCTACCGAATGGGTGGCCCGTGCCGGAGATACAACGTTCGTCCGGATCATTGCTCAACGAAGCCACGAGTTTGACGTCGACCTTCGCGGCATCAGGCGCGTAGGGCTTCGGAGCGGTGAACAGCTCTCGAGGCTAGTTCGCGAGATTGGCCGCCCACGAGTCTACCTCGACATCACGGGACTGGGTCACCATATCTGGGCCCCTCTCCTTCGAGCACTCTTGTCTACTTCCGCCGAGGTCCTTGCTGTCTACGTCGAGCCAAGCGAATACCGCTTCAGCAAGACGCCGACAGAAGGTGAGATCTTCGACCTGAGCGAGGCCATTGCGGGAATCGCTCCTCTCCCTGGCTTCGCAGCACTAACGGACTCGGACAACGACAATGTGTGTTTCGTTGCTCTCCTCGGTTTTGAGGGGACTCGATTTGCGTACGTCCTGGAAACCGTGCAGCCCCCAGGCGGGAAAGTCATCCCCGTCGTTGGCGTTCCCGGTTTTCGGCCCGAGTATCCTTTCCACGCTTACCAGGGGAACCGGTCTGCACTGCTTGAGACACGTTCCTGGCGGAACGTCCGGTTTGCGACGGCGAACTGCCCTTTTTCGGCAGTCTATGTCCTCCAAGATATTGCGGCAGCGTATTCAGGCAACAGGCTCAAGATTGCTCCCATCGGCACAAAGCCCCATGCGCTGGGCGCCATTCTGTTTGCGCTCTCGAACCCGGATCCTGTGGAGCTCGTCTATGACCATCCCGTAAGGGCCGCGCGAAGAACCTCTGGTGCCGCACGCCTTCTCGTATACCACCTCTCCGCGTTCGCACGACCGAGCCTGCCATGATCGCCGACCACTTTTGGACGCCTCCATCTCTAGCCCGTAGTCTCCTGCGCTTTGTGACCATTGAGAACCCGGTTTGCATCGCGGACGTCGCAGTCGGCGATGGGCGCCTTTTGACGTGTGCGCTTGAGAAATGGCCAGCTGCCGAGGTTCTCGCGACAGACATCGATCGACGTCTTGTCGGGGTCCTAAAGCGGACGCAGCCCACCTGGAAGGTAGGGAAGGCCGATTTCCTTCGACGGCGCTCGGTGGCACACTGTTCCGCGCTCAGAGAGAATGTGGGCAAGATTGCGTTGGTTCTAATGAACCCTCCATTTTCCTGCCGTGGCGCCTCGAGAGTGCATGCTGAGTTGGATGGCATCGATGTCGAATGCAGCCCAGCGGTGGCGTTCGTCGTGAGCGCCGCGGCTTTCCTGAGCCCCTATGGGCAAGTGATAGCCATCCTGCCGGCGGGTTGCGTGACGAGTGATAGGGATCGTGCTGCGTGGCGTGTTTTGCGGTCGCGTGGAAGCGTTCGAATCGTCGCTCGACATCCCAAAGGTACGTTTGCTGAGTGCTCTCCGAGAACGGTAGTCCTTCATTTCGAGTTGAACGGTGCCTCCTCGCGAAGGCGGCGCGCCAGGGCTCCGCGGGCTGGGGCCGACAGGCGGCGGGAGGCCAAAGGAACTGTGGAACTGGTGCGAGGGACGCTTCAGATGCACGCCGCATCGGAGTCGAAGAGCAAGGCGGCACCTGTTCTCATTCATACGACGAGCCTCCGGGGTAGGCGGCTCGATTTGGCGAGAACCATCCGGACTGACTCAGGGAGGTGGTCGACAAGCGGACCGGCAGTCCTCCTTCCCAGGGTTGGGGAACCGAGTGTAGAGAAGGTCGTCCTCGTCCGTGAGACAAGACGGTTTGTGCTCTCAGACTGTGTGCTGGCGCTTCGCACGGGTAAGCCCAAGGAGGCCGAGGCGCTCTATCGCAAGTTGATCGTTGAGTGGGATGCGCTTGGGCGCTTGTACCAGGGGACGGGAGCACGGTTTGTGACGTGCCGGCGGCTGACACGGTTTCTGGGGCGCGTTGGGTTTCACGTAGCAGTCCGCACCACATGACCGCCAACAACGAGCGGGTCTTGGTTTGCCCCAGAGACAAGCTAGACCTGAGCGGGTTCAGACACTTCACACTGGACGTAGAGCCTGTCTTAGCTTTGATTCTGAACGGCGCACCTCCAATGTTCCTGGATCGAGCGCTGGCTGAAGCGGACGATCGATACAAGCAGATTATTCCGTACGTCGTGCTTCGTCACGAGGAGAGGGTGTTTACGTACTTCCGTGGGTTTAGGGGGACGGAAAGACGCTTGGTGGGATTCCGGTCGATCGGACTTGGGGGACATATCCAAGAGCAGGATTGGATCCCGACTCGAAGCGCGAGTCAATCCTACGAGGCGGCGATTGGACGGGAGGTGCACGAAGAGGTACACGTTGGCGATACATACGCTCGCAAGGCGGTAGCAATCATCAACGATGAGTCTAGTCCCGTGGGACGCGTCCATCTTGGGATCTTGCACGTCTGGGAGCTTTGCGAGGCCAGCGTGGGTATTCGCGAAGACAAGCTTGTGGGTGCCGAGTTTGTCTCGGCTGCGGCACTTCGCCTGCGAGTTAAGGATCTGGAGCGATGGTCTCAGATCGCGCTGGACGTGCTGTGGCGCTTGGGGGTATGACGGCGAGCCAGCGAGGCCGTGGGCGGGGAAGCACAATGAAGAGGGCTGAGTCGTGTGGTTTCGGGATAGCGCGATCCGCGAAGAGGGCGGGTTGGGCGACGTTCCGGCTGACGGAACCCCCAACGGCCCGATATGGGGAGTGCTGTTCCGAGATGCCGAGATCAACGGGCGAGGGTGGGGCCCCGGGCGAGTTGGGCAAACATCGGCGGCGTTTACCGCGGGGTCGAGGACAGCCGTAGCGCACATGGCGCGCGGTGCCACGCGAGCCTGGTCGGCTGTGATAAAGTGGCCGTGTCTTCGAAGCGGGGTAGTGTCCCGGCTTTTGTGGAAAAGAGAAATGGCGCATTCTTCTGGAGAGATGCACACCACACACCGGCCGTCCGGCAGGACGGCCTCCGGAGGAACGCGCCATGGGCAAGCATACCAGGAAGCCGCAGGTTGCAGATTGAGCAGGAGCGGAGCACGTTGGGCGAGCTGATCCACGCTGCTGTGCGGCGCGTGATCGAGGCCGCGGTCGAGGAGGAACTGGCCGGGGCGTTGGGGGCGGACCGCTACGAGCGCGAGACGACCCGGCGGGGCTACCGCAACGGCACGAAGGAGCGGACGCTGACGGGGCCGACCGGTCCGGTGCCGCTGACCCTGCCGCGGGCGACGCTGCGACTGCGGGGTCTCGCGTCATGCCAGAGTCAATACCGGCATTGTCGCTCCTGAGAATGGCCAGCGTGCCGGTAAATCGAAGGGCCAGATCTACGCCCTGGCCGAGGGGGTGAGGTCATCAGGCGGCGCTCCGCACCGAGCCGGAGCGCTTCGCGGCCGTGCTTGGGCGCCGGCCCCGGGGCCTGGGTGCTGATCGAGGTCTCCACCGATAGCGTGTGGACGCTGGCTGAGACGGGGTCCTTTACCTCCAACCGGCTTGATTCACCACCCTCCACGGCGAAGCGGTTTCGTTCAATATCCCATACTCGGACGTTCGGATCCCGAGGGCACAGCGGACCACCGTGATCTCATCGTGAGGATCGTCCACCCGTTCCACCTGACGGGTTCCGTAAGCTCTTACCGCCGTCTTCCTTTCCCCCTCCTCCTTACATCCGCCGCAATGCCGCGCATGATCTCGGGATCGGTCCACTTACCGCGCAATTCCCTAGCTCTGCGATTCGTAGGATCGACTTGGTCTACACTCTCCAAGTATCGGTCCACATCTCGCGTCCGTTTCTCGGACAGAGCCAATTCCGCCAGCGCCAACCACACTGCCAGGTTGTGGTTTCTCTGCATGGGGCCACGCGGGTCCGCATACAACCCCCGGGCCAGGATGCCCTCAGCGCCCTCCAATTCCAGAGCAACGGACAATTCTCCGTAGAGTTTGCAAAAAACCGGATTCTCCGACTCCACCTCGACCGCCTTCTTGCAATAGCCGAACGCTCTTTCTGCGTTCGGCCTGTCCACGTTCATCAATAACCACGCGACTCGGTACGAGACCCGAGGTTGGATGGGCACTCCACTTCCCTCCGCGCGAAGATATGCGTTCAGCGCCTCACGGTATCTCCCCGCATCGAAACACGCATCACCCCGCGCCATCAACACATAGCCCCGTGCCTCCGGAAAGTCCCTCTCCGCACGGGCAAACTCCTCGTCCCCTTGTGCGCTATCGCCACGCCCAATGAGTGCGGTCGCGTGCCTGCACAGAAGAAGCGCATCTTGCATATCCGCACTCAAGGCTTCCTCGCTCTTCACGAGCCGCAGAATGTCCTTGTGCCGCTTGAGGCGTTCCTGCAAACGTAGATTCAACTCCACGTCCTTCGATAATTCGCTTCTCGCAAACGATTTCGTTAAGGGTGACAAGAGGTAGGCGCCACTCCTCCCGTCGTAGTCAACGAAGGACACGCCTTTGAGCTTCACCAGCGACCGGTCTAACGCAGGGCTCGATAACCCCGTTGCTGCTTGAAGCATCCTTAACGTTACAGCCTCTTCGAGCGAAGCGGCAAACAATACCAGGCGCTCTTCAGTGTTCAAGATTCCAAACGTCTCCCGAAAGATGAACTCCAGCAATGCTTCGTCCTGATCAGCCAACTGGATGGTTTGTGGGATATCGTGGACCCACTGGAAACGCCCGATGACGTACTTGATGGCCAGGGGGATGCGCCCGGTTTTGGAAATCAGGCGCTCCTTTTCGTCCTCACTCAAGGAGAGGCTCCGATTCGCGAGTTCGTGCTCCACCAGGAGCGCCGCATCCCTCATTGAGAGCCGGTCCAGCCTTAGGCTCGCCCCTTCCCTGATGGCGACATGACGTGTCGTGAAGACCACTTTTGTCGTGTATGCAGGGAGGTCCCTTACCACTGCAGCGGTGAGTGCCTCGATGGCGGGATCTTCGAGACTTTCCAGATTATCTAGGATGATCAATGAAGAGGACTCGGCAAGGATTGCCAATGCCTCTCGGCGAGGGTTCTCCACCGCTTCGACGTCAGCACCTGCCACGATCAGGCACACTGGCAGGTACACATCATCGACCGCGTCCGGTGGCAATGCCCTCGGCCCGAGAGACGTCAGCTCTTTTGACTTAGCACTCAGCCAAAGGATGAGTTCAGGTGGCTGGTTAACCTGAATCTGGGCAGTCAGAAGCCTTGCGGCAAACTCCCGCGCGAGAGCCGTCTTACCAACTCCGCCAATTCCGTCGATCGTGAGTAAGCGTTGATTAGGGTTGTTGAAGAAGTCACGGAGGGTCAAGAAGTCGTCGTCCCGACCGACGAAGGTCGTGTAGGTGGTCTCGGGTAAATTGTGCAAGATTGGTCTGCTCGTGTTCCGGGTCGGTGGGCGGGTCTGCGGGTCGTACCCTAACAGCTCAACTAGTTCCTCTCGGACGCGCTGTACACCTCTTGAGCGCAACAACGCCTCCACCTGATAGGATGCGGCCGTTACACTCGCCGCGTGATGACGGATGGGGATGTCGTGCTTGTAGAAGACTGGCCTTCGTGGAGGTGTACTTGTCTGGCCGGTCTTGATAAACATCACCGGACTCGATGCGCGTCTGACGTAGATCGCCCACACGTGGGCGGGAGAGTCATTCCACTCGACTGGCACGTCTCGCATTGTAATGGAGACTTCACAGGAGTAATACGAGTTTACCCTTTGCGAGAGAGATGTCGCGTCGTCGAAGAAAGTGGAGTCATCCACCCCGGGCACGGAGAACGGCTGGTCCTTCTTGCACACTACTCCGACGAGAATATGGCCACCATCAGAATTCGCCATGGCGGCGACGTCCTTGACGAATCCTAGAAAGCTGATTTCGTCCCTCGTGTCGAGTTCGCGCTTGAATTCAAGCTCGTCCGACTCACTGCGATACGTCATGAGCGCGCGGATCACATCGTTGGCAAGCTGATCACGTTCTTGCATGAGCAAGTCTCCCGTGCTGTGACTGCGTCCGTACCGCAGAAGGCTATGGCCCTGACCTTCGCCATGTGTAACTTCCGTGGTTGGTCCTGATCTGTTTGGGACGCAAGCTTAGGCTGCCGGCTGATTCGGGTCAAGGTAAGGGTGGATAGGGCGTTGCCGCTGATGGGTTCCCCGTTTTGGGAATGCGGGCGCTGCGGCCGGGGAAGTGTGTGACTTGATTGCCGAATCTAGTGTTAGAGAGTCGCAAGGTGGCTGCGGCTCGTTCGGGGAATTAGGGTGAATCCGAGGTGGGGAATTGACCGAGCACCCAGTTGGCGGGTCCCCCTCAGGAGCCGAGGTAACCTGTAGTGTACCCATCTGGAATCTGGTGATTCCTCATGGGTGACCCCGTAGAGCCCGGCTGACGGCGGAGAGCCCGCAGCAGTTTGGATTGCACCTGGACCCAGGAAGGCAGGCTGTGCCCGGCCGTCATCCTCGATCTCTTCCCGGGCGCCGTCGTGGGCTGGGCCATGAGCGCCAGATCACGCGGCCCTCACCCCGCAGGCGTTGACCATTGGCGCTGGGGCGACGGCACCCCCCGCAGGGGCTGCTCCATTACCCGGATCGGGGCAGGCAGTACGCGTAAGCGGAGCAAGTAGCGCCCGGCGCACGCGGGCATTCGAGCGCCAGCGAAGCCGGCGCAACCCTGGTTCCCTCAAAGCTGCTCGCCGGCGAGGGCCCCCCGCAGGCGGGGATCGAGCCAGTCGCGCAGGGAGTCGCCGAGGAGGTTCACGGCGAGCACGGTGATGAAGATGGCCAGGCCGGGCAGGGCGGTGATCCACCAGGCCGTGCTCAGGTAGAGCCGCCCGCCGTTGAGCATCCGCCCCCAGGTGACGACGCCGGGCTCGACGCCGAGGCCCAGGAAGGACAGCGTCGCCTCCAGGATGATCATGTTCGCCACCGCGAAGACCGCCACGACGATCACGGGGGAGAGCACGTTGGGCAGCACGT
>Ga0214473_10008062_pt1 | contig 12481 bp, 9 predicted proteins | sample RVTome_7_FD_203509 | JGI IMG/M metagenome (GOLD analysis project Ga0214473, IMG submission 203509) | Soil microbial communities from uranium-contaminated site in the Upper Colorado River Basin, Wyoming, United States - RVT98D197 | ecosystem: Environmental > Terrestrial > Soil > Contaminated >... | reverse complement strand
GCGGCGCTGCGAATACCTTCTCTCTCCCATATCGTCTGGTCATCACAGTCTAGCAACCGCAACGATCTGACGAGGCAACGGCGCGGTGGCATCCTTGCGTGGCCAGACGCCTTCGACCCGACGCATCGCTCCGGTACCTGAAACACTTACTTTAGTGAACCCCAATGCGCGAAATTTTCTTGCGATCAGCGCGTTGTCAGCTAACCGCTCGACCGAGTCGAGGGCGAGGGAGGCCCGGTATCGCGTTCCTTCGCGGACAGTAAATTCTCCTGCGAAGCTCGCGCTCCCAAAAGCGGCGGTGATAGCCAAGGCCGCAATAGCTTTCGGCAAAATGCGAAAGGTCTTGTTGGTCATTGCGGGGACGTCCTCTAGTTTTTTGGGATACCAGCGGGCCGCTTGTCTTAAGGCGACTGGAAGGCGACTGGGTGGGGCACTGTACTCCGCCGTCCCATCCCAAATAGGGCGGCATTGTGGGTGGTGGATATATATCTTCGCCTCGCGTCGGCTTCCGCGCGCACAGCAAAGCCAGCCAACGAGTAAGAAATGGCGGCTGCAGCGTTCGGCCCCGGTCAATTTTTTCGGTATGCATCTGCCAATAGGGAGCCGTCCACACATGGCAAGACTCGGACCCGTATGTTTCGCCAACAAACTTCCGCTCATTGGGGTGAAGCGGACGAGACGCAGATGCACCTCTACTACCGAGTTTGACCGACAGCATCGACCCAAGGCGGACATTGGCTTGATGCAGGCAGACGCTCCAGAGCGGCTTGGACCTAAGCTTATTGTGCGACGGTTCTCAGGCGCCTTTAAATCGACTTAATTAAGCGCGGAGACCGGGGGGTCCCGGAACTTGTCTAAAAGGATCAAACCGCCATGCGGTACCGCACGAGGCTCGTTCTTCTCGTCACAGGGCTTCTGGCTAGCGCCGTCATCGTAATTTCTGCGCTGCTCGCCTGGAACACTCGGAATGCTATGCTCGCATCCGCCGAGGAGTCGGGCAAGATGGTCGCCGATCTCCTCGCCCGCAGCGCGGGCCTTGCTAACGAGATTCCGAACGAAGTCGAAGAGATGCTCGGCGCACAGATGGTGGCTGAGGCGCGCATCATCGCGCATTTCGTCGACGCGGCAGAAAAGGCGAACATTAGGCCAGAAGAAGTCAACCGCCGGTTGCGGCAGCTCGCTGATACGACGGTTCTCGATGAGTTCTGGATCACAGACGAGAAAGGTCACGCTTACCTCCGAAACATTGACGTTGACTTCACCTTTAGTCCCTCGGCACGCGAGCAGCCGCAGGCGCACGTCTTTTGGCCACTGCTCTCCGGCAAGAAGGATCAGGTTATTCAGGAGGCTCGGCAGCGAGAGATTGACGATCAGCATTTTAAATATGCTGGCGTTGGCGGCATAGATAAGTCGCGCATCGTCCAGGTTGGTTACAACGCGAAGTATCTGAATGACTTGAAGGCGCGCGTCGGACTCGACCGGGCGGTGCAGGCCCTGCTTGCAAGCGGGGACATTGACGCCATTTGGGTCTTCGATACCGAGCTTTCCCAATTAGCGGGCCCGGAGGTCATGGGTCCAGCTTCAGCGCGTTTTCCCAGTGAAGCGGAAATGCAGTCGATCCGCCGGGCGCTGGATGATGATCGCACTCGCTCGGTTTTGCTTGGCAGCGCGCTGAGTGTGATTGCGCCGATCAAATGGGACTCCAAGACGACTATCGGTGCGGCTCTTGTACGCATCCCGACCGACCGCATGTGGCAGGCGGTGCAAAACCAGCTCAAGATAGCGACGCTCATTGCCCTTGCTGTTCTGGGGACCGGTTTTCTGCTTTCGCTTCTTCTCGCCAAACACCAAGTCGCACCCATTGAGGCACTTACCGCCGCGGCTACATCGGTTGAGGAACGCAACTTCGACCCGAAATCTCTCGAGGCCGTTACTGCGCGACCAGACGAGCTTGGGCGACTCGCTCGTGTGTTCAGCGGGATGGGCCAGACAGTATTAGCGCGCGAAGAGAAGCTGGACATGCTGGTCCAAGAGCGGACGAAGGCGCTCGCCGAACGAACAGAGCAGCTCGAGACACTCTCCACGAAGCTTTCCAAATATTTGGCACCGCAAGTGTATGCATCGATTTTTCAGGGACGGCAGCAGGTCGAGATCGCTTCGAATCGGAAGAAACTTACGGTCTTCTTCTCTGACATTGTGGGCTTTACGGAGACCACTGAAAATCTCGACTCACAGGAACTGACCTCTATCCTCAACCGGTATCTCGACGAGATGGCCGGTATCGCCCTCAAATATGGTGCCACGCTCGACAAATATGTTGGGGATGCAATTATCGCCTTTTTCGGCGATCCGGAAACAAGGGGTGTAGCTGAGGACGCTAGAGCCTGCGTTGCCATGGCGGTGGAGATGCAACAGCGTGTCGCCGAACTTCAGAGCCAGTGGCAAGACGAGGGTCTTGAGCGTCCTTTCCATGTGCGTATGGGAATCAACACCGGATTCTGCACAGTCGGCAACTTCGGAAGTAAGGATCGAATGGACTACACCATCATCGGCGGCGCCGTGAATCTGGCTGCGCGGCTGGAGTCCGCTGCCGAGCCAGGTAAGATTTTGATTGCACGCGAAACCTGGTCACTGGTGAAGGATGCCGTTATCGCCAAGGAGAAGCCACCCTTGACGGTGAAAGGCTTTGGCCAACCTCTGCACGTTTACGAACTCCTGGGCCTTCGGGAGCCCATGTCCACTAAAACAATTCGCCGCAACATTGACGGAATGCAGATCACAATAGAGCTCGCCCGCGGCAACAGAGAGCAAACTATTCAGGTGCTCAAGGACCTCATTGACGAAATCGAAGTCCGGGGAACCGCGACTTAGGGCACCATGTGGGTCATGTCTGCTCCTGGCCCAAGTGAGCCTGCCACGACTTGAACGAGAAAACTGGTGAGATCCATTTGTCTTTCCCCCTTGGTTGTCCGGTTTTCAGAAAAATCCAGATAGGGACACCCCGTCGACCTGAGGTCATCCACGTGAATTCGGCCCGCAACGGTCGCCTTAGGAGCATCAAGATCGAGCACTAGACTCTCGGGCAGCCAGCGGTCGGCCGACATCTCCCGCCGCTGGTTAGGCCCGGCGCCCCTCCCTGCATGCATTGCAAGAAAAAGGCGTCGGGCCGCCTACGCTGTCAGATAGCTATCAGCGTTCCGCCCTATTCGGTGTTGTCCCCATCGATTCGGATGTGCCGTCCCCCGAATTCGACACCGACAAAACGCTGATTGATACAGAGGCGCTGAGCGAGATCGACGACAGCATCGGTGCTGTCCGCTCTGATTCTCGCCATGAGAATCGACCGCGCTTCTTTTTGACTTGAAAGGCATCGCGGCGATGCGCGCTCGGCGCCGCGCGGCTTTGGGCAATGACATATCGTGAGCGCTCAGCGCTTCTTGACTGGCCTCAACCCAGCGGGGGGGTGAGGCAGCAACTTAAGGGGCATCAGGCTAGCGGCTTCTGATCCAACCCCTCCTCTCAACTTACGGCGTTGATATTTTGGTCTCGACAGACGCGGTCGCCAAACGGCGATATAAATCGCGGCGACGTGCGAGTGGCCACCAGTCGTAAAGGAGTATCTCAAGCGGACGCCAGTTCGCGACCCAGCCCAAAATGGGAAGACCCTGTTCCAATAGGCGTCTGAATGGGCCTTCGGCCAAATACCTGCCTGCTACCTGAGATACCACAAGGCATGACACGAGGATTGTCATCCCAATAGCAAGGAAACGGCGACCGTCGCGATACAACTCATCCAGATCGTGCTGCAAGAGGTCTGCATGATAGCCAAAATAGCGAGCAAAGGACTTGGCTAGTTGGTTTGCTGCTTTTGTGTGCACTTCCTTCTCAGGAAGGTGGATTATGATCTTGATGGGCTGGTTTTTGGCGTGCATACGCACCCAACTGACAATGTAATCTTCGATTTCTTTATTGAGAAACGGGAACGGGTCACAGGACTGGAAGAGCTGGCTCATTGCCTTCACCCGCAGTTCAATCGTGACCGCCGGAGCCTTATCGGCATTCATCCCCAACCTACACTCCTCCAATTGACTAGCCGTCTGGCCCATCAAGATGGCGCATGGAAGAAGCCTACGGCCAGGATAAGATAAAGGGCAACAGCCAGGCTGGGGTGAACCAGTTGGAGCGTCAGTCGCTTGTCACGTGCGCCGTTATCATTGCGGCGATCAAGATCGCAAGGTCTAGCCCATTGTGAATGCCAGGTCCATCGGGCCCGCGGCGATAACGTAACTCAAAAACATGAGTAGGGGCGGGTTGCGATGATCAATTCGGCTGCGTTGCCGAAGGTTGCATTGAGCAGGCCTCCAATGCCCTTCGCCAAAGCGGTCGGCTATCTGCTCGGTCGCTCTTCCCATGAATCCGGCCAGCGGAATGATCGCGATACAGCTCGCGAAAAATATGAGAGTGTGTGCACCCGGCCGAAAATGCTCAAGGTAGAGCGCGATGAGCGAGTTCAGCGACAGGCCGAATGCCTTGGCTCCTCTGTCGCTCTTGCTCATCGGCGTTCCCCCTAGCGAGCGTCCAGCTCTTTGAGCGTAGGATCCCTCAGAACTTCTCTTCGATCCAGGCGCCCGCTCCGACCAGCGCCAAGCATCCTGGTGTCGGAAGGGGCGGTTGATTTGCCTAGGCGCACAATTCGGAGCTCTACTCAAAATTCCCCCTCGACGGTTCGGGGCGGCTCAATGAGCAGCCAGCCGTCAAACCCTGCTTAGCATCAGGCGAGGCTGAATCTGCGCCCCCACCCAAGCCTGCAACCGGAAAGGCCCGGCATGGCACCAGGGCTAGGCGGCGAATTCACTCTTAGAGCGAAAGCTCCATCCATCAAAAACCCAGCTTTTGGAGCCACCGCCGAATCGGGCCCGGACCGCCGTTCTTGCCGGGTTGCCCCCGACCTGGGGGTTCTCCCTTTCAACCGGCAGCGAACGGGTGGTGCGCCGCATCCTTCTTCGCAGTGACCTCAGAGGCCTTTGGCTCGCCCTTGACGGCGCGCGCGAGCGCTTCCTTGGTGGCGCGATAGTTGAACTCCTGGATCTTCTTGTCATCCTTGGCTTCCCCTACGGGGCGCCACTTCTTATCGTCAATTCTCCAACTCAAGCGCTGCGGAGTCTCAGGCCGAAGACCGAGATCGTGCCTTTGCCTTTGACGTCGAGCTCGCCCAAGGCCTCGCCGTCGAAAGCCGATCGGATCAGGTCGAAGGTCTCCTTGGTGGCGGCGACGCTCCCCGGCGCGCTCATGCCGACCATGCGGGCGGCGACGTTGACCGTGTCGCCCCAGATGTCGAACTGATAGCGCTCCTGGCCGACGACGCCGGCGACGACGGGTCCGGCATGAACGCCGACCCTCACCTCCCAGCCGAGATGGGCATCGATCAGGGTCGAGGTCATCTCCAGCCCGCAGCGAACGGCAGAGCCCACCGGGTCATTGACCTTTTGCAGCAGCCCGGCGGCCGCCATGAAGCCGTCGCCGATGGTCTTGATCTTCTCCAGCCCGTGCTTGGCGGCGATGCGCTCGAAAATGACGAACAGCGCGTCGAGCCGCGACACCACGTCCTCAGGCTCATGCTTGTCGCAATAGGCGGTGAAGTTGGTCACGTCGCAGAACAGGACCGCGACGTTCTCGTAGCGCCGCGGGATCACGGTGCCGATGCTCCTGATCTCGTCGGCGGCTTTTTTGGGGAGGAGCGCGTGGAGCAGCTGGTCGGCCTGATTGCGCGCCTCCTGCGCTTCGCTCAGCGCTTCCTGTAGCGCCAGTTGGGTCTTGACCCTGGCGAGGACGATGGGACCGGAGAACGGCTTGTGGATGTAGTCGACCGCGCCGACCTCGAAGCCCTTTTCCTCGTCAACTTCCTCAGTCTTGGCCGTCAGGAAGATGATGGGAATGTCTCGCGTGGCGGGATTGTCCTTGAGTCTGCGGCAGACCTCATAGCCGTCCATCCCGGGCATCATGACGTCGAGCAGAATGAGATCGGGCTTCTCGGCAGCCGTGGCGATGGCAAGGGCCTTCTCGCCGTTGGTCGCAACCTTGGTTCGGAACCCGTCCTTCAGCAGCCCCGAAACGACGGCGACGTTGGTCGGAGTGTCGTCGACGATCAACACGAGCTTTCGGTCGGGGCCCGACATCATTTGCCTTCGAGATTGAGGGACAGGCGCGAGGCAATGCTTGAGAGGCACTTAAGCGCCGCCTCGAAGTCGAAATTGCCGACGCGATCGGCAAGCGTCTTTATTTCCGCAGGCGTCAGCACGCCGGCAAGCCGGGGCTTGGCATCGACGATGAAGTCGGCGGCTTCGCCGTCGTCGGCTTCGAGCAGCACTTTCAGCCGGGCCAGTGGCTCCTGGACGCTGGCGCGATCGCCTGGGCTGCGCCCGGCGCCGTTGCCGCCAGTGTCTTCCGGGAGGGCGGCCCGAAGGTCGGCAAGCACGGCAGTCAGGGCATGCGAAAGGGAACCGATGGCCTCCTCTTCGCCCCGCCCGCTCTTGATCGCGGTCTCGGCCCTAGCAGCCGCCTCGGACAGCGCATTCGCGCCGAGCGTGCCGGCGGCTCCCTTCAAAGAATGGGCGGCGCGTTCGGCCGTGGCGCGGTCGCCGGCGGACAGCGCGCTTTTCATTGCGTCTATGGTGACCGATTGCTGCTCGGCGAATTTGCGCAACAGAATCTCGTAGCGCCTGAGGTTGCCGCCGGTCCGCTTCAGCCCTGCGCGCACGTCGATTCCGGAAATGGCGAGATCAGCCGCGCTTGCCTGCCCATCAGGAGCGTGGGCCGAGGCAGCTGACGCGGCCTTGCCGTCACGGTCGGCGCGGCGGATCCATCGGAGCAGCACGCCGAACAGTTGATCGGGATCGATGGGCTTGGCGATGTGATCGTTCATGCCAGCCTCGAGGCACAAGATACGATCGGAGGCCATGGCGTTAGCGGTCATGGCGATGATCGGAAGGTTCTCGAAGCGGGGATTGGACCTGATTATGCGGGTCGCCTCGATGCCGTCCATCACCGGCATCTGCATGTCCATCAGCACGACGTCGTAGTCGTTGTCGCGGATCATGCGGAGCGCGACCTCGCCGTTCTCTGCCAGGTCGACGAAGGCTTCGGCATCCTCGAGCTGGCCGATCGCAACCTCCTGGTTGATCTCGTTGTCCTCCACGAGCAGGACTCGCGCGCCGCGCATCCGGTCGATGTCGAAGGAGGGGCCGGCCTGCACGGTCTCGGTCCGCTCGCCGTCAGCGCCGAGCGCGACGACGGCGGTGTCGAAGAGGATCGAGGAGGTGACCGGCTTGATGAGCACGTTCTCAAAGCCGCTCTCCTCGGCCTGCTTCAGCACCTCCTCGCGGCCGTAAGCCGTCACCATCACCAGATGGGGCGGGGAGCGGAGTTCGGAGAGGCCGAGGATGCGCTTGCCGGTTTCGATGCCGTTCATGCCTGGCATCTGCCAGTCGATGAAAGCGATCTCGTAGCGTTCGCCGGCGTCTGCGGCTTGGCGCACCATGCCGATCGCCTCTTCGCCCGAGGCCGCCTCGTCGGCGACGAGCGTCATGTTGGTCAGCATGTTCGCGAGCACGGCGCGCGCATGCGGGTTGTCGTCGATGATCAGCACGCGGCGGCCGCGCAGGTCGGACTGCAACAGACGCGGTCGCTGCGTCGCAGTGCCTTTGCCAAGGCGCGCGGTGAAGCGGAACGTGCTGCCTTTGCCGGGCTCGCTCTTGACGGAAACCTTTCCACCCATCAGCTCGGTCAGCTGCTTCGAGATCGCCAGACCAAGTCCCGTACCGCCATATTTGCGGGTGGTTGAGGCGTCGGCTTGCTCGAAGGCTTGGAACAGGCGTTCGATCTGAGCCTCGGTCATGCCGATGCCGGTATCGCTTACGGAAAACTCGACGAACTGGCAGTCGGGGCTGTCCTCCAACACGCGAACCTGAACGGCGACCTCGCCCTTCTCGGTGAACTTGACGGCGTTGTTGCAGAAATTAATCAGGATCTGGCCGAGTCTCAGCGGATCGCCGCGGAAATGGGTGGAGACCGCGGGCTCGACCTCGAAGATCAACTCGAGTCCCTTGGCCGAGGCCTTCTCCGACATCAAGTTCCCGACATTCTCCAGCACCTTGTCGAGATCGAAGTCGATGTTCTCGATCGACAATTTGCCGGCCTCGATCTTCGAGAAGTCGAGGATGTCGTTGATGATGCCGAGGAGATGCTGGCCGGAGCTCTTGATCTTCAGCACGTAGTCGCGCTGGCGCGGGGTGAGATCGGTCTTCAGCGCGAGGTGAGAGAGGCCGATGACGGCGTTCATCGGGGTCCTGATCTCGTGGCTCATATTGGCGAGGAAGATGCTCTTGGCCTCGCTCGCTTCAAGCGCAGCCCGCGTCGCCTTTTCGAGCTCGGCCTGCGCCGCCTGAAACGCAAGCTCGGCGGCTTTGCGCGCGTCAATGTCGCTCCAAGAGCCAACTACCTCGACGGGGTTTCCATTCGGGTCGCGAATGAGATGCTGCTCGTCGCTCACCCAGCAATAGGTGCCGTCCTTCTTGCGGAAGCGGTACTCGGCTAAGTGCTCGCATTTTCTGAACAGCTCGACTTGCTTCGCTTCGACCTCGGGCAGGTCGTCGGGATGCACATGGGACCGCCAGAAATCGGCATGCTCCAAGTATTGGTCCGGGCTATAGCCCAGCATGTGCGCGATATTGGCGCTGACGAAGGTCGGCGCGAAGTCACCATAAGCAGCGAAGCTGTAGATCACCGAGGGGGCCGCTCCCAGCAACAGGGTCAGCCGCGAACGCGCGGTTTCTCGCGCCTCCTCCGCCTCCTTGCGGGGCGTGATGTCGGTCCAGGAGCCTACGATCTCGATCGGCTCGCCCTTCGCATCGCGCAGCAAATGCTGCTCGTCGTTCACCCAGCAATAGGTACCGTCCTTGCGGCGGTAGCGGTACTCGATCGATTTGTGGTCACTCTCATAGATTCGATCGATCCAAGCGTCGATGCGAGGAATGTCGTCGGGGTGCACCCTGTCCCGCCAAAGGTCGGGATTCTCGAAATATTCCTTCGGGCTGACGTCAAACAGCTTGGAGATGCTCTCGCTCACAAATGTCGGCTGGTAATTGTCGCTGGCCGTGCGGCAGTAAATCACCGCCGGCGAGGCGTTGAGCAAACGCGTCAAATGGGCGTGGGCTGAGGCTTGGACGTCGGCAATCCGTTGGAGACCACGTTTCTCCTGCTCGGCAATCTCCCGCTTATGTGCTCCCTCGAGCTCGCCCAACATCTCATTGAAGGCAACCGCGAGGCGCCCGATCTCGTCCTCGCTCTTGTAATCGATACGGTTGCGGTAATCCTTCGTCTCGCGCACGGTCCTAGCGAGCCCTTCGAGCCGCGCGAGCGGCCGCACGATGTGGCGATGCGTCAGCAGAGCGAGGAGAATACTTAGGACCGCAAGCGCGCCCGTCAGCAAAAGGCTGCGATGTAACTTGCCGAGCAGACTGTCTATGCGTTCGTTGAGAAGGCGTTTCAACTCAGCCTGGGTGACCGTCCAAGCTGCGACCGCATTATTCACCGTCGCCTGGTAAAGGCGATCGCGAGATTCAAATCCAGTCGGCTCGCTCGCGCTCTCGTCCAGAGCACGGAAGTATGACGCTATGCTGGACAGCATTTTCGTAACGTCGCCTTCGATTTTTTGCCGCAACTGTCCATCGGCATTTCCGCGGTAGGCGGACGTCAAATTTCTTTCGATCTCCTCGGTCGTCGCTCGAGTCATTGCATCCAGAGCGAGGACACGCGCCTTGTTGTCACTCGAGATTGAGGCACCGGAAGGCGCTCCCAACGAAGTCTGTGTCTCACCGATTTGGCCGAGCAAACGCGGCATCTGCCTGACCACGGTGTCTTGCAGGTAGTAGCTGTCGAGGTCGGGATCGAGGGCGAGATTGGAGTCATCGCCAATGCGCGAGGCCAAATCCCGGGCCTTGGCAAGCGCATCTACGACAAGAGAGCTTCGGTCCTCGCCCGGCGCCTCTTTCGACCAAAGCTGGCGAAGCGTTGCCGCTAGCGATTGTTCAAGCGTGGCGGTTTGCAGAGTGCCGGCAGCCTCTTTTTCGGCGGCCTCAAGCGACTTCAGCGCTTCCTCTGGGGACGGTGCCTGCCCGGCGGCGTTAACGCCCAGCGGTTCGGTGAGAATCGCGGCATAGACGCCCCGGAGACTCTCGAAGTAACGCACGCCAGCGAGTTCTTTGCGGGCGAATTCGATAGCGATCTGCTTTTCGGCCACGAGGCTGTAGATTGCCACAGCAATCGCGACGATGAAGGTGCAGCACAGAATGAAGAGCTTTGTGCTGGTGCTTAAATTTCTAAACATGGCCGCTTGATAAGCCCCTGTTTCCAAGCCCTGTAATTGCCAGCACCGTCAGAAGCGCCTGGATACTAGACGCATGTCGGCGACTGGCATAGGGCACCCTAACGTGCCGATCGGGGCACGGAAATCCGCTAAAAGCCTAGTCTCTTATTGCACCAGTTCTTGTTCAAAACTGGAACTCGACCTTGCGCGTGACAGCCCGCTCCAGTCTTCTTGACGGGTTTTGATCCTCAACCCTTCTGGGGACGGGGTTTGAACGACCTGGGAGGAGATTAAGCCATGAAACCGTTCGATGTGGTCGCGGCCGGTGTGCTCACCGCCGCCGTCGCGCTAGGCAGCGATGCGGCGCTCGCGGAGCCGCCGCGGAAACCCAATATCGTCGTGATCATGACCGACGATGTCGGCTGGGGCGATCTCGGCTCGTATGGTGGCGGCGCCATGCGCGGCGCGCCGACGCCGCATCTGGACCGGCTCGCTGCCGAAGGCATGCGCTTCGTCAATTATTACGGCCAGGCGAGCTGCACGGCGGGCCGCGCCTCGTTCATCACCGGGCGCATTCCGATCCGCACCTCGCTCTCCGCCGTGCTGGCGCCCGGCGATCCCAACGGCCTCACCAAACAGACGCCGACCATCGCCCAATATCTGAAGCAGGCGGGCTACACCTCGGTGCAGCTCGGCAAGTGGCATGTCGGCGACAAGGCGGAGAACTTCCCGACCGCCAACGGCTTCGATGAGATGTACGACATGTTGCCCTATTACGCCGGCGTCTACGCTTACGACGACCTGACGCTGCACCCGAACTTCCCCAAGAACGACAAGACCTTCATGGCAATCTGGAATCAGGTCGACCTCTCGCAATGGGAGGGGAAGGCGGGCGAGGCGCCCAAGGCGGTGAAGGAGGACTTCACTTACGCTGACCTCGCCACCGGCGACGACGAAATGCGGGCAAAAGCCATCGACTGGCTCACGACCCACGCCAAGGACGAGAATCCCTTCTTTATGTATCTTTGCTTCCTCAAGGTGCACAACCCGAACAATCCCTCGCCGCGCTTCAAGGGGAAGTCTCCCGCTGGCGGCACCTATCTCGACTCGCTGATGGAGCTCGACGACAATTCGGGCCAAGTGGTGCAGGCGATCCGCGATCTCGGGCTCGCCGAGAACACACTTGTGATCTGGACCACCGACAACGGCGCCTGGATCGATGCCTGGCCCGACGCGGGCTACACGCCGTTCCGTGGCATGAAGGGTTCCTCTTTCGAAGGCGGCTTCCGCGTGCCGGCCATTGCCTGGTGGCCAGGCCACATCAAACCGGGCACCGTCAACATGGATATGTGGTCGCACATGGATTGGTGGCCGACCTTCGCCAAGCTGGCGGGGCTCGCGCCGCCGCCGCATGACTGGACGGACAATAATGGCAAGCCGATCATCTTCGACGGCATCGACCTAAGTGACTCGCTGCTCGGCACAGGGCCCGGCAAGCGTGAAAGCTTCATCTATTTCAACGACCAGACCTTCGGCGGCTTGCGCGTCAAGAACTACAAGACGCTTTACACCGCCAAGGATACCTGGCTCGGGCAGGACCAGCCTTTGAAGATCCCGGCGGTTTACGATCTGTGGTGGGATCCGGGCGAGCAATACGACATCGTCTTCAACGGGGCTGCGCCGACGCGTGGAGACTTGAAGACGTCGCCCGGGAGATATTCGGGTCAGGATAATGGCTGGATCGGCCTCTACATCACGCCGGTCCAGACTCAGTTTTGGGACGAGTTGAAGACCCACCCGAACATTCCCTATCAGCCGTTCGGCGCCGGCGCCTACGAAGATATCCCACCGGAATTCCGGTAGGCGGCAACCTCGCTCAGCGAAATGAAAGGGCGCCCCCTCGGCCGCCCTTTCTGTTTTCCGCGCGCTCCTTAGCAGCCTGCGCTCGCCGCCTGCGGCGCAACGTCTCACGGCCTGCTCCATTGCGGTCGCGGCCGAGCAGGGTGCGTTCTAACCGAACTGTCCTGAGCGGCGTCGCATGCCAAACTTGCCCGCAAATTGGGCAAAACCTGTGCCGCGTGGCTCCCATGTTGCCAAAAGTCTGCAGAGTGTTGCCTC
>Ga0214473_10008061_pt1 | contig 12482 bp, 11 predicted proteins | sample RVTome_7_FD_203509 | JGI IMG/M metagenome (GOLD analysis project Ga0214473, IMG submission 203509) | Soil microbial communities from uranium-contaminated site in the Upper Colorado River Basin, Wyoming, United States - RVT98D197 | ecosystem: Environmental > Terrestrial > Soil > Contaminated >... | reverse complement strand
GCCGAAGCCCGCCGACGTCAGGTCGGCGACGCAGGACGGACGGATCCCGGTCGCGGTGCTCGGCGCCACCGGCGCCGTCGGGCAGCGGTTCGTGTCGCTCCTCGACGGCCACCCCTGGTTCCGGGTCGAGGCGCTCGCCGCGTCCGATCGATCGGCGGGGAAGCGCTACGCCGACGCGGTGCGCTGGTTCCTGCCCGAACCGATACCCTCCTGGGCCGCGGGCATGCCGGTCGTTCCGTGCGCGCCGGGGGGCGGGGTGCGGCTGGCGTTCTCGGGGCTCGACGCCGGGGTCGCCGGGGAGATCGAGGAAGCCTTCGCCCGCGCCGGCACCGCCGTGGTCAGCAACTCCCGCAACCACCGGATGGACCCGGATGTGCCGCTCCTGGTCCCGGAGATCAACGCCGATCACCTGGAACTGATCGCCGACCAGAAGCGCCGCCGTCCCGGCGACGGCTTCATCGTCACCAATCCGAACTGCTCCACCATCGGCCTGGCGCTGGCGGTCGCACCGCTGCACCGGGCCTTCCGGATCCGCCGGCTGGTGACCGCGACCCTGCAGGCGATCTCGGGGGCCGGCTACCCCGGCATCGCGTCGGTGGACATTCTCGACAACGTCATCCCGTACATCGGCAGCGAGGAAGAGAAAATGGAGACCGAGACCCTGAAGATCCTCGGCGAGGCGCGCCGGCCGGCCGCCTTCACGATCAGCGCCCACTGTCACCGGGTGCACGTCTCGGACGGGCACACGGTGGCGGTGTCGATCGAGACCGAAACCAAGGCGACCCCGGAGGAAGCGGTCCGGGTCCTGCGGGAATTCCGCTCGCCGCTTCACGGTCTCGGGCTGCCCAGTCTTCCCGAGGCCCCGATCCGGGTGCGCGACGAGGTCGATCGCCCGCAGCCGAAGTTCGACCGGATGGCGGGGCGCGGCATGGTGGTCAGCGTCGGGCGGGTGCGCCGCTGCCCGGTCCTCGACCTGAAGTTCGTGGCCCTGGTCCACAACACCATCCGCGGGGCGGCGGGGGCGGCGATCCTCAACGCCGAGCTCCTCCGGGCGAAGGGGCTGCTGTGAACGGCTGGATCAAGGTCTTCGCGCCGGCGTCGATCGCCAACCTGGGGCCGGGCTTCGACGCCCTGGGGGTGGCGATCGAGGGGCCGGGCGACATCATCGAGGCGCGGCGGACCGAGACCCCCGGCGTGGTGATTGCCGGCATGACCGGCGAATCGGCGAACATCCCCCTCGACCCGGCGCGCAACTGCGCCGGCCGGGCGGCCGAGACCGTCCTCAAGCGTCTCAAGGGGAAGGGGGCCAAGGGGGCCGGCCTCGAGATGAAGATCCACAAGGGACTGCCACAGGGGAGCGGGCTCGGCAGCAGCGCCGCCAGCGCCGTCGGCGGGGCGGTCGCGGCGCACCTCCTGTTCGGGTCGGAGCTCGGGCACAACGCCCTGCTCGAGGCGGCGCTCGAAGGGGAGTTCATCGCCAGCGGCAGCAAGCACGCCGACAACCTGGCCCCATCGCTCCTGGGCGGCTTTACCATCGTCCGCAGCCACGATCCGCTCGACGTCGTGCGTCTGGATGCGCCGAGCGCTCTGCGGTTCGTGGTGGCGCTGCCCGACCTGAACATCGAGACCCGTTACGCCCGGTCGGTGCTGCCGGAGAGCATCCTCCTCAAGGACGCGATCCACAATTGGGCCAACGCCGCGGCGCTGGCGGCCGCCATGGCGCGCGGCACGGTCGCCGAGATCGGGCGGGCGGTCGAGGACCACGTCATCGAACCGGTCCGTTCGAAACTGATCCCCGGCTTCGCCGATGTCAAGCGGGCGGCGATCGAGGCGGGAGCGCATGGCTGCTCGATCAGCGGCGCGGGGCCGGCGATCTTCGCCGTCGCCTCGGTGGACGCCGCCGATCGGGTGGCGGTCGCCATGCACGCCGCCTTTCAGCGCCACGGTCTCGGCAGCCGGCACTACGTCTGCCCAGCCGACAACCGCGGCGCGCGCCGGCTCGACTGAGGGCCGGGATGTCGGCCCCGGCCCTGGCCCGACTGCGCTGCATCGCCTGCGGTCGTGATTTCCCTCTGGCCGAGATCCGCTACGAGTGCGAGTCCTGCGCCGGGCTCCTGGAGGTCGTCCTCGACCTCCCGCGTCTGAAGGCGGCGCGCCCGGGGTCCGGCTGGCGCGACCTGTTCGACGACCGGCTGGGGCTGCGCGACGGTCCCTATCGCAGCGGTGTCTGGCGCTACCACGAGCTGATCCTGCCCGACCTGCCGGCCGAAATCCTGGTGACCAAGCCCGAGGGGAACACCAACCTGTACCGGTCGACGCGGCTGGAGGAGATGACCGACACGGCGGAGGTGCACCTCAAGCACGAGGGGGAAAACCCGACCCTGTCGTTCAAGGACCGCGGCATGACGGCGGGGGTCTCCCTGGCGCGGCATCTCGGCGTCGGGGTGGTCGCCTGCGCCTCCACCGGCGACACCTCGGCCGCCATGGCGTCGTACGCCGCCCAGGTGGACGGACTGCGCGGCGTCGTCGTCCTCCCCGCCGGCAAGGTGAGTCTCGAACAGCTCTCCCAGCCCATCGCCTCCGGCTGCCTGACGCTGTCGCTGCCGGTCGATTTCGACCAGTGCATCCGGCTGTTGCGCGAGGTCTGCCGCCGCCGGCCGATCTACCTGCTCAACTCGGTCAACCCGGTGCGGCTCGAGGGGCAGAAGTCGATCGCCTTCGAGATGACGCAGCAGCTCGACTGGAGCCCGCCCGACTGGGTGGTGGTGCCGGTCGGCAACGCCGGCAATATTTCGGCGATCGGCAAGGGGTTCCAGGAGATGAAATCCCTCGGGATCATCGACCGGGTCCCGCGTCTTTTGGGTGCCCAGGCCGCAGCGGCGGCGCCGCTGGCACGGGCGCACCGCGAGGGATACCGGTCGCATGTCCGGGTCACCGCCGCCGACACCGTCGCCTCGGCGATCCGGATCGGCGACCCGGTCTCGTATGACAAGGCGGTGGCCGCCGTGCGCGCCACCCAGGGGGGGTTCGAGGAGGCGGGGGAGCAGGAGATCATGGACGCCAAGGCGCTGGTCGACTCGACCGGCGTGTACATCTGCCCCAATTCGGCGACCGCGGTCGCCGGCTTCCTCAAAGCGCGCGCGGCGGGGCTGATCGGCGCGGGCGATCGGGTGGCGATCGTCGCCACCGCGCACGGCTGCAAGTTCAGCCAGACGACGATCGACTATCATCGTGGCCTGCTGCCCGGGGTGGCGCCGAACCGCGCCAACCGGATCGTGGATATCGAAGCCTCGGCGGCGGCCATCGAGCGGCTGCTGCCGGCCGGGCCGGAGGGAAAATGAAGCAGGAGACCGGACGACCGCGCCGCCGGGCGGGGCCGAAGCAGGTCCTGCGGGCCCGCGATCTGATGACCCGCGAACCGGTGACGGTGCGCGAGAACCTGACCATCGGCGCGCTCTGCGACCTGCTGCAGGAGAGAAACATCAACGGGGCGCCGGTGGTCGACGGCCGGGGCAACCTGGTGGGGGTCGTGACCCAGGAGGACATCATCTACGGGGCGATGGGCAATGTCGGGTCGCCATCCCCTGCCGGACACGACCGGGCGCCGCTGCCCGGCGGCGAGGCCGGGCCCGGACCGGCGGCCGCGCGGGCCGGGCAGGCGGTCCCCGGTCCCACCGGGCGGCCGGGCAAGCGGGTGGTGCAGATGATCCGCGAACGGCGTCTCAAGGAGGTCCCGCAGCCGGCGCCGCGGCCCGGGGAGCGACGGTTCTGGTCCGAGGGGACGAAGCCCCCCGATCCGATGGATCTGCCGATCCGCACGATCATGACCAGCCCGGCGATTTCGGCGGAAGAGGACACCCCGGTCGGGGAGCTGTGCCGCGTCATGTGGAGCCTGAAGATCCACCGCGTGCCGATCGTCCGGGCCGGCAAGGTGACCGGGCTGGTGTCGTCCATGGATCTCTGCCGTGCGATTCTCCAGGGCACGATCCGGATCTGAGGCGCGCGCCTCGGAAGCTGGCGGCCGCCGCGCCGGCGCGCTCCGTGCCGCGGCCGTCATGGGGCTGGCGATCGCCTGCGCGATCGGCACCGCCTGCCGGGGCCGGAGCGACGACGGGGCGCTGCTCTTCCTGCAGCGGACACTGAAGCCCGGGGAGCGGATCCTGGCGTTGCGCGACCTGGAGGCGCTGGCCGGGGGGAGTTTCGCCGTGGTGGTCGTCGCGCCGGGCGGCAAGCCGGAACTGCGGATTCTGCAGGCGGATGGCAAGGGGGATTTCGGGACCGTGTTCAGCACGCGCCAGGGGGACGTGTTCCGCACGATGGCCCTCGAGGACGTCAACGCCGACGGCCGGGACGAGATCCTGGTCACCTGGCGGGGGGGGCACCTCGAGATGATCGAGGTCGTGGGGCGCGACGCACAGGGGTCCTGGACCAGCCTGTTCCAGGAGGCGGGGCGCGAGATCGAACGACGCTACGGCGTCGGCGGGACGAGCGAATTCTGGATCACCAGCCGGACCTACGAGGAAGGGCCGGACCAGCCGCCGGCCTACACCACGACGGTCTATCGCTGGGCCGGCGGCACATTCGTCGAGTCGAAATAACAGGGAGGGGCGGCGTGGTCACCGAATCGGACGGCATCCGGCGCGAAGGGTTCGACAACGGCCTCGTGCTGATCACCGAGCGCATGGACAATATCCGCTCGGTCTCCCTCGGGGTGTGGCTCAAGCAGGGATCCCGTCATGAGACCGCCGAACAGAACGGCATCTCGCACTTCATCGAGCACCTGCTGTTCAAGGGGACGGAGACGCGCACCGCGAAGGAGATCGCGCTGATCGTCGACTCGGTCGGCGGCCAGATGGACGCCTTCACCACCAAGGAGTACACCTGCTTCTATTTCAAGGTGCTGGACACCCACCTCGATATCGCCGTCGATCTGCTGGCCGACATCGTCCGGCATCCGAAATTCGTCCCCGAGGAGATCGAGAAGGAGCGCAAGGTCATCTACGAAGAGATCAAGATGGTGGACGACACTCCGGACGAGCTGGTGTACGACATCTTCAGCGGCACCTTCTGGAAGGGGCACCCGCTCGGCCGGCCGATCCAGGGGACGAAGGAAACGGTCGCCGCCATGGGGCCCGAACTCCTGACCCGGTACTTCCGCGACTCCTACCAGCCGGGGAACCTGCTGGTGACCGCCGCCGGTTATCTCGATCACGACCGGGTGTCGAAGATGATCCACGAGGCGTTCGCCCCCCTGAAGAACCGCACCGATCCGGTGCGCGTGTCGCCGCCGGCGCCGCGCGCCGACCTGGTGGTCCGCGAGAAGCCCGAACTCGGCCAGCTCCACGTCTGCCTGGGGGTCCCCTGTTTCCCGATGCAGGACGAACGGCGCTACCAGCAATATGTCCTCAACACCGTCCTGGGCGGCACCATGTCGTCGCGCCTGTTCCAGAAGATCCGCGAGGATCGCGGTCTGGTCTACTCGGTGTCGTCATCGATCAACTCGTTCCTCGACAGCGGGCACCTGCTGGTCTACGCGGCGACCTCGCCCGAATCGGCCCGCGAGGTGGTCCGCCTCGTGGCCCAGGAACTGGCGCGTCTGCGGGACGAGAGGATCGGGGAGGCCGAGCTGCAGATGGCGCGCGACCACCTGAAGGGAAGCCTGATGCTGTCGCTGGAAAGCAGCAGCAGCCGGATGTCGAACCTGGCGCGGCAGGAGGTCTATTTCAGCCGGCAGTTCACGGTCAACGAGATCCTCGAGGGGATCGACCGGGTGACGGCCCCCGAGTTGCAGGACCTCGCCGGGGCAATCCTGCGGCCCGACGCCTGCACGCTCGCCATCCTCGGCCCGGCGGCGCGGCCCGCCATCACCCGGGCCGACGTGGCGTTCTAGGATCGCGGGCGATGGCCAGGGCGAAGCCGAAGCGGCGGAGGACGGCGCGAAGCAGGGCGCGGGCGCGGCGACCGGCGGCGCGGTCGGTGCGCGTCGCGATCGCCCGCACGCCGGCCAACCCCGACCTTCCCCTCCCGGCCTACGCGACACCCGGGAGCGCCGGTCTCGATCTGCGCGCCTGTGTCCCCGGGCCGCTGGTGCTCCAGCCGGGCGAGCGGTGCCTGGTGCCGACCGGCTTCTCGATCGCCATCCCGCCCGGCTACGAGGGTCAGGTCCGCCCCCGCAGCGGGTTGGCGCTGCGCGCCGGGCTGACGCTGCTGAACACTCCCGGGACGATCGATTCCGATTATCGCGGCGAGGTGGGTGTCGTCGCGGTCAACCTGGGGCGGGATCCGGTCACCATCGCCCGCGGCGATCGGATTGCGCAATTGCTCATCAGCCCCGTGGCGCACTCCCGCCTCGTCGCCACGCCGCGTCTGCCGGCCACGAGCCGCGCCGCGGGCGGCTTCGGACACACCGGGACCAGGTAGTTCCCTGTCCGGCCCCGGCCGGGTCCGGGTCTTCCCATGTCGCCGCGCGTATAATGTTTGCCGCATGTTCCGTCGCGTCAGTTCGCGGGTCGTCGCTGCCCTGCCGTACGTCGTCCTCCTTTACGCCATCGGCTTTTCCCCCTGGGGACTGTGGGAACCCGACGAAGGCCGCTACGCCGACATCGGGCAGGCGATGATCGACAGCGGCGATTTCATCACGCCGCGGCTGAACGGCGAGGTCTATCTCGACAAACCACCCCTGGTCTACTGGGTCACCGCCGCCGGTCTGGCCGCGTGGGGGAGCGGCGAGACGGGGGCGCGCTTCGGCCAGGCGATCTTCGCGCTCGGTTGTCTCCTGGTCACCTGGCGGATCGGCCGTCTCCTGTTCGACGATCGGCGGGGCCGGCTGGCCTCGATTGTCCTCGCCTCCTCGATCGGGTTCTTCGCCGGCAGCCACCTGCTGACTCTGGACCTCGCGCTGACCTTCTTCGTCGCCCTCGCCCTGCTCTGCTTCCTGCACGGCTATCGCAGCGCCGACGGCGGCGGGCGATGGTACCTCGCCATGTGGGCGGCGACGGCGGGCGCGGTGCTGACCAAAGGGCCGATCGGGGCGGTCCTCCCGGCGCTGACGATCGTCGGGTTCCTCTGGCTGCGGGGCGATCTGAAGCGTCTGCGCGATCTGCGTCCGGCGTCCGGTCTTCTGTTGTTCCTCGCGATCGCCGCTCCCTGGTTCCTGGCGGTCTCGTGGCGCAACCCGGATTTCCCGCGCTACTTCCTGCTCCACGAACATGTCATGCGATTCGTCTCGACCGTCCACCGCCGCTCCGGGCCGCCGTATTACTACCTGCCGGTGGCGCTCCTGGGGCTCCTGCCCTGGACGCTGATCGTGCCCGCTCATCTGGTACGACAGCGTTCGAGGGTCTTCTCCCTCGCGGCGCTCCGTTCGGAAGCGGGCGCCCTGGTGGCGGCCTGGATCGTGCCGGCGTTCCTGCTGTTCACGGTGGCGCAGTCCAAGCTGCCGCTCTATCTCCTGCCGCTGTTCCCCGCCGCAGCGCTGGCCATCGCCGTCTGCATCGACGCCGATCTCCGGCATCGCGGTGTCCCGGACGCACGATTCCTCTGGCCGGCCCTCCTCCTGCTGGGGATCGGTTTCGGCGCCGCCGTCGTCTGGCGCCGGTCCGTTCTGGCAACCGTCGTCCGTCACCTGCCGGAAGCGCCCCAAATCCTGTCGACGGCGGCGCTGCTGGTCGCCGGGGCGATCGCGCTCGGGTTCATCCTCTGCCGGCGGGGACGGCTGCTGGCGGGACTGACCGGCGCGGCGTGCCTCTGGATGCTGGCGATGCACCTGTTCATGGCCGGCGTCGGCCGGATGAACTACTTCAACGAGACCCATTATTTCGCGTCGGTCCTGCGGTCGGAGGACCGGTCGGACAGCGAGCCGGTCTATCTGTATGACACCTATCTGCGGGGACTGCCCTTCTACCTGCGGGGTCCGGTGCGCCTCATCGACTACGACAGCGCCGAATACGCGTTCGGCCTGCAGCATGGCGAAGTGGCCCGCTGTCTTTCCAGCGAAAGCCGCTTCCTGGAGGCGTTCCGGGGACGGACCCGCGTCTTCGCGGTCCTCCGGCGGTCCGATCTGGGCCGTCTACTGGGCTCGGTCGGCCGGCCGCTCCACCTGCTGGCCCTGTCGAAGCGCCATGCCCTGCTGACCAACCATCCCGGACCGGCGCGGGCGCGGCAGGCCGCGGAGATTGTCGCGGCCGGCGGATGCGACCTCCCGGATCGTCTCGAACAGGCGTCGCGCCTCCTGCCGCAGGTGTCGCTGGCGATCGTGGAGCTCGAGACGGAGGGTGGGGTCCTGCAGGCGGCCTTCTACTCTGCCAACACCCCGGGCGCCCGGGAAGTCATCCTTCCGCTCGACCCTCCGGGCGATCCGCGGTTCGAGGAGGCTGCTCCGGTGGACGAGGAGTCGGCGCGCGAGGATCATGTCCTGAGGATCGTCGTGCCGGACCTGCAGATCGCCGACCTGGGCGAGATCTTCGGCCGGCCCGGCAAGTAGGACGCGATCGCCGGGCTCCGACCCGGAATCCGGGAACTGCCGAATCGGCATCCGGCCTGTTGCGCCGCGCGGCGGGTTGCAGTAGGCTCGCTTCCTTCCGGACCGTCCCGGTCCGTATTTCCCGTTGTCGCGCGTTCGTGCCCTTGTCCGTGACCGCACGCGTTTCGAAACCTGAGGAGGGGAGAGCACGATGAGCCCATTCATGACCGACTGGCTGAACGCCCTGTTCCGCTGGATCCACGTGATCGCCGGAGTGCTGTGGATCGGTCATCTCTACTTCTTCAACTTCGTGAACGCCCAGGTGGCGAAGACCTACGACGCCGATTCCAAGCGCAAGGTGGTCCCCGAGCTGATGCCGCGGGCCCTCTACTTCTTCCGCTGGGGGGCGGCCTGGACCTGGGTGACCGGCATCGTGCTCTGGGGGCTGGTCTACGCCATGGGCGGCACCATGCTCGACCCGGAAGCGACGCTGAGCCCCGGAGTCGCGTCGGCAATCGTCGTGGCGGTGCTGGTGATCGGCTTCCTGATCTACGACGTTCTCTGGAAGTCGGCCCTCAAGAACAACCAGGCCGCCGGCACGATCGTGTCGCTGGTCCTGGTCGCGGGGATCGCCTGGGGGATGAACTGCTCGTTCTCGGGTCGGGCGGTGATGATCCAGGTCGGCGCCCTGTTCGGGACCATCATGGCGGCCAACGTCTGGATGCGGATCTGGCCGTCGCAGCGCAGGATCATCGCCGCCATCAAGGGGGGCCAGGCGCCCGACGCCGCGGTCGTGGCGCTCGCCGGCCTGCGGTCGAAGCACAACACCTACATGTCGGTGCCGCTCCTGTTCCTGATGGTCAGCAACCACTCCCCGATGGTCTACGGATCGCACGCCTGGGCCTGGACCATGGGGTTCGTCCTTGTCGGCTTCGGCATCGCCTGGTGGCTGTTCAGGAAATCCGGGGAAGCAGCGCCGGCGAAGTTCTAGGGAGGCCACCGGCGACCCGCGCCGGGACAAATGATGAAAGTCTCGGTCCTCGGCAGCGGCAGCGCGGGGAACGCCACCTGCGTGGAGGTGGACGGGACGCGCATCCTGCTCGACGCCGGATTCTCCTGCCGCGAGATCGCGGCACGCCTCCGGGCAGTCGGCGTCGAGCCGCACCGCGTCGACGCGATCGTCATCACCCACGAGCATGCCGATCACATCAAGGGGGCGGCGCTCTTCTCGCGCACCCACAAGGTGCCGGTGTACTGCGCGCCGGAGACCTTCCGTGCCGCGTCGCTCGATCGCCAGGGGGTGCAGGCGCATGTGCCGGTCGAGACCGGCGTACCATTCGAAATCGGCGGGTTGCGGTTGCGGCCGTTCCGCGTGCCCCACGACGCCGTCGAGACGCTTGGGTTCACCGTCGAGTCGAACGGATCGCGGGTCGGCTACGCCACCGACCTGGGGCACTGGCCGGACGCCGTGCGCGAGGCGATCCGGGACTGCGACCTCCTGGTCCTCGAATCGAACCATGACGTGGATCTGGTCCGCCAGGGCCCCTACCCCGAGGTCGTGAAGGACCGCGTCCTCGGCCGTCACGGCCATCTCGACAACGGGACCGCCGCCCTTCTTGCCTGCGCCGCCTGCACCGACCGCACGGCGCATCTCGTGCTCGCCCACCTGAGCCGGACCAACAACCGGCCGGAGATCGCGCTCCGGGCGACGCGGGAGGCGTTCGATCGGGCCGGGCGGCCGATGCCGGCGCTGCACGCCGCCGGCCAGGACGCGCCGTCCCCCTGGTTCGAGATCTGACGGGACCGGGCCGGCCGGTTTCCGCTACAATTCGATTCCTGACCATGACCGACGCCCACGAAACTCCGGTGACCCGCCCGTGATCGCCCGCTACTCCCGCCCGGAGATGAGCCGGATCTGGGAGGACGAACGCAAGTTCCAGCGCTGGCTGGACGTCGAGCTGGCGGTCTGTGAGGCGCACGCGGCGGCCGGCCGGATCCCGAAGCAGGCGGTCGCGAAGATCCGGGCGAAGGCGCGCTTCGACCCGGTGCGCATCCGCGACATCGAGAAAACGGTCCAGCACGATGTCATTGCCTTCCTGACCAATATCGCGGAGCAGGTCGGCCCGGAGGCCCGCTACATCCACCTCGGGCTGACCAGCAACGATGTCGTCGACACCGCCCAGGCGCTGCAGATGGTGGAGGCGGCCGACCTGCTGATCCGCGGGACGGAAGGCCTGGCGGCGGCGATCGAAAAGCGCGCCTTCGAGCACAAGCGCACCGCGATGATCGGCCGCACCCACGGGATGCACGCCGAGCCGACGACCTTCGGCCTCGTCCTGGCGCTGTGGCACGCGGAGACGCGGCGCAACCTGGAACGTCTGCAGGCGGCGCGGCGGCGGGTCGCCGTCGGCAAGCTGTCGGGCGCGGTCGGGACCTTCGCCCAGCTCGACCCCGATCTCGAGGCGGCGGCGTTGAAGGCGCTCGGGCTGGGGCCGGCGCCGATCGCCTCCCAGGTGGTGCAGCGTGACCGGCACGCGGAGTACCTGGCGGCGATCGCCCTGGCGGGCACCTCGATCGAGCGCTTCGCCGTCGAGATCCGGCATCTGCAGCGGACCGAGGTCGGCGAGGCGGAGGAGCCGTTCGGACAGGGCCAGAAGGGGTCGTCGGCGATGCCCCACAAGCGCAACCCGGTCGGGTGCGAACAGATGTCGGGCCTGGCCCGGCTGCTGCGCGCGTATCTCCAGGTCGGGCTCGAGAACGTGCCGCTCTGGCACGAACGCGACATTTCGCACTCGTCGGCCGAGCGGGTCATCCTTCCGGACGCCACCGTCCTGCTCGATTACATGCTCGATCGGTTCACCCGCATCGTGACCGGCATGGTGGTGCACTCCGATCGGATGCGCCGGAACCTCGAGTCGTCGCGCGGCCTGATCTTCTCGGGCACCGTGCTGCTGGCGCTGGCGGAAAAGGGGGTGTCGCGCGAGGACGCCTACGCCCATGTCCAGACGGCGGCGATGCGGGCGATCGACGGCCGCGGAGAATTTCGGGAAAACCTCCTGCAGGACCCGGAGATCGCCCGCCACCTGAAACCGGCCGAGATCGATCGCTGCTTCGATCTCGACCACGCCCTGCGCCACGTGGACGAACTGTTCCGGCGCACCTTCGGGCGGGCATGAGGCGACCGTCTGTGCTACCCTTTGGCCGGATGGGCTCGCGGGAGGTCGTCTCTTGAGGGCGCGCGTGTTCGTGACCCTGAAACGCGGGGTCCTCGATCCGCAGGGAAAGGCGGTCTGCACTTCGCTGCACCAGCTCGGCTACCGCGAAGTGACCGACGTGCGGATCGGCAAATGCATGGACGTGACGCTGGGCGGGCTGCCGCGGCGGGAGGCGGAGCAGCGGCTGAAGGCGATGTGCGACAAGCTCCTCGCCAACCCGGTGATCGAAGAGTACCGCTTCGAGGTGTACGAGGACTGAACCCGGACCGCGCGGGGCCTGGGCCGCCGTGAAATTCGGCATCGTAGTCTTTCCCGGATCCAACTGCGACCACGACGTCTATCACGTGGCCAAGCATGTGCTTGGCCACGAGGCGGCGTTTCTCTGGCACAAGGACGCCTCCTTCGCCGGCGTCGATTGCATCGTCCTGCCCGGCGGCTTCGCGCACGGCGACTACCTGCGCACCGGCGCCATGGCGCGTTTCGCGCCGATCATGAAGGCGATCGAGGCGTTCGCCGACCGGGGCGGGCTGGTGTTCGGCATCTGCAACGGGTTCCAGATCCTGTGCGAGGCCGGCATGCTGCCGGGGGCGCTGGTGCGCAACGCCGGGCTGCAGTACATCTGCCGCGACGTCCACCTCAGGTGCGATCGCCAGGACACGCCCTACACCTGCCGCATCAAGCCGGGGACGGTCCTGAAGATCCCGATCGGGCACGGCGAGGGGTGCTATTTCGCGCCCGAGGAGACCTTGAAGGCGATCGAGGAGCGGAAGCAGGTGGTATTCCGCTACAGCGACGCCGGGGGAGAG
>Ga0214473_10008060_pt1 | contig 12482 bp, 14 predicted proteins | sample RVTome_7_FD_203509 | JGI IMG/M metagenome (GOLD analysis project Ga0214473, IMG submission 203509) | Soil microbial communities from uranium-contaminated site in the Upper Colorado River Basin, Wyoming, United States - RVT98D197 | ecosystem: Environmental > Terrestrial > Soil > Contaminated >... | reverse complement strand
AAGCCGGCGCTCGAACAGAGGTTACTCCGACCGGGCGCTAGGATCGCGGGGCAGCCGCGGGTATGCTGGCGGCGTGATCGGCTCTCCGTTCCTCGCCGGCCGCGACCGCTACGAGCGGCTGATGGAGGGCTGGGTGGACAACACCCACGCCGATGCCTTCACCCACACCGTGCGCCTCACCGATCCGGAAGCCGGCATCGAAGTGAGCGCGGTCTGCACCCCGCCGCCCGGGTACGAGGTCCGGGAGGCGAGCGCCCGCGTGGTTTCGGGCTCCGCGGATCCGGCGATCGCCGCGGACTTTCCCGGCCTGGCCGGGACCCGGATGGTGGGCGGCTTCACGAGGCGCCTGGCCGAGCTGTGCGGCGCCCGCCCGGGGGCCGGGCTCTTCGTCGACGCCGGCATCGAGGTGGCCCGGCTCGCTCGGCAGGTGACCAAGCTCCCGGCTTCGGCCGTCGCCGGGCTCGACCCGGGCGACGCGCTCGCCTGCTGGCAGCTCGACACGACGGGCTGGGCCGACCTGCCGGACTCGTGCTTCACGTACAGTCCGGCCGGGCGCGCGCTGTTCGGGACGCGGGCGGTCTCCACGCCCATGGTCGCGACCCTCTATAGCCCGCCGCCGGGGGCCCGGCAGCTCTTCACCAGGAAGAAGCTGGCCCGCCTCGTCCTGACGGGCCGCCGTCTCCATCTCTTTCACTCCATGCACGACAACGTGCACGGCTTCGACGTGCACTACGAGCTGGACTTGGACCGCGGGACGGTGGCGGCCGCCGATGCGATCACCTCGCGGCTCCCCTATGCCGGCATCTGCAGCGAGCCGCAGGGCAAGATCGCGTCACTGCTCGGACAGCCCGTCGATGCCTCGCTTCGCAAGCGCATCCAGGCCCTGATCGGGGGGAGCGGCGGATGCGCCCAGCTCTATGATCTCACCGTCGACCTGCTCAAGCTGCTCTCCCTGCCCGCCCCGACGGCACCTGTAACCACCTGACATAGCTGGATAGTAGGCAATAGATTGACAACGGGACGCGGGGTCGATACTCTTCTGTACCAACTAGTCGGTAAACACGAGCCGGAGGCTCCCAATGGCGAGCGCGACCGCGGTGGTGGCGGAGAAGAAGAGCACGAAGGGCGCGGCGACCCGCGAACAGATCCTGAACGCGGCGGCTCGCCTCATCCACGTCCAGGGCTACCAATGCACCACGCTCGACGATGTGCTGCGGGAGAGCGGCGTCGGGAAGGGGAACTTCTACTACTACTTCAAGAGCAAGGAAGACCTGGGCTACGCCATGATCGATCGCACGACGCAGGCCTTCGTCGAGCGGAGCCTGGGCCCGGCCTTCGCAGACACCGAGGTGGACCCGGTCGCGCAGATCTCCGCGTTTCTCGATCGCGTGCTCGAGGCCCAGCGGCAGCGCAACTGCGTGGGCGGCTGCGTCATGGGCAATCTCGCCTGCGAGCTGTCCGACGTGCACGAGGGCTTCCGCCTGCGCCTGGTGGGCATCTTCGACATCTGGCGAGCCCGTCTGGCGGAGGCGGTGAGCCGCGGCCAGGGGCGCGGGAGCCTGCGGGCGGATGTCGACGCCCCGCGGCTGGCTCAGTTCCTCGTGGCCGGTCTCGAGGGCGCCATTCTTCTGAGCAAGGTCACCAGGGACATCACGGTCATGGAGAGATGCGTGGAGGAGCTGAAGGAGCACCTCACGCTCTACAGGACATGAGCATGTCGACGCTACACGCACCGAACGGCCACCGTCAGGACGCGGCGGGCGGCCCGCGCAAGCCCGACCGGGACGCCGAGCTGGTGGAGCGCCTGCGCCGGCAGGATCCCAGCGCGCCGGAGGATCTGATCGCCACCTATGGCGATCGCGTCTACCGGCTCGCCATCCGCATCACGGGCAACGAGCAGGACGCGGAGGAAGTGGTGCAGGACGCGTTGTGGACGGCGGCCCGCAAGATCGACACGTTCAAGGGCGAGTCGGCCTTCGGCAGCTGGGTCTACCGCATCACCGCGAACGCGGCCTACCAGAAGCTGCGCAGCCGCCAGGGCCAGCGCAACGAGATCTCCTGGGATGCGATGTCGCCCGGCTTCGACGAGCTCGGCCAGCACGCGGAGCCGCTGCGGGACTGGTCGGCCCGCACCGAGGAGCCGGCGCTGCGGACCGAGCTGCGCACGGTCTTGACCACGGCCATCGACGATCTGCCGGGCGACTACCGGACCGCGTTCGTGCTCCACGACGTGGAGGGGCTCTCCAACCCGGAGATCGCGGAGGCGCTGCACATCAGTCTGCCCGCCGTGAAGTCGCGCGTGCACCGCTCGCGGCTCTTCCTCCGTCAGCGGCTCGCCGACTACATGCGGGCCGCGTAGGGAGGGCTAAAGCCCCGTCCGGCTTGACTTTAGCTCGGACGCTGTGGTCAGATAGGCCCTCGCGGCGATTGCCGGGACAGAATACCGGTGGTAGCACCCACGCGGCAACAGACGGGAGCGCACGCGCGCATCCCGACGCGCCACAGAAAGGTCGCAGGCATGGAAGCGGTCATCGCGACGGGCGGCAAGCAATACCGGGTCGCCCCGGGGCAGGTCATCCAGGTCGAGCGCCTGGGCAAGGACAAGGGGGCGGCCGTCGAGTTCACCAAGGTGCTCCTCGTGAACAACGACGGGCACGTGACGGTGGAGCCGAAGGCCCTGGCCTCCGCCAAGGTCGTGGGGCAGGTGGTGGCGGAGCGGAAGGGCGGCAAGGTCCTGGTCGTGAAGTTCAAGCGGCGGAAGGGCTATCGGCGGCACCGCGGGCATCGGCAGACCATGACCGCGGTCCGCATCACCAAGATCGAGGTCTAGGCGCATGGCCCACAAGAAGGGTGTCGGCAGCTCGAGAAACGGCCGCGACTCCAATCCCCAGATGCTGGGGGTGAAGCGCTTCGGCGGACAGTTCGTCACCGCCGGGAGCATCCTGGTTCGGCAGCGGGGCACCCGCTTCAAGCCGGGCGCCAACGTGGGCCTGGGCGTGGACCATACGCTCTTCGCCAAGGCCACCGGGTACGTGCGGTTCGAGCGGCGCGGCGACGACAAGTACGTCAGCGTCGCCCAGCAGCCTGCCTGAGCCGGTCCGTCACCGCCTCGCCCCCCGAGCCACGCCGTGTTCGTCGACGAGATCGACGTCTTCGTCAAGGGTGGCGCCGGGGGCGCCGGGTGCATCAGCTTCCGGCGTGAGAAGTACGTCCCCCGCGGCGGCCCCGACGGCGGCGATGGGGGGGACGGCGGCAGCGTGATCCTCGAGGCGGATCCCGCCATCACCACCCTCCTCGATTTCCACTATCAGCGGCACTACACGGCCGAGCGCGGCCAGCACGGGCAGGGCTCCGACAAGCACGGACGGAGCGGGGCCGACACCGTCCTGCGGGTCCCGCTCGGCACCATGGTCTCCGAGCGCGACGCCGGCGTCCCGCTCGGCGACCTGACCGAGCGCGGCCAGCGCCTGACGGTGGCGCGCGGGGCCAGGGGCGGCCGCGGCAACGCCCGTTTCGCGACGTCCACGAACCGAGCGCCGCGTCGAGCCGATCTCGGACGGGCCGGCGAGGAGCGCTGGATCCACATGGAGCTGAAGCTCCTGGCCGACGTGGGCGTGGTGGGCTTTCCCAACGCGGGCAAGTCGACGCTGGTCTCGCGGCTCTCGGCGGCCAAGCCGAAGATCGCCGACTATCCCTTCACGACCCTCGTGCCCACGCTCGGCATCGTGCGGGCCGGCGACGATCGCACCTTCGTGATCGCCGATCTTCCCGGGCTCATTCCGGGCGCCGCCCTCGGCAAGGGCCTGGGCCACCGCTTTCTCCGCCACACGGAGCGGACACGGCTGCTCGTCCACCTGATCGATCTCGATCCCTCGACGGGCCGGGATCCCCTGGCCGACTACCAGGTGATCCAGGACGAGCTGCGCGCCTACTCGGAGGAGCTGGCCGCCCGCCCGCAGATCGTGGCGGTGAACAAGGTCGAGCTACCGGGGACGGGCGAGCAACGGGCGGCGGTCGAGGGCTTCTGCGCGGCCCGCGGCCTGCCCTTTCACGCCATCTCCGCGGTGACCGGGGAGGGCCTGCCCGCGCTGGTGCACGAGATCAGCCGGCGGCTGGCGAGCGAGCCATGGGTGCCCGCCGGCCGCTGACCCGCGTCCGCCGCGTGGTGGTGAAGGTCGGCAGCGGGCTCGTGACCACGCCCGGCGAGGGCCCATCCGGAGAGGCCATCGCCCGGCTTGCCGGCGATCTCGCGGCCCTCGTTCACGAGCGGCGTGAGGTGGCACTCGTGTCGTCCGGCGCCATCGCCACCGGCGTCGCGCGCCTGGGTCTCAAGGCCCGCCCGCGCTCGATCCCCGAGAAGCAGGCGGCCGCCGCGGTGGGCCAGTCGGCCCTCATGTGGGAGTACGAGCAGGCGTTCAAGAAACACGGCATCCCGGTGGGGCAGGTGCTGCTCACCGGCCAGGACATCAGCGATCGCTCACGCTACCTGAACGCCCGCAATACGCTCCTGGCCCTGCTCGAGTTCGGCGTCCTGCCCATCGTGAACGAGAACGACACGGTGGCGGTGGACGAGATCAAGGTGGGCGACAACGACAACCTGGCCGCGCTCGTCGCCCACCTCATCGACGCCGACCTGCTCGTGCTCCTGACCGACGTGGACGGCCTCTACACCGGGGATCCCCGCCGCGACCCCGCGGCGCGCCGCCTGGAGACGGTCGAAGCCGTGACGGAAGAGATCCAGCGCATGGTCTTCGACGCCTCGGCGGAGGTGTCGGTGGGCGGCATGAGCACCAAGCTCCAGGCCGCCCAGAAGGCGGGTGCCTCGGGCATCCCCATGGTGATCGCGACCGGGCGCGAGGCCGGCGTCCTCCAGCGCGTGCTCAAGGGGGAGCCGGTGGGGACCTACTTCCAGCCGCGCGACGACCGCCTGGCGGCCCGCAAGCGCTGGATCGCCTTCGCGGTTCCGCCCCAGGGCCGCCTCAAGGTTGACGCGGGGGCGAAGAAGGCCTTAACTGAGAGGGGCAAGAGCCTGCTCCCCTCGGGGCTGGTGGAGGTCGAGGGGGAGTTTCGCGCGGGCGAGGTGGTCGCGCTGGCCCAGCTCGACGGGCCGGAGTTCGCGCGCGGCCTCGTGAACTACGACGCCGACGAGCTGCGCCGGATCCGGGGCGCCAAGACGGCGGACATCGAGAAGACGCTGGGCTACAAGGGCCTCGACGAGGTGGTCCACCGGGACAACCTGGTGATTCTGTGAGGGGGCACGGGAGAACGGGCATGGACGCGGCGGCGCATGTGGAGGCGAAGGCACGGGCGGCCAAGGAGGCGGCGCGCACGCTGGCGCTGGCCCCGACCCGCGCCAAGAACGAGGCCCTCGCCCAGATGGCGCGCGGGCTCGAGGAGCGGGCGGCCGCGATCCTCGACGCCAACCGGCGCGATCTGGAGCGCGCGCGCGCCGCGGGTCACCCCCGCGCCTTCGTGGACCGCCTCACCCTGACCGAAGGGCGCATCGAGGAGATGGCGGCCGGACTGCGCCACGTGGGCGGCCTGCCCGATCCGGTGGGCGAGACCGTCGAGACCTGGCGTCGGCCGTCCGGGCTCGAGATCGCGCGCGTGCGGGTGCCCCTGGGGGTGATCGGCTTCATCTACGAGTCGCGGCCCAACGTCACCGCGGACGCGGCCGGGCTCTGCTTGAAGTCGGGCAACGCGGTGCTCCTGCGCGGCGGCAGCGAGGCGCTCGAGTCGAATACCCTGCTGGCCCACATCCTCGGCAAGGCCGCCGAGAAGGCGGGCCTGCCCCCCGAGGTGATCCAGGCGGTGGAGACGGGGGACCGCGCCGCCGTGCTCGCCATGCTGACCCTCGATCGCTATCTCGACCTGATCATCCCCCGGGGCGGCGAGGAGTTCGTGCGCCTGGTGGCGGAGCGCTCCACGGTGCCGGTGCTCAAGCACGACCGGGGGCTCTGCCACCTCTACGTGGACGAGGGCGCGGATCCGGACATGGCGGTGGCGGTGGCGGTCAACGCCAAGGCCCAGCGGCCGAGCGTATGCAACGCGCTGGAGACGCTGCTCGTGCACGCGGCGGCGGCGCCCGAGATCCTGCCGCGCCTGCACGCGCGCCTCGTGGAGGCGGGCGTGGAGGTGCGGGCCGACGAGCGGGCGCGGGCTCTCATGCCCGGGGCGCGGGCCGCCGAGCCCGCCGACTGGGACACGGAGTACCTGGACTACATCCTGGCCGTGCGGGTGGTGGAGGATTTCGAGGAGGCGGTGGCCCACATCCGCCGGCACGGCTCGGGCCTCGCCGAAGCCATCGTCACGCGCGACGTGCGGCGCGCCCGGCGCTTCACCCAGGAAGTCGACGCGGCCGCCGTCCTGGTGAACGCCTCCACGCGGCTCGTGGACGGCAGCCAGTTCGGGATGGGCGCCGAGATGGGGATCTCCACCTCGCGCGTACACGCCCGGGGCCCGGTCGGCGTGCGGGAGCTCACCACGACCAAGTTCGTCGTGTGGGGCGACGGGCACATCCGGGAGTAGCCGCCTGCCGCCCCGCATCGGCGTCTTCGGGGGATCGTTCAACCCGATCCACTTCGGCCACCTTCTCGTGGCCGACGACGTCTGCGAATCCCTCCGTCTCGACCGCGTGCTCTTCGTCCCGGCGGCCCAGCCGCCCCACAAGCCCCCGACCGAGCTGGCGCCCGCGTCGGACCGCTTCCAGATGACGGCCCTCGCGGTGCGGGAGCACCCGCGCTTCGAGGTCTCCGACGTCGAGGTCAAGCGCAGCGGGATGTCCTACACCGTCGACACGCTGACCGCGCTTCGCGAGCGTGGGCGGCTGCACCTCATCATCGGCTCCGAGACGTTCCTCGATCTCCTCAACTGGAAGGATCCGCGGCGCGTCGCCTCGCTCGCCCGCCTCGTGGTGATCCCGCGCAACGGGATGGGCTTCGATCCCGAGACGCCGGCCGCCCTCAAGGTGCTCCGGGAGCTCGGCCTGTCCGGGTTCGCCCGCGCGCCCGCCGAATCACCGGAGGGCGACCGCCCGCTGCTCCTGGAGGCGGCGTCCCTGCCCATCTCCGGCTCGGATCTGCGCCGCCGCGCGCGCGAAGGGCGCAGCCTCGCGTATCGCATGCCGGATTCCGTGGTGGCGTACATCCGCGATCACCATCTCTATCGCCCGGAGGCGTGATGGCCATCCCGTCCGCGGAAGCCGTCGTCCGTGTCGCCGCCCACGCGGCGCTGGAGAAGAAGGCGATCGATCTCGCGGTGCTGAACCTGCAGGGCCTGTCGAGCATCGCCGACTTCTTCCTCGTGTGCAGCGCCCGCTCGGCGCCGCAGGCCGACACCATCGCGGAAGCGGTCCGCGGCGCCCTGCGCGCGGAAGGCGTGCGGCCGCGCCACAACGAGGGCAGCGCCCAGAGCGGCTGGCTCCTTCTCGACTACGGCGACGTGGTCGTGCACGTCTTCCTCGAGGAGACGCGCGGGTTCTACGCGCTCGACCGCCTGTGGGGCGACGCGCCGCTCGTCTCGGTGGAAGGATGAGGCACTCGGGATTGATTTGAGGTGGACCCCGTGGTAGCCTGCGCGACTAAGCCGCGGCGCCGCGCCCCTCGGTCGAGCGGTCGTCGCGATGAAGAAGGAGGCCACGATGAAGAAAGATCGCTTGGGCCACTTCCGCAAGAAGCTGGAGGAGAAGCACCGCCAGCTCGTGGAGGAGGTGGGCAGGAACGTGCTCTACGGGAAGGGTCCCGAAGACGATTCCATCAAGGACCTGGGTGACCAGGCCTCCTCCGCTTACAACCGCGAGTTTCTCTTCGAGCTGGGCAACGGCGACCGGCGGCTTCTGAAGGAGGTGGCGCTGGCGCTGCAGAAGATCACCGAGGGCGGATTCGGCGACTGTGAGCGCTGCGGCGAGCCGATCGCCGAGAAACGCCTGGAGGCGCTGCCGTGGGGGCGGTACTGCATCGAGTGCCAGCGCGCCGTCGAAGAGGAAGAGCGCACCGCCGCCCGGTAGCGCCCGCGCTCCGTCCGTGTCGATCCGCTTCGGGCTCATCGTCGGTCTGCTCTTCGCGATCCTCGTCACCTATCTGACCTCGATCAACCCGAGCCGCGTGCGCGTCGCCCTCGGCGGGGACTGGGCGGTCGACATCCCGCTGATGGCGCTGGTCGCGTGCGTGTTCGTGGCGGGAGCCGCCCTCGCGCTCGTGCTCGGCATCCTCCGGGACGTCACGCGCTCCTACGCGCGCCGGCCCGCTCCCATCGAGCGCGTGACGCCGCCCGAGCCCGCGCGCGCGGATCCCGCCGCGCTACGCGCCCCCGAGGTGCCGAGCACCGGCCGGGCCGGCCGCGACGCGCTCATCGGGCAGCGTCGCTGGGCCGCCGCGCTGGAGGCCCAGACGCTCCTGATGCAGGGGGCGCCCCGGGAAGAGCGGGCCGCCGAGGAGGCGACGCTCGCCGGGCTGCGCTACGAGATCGGGCGGGAGCGGCTCGAGGCGAACGACCGCTCGGCCGCCACGGCGCACCTCAAGGAGGCGCTACGCGTCCAGCCGGACTTCGTGCCGGCCGCCCTGCTGCTGGGCGAGGTGTATCTCAAGGCGGGCGAGCCGCGGGAGGCGCTGCGAGTGTGGGAGCGGGCCGCCGACACGCCGTATCCGGCCCTGCCGGTGCTGGCGCGCATCGAGCGGCTTCACCGGGAGGAGGGCCGCCCCACCCGCATGATCTCGCTCTACCAGGACGCGCTCGCCCGCCAGCCCGACAACCTGGCGCTGGCCTTCGGGCTCGGCCGCGTCTACTTCGAGCTGGCGATGCTGGACGAGGCCGCGGAGCAGTTCCAGAAGATGGAGGTGCGGGCGCCCGAGCTGCCGCTCATCCACGCCTATCTCGGCGCGATCCTGGAGCGGCGCGGCCAGTCCCGCGACGCGATGGAGGAGTACCGCCGCGCGCTCCGGTCGAGCGACAGCGTGGAGTGGCCCCATCGCTGCGCGGCGTGCGGCGCCGCGCACTCCCGCTGGGTCGATCGTTGTCCCGCGTGCCGTCGCTGGAACACCTCCCGGCCCTAGACGTCCCCGGTCACGCCGCCGGCCCCTGGCGACGGTGGGCCGGAGCCTTGCTGGATCTCGTCTTTCCCCCGTTCTGCCCGGTGTGCCGGGCGCGTCTCTCCGAAGATCGGCGCGATCCACTTTGCGGGCGGTGCTGGGAAGGGCTCGAGCGGATTGCGCCTCCGTGGTGTCGAGTCTGTGGGTTGCCGGTGGAGAGATTCGCCGGAGTGTCCGCGGTCTGGGGGAGTGCGGGGGCCATGTCTGGGCCCCCGCAGATGAAAGAGCTTCTATGCGGGGCGTGTCGGCTGCGGGCGCCGGCGTTCGCCTATGCGCGGGCGGGGGCGCGGTACGGTGATGTGGTCCGGGAGGCGCTGCACGCGTTCAAGTTCGGCGGCCGTCGCGCGCTCGCAGCACCCCTCGGCGACCTCCTGGCCGAGGCAGTGCAGGGCAGGCTGCCCCGGGGGCTGCCCGACCTGCTCGTGCCGGTCCCGTTACACCCGCGGCGAGAGCGCGAGCGAGGCTTCAACCAGTCCTCACTGCTGGCCCGCCGGCTGGGCCGGGCCTGGGGGCGCCCGGTGCGCGATGACATCCTGGGTCGCGTAGTCGCCACGCCGTCACAGACCGCACTCGACGCCGCGGCCCGCCGGACCAACGTGCGCGGCGCCTTCCGGCTGCGCCGTCCCGAGCTGATCGCCGGTCGTCACGTCGTCGTGGTGGACGACATTCTGACCACGGGAGCGACGCTGTCCGAATGCGCGCGCACCTTGCAGGAGATGGGAGCGGCCACGGTCGGGGTCCTCACGGTAGCCCGGGTGGTCTAGCCCTGCCTGGCCGGTATGACCTGATCTTGCGCCTCCTGCCTCGGGCTCGCTATAATCAGAGTCCTCCGCGGACCGGAAGTATTCGACAAAGCGAAGCAAACAGGAAGGGGAGCGCCCATGGCAGTGCGCGTAGGAGTCAACGGGTTCGGACGCATCGGCCGCGTCTTCTTTCGAGCGGCGCTCGAGTCGTCGGACATCGAGGTGGTGGCGGTCAACGATCTGGCCGACGCCAAGACGCTGGCCCACCTGCTGAAGCACGACTCAGTCCACGGCACGCTGGGCGCCGAGGTGAAGGCCAAGGGCGAAGCCATCTTCGTCAACGGACGGGAGATCCGTGTCTGCTCCGCCAAGGACCCGGCCACGCTGCCCTGGGGCGAGATGGGGGTAGGGATCGTGGTCGAGTCCACCGGGATCTTCCGGGATCGGGCCACCTCCTCGAAGCACCTCCAGGCCGGGGCGAAGAAGGTCGTCATCACGGCACCGGCCAAGGATCCCGACATCACGGTGGTGCTGGGCGTCAACGAGCAGAAGTACGACCCGGTCAAGCATGAGCTGGTCTCGAACGCCTCCTGCACGACCAACTGCCTGGCCACGGTGGCCAAGGTGCTCCTGGACAACTTCGGCATCAAGCGCGGCTTCGCCTCCACCGTGCACTCCTATACGAACGACCAGCCGATCCACGACTTCCCCCACAAGGACCTGCGGCGGGCCCGCGCGGGCGCGGTGAGCATGATCCCGACCACCACCGGCGCCGCCACCGCGGTCGGCCTGGTGCTGCCCGAGCTCAAGGGCAAGCTCGACGGGATCGCGATCCGGGTGCCCATCGCCAACGTGTCGGTGGTGGATCTCACCGCGGAGCTCGGCAAGCCGGTCAGCCCGGCCGCCGTCAACGACGCCTTCCGGGCCGCCGCGGTCGGGCCGCTCAAGGGCATCCTCGACGCCACCGACGAGGAGCTCGTGTCGGTGGACTTCAACGGCAACCCCCACTCCTCCATCGTGGATCTGCCCTCGACGGCGGTGGTGGACGGCAATCTGGTCAAGGTGCTGGCCTGGTACGACAACGAGTGGGGGTATTCCTGCCGGGTGCGCGATTTGATCCGCTACATGGCCCGGTCGCTCTAGCCGCGGCCGCGCAGCCGCGGCATCCGCCTTGCCGAAGCTCGTCGTCGATCAGCTGGACCTGTCCGGGAAGCGCGTCTTCCTGCGGGCCGACTTCAACGTGCCGCTGGAGGGCGCGCGCGTGACCGACGACACGCGGATCACCGCGGTGCTGCCGACGCTTCGGTACTGCCTCGAGAAGGGAGCCTCCCTCGTTCTCGCGTCCCACCTCGGGCGCCCCAAAGGCAAACCCGACCCCAAGTACTCGCTCCGGCCGGTGGCGGAGCGCCTCGAAGCGCGGCTGGGTCGGCCCGTCGCCCTGCTCGCCGACTGCGTGGGGCCCGAGGTGGAGGAGCGGGCCCGCGCCCTGCAGCCCGGGGAGATCGTGCTGCTCGAGAATCTGCGCTACCACGCGGAAGAAGAAGCCAACGACGAGGCGTTCGCGCGGTCGCTGGCCGCGCTCGCCGACGTCTACGTCAACGACGCCTTCGCGGCGGCTCATCGCGCGCACGCCTCCATCGAGGCCATCACCCGCTTCCTCAAGCCGGCGGCGGCGGGCTTGCTCATGGCCCGCGAGCTGGCGGCGCTGGCGCGCATCTTCGATCGGCCGGAGCGGCCGCTCTGGGCGGTGCTCGGGGGCGCCAAGGTCTCCGACAAGCTGGGGCTGGTCGGGCATCTGCTCGCGCGGGTCGACGGGCTCGTGATCGGCGGCGGCATGGCCTTCACGTTCCTCAAGTCGCTCGGGCACGGCATCGGCCGCTCGCTGCTCGAGCCGGATCGGGTGGAGGCGGCGCGCGCCGTCCTGGAGCAGGCCCGTGGCCGCTCCATCCCCGTCCGCCTGCCCGTGGACGTGGTCGTGGCCCCGGGTATCGACGCGGAGAGCGGGCTCCGCACGGTGGGCATCCGGGAGATCCCCGAGGACCTCATGGGCCTCGACATCGGGTCGGCGACGGTGACCCAGTTCGCCACCGCGCTCAAGGGCGCCCGCACCATCATCTGGAACGGCCCCATGGGCGTCTTCGAGAAGGAGGGCTTCGCGGCCGGCACCCTCGGAGTGGCGCGCGCGGTCGCCGACTCGGGCGCCTTCTCGGTGATCGGCGGCGGCGACACCATCGCGGCGGTGCAGCAGGCAGGCGTGATGGACAAGATCGGCTACGTCTCGACGGCGGGCGGCGCGTTCCTCGAGTTCCTCGAGGGCCGCGTGCTCCCCGGCGTGGCGGCCCTCGACGACGCGGCCTGATGCGTACCCCGCTCGTCATCGGCAACTGGAAGATGCACGGCACCCAGGATGCCGCCCGTGACCTCGCCCAGTCCGTCCGCGACGGCCTCAAGCGCCCGCGCGGCGTCGAGGTCGTGGTGTGCCCACCCTTCACCGCCCTGCCCGCGGTGGCCGAGGTGCTGAAGGGCGCGGCGGTGGCGCTGGGCGCCCAGAACTGCCACTGGGAGGAGCAGGGGGCGTTCACCGGCGAGATCTCGCCCGGCATGCTCGCGGAGCTGGGCTGCCGATGGGTCCTGCTCGGGCATTCCGAGCGCC
>Ga0214473_10008059_pt1 | contig 12483 bp, 5 predicted proteins | sample RVTome_7_FD_203509 | JGI IMG/M metagenome (GOLD analysis project Ga0214473, IMG submission 203509) | Soil microbial communities from uranium-contaminated site in the Upper Colorado River Basin, Wyoming, United States - RVT98D197 | ecosystem: Environmental > Terrestrial > Soil > Contaminated >... | reverse complement strand
ACATGCAGCAGCGGCACCGGGAGCTGGACCACACGGCCGCAGCCGCCACCGCCCTTGAGGGCGCCCGGGCTGGATTCTGGCAGGCCCAGGGCGCACTTTCCGCGCTGGTCATCTCAGGCGATGCGACCTTCGTTGATGACTACGATGGCGCTCTTGTGGCCGCTGATCAGAACCTGGCGAACGCTCGAGCGCAATTCCTGGCCATGGGGAAGACCGCAGAGGTCTCCGCTGTCGACGACCTGGCGAAGCGTATCGGCCAGTTCGACGAAACAGTCAGGTGGTTGTTCCCCACCATCATCGAAGCCGATCGCCAGATGCTGATCGAACTCGCCAACGCCAGCATGTCGGACCTGACGGCCACGAACACGGCAATCATCGCCGGCCTGGAGCGAATGGTTCAAGAAGCGCAAGAGGAGGCCTCCGCCGAACTAGAAGCGGCTGACCTCGCGGCGGACCTCACCCTCTGGCTTCTGCTCGGTCTCAGCGGCGTCGCGCTGGCAACAGGCGTCGGAACCGTCGTCACGCTCGTCGGTTCGGTGGTAGGGCCTCTGGCCGCCCTGCGGGCCAGCGCCAGGGCAATCACGTCGGGACGCCCACAAGCCAGGGCCAAGGTCTCGGGCCCGGAGGAAGTGGCCTCCCTGGCCCGCGACTTCAACGAGATGACGGATGCCCTAGCGGCGAAAACGGAGGCGCTCCGAGAGAGCGAGACGCGCTACCGTCTACTTGCCGAGAACGCCACGGATATCATCTGGACCATGGACATGAACCTGCGGTTAACCTACGAGAGTCCCTCCGTCGCGCGGATACGTGGGTACACCCCTGAGGAGGCAATGGCCCAGACGATGGAGGAAACACTGACTCCTGCCTCCCTGGAGCTTGCCAGCAAGGTCCTTGTGGAAGAACTGGCTCCGGAAGCGATGCCGACGAAGGCCCACTCCCGGTCCCGCACGCTGGAACTGGAGCACACGTGCAAGGACGGCTCCACCGTCTGGCTCGAGGTCACGACAACCTTCCTGCGGGACGAGGATGGCCGGGCCGTGGGGATTCTGGGAGCCTCGCGCGACATCAGCGAGCGTAAGCGGGCCGAGGAAGAGTTGCAGCATCTGGCAACTTTGCCCGGCGAGAATCCTAACCCTGTCATCCGGGCGGCGAGGAATGGCACGGTGCTCTATGCGAATCAGGGTAGCCGTCCACTACTGGAGCTTTGGGGCTGTGCGGAAGGCGGTTCTCTGCCGCCAGAACCATACCAACAGGTAGAGAGCGCGCTCACCGCAGGCAAGACGATAACCAGCGAAGTGCTTTGCGGGGACAGAACGTTTCTCGTTATGTGCGCCCCCATTGCCGGAAGGGACTACGTCAACATCTACGGCGTGGACATCAGCGAGCGCAAACGGATGGAGGAGCAGCTACGGGAATCTGAGGAGAAGTACCGCGAGCTCGTAGAGAACATTAACGAGATCATCTACTCTGTCGACAGCAACGGACTGTTCACCTATATCAGCCCGGTCGTGGAGCAGCTTGGGGGATACATCCCATCTGAAGTCATCGGTCGGCCTTTCACTGAGTTTGTCCACCCGGACGACATCTTGCCCCTCATGCACAGCTTTCGCGAAACCGTCGCCGGAAACCTCGAGCCGTTCGAGTATCGTGTGTTGACCAAGTCCGGCGAAGCACACTGGGTACGCACCTCCAGCCGGCCGGTTTTCGACGGCGATCGCCTTGTTGGTTTCCGCGCGGTGCTGGCGGACATCACCGAGCGGAAGCGGGCGGAGGAGGCCGTCCTGCGCGCCAAGGAGGAGTGGGAGCGAACCTTCGATGCCGTGCCCGACCTGATTACGGTCATCGACGACCAGTATCACATCGTGCGCGCCAACAGGGCTATGGCCGAACGGCTGGGGATGACGCCAGACGAATGTGTTGGTAAGGTCTGCTACGAGGTCGTGCACGGACTGGACTGCCCGCCGGGGTTCTGTCCGCACACCCCATGCTTGGCCGACGGCCGCGACCACGCGGCTGAAGTGAAAGAGCCACGCCTTGGCGGGGAGTTCCTGGTGAGCGTCACACCGCTCGCGGACCAGCAAGGGCGGCGCATTGGCTCGGTGCACGTCGCCCGGGACATCACCGACCGGAAGCGGGCGGAGGAGGAGCTCCGGGAGAGCGAGAGCAAATACCGAACATTGGTTGAAAACATCCCGCAAAAAGTATTCTTCAAGGATCGGAATTGCATCTATGTATCGTGCAACGGTGACTACGCTCGGGACCTGAGTTTGAACCACGATGAGATTGCCGGAAAGACGGACTACGACTTCTACCCGAGGGAACTCGCGGACAAGTACAGAGCAGACGACAAGAGGGTCATGCAGTCCGGGGAGACAGAAGACATAGAAGAGGAATACGTCCACGATGGACGACAGTCATTTATCCATACCATCAAAACCCCTGTGAAGGACGAAGAAGGTAGTGTTGTCGGCGTACTGGGAGTCTTCTGGGACGTCACCGAGCGCAAGCAGGCGGAGGAGGAGCGAACGAGACTGCAAGCCGAGCTGGAAGTGAGGGTCATCACCGATGGCCTCACCGGCCTTTACAATCACGCCCACTTCTACCAGCGCCTGGCCGAGGAAACAGAGCGCTCCGGGCGGTACAATGGCGGCTTCGCGGTAGCGATGATGGATGTAGACAACTTCAAGCGCTTCAACGACTCCCGCGGCCACCAGGAGGGTGACAAGATGCTGCGCCTGGTTGCCGACAGCATCCGATCGGGTCTCCGCGGCTCGGACCTGGCCTTCCGCTACGGCGGCGACGAGTTCGCGGCGATACTACTACATGCCGACGCGGCGAGGGCACGAGCGGTGATGGAGCGCATCAAGAAGCGCCTCGCCAAGGGCTTGGCACAGATGAACGATGGCGCCGCGTCTTGTCTGAGCCTCAGCGCCGGCATAGCCTGCTTCCGCGATGACGGAAGCACCCCCGATGCACTGGTGAGAATAGCCGACACCGCTTTGTATGCTGCCAAGTGGGCGGCGCAGACCCGACAGGTATGCGGTGAGAGTTATGCGGTCCAATCCCTGATGCCTCCACCCGCGATGGCGGCAAGCGGAATGCTCTCAACCACGGCCGGCTCCCTGGCCGCAGCCCTCCGTGAGCTGGGTGTGCCTGACGTTATGGCGGAGCTGAACTTGCGCACTGTCGCCGCGCTGGGGACGCTCGCTGAGATCAAGGACCCGTACGTTCGTGGACACCAGGAACGCACCAGCGACTGGGCGGCGACCCTGGCCCAGGAAATGGGGCTCTCGCAGGACCGGGTGCGGGGCACAAGGCTTGCCGGGCTCGTCCACGACCTGGGCAAGGCCGGCGTGAGCAAGCGCATCCTCCGCAAGCCCGGCAAGCTGACCGAAGAAGAGTTCGCCGAGATCAAGGAGCATCCCCCACTGGGAAGCATGATGATCATCTCCGAAGTCGAAGCTCTGCAGCAGCTCGTGCCGATAGTCCGCCACCACCATGAGCGCTTCGACGGTAAGGGCTACCCCGATGGTCTAGCCGGGGAAGACATCCCGCTGGAGGCCCGCATCCTGGCCGTGGTGGACGCGTTCGACGCTATGACCCACGAACGCTCTTACCGTAAGGCGCTGGGCAGGGAGCATGCGCTGGCCGAGATCGAGCGGGGCGCAGGCACCCAGTTTGACCCCGCGGTGGTGGAGGTGTTCTTAGCCTGGGCGGCTAAGGAATCCGAGGACCCGCCGGCCCGCAGACAAGACGACAACGAGCTGGCGGCCGCCCCAACGATGAATGCGTGACAAGCGGGGCCCTGCCGGTCCGGCCCCACTGGATACGGGCGGGGCGTCTAGCCGACGCCCCGCCCGCGCGTATCCGACTTTCGGGTGGCTTACCCCGCCGCCGAGAGGTCAGGTCCTTCGGCTGCGCCCGGAACGCGCGCCGCCCCCGCGACCAGCGCGTCCTAGGCTCGTCCCTCTGCGCTCGGCCGAGCATTTCGTAGCGAAGACACGCCCCCTCTTCATAAGAATGTTGAGTTTTCCCTTCTTGACGCTCTTGCTTCCTAGAGTGGAATCCTTCACAATTTTGGCGCCTACCCTTGTTCACATTTGTATCCGTCTGACAGCCTTTTCCCGCGAGGAGGGCGCCGATGTCTGCGCAGGATCGGCACAAACGACAGAAACGGGCTCCGAAGCCGGCACAGCGAGCGCTATTCGCGGCGGAGCTCGCCCGCAGTGGGAGCGAACCTATGCAGTCGTTCTCTCTCCCCAATGGCCGCTTCTCACCTTCTGTTGGGGACGCCCTGGAGCACGAGCGCAAGCGGCTCGAGGAGGCGCTGCGTGAGAGCGAGGAGCGGTTCCGAGGGCTATTTGAGGCGAGTCATTGGGGGTTATTGATCCACGACGAAGGCAGGATCCTTGACGCGAATCCGACGTTGGCGATGATTTTCGGGTATGAGATATCTGAGCTTGTTGGGATGGAGGCACCTCACCTGGTGGCGCCCGAATGGCGCGACTTCACGCTGCAGAAGAGGCTCGCGGGGTGCGAGGAGCCCTATGAGGCAGTATCCCTCAAGAGGGACGGGACGACTTTCCCGGTTCAGCTCTGCGGCAAGGCCGTTCGCTCCAACGGACGCGTAGTGAGGATGGTGGCAGTACGAGAGCTCACGGAGCGCAAGCGGGCGGAGGAGGCGCTGCGGGAGAGCGAGAAGAAGTTCCGCCATGTCCTCGACAGTTCTCTGGACATGGTGTATTGCCTGAATCTCAAGACCTTCACGTATGACTATCTGAGTCCGTCATGCGAAGAGGTGTTGGGATACAGCCCGGAGGAGTTCGCGGCTCTCGGGTTCATGGGCGCGGGCTCCCAGGTACACCCGGATGATGTGCAGCGGGTGCTGGAGAATTTCGCCCAGGTGAGGACACACCCCAACATAGAGTATCGCTTCAGGCATAAAGAACTCGGTTATCGCTGGATGAGCGATAGCCGGTCCGTGGTTTTCGACGACAAGGGCGGCGCTGCAGTAGTCGGAGCCTTGCGCGACATCACGGAGCGCAAGCGGGCGGAGGAGGCGCTGCGGGGGAGCGAGGAGCGGTTCCGGCTCATCGCTCAGGCAGCGAGCGATGGAATCTGGGACTGGGATCTGGTAACCGGTGCCGTGTGGTGGAATGAGGGGATCCGGAAGCTGATCGGTCACGCGCCAAGTGATCTCGGCTACGCGCCAAGCGACGTCGGAGCGAACTTGGCGCGGTGGTATGGCCATGTGGACGCGGCTGATAGAAACAGGGTTATGGGCAGCGTCTGGGCAGTCATCCAGAGTGGTGAGCAGTCCTGGTCCCAGGAGTACCGTGTTCGCTGGGCCGATGGTTCCTCCGGCCACGTTCTAGGCCGCGGCTACGTCATCCGTGATGGGGCCGGCAAGCCGGTACGCATGATCGGGGGGATAACGGACATCACTGAGCGCAAGCGGGCGGAGCAGGAGCTCGACTACCAAGCCCAACTGCTGGCCAGCGTGAACGATGCCATCATCTCCACCGACGAGCAGTTCGTCCTGAAGTCATGGAATCCGGCCGCGGAGCGAATCTACGGTTGGAAGGCGGAGGAGGTTCTAGGCCGTCCAGCGTCGGAGGTGCTTCGCACCGAGTTTCCTGGCGCTGAGCGATCCGCGGCGATCGGGGCGGCTGTAGGAGCCGGCAACTTCCACGGGGAAGTCGTCCAGTACAGGAAAGACGGCACGGCGATCCATGTAGAGTCGAAAGTCATCGCCCTGAGAGACGGCGGCGGGCGCACAACCGGCTACGTGGGCGTGAACCGCGACATCACGGATCGCAAGCGGGCGGAGGAGGCGCTGCAGAATCTGGCAACTCTCCCCGGCGAGAATCCTAACCCTATCATACGGGCTGCGAGGGATGGCACGGTGATCTTTACCAATCAGAGTAGCCGTCCGTTGCTAGAGCTCTGGGGCTGTGCGGAAGGCGCTGCCCTGCCGCCGCAACCATACCAACTGGTCGAGAGCGCGCTCACCGCGGGTAAGCTGGTAACCGGTGAGATCCTTTACGGGGAGAGGACGTTTCTCGTTATTTGTGCTCCTATTGCCGAAAGAGACTACGTCAACATATACGGCGTGGACATCACAGAGCGGAAGCGGGCCGAGGAGGCGCTCCGCGAGAGCGAACAGCGCTACCGCCTCCTCGCTGACAACGTATCGGACATCATCGCCACCAGAGACCTACAGCTACGCGCGACACATATGAGCCCAGCCGTCACAGAGATCCTTGGATACACAGTCGAAGAGGCGATGGATAAGTCCATAGAAGAGCTGCTCACTCCGGCATCCCTTGAAATTGCGCGAAACGCCTATGCCGAGGAGCTGGCGATGGAAGAGACGGGCCGGCGGGATCCGTCCCGGTCCGTCACGCTTGAACTTGAGCACATTGCCAAGAATGGTTCCGCTGTCTGGCTTGAAGTCAGGGTAACCGCTTTGCATGACGAAGACGGACGCGCCATAGGCATCCTGGGGGTCTCACGCGATATCAGCGAGCGCAGGCGGGCGCAGTTGGCGCTGGAGGAGAGCGAGAAACGCTACCGTCTCCTGGCCGAGAACGCCACAGACATCATCTGGATCAGGGATTTGAATCTTCGGACCGTCTACGTGAACCCCGCCGTTACCCGTATCCGAGGCTACAGCATCGAGGAAGTAATGGCCCAGCCGCTGGAGGAAGTCCTGACTCCGGCCTCGCTGGAGCTTGCCAGGAAGGTCTTCGCGGAAGAGCTGGCCGAGGAACAGGTGGAGGAGAGAGACCTGTTCTGGTGGCGGACGCTGGAGCTGGAGCACAACTGCAAGGACGGCTCCACGGTGTGGCTCGAGGTCAAAGTCACCGCTCTGCGCGACGAGGATGGACGAATGGTGGGGATTCTAGGGATCTCGCGCGATATCAGCGAACGCAAGCGGGCAGAAGAAGCGCTGCAGAAGACCAGGGAGGAACTGGAAAGCCGGGTGGAGCGCCGTATGCGGCGGGGCAGCGCCTATGGGCTTACCTTCCGTGAACTGACGGTCCTCCATCTGGTGGTCGCCGGCAAGTCGGACAAGGAGATCGCGGCCGTATTGGGCATCAGCGCTCTCACGGCCAGCAAGCACCTGGGCAATATCCTCCGCAAGATGGGCGCCTCCAGCCGCACCGAGGCAGGTGTGCGGGCTGTCAAGGAAGGACTGCTGGACTAGCGCAGAGGGCTCGTGCCGGGCGATGCTCAACATTCGGTACAAAACTACGTGGTAATCGGTATGGACTTACAGATACGGCCTCGCTTGACAGGCTATCCTGAGGACGCTAAGCTCCTGTTGAAGTTCCCCCCAACAGACATCCTCGAAGGTGTATCTGGCCCGATTTCTAGGGAGTTGGCTTTGGATCGAAAGGTAGACCCCAAGAGGCAGCCCGGTCCATCGTCGGCTTCTGGCGGCCACGCGGCAGTCGATGCGGAGGACGATCCTCTCACTGTCACTGATGCTCAGGGCGTAGCCCACTGCGGCGGCGTTATGGTACGCGGTAGTTGGACCCCCGAGCTGGGCTGCTTGGACGAAAGCGTAGGCGAGGAGTTCCGCATCGTCCTCCTCCGTGAGCCGCTCTGCCAAGGGTTGCCCACACCGGAATGTGGCGTCGCCGTCTGCGCGCCGGATGTCGCCGGCCGACCAGTCGCCCGCCTGCCGGGACCGGCCGTTGCCCATCGAACCAGGCGGGCTGAGGCCGACCCGCCGGGGGCAGAGCCTCGGCTCGCCCTCGCGTCGGAGCACGTGGCCGCCCTTTCCCGCGGCCAGCTCGTGGCCTGCCCGACCCTGGATGTGAATGCGCGCGATGTCTTTTCGCCCGAGGAGGAGTCGCCGCACTTGACCTGCCTGGCCGAGGCCCTGCTGGCTCAGCGCATCGCCGAGCCCTACCTGCGGGTGCTGGCTGCGGCGCTGACCGCCCCCGCCTCGCCTCCTCGCAGCGAGCGGGCGGGGCTCCTGGCTGCTCTGGATGGGCTGCTGCGGGACGCCCGCGGCAAGTCGAGCGAAGCGCGCCGTCAGCCGCCGCCGGCGGCCCGGGCGCTGGATAGCCTCGGTGAGTTGGCCCAGGCGGGATGCCTCACGGAGGTGGTCGAGACCGCTCACCGTCTGTACCCTCAGCCCGGCGCGTTGGGCGAGGACGTCTTCCTCTGTCGCGCCCTGGTGGAGCGCCCGCGCGAGGCCAAGGAGCTGATCCGCCTGCGCACCTTCTTGGCGGAGGCGGTGGTGCCCGACAGCAGCACGCGGTTGGCCATGGACCGCACCGTGGTGCAGGAGCAGCTCTCCTTCGCTGTGCTGGTGGCGGAGGGCCACCGCTGGTCAGGAGTCCGCGCCGCCTTCGACCGCTTCCGCGGCGGGTATCGGAAGGCCTACCTGGAGCACCATCGCCAGTACTGGCGCGAGGCCCTGCGCCTCCACGTCCAGCTCATGGACTTCGCCCCGCGGACGTACGCCTTGCGGCGGCTGAACACCCTCACCGAGCTGGGACCGTCCATGGGAGAGGAGGCCATCGCCCGCTACGAAGAGCTGCCCGGCCGCATCGGAGCCTGCGCCCTGGCCCTGCGCCAGGAGCTGGAGCTATCCCAGGAGGCGCGCTGCCCGGCCTGCGGCATCGCCCTGGGCCAGGAGCCGCCCTGGCAGGAGGCGGAGGAGGTGCAGCATCTTCTCGAGAAGGCGCTGAGCCAGCAGCTTCAGCGTCTCTCCTCCAAGGCGGTGCGCCGGGTCCTGCTCCAGAGCGGTGAGGCGCGGATCCAGGAGTTTCTTCAGGTGGTTCAGGCCAGCCAGACCCAATCCCTGGCCCAGGTCCTGGACGATGAGCTGCTGGGCTTTCTGCGCCGCTTTCTGGTCGAGGCGCGGCTGGCGGAAGTGCTGCGGCCTCTCGTCTTGAGGTTGCAAGAGCCTGTCCCCGACCTCGATCCGAAGACCGTGGACGCCGCCGCCGAGGTTGTGCGGCGCACCTTCCACAACGCCTTGTCCGCCGCCCAGGAGGCCCTGCCGGTGGACTCGAGCGCCGAGGAGACACAGGCCCAACTCGCGCCCGGCCCGCTCGAGTCGGAATGACCGAGCCCGCTCCCGCTGTTCGGCTGATCCTGGGGACCTTGGCTTCTTCCTGCGTGTTCCCAGACCGGACAACGTAGGTGACTGGAGGCGGCTAAGCTGAAGGGACGGCCTCTGGACTTGGCGTTGGCGTGGCCGTGGCCACCGGCGTGGCAGTGAGCGTCGCAGTCGGCGTCGGCCCTGGCCTTTCGGACGTTGTCGATGGCGTCTGCCTCATCGACGGCTCTCCGCCTCCGGGCATGGCCAGCCTCTGACCACCACTGATGGCGTTGGGGTCGACGATGCCGTTTGGTGCCTAATTATGGCGACCACGGGGACCCCAAACGCGGCGGCGAGGCGGTTCATGTCATTCTGCAATACGGCGCCCGCGCTGGACAATGGTGTTATAATGATGCGTCTCCGGCCATGGCCACAGTCTTGATCGTCTCCAGCGATAGCCCTGTCGGGCAGTCGGCTAGCCAGCACCTGGCGGCCAAAGGATATGACGTCGTCACGGCCACCAGCGCTACAGAGGGACTGCGCGCCCTCCATGGCGTGGAGGTGGACGCCGTCGTCTTCGACACCGGCGTTGGCGACATGACGGCGGCGGACTTTTGCGGATGGTTGCGCCGCCAATCGCCGGATCGAAGCATGCCCCTGCTGTTCTTGGTGTCGCCTGCTCAGCGCTGGCTCCCGGGTTCAGTCCCCTTGAGGATAGGTCGCGACGCCCTGCTGAGCAAGCCCTTTCGGCCCGACGAGTTGGAGGAGGCTGTCCAACCGCTCTTGGGTGCGGCCACGGCGCCCGCTCCCCGAACCCTGTCCAGCGGGGGCCTGTCGCTAGACCGCGGGCTGTTTGCCCTGGCAGGTGAAGCCGGCAGCATCACCCTGACCCCCACTGAGTTTCGTCTGCTGGAATACCTGATGGAGAGACCCGGCGTGATCGTGAGCGCTGATGAACTCTTGGAGAAGGTATGGGGCTTCTTCCCCCACACCGGCAGCAGCGACATCGTTCGCACCCACATGCGAAACCTGCGGGCCAAGATCCGCAGGGTGTGTGGAATGCGTGAGGTGATTCGCACCCTTCCTCGGCGTGGATACCAGTTCTCACAGTAGACGCAGGGACCTAGCTGCTGAAGACGACGCGCCACGCGGCACTGAACAACCCGAGGTCAGCGCAACAACTCGGGAGCCTTCGGTCCTACACCGTCCCTAAAGCTCTCATGAAGATTCCGTGAAGACCACGAGCGCGCCTTCCGAAAGAGGACAGACCCGGGTAACGTCACTCTCAGCCGCGGCGTCCCTTTGATCGTGACAAGTCATCGATCCGCGATGCGGCAGCGGGTCTTCGGCCCCGGGGGCCGTGACTGGGAGTGGTCCGCCGTAGAGGCGGTGGCGGCGTTCAACTTCCTCTTCGCGGTCTGGCTCGTCGTCAGGCCCGGCGGCGACGAGGTCCTCGTCTGGTTCGACGACATCGCGCTGGCTCTGGCTCCTTCGGTTGCCGCCTGCGTGGCCGCCGCGGTCGCAGCACCATACTGGCACTCGCGGACTGGGTACGCGTGGGCTCTCATCTCTCTCGGCCTCTTCATGATCGCTGCCGGCGAGGTTGCCTGGGGAATACAGGAACTGGGCCTGGGCGGCGAGGTTCCGTTCCCATCCGCCGCGGATGTTGGCTACCTGGGCATATACCCACCCGTGTTCCTGGGTCTGTTGCTGATACCACATGCGCCGGTGAGCAGGCTCAAGCGCCTAGGGATCGCTCTTGACACGCTCATCGCGATCGCGGCCATCGGGCTGATCAGCTGGCATCTGATCCTGGCCGATCTGATCAGCGAGTCGACCGAGAACACTCTCGCCAAGAGCGTCGGCCTCGCATATCCCTTTGCCGACCTCGGCATCGTATTCGCCGCTCTGGTACTCATCGGCCGCAGCGGGCCCGTTACTTCTGGCCTGGCCGTGGCCTGTCTGGCCGGCGGCTTCGCGGCCATGGCCTGCTCCGACAGCCTCTACACATACCTCACGTCGGTCAACGATTACGCCACCGGCAGCTACATCGACTTCGGCTGGATTGTGGCATACAGCTTCATCACAATAGCCGCGATGATCGTCTTGACCGGCCGCGTCGCGTTCGAGCGCGGCACCGAGGATCAACAAGATATGCTTGTCATCTGGCCGTCGCTGGTTGCGTACGCGCCTCTGGTACCCTTGGCCGGAGTGCATGCCGCGGCGTTCGCCTCTGACGAAGGTCACCGTACCCTTCTCGTAGAGGGAGGCACACTGGCGGTGTTCGCCCTGGTCCTCGCCCGACAGATACTGACAATCTATGAGAATGTGCACCTGAACCGCGGGCTGACCCAGCGTGCTGATGAGCTGTCACAGCAGCTGATGATGAAGAAGCTGGAGTCGATCCTGCAGCGCGAACCCGCTTTCCGGCATTTGCGTGAGGCCGCGGCAGTCGAAGATGCCCCGCGAGCGGCTGAAGTCGATGTCAGCGGTGATCCGCATCACCCGCCCGGCCCCGCACGGCCAAGCAGCCACTAAGGAGAAGTCAAGTCTGTGCTGGCCGTCCGGCGACCAAGCCGGGTCCGCGTCAAAAGCCGGATTGTCCGTAAGGTTCGTCTGACCCGTGCCGTCTGCATTCATCACGTAAATCTCAGGGTTGCCGGCCAGGTCCCCGGAGGCGAAGGCGATCTGGGATCCGCCTGGCGACCAAGTAGGGTGCTGGTCGAAACGCGAGTTGTTCGCGAGGTTCGTCTGGCCCGTACCGTCGGCATTCATCACGTAGATCTCCGGGTTGAGGGCGCCTTCGCGCTCGGAGACGAAGGCGATGCGCGACCCGTCCGGCGACCAAGCCGGGCCAGAGTCTAAGCCCGGACTCTCGGTGAGCCGAATCTGGCCAGTCCCGTCGGCACCCATGACGTAGACATCGGTATAGTGTTGGGCGCGACCTGACACAAACGCGATGCGCGTGCCGTCCGGCGACCAAGCCGGGTCCGCGTCGTTGCCGCCCGGATAGTCAGTGAGGTTGGTCTGGCTCGTTCCGTCGGCATTCATCACGTAGATCTCTCTGTCGCCGTCGCGATCCGAGGCGAAGGCGATTACACCGCCCGGGGCGCCACCGACTCCCCCCAGATGGCGCTAGCGCGAGGCCTGCGAGGAAGGCCGTGCACACTCCGGCGAACACGGGGAGGCCGATAGTCAGGCGTTTCATGGTCTTCCTCCTCTCGCCGCAGTGGCGCTCGAAGGATTGCCTTCCGGCGCGAATATACCGCTCAGGACTGGACGTATTCTTGCGCGCATGGCGGGTGCCGTGAAGCGCAAGCGACCGGCCACTCTTCACGAATGCGTGCCGCCATCCGGGCCAAGGCGGCGCGGTTCATACGACGCATCTGGTCATCCAGAGCATCGGCCGGCGTGCCGAG
>Ga0214473_10008057_pt1 | contig 12486 bp, 7 predicted proteins | sample RVTome_7_FD_203509 | JGI IMG/M metagenome (GOLD analysis project Ga0214473, IMG submission 203509) | Soil microbial communities from uranium-contaminated site in the Upper Colorado River Basin, Wyoming, United States - RVT98D197 | ecosystem: Environmental > Terrestrial > Soil > Contaminated >... | reverse complement strand
CTGCTGAAAAACCCTATGAATGCTTCGACGATGCTCAGCATGAACGGAAAATCTCCAATGATTTCAGAAGCTCCTCCGTTCGTCCTGAGGCTCTCGAAGGATGAACGGAGGGTTTTTCAGCAGAATCTATTCCAGAACCTGCTCCATGTGAACCGTTCCCGTCTTTCCCGACGCCAGTTCGTAGGTCATGCCTTCGCGGCTGAGCTCTATGTCCACATACACCCGCGTGATCGGGTCTTCCGACGTAGGCGCGGGCTTCGCTTTGACGAATGGGAAAGAATACTTCTTGGTCGATGTTCTGACCTCGAAAATCTTCTTTTTGTTATTAAGTTTCACCGACCTGATCTTCATAGCAATCCCTCTGCATCCAGCTCCTTGATGAGTTCAATAACTCGCCTCGGCGCATTCCCCTTCATGGCCTTCTTATTATCGAGATCCTACTTCACGACCAGCCGTCCGTCCCTGTACACATGCACATGTCTCGGCGAGTGATCGCCTTTCCACCAAACAAAGATGTACCCGCCACGCCGGAGCTTACCCATTCGGATTTTAATGTCACCCATGAAGGTAACACCTGTCAAACCGCAAATCTATGTGCCCCGAACCCGCGGGCCAATCCTCCGGGTCCCACAAGAACATCACCCTAAACGCGGCACCGCCAGATCCTCAACACGAGGAGACATAAGTCACGGAGTAACGCTTTTAGGGGAGTGACTGGTGCGGGAGAAGGAGTTGCGAAAAGGGGTTGGTCGTTTGAAAATGCAATTGGTGCTGGCCGAAAACAAAGAATAGCAAAAAGCACACCCGACCCGCCTTGCCAAGCTCCAAGAGATCAATAAGGCATGCCTGACACCATGTTTAGGCATGCCTGACACCATGTCTTAAGTTATAGATCTGCTCTTCGAGTTTGCTTAGCTGAGAGGCGATGGTCTTCTCAACCTCCTCAGAAGTGATCGCAACCCCGTCCACCTCAGCCAGCGTATCGCCTGCGGCATACAACGTCACGGGGAAGCCGAGCGCCAGCAATGAGAATAACGTCCAGAAGACTGTCATGCGAGGAAATCTCACCTTACCCATTCAATGTCTAAAGAGCAAACTAGTCTCACAAGTCGGGTCTTAGTCTGCAACTTCCCCGCATATTGCTCCGCAGTCCAAAGCTGTCAAGAACCTTTTTCAAGCGTAATGATTCTTGGCCGGGCCGGCGGCCGCGTAGTGGACATCAATCCCCATCTTCCGCGAGCCCGCTTTCGCTTTTATGTCAATCTGAGGCTGGCTTGCAGGCAAGGGTGGACATTTCCCTCCAGTCGAAGTACGAAGGGTCTCAGTCTAGGTGGCTATAGCTACAGGAAGCGTGAAAAGTGATTTCTCTTGCCTTTTCGCCGCGGGTAAACCCGCTTCGAGAGCATCGAGAAGGTCTTCAATGACCGCCCGGCGTGCGGCGAAGCGCCGTCGCGCGCAAAGCACGAGTCCGGCCGCAAGCGGCCACTCGCTTAGCGGGCGTCTGCCATCGGGTACGTTGATCGTCTCGGTCGCGGTCGTCCTCTACGTGGCCTTGCTCTCGACCTTCTCGATCGTCCAGCACCGCGGTCTCAAGACCCAGATGTACGACCTCGGCAACGCCGACCAAGCTTTGTGGGCAGCGGCCCAGGGCGATTGGGCGATGACCCAGTCGAACACGACCCAGAGGCGAGCCATGAGCCGCCTCGCAGTCCATGCCAATCTGATTTTTTGGCCGCTTTCGCTCGGATACCGAGTATGGCCAGATCCCGAGTGGCTGCTCGTGCTCAGCAGCGCCGCTTGCGGGGCTGCCGGCCTCGGCCTCTACGCGATCGCGCGCCGCCGTCTTGGCGCCGGAACGGCGGCGATGATTCCGCCGCTAGCCTTCTATGCGAGCGCAATCGTTCACGACGCCAACCTCTACGACTTCCACGCGATTACGCTGGCGACCGCCTTCCTGGTCTGGACCGTTTGGGCGTTCGACACGGGGTGGACGCGGCTCGCTTGGGGTCTCCTGGTCGGAGCACTCTCGTGTCAAGAAGACATACCGTTCGTCGGTGTTGCGCTGGGGCTCTGGCTGTGGTTGAAGGGGTCTCGGCGACAGGGTTTGGCGGTCGCCGCCGCGAGCCTCGCCTATCTCGTCGCGGTTGAAGCGGCTCTCGTTCCTGCGGTGAGCGGTGAGAAAGGTTTGATGCGCGCCGCTGGCGACCAGCGCTACGGCTGGCTCGGTTCGAGCCCGCTGGAAATGCTTTGGACGCTCACGACCGAGCCCGGTCGGGTTCTCGGCCACGTGCTTCAGCCGGACCGACTTCGACTTCCGCTCTATCTCGCGCTTTCCGGCGGCATCGTGGCACTCCGGTCATGGCCGATGTTGCTCCTGGCCCTTCCACAAATAGCACTGGGTATGCTGTCCTCGGGTGCCTGGAGGACCTCCATGACCGGAACTTATTACTGGATCTTGTGCGAAGCGGTGATCATCATGGCATGCATCGTTTCCGCCGAGTTGGACGCCGGCCGGGCCGGCCGGAAGGTTCCACCGTCACTCGTGTTTCTCGCCACATCGACCGCTGTCCTCTCTCTGCTCTTTTCGCCTCTTCCGCACGGCCTCGGCTCGACCTGGAGCAACTACGCGCTCCCGCCCGAGCGCAAGTCCTTGGAGATGATTGCGGCGCAGATTCCCACGGACGCTTCGCTTTGCGTTCAGAACAACCTCGGGCCCCATCTATCGCAGCGCCAGACGGTCGTTGCCTTCTGGCGGGAGTGTCGGCAGAGTGATTACGCGCTCTTCCATCTGCGCTGGGTCGGCGGGCCGAACAGCGGACTCTTCGCTCGTGCCTGGTCGAACATCCTGCTCGGCCAGCCGGCCGGGATCGTCGTGCGCGAGGTGAGCCGGATGATGTCATCGCCCGACTGGGGACTCCTAGCTCAGAAAGACGGTTTCTACCTCTTTGCACGAAACCAGCCACACCGGATTCCGCGTGAGGCAATGACAGCCGAGTTCGCCCGCGACTTGAGCATCTTTGACGGCCAACTTCGCGAAGCCGAGAAGCACCGCTGGAAGGTGGCGCGACGACTCACGGGCACGACGGGATGGAAGGACCTTACACGGTAAGGGCGGCAACGGCGGCAGCGAGGTGTCGAGCTAGTCGAGACTTCGGCAGAGTAGCTCCCGCGCTTTGCAATCATTGACTTCCCCGGTGCTCTCGGATTAATGCTCTTCATTTAAAGTTCCAAATACCAGAGATTGCTGTAGGAATTGATTCAAGTTGATGCGATTTCCAATATTTCTCCTGACCCAGGCGATGTTTTAGGGAAATTCCATGTCGAGAAAAAGGGGGCGGTTCTCGAACAAACCGCGACGTCCTGCGCGTTCAGGGCGACAATCAGAAAGCTCAACCCAAACAAAAATAGAAATGGCTCAAAAATACCATTGGATTCTGATCGTCATCGTCTCTGCCGTTGTTGCCTCGATTTTTCATTTCTCCTTTCTGAACATCCCCGACCTGGACAGCTTTTATTACATCCGTCTGGCATGGATGTACCGCACTCGAGGGCTCTTCGATGTGGACTTCCCTTGGATACCGTACTCCGTAATCAAAAACTTCTCGTCCTCCCTCTGGTACGGATTTGGTATCTTTTTGATCCCCTTCACCTACTTTGACGATATGGTTACCGGTATTAAGGTGGCTGGGGCTTTTCTGACAATCGCGGCCTTGTCGCTGTACTATTGGGTCATGAAGAGAGACGAGCTGCAGATGGCGCTATTGTGGCCGTTCTTGCTCTTCTTCTCGGCCCCGAATGTCATGTATCAGTTTCTCATGACCCGACCTCAGCTCATATCTCTTGCTTTAGGTCCGCTCTTATTCTCGTTGTTAGTAAACCGCTCTGCAACTGCGGACAGATCCGAATCCGAAGCCGCGAGGACAAATATTGTCCCGCTGGTTTTAACCAGCCTGGGGTTAGTCTGGTTTCATCTCAATTTTATTTGGCTCGCGGCACTCATCTTGGCTGTTATTACCGTCACAGCATGGATCGTGGAAAAAAAGTTGGAGTGGAGACGTATAGCCGCGGTTGTAGCCGGGGCGCTTCTGGGCTGGCTGGCTAGACCAAACCCCCTTGGCGCCGCAAAACTTCTTCACATCCAGATTGTCCAGCAATTATTAGAAAAACAGAGCGGCCTCACGCTTTTATTGGGGAGGGAAAACTTACCGTTAAGTTCTGCCGTATTTGCGCGAAATTTTATCCCCTTTACGTCCCTCTGGGTGTTAGCGATTTTAATCATGGCGGGCTTCGTCGTCTCCCGCGTGAATGCTCAATCATCCGCCAAGCGAATCCTTCTCTGGAGTAGCCTGACGCTTTCTTTTGTGTTTTTTTTGCTGACTGTGTTTGTCGGCCGAAGATCCTACAATCTTTGGGCAGAATTCGGCATCATCTTCATTGCCGGAGTATTTACCTACATCATTTCTTTCCGTGCTCAGAGGACCATACGAAATATCGCGATTGGCGCGATCGTTGGATTTTTTATTTTTGTCGCGTCCGATTCGACCTCAAAAACAATCGTTAGTATTCCCCGCATCGGCTATCCGCCCGACATGCTCAGAAGTGCGGCGCTATGGTTGAAAAAAAACAGTCAACCCGGAGATGTCGTTTTCAACCTCAGTTGGAGCAATTTCTCTCCGCTTTTTTTCTGGAACCAGCAAAACTACTACGTTGGCGGCCTGGATCCTATCTTCCAATATGCCTACGATCCGAAACTCTACTGGAAGTTTCACCACCTGGCGACCAACCCCTTAGCAGCCAAAACCTGTGCCGCCGCCGTGTGCAGCAAAGAAACCTTGGAAGATACCTATGAAGTGCTAGTGAGAGACTTCAAAGCGAAATATGTTGTTGTGGGCAAACAGCAGCGATCGGCTTATCAGTTCTTCGAACGGGACATCCGTTTTCAGAAGCAACTGGAGACAAAGCAGGAAGTGGTTTACCTGATCAAGTGAAGAGCTTATGCAAGTCGATGTCTCCATTATCCTGTCGTACCTAAGCGGAAATTTCCCCTGGCGAAAGATCTAGCCGATCATGGGGCCGCAAGCGGCCGCTCACTCGGCGGGCGTCTGCCATCGGGTTCGTTGATCGTCTGTCGCGGCTCGCTTGGGGTCTCCTGGTCGGAGCGCTCTTGTGTCAAGAAGACTGTCGAGCCTGCGAAGCCAAATGGTTGTTACTCATCGAATGAAGCATGTCGAGGATGTGGAATAACGAAAGTGCGTATGTTCCGCTGACTCTAGGACACGTAAGGTCTATCATCACCCAAGAAGACTCCAGAGAGAAAGTTAGGACGGGAACCCGCTCCTAATGCCAAGTATTTGGAACCATCAGGCAATAAGACTGTGAAAAGCGCGAGTTGGTCCGACCCGCTTTCCGAAGCAAGCCATCCATACGGATATGTTGACCTCAGGTCGATTCGCGGGCAGACCTGGACATTTCCGTAAGCTTACGGTAAACGAGGTTTCTATTAGCCACTATGGGAAGGGGGCAACACAGCCTAGCAAGTCGCCGCTGTTACCATCGGATGGCATGTTCCAGTGAGAACGATAACGTACGGCTATTGTCGTCCACCGCGATATCCACACCCCTGAATAAATCGATAAATGAATAATCAAGTTTCAGTTCCTTATAGTATCGTTGTACCAGCCCGAAACGAAGAGAAGACAATCGAAGAGGTCCTCCACGATGTGCGAGATATGACCGATGACCTCATCGTTGTTGATGGTCACTCCTCAGATAGGACCGTGGCAATTGCAAAAGAGTATAGGGCCACGGTGGTGCAAGATAACGACCGAGGGAAAGGGGATGCAGTTCGAGTCGGACTTGCAGTTGCACGCCATCCGATAACGGTCTTCATCGACGCAGATGGCTCTCATGACGCCAAAGATATACCCAGGCTGGTAGCTCCAATCGCAGCAGACGAAGCTGATCTGGTGATGGGATCTCGAATGTTAGGGGGTAGTGAGGAATTATTTGGTTCCATCTTGGAAATAATTCGATTGATGGGAAGCCTCGTAATTAGTCTAACGATAAACTACCGATATGGAGTGAGACTCACGGACTATCAAAATGGGTTTCGCGCTATTCGTACTCAGGTAGGCCGAACAGTTGGTTTGACCAGTAACATCACAACCATAGAGCAAGAGATGGCAATGAAGTGCCTAAGATTCGGCTACCGAGTTGTCGAGATTCCTGCTCACGAATGCCGCCGCAAAGGCGGTGTTTCGAAGATCAATGTTATGCGAGTAGCCCACATCTATATTTGGAACCTTATACGGTGTCTGGTTGCGTCCAGAAAGGTCAGACCTAAAAACGTCCCCGAAATGCACTGCTCTACCTCGGGTTCCCATCTCCCCAGCCACAGTCAGTCACGTTCCCAATCGAGTTCTTCTACCCACGAGTGAGCCGGCAAACCAACGGCGGGATGTCAAATCTAAAGCGTCTTAAAGAATCCCAGAGTCAAGTTAAATGCCAGGCCTTTTAGATCCTTCCCAAGAGTCAAAAACAACTCTGCTGTATGACGTGGCCGCCGCAGCTTTTTGTGGCGCCGCTCTGATCCTCGCCTTGCTCCTCGGATCTTTCCACCAAGTGGGCGGTTTCGGTGTCGAAACTGACTTCTATCAGTCGTACGCCGTCCAAGCTCAAAACATCCTGGCAGGACGTCCCTACACGTACCCACATCACCCCCCTGGCTATACGATCCTATTGGGCGGCGTCTCCTTGCTCACCGGTGATCTCTTTGTAGCTGGCAAGATTATATCTGCGTTCGCCATAGGACTCTTGGGTTTGACTGCGTATGGCCTACTCAAAGCGCTGTTCGACCCTCGAATTGCTCTTGCCTCGACCATCTTGTGCCTATTCGCTCTGATCCCCTACTCTTTTCTCGCAGCGACCGACGTGGTCGGGGCGCTACTGATGTTACTCCCCCTCAGGATCCTTCTTAATCGAGCGACCGTCTCACTCCGGTTCTGTCTTCTAACCGGGATATGCGCCGGCATTGCGTACCTCGTGCGCTCCAACGCCGTCTCGGTAATCTTGGGGATCGGCTTTTGCCTGCTTTTTATCGATCTTGAGCACGAAGGACTGGTGCGGCGCCTGGTAAAATTCGGCTTCTTTGTTGGCGGCGCGCTTCTGACTGTCTCCCCTTGGTTTATTATCAACTGGAAGACCAACGGAAGCCCTTTTGCCAGCACCGCCCACTTGCAAATGGCCGCGCATTTCTACTACCCAACCGGTGATGCGTTCGAAACTACCCTGCGGCAGGCAGCTCTAAAGTTCAGCTCTTTATCGGACGTTGTACTATACGATCAGACAAGATTTCTGCGGCAGTTTCTAACGGCGGTTTTTTACGAGAACATAATACACCTCGCTGTACAAGCCGTGAAATTTCCCGCTTACCTTTTCGCCGGGCCAGGACTCCTGCTCTTGCTCTGGGATCTCTCCCGAAAGAGGTTGACGTTTCTTCTAGTCTGCCTTATCGGCTATTTACTTTTAGGTCTGGTGGGCTTTCATCTACGGCTCTATCTCTTCCTCTTTCCACTCCTGTTCACGTTGGTGGCTTATTTTTTCTTTCACAAATCCATCATCCCCGCCTTATGGTCTAGAGCAGCTCAAAAAAATAAGAGCCGTTATACACGCCGGGAGCGACGACGCGCGTCAAGAGTTCAGCCTCAAAATAGTGACAGAGCTTGGGAACGCGGTGCAAATATCCGGATTTTGAGCAGCGCGGTTAGCTGGTTGTGCGTCATTGTCTTGGCCTGCTTTGTAGGTATGAGTTCCTACAGGGCAACCAGACGGACGCTAGCCTCTGAGCCACGCTACCTGCTAGAGATCGCGAGCTTCTTAAGAAACCGGTCAACTACCGGCGAGCTTATCATTGTCCGGAAATCCCATCTCGCGTATTTAGCTGGCCTCACGCGGGTCTTTCCACTGGCAAATACGTCACAGGAGTTTCTTGCGAAAGCACGAGAGATCGGGGCCCGCTATATCGTTTACAGTGAGTTTGAGGCGTCGCTTTGGCCAGGATTGAAGTCGTTACGAAACGCTTCTGCAATGCCCGGCAGATTCAAGCTGATCTACACTCACTATCCGACCCGTACCCTGATTTATGAAATCCGGCCTTAGCATAATCACCCTCTTTGCGCACGGATAAGATAGAGAACGGAAAGTTTTCAGGATTGCAAAGACTGCGATTGCCTGTCGTGACTGAACGACGTGCGTTTTGATAAGAAACTGGAGACGGGGCGCGAGGTAGTTTGCCTTGTCAAGTAAAGACCTCTTGTCAGGTCACATCTCAATTGTCGGTCATTCCAAAAACCATGACCACGGTCCACATCGGCTTGCCATCTCTGGCCAGAGAGAATGAGGCGAAAAGGTGTCAGGAATCATTTGGCCTCACAAAGCCTTTGCACTTGTGCTTTTTCATTCGCCTCCACGAACATGTAGGTCATTTTTCCGGCTGAAAATATGTACCCGTGGTTGCGCCGAGTCAAAACAGGGCACGCCGCCGAACCCCGGTCGCAATGGGCTACGCATTCCTACGCGTAAATTACACACAAAAGAAAAGAGGAAAAGATTCTTGCCACTTGTCCTCCCCAGAAGCCAATGAAAGAGCGTTAAGAGTTTAGGCAACAGGTAAATCAACTGTGCGAGAAACTAAGAACGGGCAAAAAGAAAAAAATATCAAAAAACAGGCTATTCTGGGTTTCCTGTGAAGAAGCATTCACCACAGAGACGCAGAGTTCGCAGAGGGTTTGTTCAAGAGGCTATCTTTATTCGATTTTCTCCGCGCCCGGCGCCTGTCCTGAGCGGCGTCGAAGGGCGCCTCGGCGGTGCAATCTCCGAACCCCGCTTCACAGGGAAGCCTGAACACCTAAAAAACAAAAGCCTGACACGTCCCCCCTTGATCGTGATTGCCTGCCCGTTGACTTCCGCCAGTGGCTCGGTCAAAGCGAACTGAGCGCGCGCCGGCAGTATGCCAAACACCGCAGTGAGGGGCAGGCCCAAAAGAGTAAGCCCGGCCGACGTCCTTCGGGCTCTGCAAACCTCACGCGGCTTGATTTGACCCATTGTCCTACTCGATAGTTCCGATTCGCGCCATTGGGCTTTCATTTTGAACTGGTTGAAGCCCTACCATCCTCAGAGTGGCGGGAATGGTCCGCATTTATATTTTTTCTGTTTCCCAGCGACGACCGGCTCCTCGACGGTGCATCGCTCGACCACGGTTTGTCCGGGGCCACCGGGCGTGAAACATTCGAAGGCGGACCCGTTGAAAAACTGCCCTGCACTGCTACAGCACTCTCCAAAATCATCGATTCCGAACGTGCAGACATTTGTTTGCGCGTTAAAGACGAGGGCAGTAAAGGTTATAAAATCAGGTACTCCAGAGTCGGCTGCATTTCCATCGACCTCGATTGAAGTTTTACATTTGCCATTTTGATTACATGGTGCTCCGGTGGCTTCGGCAACGACTACGGTCTCGTCGAACCTAAATTCGTCGTTAGAGTCCCCGTCAGCAAAGAGCGGCGCGGAGTTACTTAAAGAATCAGGATAGTTAAATGGTGTTCCATTGGGGTTAGTGTCACTAAAAAGGATACCGTCAATGTCACAGGTGGGATCCAACGTAGTGTCGCATCCAGGTCCCACGGTGCCAAACACCGTACATTCGACCTCAGGACAGGGACCAAGGGAGCAGTCAGCGTTGTCTAATTTCTTGGTTTTCACCTTGCAGATTTCGCTCCCTGTGATCCATGAGGCGCAGACTCGTTTTCCGTTGATCTTCGTACATCCCGCATCGGCTTCGGTCCACATCAGCGCAACCACGGTTATGGCAAACAGACCGATTATTACTTGCTTAAACATAACAGCCTCCTTGTTTTTGCGTTATTGAATGCGATTTAGATTGACTAGAAAACTCTACGGTGGCATAAGGACCCCCCCCTTCAATTTATGGCAGTGCCAATGTGATTTTCGTAACGAGCATCCTGTTGGGTTGTATGCTGGGATTCTTCAAGTCCCGATCGAAAAACTTGAACTCTTTGTCAAAAAGATTGGTCGCTCCAATCGTGATAAAGCCGTACCGTTTCGGCAAACGATAACTGATTCCCGCGTCGACCGTCAAAAAGTCGTCCCTGCCGGACCGAACACTTTCGTCGTTCAAAACAAATTTGCCGTTCTGATTGAAGTAAGTCGCTTTCAGCGATGCGCTGAATCCGGAGGGGTGGGAAAAATTAATTCCTAACGGAACACGATGCGTGTTCAGCCTTTTGGGTTGGTCAGACAATCCTGCTGTTGTAAATCGCTCAAACACATACTCGGCTCTCAGTGCCAACCATGGGTGGGGCGTCCAGAAAAGATAAGTACGGCCCTGAAGCTCATGCATTCCCTCTTTTCGGACCGAAGGGTTGACGGGATTTTCCGCATCGAAAAACGGAACTTTGATATCCCTTTTTGAAAACTCCACACCTCCGAAGATCTCACTTGTGAATTTCTGATCAACAGCCGCTCCATAGCGCCACGCCTCTGTTGCGTCAAAATCGTCAAAGAATTGATTAAAGCCGGCTACCTGGGTCGGCTCGAGGGTCTGGTTGGTCACCAGGGTTCTCTTCAAGGTCCTGAAGGCAGCGCTGCGGATCGTCGTGTCTGGTAATGGATTCCACGTAATCCCGAATTTCGGGTTGAACTGACGTGTGTCATTAAAATCCTGACTGTCGCCGCTCACGATGTCGCCACTGGCGCCGAGAGTGAACGTAACGTTCTTTAAGAGGTTGATATATGAATAGGCGTAAACATTTACATGCCTGAGATCCGTACCTTGGCGCGGGAATGGGAAGACGACAAGAGGAGGAACTAAAAACCCTATATTACCGTCGAGGTGCCCATCTACTTTGGCGTAGCCGACCCCGCCAGTGAGATTAAAGTATCGTGAGCGCAACAGGTGTTGAAGTTCTCCGCTAACAGCATTTTGAGGGTTTCTTAGTTCCAGGAACGGAAAGGGCAGCGCAAGTTGATCTTCTCTCACACTAGCATCTGCCTTTGAATAAATAAATGAGCTGAGGACGATAGAATTTGGCGAAAATGCGTGCCGTGCACCCAGGCGGAATGTGTGCTTTTCTTCTTTGTTTGTCTCGTCGGGGAAAACATCGCCCGGGAAGAACCTGAGTCGAAGATCTCCTCTTGTTGAATTTCTATATCGATACTCCGCTTGCACGCTCGTCTCGGGAGAGACTTCGAATTGCAAAAAGGCATTACCGATGTCGTCGTCTTGGCCGCTATTTCTTCGGAATCCGTCACTCTGGAAATGAAACCCACCGAGGCTGAAAGATGCCTTTTTGTAAATCCCAGATAAAACGCCTTCTCCGGCGTATGTGCTACTGTCACCGGCAAGTGCGCTCGTCTGAAAGTTAACGCCGTTCCGGTTGAAAATAGGATTGAACTCGTTAAAGGAAAGAGCGCCAGGTCCCCCAGAGCTGATGAGGAACAGATTGCTCTCGGCGAGCTGGGGCTGGATGGGAGTCATGTTGAGCGGCTGCAGCAGTTGAGATTGCAGCAGTTCGCTGACCCTGGCGATCTCGTGGCGCGGCAAGATAGCATAGGAATCCGCCAAGAACCGGTGCGCGGAGAAGTTAGTCGGGTCGACGTTAACTGATTTCCATCCTTCGACCAAAGCAAGTTGCTGGAAACCTAAATCGCCGTAGATTCGCGCCTGGCTTGCGCTGCGCGCGGCCAGGTCGGCATCGAGCTGTAATTGCGACCGATAGACGGCGCGGTTATCGTTCAGGTCGATCGCTTTTTCCATGTCCTGCAACGCTTCCACCGGCCGGTTGGTCGTCTGCTTTTGAATCGCGCTGTAGAAATAGGGCGTGGGGTCCTTGGGATCGAGCTGCTTGGCGGTGGCGTAGTCGCGTTCCGCGGGTTCGGAGCGCTTCTCTTCGTAATAGGCTTTGCCGAGATAACTGCGAACGATGGCGTTGTTGGGATCAAGGCTGGCGGCAACTTCAATCTCTTTTCTGCCCTCTTCCAAATCTCCTTCGCGGATTTTTGCTAGACCGAGGCCTAGTCTCGAGAGCGAGTCTGCCTGATCGAGTTCGATGGCTTTCGTGAAAGTGCTCTTCGCTTCACTGGTATCGACCCGCAGCAGATGGGCGAAGCCCAGAACCATTTGCGTTCTCGACAGATTGGGATTCAGCGAGACGGCTTTCTGCGCCGCTGCGAGGGAGTCGTCAAGGTTGCCGAATGACATGTGAAGCTCTGCCAGCCGCGCCCAAGCCAGAGCGTTGTTCGGGTCTACCTGCACGGCCTGTTGCAGACTGTTGCGCGCGCCTTCGAGGTCGAAATGGGCCTGCTGGGCATAGGAAAAAGCAATCAACGCCGTGGCGGATTTGGAGTCTGCGGAGACCGCTTTCTGCGCGATGCCGAGCGCTCTCTCTTTGTCGTTTTGCACCACGGCGATGA
>Ga0214473_10008056_pt1 | contig 12486 bp, 6 predicted proteins | sample RVTome_7_FD_203509 | JGI IMG/M metagenome (GOLD analysis project Ga0214473, IMG submission 203509) | Soil microbial communities from uranium-contaminated site in the Upper Colorado River Basin, Wyoming, United States - RVT98D197 | ecosystem: Environmental > Terrestrial > Soil > Contaminated >... | reverse complement strand
GGGAATGGAGATGTTCGTGGACGCTTCGCGCGAGCTCGGGCCCGATCCCGGCCACCGCGGCGAGGTTCTCCGGTGAGGCAGCGCGCACGCGCGTGAGGGACCCGAACCGTTTCATCAGCGCCTTCTTGCGCGCGGGACCGATGCCGGGGATGTCGTCGAGGGGCGAGGCCAGCGCACGCTTCTCCCGCTTCTCCCGGTGGTACCGCACGGCGAACCGGTGGGCTTCGTCACGGACGTGCTGCAGCACGAACAGGGCCTCGGAGCCTCGTGGGATCACCAACGGGTCGGGGCTCTCGGGCATATAGATCTCCTCGAGGCGCTTCGCCAGTCCGACGTGCGGGATCGACAGCCCCAGCTCGGCGAGCACCGTCGAGGCCTGCGCGAGCTGTCCTCGTCCTCCGTCGATCACGACGAGCGACGGCGGGTAGGAGAAGCGGCGAGGCTTGTCCCCGGACGGCTCCTCGCGCTCCTTGAGGAGGCGGGTGAATCGCCGCCGTAGCATCTCGTGCATCGAGGCGAAGTCGTCCTGGCCCGCGACGCCCTTGATCTCGAACCGCCGGTAGTCGGAGCGTTTGGGCAGGCCGTCTTCGAAGGCCACCATCGACCCGACCTTGTCCGTGGCGCCGAGGTTCGAGATGTCGTAGCACTCGATCCGCAGCGGCGCCTGATCGAGCCCGAGCCGCTCGGCGAGGTCGGTGAGGGCGCGCGAGCGTGCGCCGAAGTCCGAGGCTCGCCGGAGCTTGTGCCGGTGGAACGCCTCCTGCGCGTTGCGCGTGACGACCTCCATCAGCTTACGTTTCGCTCCGCGTTCGGGGACCTGGATGCGTACCCGCGTCCCGCGGCGCGCGGCGAGCCAGGACTCCAGCAGGTCGGCGTCGGCCGTGGGATCGGGGATGAGCACGCGCGGTGGGACCTCCTCGCGCTCCATGTAGAGCTGCTCCAGGAACGACGCCAGCAGCTGGGAGCGGTTGAGCTCCTCGACCCGATCGACCACCCAGCCGCGCCGGCCGAGCACACGCCCGCCCCTGACGAAGAACACCTGGACGGCCGCCTCGAGATCGTCCTCGACGAGGCCGACCACGTCGAGGTCCTCGGGTTGGCTCAGCACCATCTCCTGCGACTCGAGCGCCCGGCGAGCCGCGAACAGCTGATCCCGGAGCTTCGCCGCCTGTTCGAACTCCTGTCGCTCGGAGGACCCGCGCATCTCGCGCTCCAGCCGCTGCAGGACCGGCCGCGCGTTGCCCCCCAGGAACTCGGACATCGCGTCGACGTGCTCCCGGTAGATCTCCTCGGTGGCGCCTGTCGCCTTGGGCACGCACGGGCCCGCGCACCGCCCGATGTCGTAGTACAGGCACGGCCGCCCCGCACGCGCCCGTTGGTCGAAGAACGCGTTCGAACAGGTGCGCACCGGGAAGACCCTGGTGAGCGCGTCGAGGGTGTCGCGGATCGCCCACGCGTGGCCGTAGGGACCGAAGTACCGGACGCCCTTGCGCTTGGCGCCACGGAGCACCTGCGCCCTCGGCCAGCGCTCGCCCACGGTGAGCGCCAGGTACGGGTACGACTTGTCGTCGCGGTAGCGGATGTTGAAACGCGGCCGGTGCCGTTGGATCAGGTTGTACTCGAGCATCAGCGCGTCGACCTCGCCCGAGGCGACGATCCACTCGACCGCGGTGGCGGCGTCGACCATCGCCCGGGTCCGCGGATGCAGCGGCTTCCCCCAGTACGACGCGAGGCGCTTGCGGAGCGACCGGGCCTTGCCGACGTAGACGACCCGGCCGTCGCCGTCGCGGAAGAGGTAGGCGCCAGGCTCGTCGGGGATCGAGGAGGTCTCGGGCCGGGGGGCGCTCACCCGGGCATGCTAACGCGGGCGCCGGACATGGCCGGAGAACGCGCCGTTACTTGTTGCCGCTGCTCGTCCCGCCCTCGACCGCGACGAGCGTGCCGGTCATCGTCGTGGGGTGCACGTCGCACTGGAAGTAGTACTCGCCGGCCGCGAGCGAATCCACGTCGTAAGTGACCTGGATTGGGCCGGTGACAGGCGCTTCCTGCATTAGTGGGTCGCCGCCCAGTTTCGTATACACGGCGACGTTGTGGAGGCCGTCCTTGATCTCGAACTCAATCTGGAAAGGCTCGTCGGCCGGAGCCACCAAGCAGTTCTTGTCGAACGAGGTCCCACTGGCCGAGATTGCGAGGTCGATCTGGCCGTCCTCGCCGCACGCCGACGTGTCCGGCGGCGCGATCGACACCGTGATCGACGGGCTCGGGCGAGCGACCACGATGTCCTCGGGCTCACCGAGGGTCCCGGCTTCGAGGTTGCCTTCGGCGGCGTCGTACCAGGCGAGGTAGGCGGCACCGTTCGACCCGACGGCCAGCGCCGGGGAGGCCCCGCCCTCGGTCGAGGCGGTCTCGAGGGTGCTGAGCGACCCGGCGGCTCCGGAGGCGAGATGCACACCCGCGGCGTCCTGCCACGTGACGAAGAGCGTCCCCTTGCCGTCGGAGGCGACGCCCGTGGTCGCCGCGAGGGTGCCCGTGGCGGGTCCCTCAGGGTCCGACGCGGCCACGTCGCTCACGGTGCCGTCGGCCCCCATGAGCCGCACCGAGCCGCCGGCGTAGAACGCGGCGATCGGCGCCTCGCCGTCGACCGACATCGAGAGCCCTCGCGCGCCGTCGCCGGCGTCGACCGAGCTCACTGACCACGAGCTCCCATCGAGCGAGGAGACCTGCAGCCGCGAGGTGGCAGGGTCGATGAAGCCCACCGTCGGCGAACCGCCCGCGACGACGATCCCGGCGGGTCCGGGCTGCGGGCAACCGTTGCACCGCCCGGCTTCGATCGCCACCTGCTCGGCCCAGCCGTTCTTCCCCGGGCCGAGGACCCGGACCTCGACGCCCCCGCCGGCGTTCACCGCGTAGGCGATCCACGGGTTCCCATCGGCGTCGACGGCGATGCCGGGGCGTCCGATCGGTCCGGCCACGTTGAGCGCGGTCCCGTAGTCGTAGACCTGTTCGACGCTCGTGGGTCCACCCTGCGTCGTGCCGGCGTACCAGACACCGTCGGGCGCGGTCCACGCGACGTGGACCGAGCCGTCCTCTGCGACCGCGACCGCGGTGCCGTTCGTAGACGCCGCGTTCAGGTCCAGACCCGCGACCGTCTCGGGGCCGAAGGCGACCCCGACGCCCAGGGGTTCTCCGCTCTGCGGCTTCGTCTGGATCACCGCGCCGCGGTCCCATTGCCCGTCCGGGGACACCGTGGACAGGAGGACCGCCGGCAGGAACGGGGAGCCGATCGGGCGTGTGGGCGCGACCTCACCATCGGCGACCTCCTGCGGGAACCCGAAGCTCGCGATGTACGGGAGTCCGTCCGCCGTCGTGGCCACGGAGGGAGCGTGTCCGACGTCGTCGAGCCCGTCGACCACGTACGGCACGAACCGTGCGCCCGACCCGAAATCCACTTCGGCTTCGGGGAGATCGCTGCACGCCGTCGCGAGGACGAGGATGAGGGCAGCGAAGATCGGCGATCGCCTGGACACGTCGGCGCGGATACTACCAACGCACGTCAATCGCGTGAGGCAGCCTCGATGGGCAAGGTGCCCAGCACCTCCGCGAGGAACCGCCCGGTGTGCGACTCGGGCGAGGCGGCGATCTGCTCGGGGGTCCCGGTGGCGACCACCGCGCCGCCCGCGTGGCCTCCCTCCGGCCCGAGGTCGACGATCCAGTCCGAGGTCTTGATCACGTCGAGGTTGTGCTCGATCACCAGAACCGTGTTCCCCGCGTCGACCAGCCGTTGCAGCACCTGCAGCAGCTTGCGGATGTCCTCGAAGTGCAGGCCGGTGGTGGGCTCGTCGAGGACGTAGACGGTGTTGCCGGTGGCGCGCTTGTGCAGCTCGGATCCGAGCTTGATCCGCTGAGCCTCGCCCCCCGACAGGGTGGGCGCCGGCTGACCGAGCTTGATGTAGCCGAGGCCGACGTCGGAGAGCGTCTGCATGTGACGCTTGATCACCGGGATGTTCTGGAAGAACTCGAGCGCCTCGTCGACGCTCATCTCCAGGACCTCGCTGATCGTGCGCCCCTTGTACTTCACCTCGAGCGTCTCGCGGTTGTAGCGCTTGCCCTTGCAGACCTCGCACGTCACGTACACGTCGGGCAGGAAGTGCATCTCGATCTTGATCTGGCCGTCACCGGCGCAGTTCTCGCAGCGCCCCCCACGCACGTTGAACGAGAATCGCCCGGGCTGGAACCCGCGAACGCGCGCCTCCGGCACCTGGGCGAAGAGCTTCCGGACATGATCGAAGACTCCCGTGTACGTGGCAGGGTTCGAGCGTGGGGTCCGCCCGATCGGCGACTGATCGATGTCGATCACCTTGTCGACCTGCTCCCAGCCGGTGAGCCGCTTGTGTTTGCCCGGCAGCAGCCGCGACCGGTAGACCTTCTGCATCAAGATCCGCAGCAGCACGTCCTGCACCAGGGTCGACTTGCCCGAGCCGCTGACCCCCGTGATGCATACGAACAGACCGAGGGGGATGTCGACGGTGACGTTCTTGAGGTTGTGCTCCCGGACGCCCTCGAGGCGAAGACGCCGCGCCGTCCGCCTCCGGCGCGTCGCCGGCAGTGGGATCGTGCGGCGCCCTGAGAGGTACGCGCCCGTCATCGACGCGTCGCACTCGAGCAGACCCTTGAGATCGCCCGCGTACACGATCTCACCCCCGTGCTCGCCGGCCGCCGGACCGATGTCCACGATGTGGTCCGCCTCGAGGATCGTCGCCTCGTCGTGCTCCACGACGATCAGGGTGTTGCCGAGGTCGCGGAGCCTGACCAGGGTGTCGATCAGGCGCTTGTTGTCGCGCTGGTGCAGCCCGATCGAGGGCTCGTCGAGGATGTACAGGACGCCGACCAACCCGGATCCGATCTGGGTAGCGAGGCGGATCCGTTGGGCCTCTCCCCCCGCGAGCGTCCCGGAGGCGCGCCCGAGCGTGAGGTAGTCGAGACCGACGTCAATGAGGAACCCGAGACGGGCGCGGATCTCCTTCACGAGGCGCTCGGCGATCATCTGCTCCCGCTCGGTGAGCTCCATGTCGTCGACGAACGCGAGCGTGTCGCGGATCGACAGCGACGTGACCCCGGAGATGTTCCGTTCGGCGATCGTGACCGCGAGCGTCTCGGGTCGCAGACGGGCCCCCTTGCACGTCCGGCACGGGATCTCGCGCATGAACTGCTCGAGCTTGTCCCGCGCCGCGTCGGAATCGGTCTCGGCGTGGCGCCGCTCGATGTTGGGGATCGCGCCTTCGAACGTGGTCCAGTACGCGCGCTGGCGCCCGTACCGGTTCTTGTACTTCACGTAGATCGACTCGTCGGAGCCGTACAGCAGCACCTCCCGGGCGGCTTTCGGGAGCTTCTTCCACGGGATCGTCAGGTCGACGCCGTGCGCCCGGGCGACCGCGTCGAGCACCCGGTACCAGTACTCGAGGGTGCTGGACGCCCAGGGCGCGAGCGCGCCGTCGGCGATGCTCAGATCGGGATCGGGCACCACGAGCTCGGGATCCACCTCGAGGCGCGTCCCGAGGCCGTCGCACGTCTGACACGCGCCATACGGCGAGTTGAACGAGAAGTTGCGCGGATTCAGCTCTTCGAACGAGATGTGACAGTGGGTGCACGCAAGGTTCTGCGAGAAGGTCTGGATCTCCTCGTGGCCCTCGTGGGTGACGACGGCGATGCTCGCGATGCCCTCGGCGAGATCGAGCGCCGTCTCGATCGAGTCGGCGACGCGCCGGCGGATGTCGGGCTTCGCCACGAGCCGGTCGACGACGACCTCGATCGTGTGCTTGAAGGTCTTCGGCAGGCGGATCGGCTCGGCGAGATCGCGCACCTCGCCGTCGATGCGAGCGCGGGGGAAGCCCTTGCGCGCGAGCTCTTGCAGGAGCTGCCCGTACTCGCCCTTGCGGCCACGGACGACCGGCGCGAGCACCTGAAAGCGAGTGCCCTCGGGCAGCTCGAGGATCTGGTCCACGATCTGCTCGGGGGTCTGACGCCCGATCGAACGTCCGCAGTTGTAGCAGTGGGGCCGGCCCACCCGCGCGAACAGCACCCGCAGATAGTCGTAGACCTCCGTGATGGTCCCCACCGTGGATCGGGGGTTGCGGGAGGTGGACTTCTGGTCGATCGAGATGGCCGGGCTGAGGCCTTCGATGAAGTCGACGTCGGGCTTCTCCATCTGGCCGAGGAACTGCCGGGCGTAGGACGAGAGGGACTCGACGTAGCGGCGCTGGCCCTCGGCGTAGATCGTGTCGAACGCGAGCGACGACTTGCCCGAGCCGGACAGGCCCGTGAAGACGATCAGGGCATCACGCGGGAGCTCCAGCGTGATGTTCCTGAGGTTGTGCTCACGAGCACCATGGATGACGAGGGTATCGGTCCCCACGAACGGCGAGTGTAACGGCGTCCTGCGACACGGCCGGCTCGTCTAGGCTGAGCCATGGAACGAGACCTACGTGCAACGGCCATCTACCAAGAGGTGGAGGCGTACTACCGGTCGGTGTTGGGGCCCGGCTTCGCCGCCCCGGACGCGCCGTCGGACCCTGCCCCCGCCCCGGACCTCCGCCGGATCGCCTTCACGGCTCGCTATCTAGAGAAGCTCGAGGGACGGCAACTCGGTCGGATCTGCCTCGCCGACGATGCCGGGTGGCGACAGATCACCTTCGGACCGAACGACGACCGAGGAGCCAGATGGTCGCCGGACGGCGCATCGCTCACGTTCCTCTCGGATCGGCGGACGAAGGGGAAGCACCAGCTCTGCCGGCTCTCTGTCGGCGCCCTCGGCGAGGCCGAGGTGCTGACCGATCTGCCGGGCGCGATCGAGTACCACGGATGGTCGCAGGACGGCACGAGGATCCTCCTCGGGGTTGCCGGGGTGAGCGCCGAGCAGGCAGACGCGATGGGCTCAGGCACCGTGGGCGAGGGCGACGACGACGAGGGTCCACCGTGGCTGCCGGAGATCAGGACCGGGGAGGTCACCGCCGACGAGCGGCGCCGCCTGCACCTCCTCGACGTCGCGACGGGGGACGTGACCCCGTTCGGGCGTGCGGAGCTCAACGTCTGGGAGGCCACGTGGTGCGGCGACGGCGCGATCGCGGCGGTCGTCTCCGACGGTGCCGACGAAGGCGCCTGGTACGCCGCGCGGGTGGTGGTCTTCGACGCGGTTACCGGCGCCGACCGAGACCTCTGCACGAGCGACGTCCAGCTCTCGTACCTGTCGGGGGCGCCCGACGGTGGGACCCTCGCGCTGATCGACGCCCGCTGCAGCGACCGCTACCTCGCCGCCGGCGAACTCCTCCTTGTCGACCCCACGACCGGCGCGACGCGACGGGTGCACACGGCAGGCGCCGACGTGACGCTCGTGCGTTGGCGAGGTGACGGACGGCTCCTCGCGAGCGCGATCCGCGGGATGGAGAGCGTGTTCTTCGACGTGGACGCGGCGACGGCCACCGCTCGCGAGCTCTGGTCCACGACGCTCGCGTCGGGCGATGCCTACCCGGCGGCGGCGCCGCTCGAGGGCGACGCCTTCGTGACGACCCTCAGCTCCTCGACACGCCCGCCCGCCCTGGTTCGGGTCGACGGCGGGGAGGAGACCGCGATCGCCGCCCCGACCCACGCCGGCCACGATGTGGTCCGGGCGGCGATCGCGCGGACCGAGCACGTCGCGTGGACCGCGCCCGACGGGTTGGCGATCGAAGGCATCGCGCACATCCCCGCGGACGACCCACCGTTCCCGTTGCTGGTCCGTGTGCACGGTGGACCCGTCTGGGCATATCAGGACGCCTGGCAGGGACCCGCCACCTCGATCCTGCTGCAGCGGGGGTACGCGCTCCTGTCGCCGAACCCGCGCGGGTCCGGAGGCCGGGGCCGAGCCTTCGCCGACATGGTCGTCGGGGACATGGGCGGGGCGGACAGCGACGACATCCTGCGAGGGATCGATCACCTCGTGGAGGCGGGGATCGCCGACCCGTCGCGGATCGGCGTCTTCGGCGGGAGCTACGGAGGGTTCATGGCCGCGTGGCTCCCGGCGATCGACGGTCGGTTCGCCGCCGCAGTCTCGTTCTCGCCGGTCACCGACTGGGTGAGCCAGCACTTCACGAGCTCCCTCGCCGAGTGGGACGACGAGTTCGTCGGCGGCGACCCCACGGACCCGGTGACCTACGGGCGGTTCAGTCCGGTGATGCGCCTGGAGTCCCTACGGACGCCCACGCTCCTCACCGCGGGCGCGAACGACCGGGCGACCCCGCCGAGCCAGGCCATCGAGTTCTGGCAGGCGCTGCGGCTCGCCGGCGTCCCGGCCGAGGTGGTCGTGTACCCGCAAGAGGGGCACGGGGTGGGCTCGTTCCCGACGTTGATCGACTTCGTCGCGCGGATGGTCGGGTGGTTCGATCGCTACCTCCCGGCCGGATGAGGCGCTGAGCACATGACCGAGGGTGCCGGTCCCGCCCCGACGTTCGGTGACGCGTTCCGGTTCTGGCTGAAGCTCGGCTTCATCAACTTCGGGGGTCCCACCGGGCAGATCGCGATCATGCATGACGAGCTCGTCGAGCGCCGAGGGTGGATCCACGAGGATCGGTTCCTCCACGCGCTGTCGTTCTGCATGTTGCTCCCGGGGCCGGAGGCGCAGCAGCTCGCGATCTACATCGGCTGGCTCCTGCACGGCACCGCCGGTGGGATCGCGGCCGGGGTGCTGTTCGTCGTGCCCGCCGCCGTGATGCTGCTGGCGCTCGCCTACACGTACGCGGCCCACGGCGACCTGGCGTGGGTGGCCGCCGTGTTCGACGGGCTCTCCGCCGCGGTCGTCGGGCTGGTCCTCGCGGCCACGATCACGGTGGCGGCCCGCGCGCTCAGGAGCCGGACGGCGGAGGTGCTCGCGGTCGCGGTGTTCCTCGCGATCTTCGCGATCGGGATCCCGTTCCCGGTGGTGATCGTCGGCGCAGGACTCGTCGGTCTCGCCCTGGGCCCCGCTCGACTCGGTGTCCCGCACGACGTCGAGGTCCTCTCGGAGGTCGCCGCTCGTCCCCCGGCCGGCCGCACGATCCGGGCCCTGCTGGTCGGGCTCGCGGCCTGGTGGATCCCGATCGCGGTCGTGGCGGCACTGACGGGGATCGGGTCTGTCTTCACGCGCGAGGGAGTGTTCTTCTCCCAGGTGGCCGTCGTCACCTTCGGCGGCGCCTACGCGGTCCTCGCGTACGTGGGCCAGGAGGCCGTTCGGCGGTTCGCCCTCGTGCCGGCCGATGTGGTCGTCGGCCTGGGGCTCGCGGAGACGACGCCGGGCCCGCTGATCCTCGTGCTGGAGTTCCTCGGCTTCGTGGCCGCCTACCGGGCGCCCGGCGACCTCTCCCCCCTGGTCGCAGGCCTCCTCGGAGCGACCGTCACCGTGTGGGCGACGTTCGCCCCCAGCTTCCTGTTCATCTTCCTGGGGGCGCCCTGGATCGAGCACCTGCGGGCGAATCGCCGGCTCCGCGGCGCCCTCGCCGCGATCACGGCGGCGGTCGTCGGCGTGATCGCGAGCCTCGCGCTCTCGCTCGCATCGGTGGTCCTGTTCGACACGGTGCGCACCGTGTCGCCGATGTGGGCGTCGATCCGCGTGCCCGACGTCGGTTCGCTCGACGTCTCGCACGTCGTGGTCGCCGCGCTCGCGTTCGTGGCCGCGTGGCGCCTGCGGGTGAGTGTGGTGTGGATCGTGATCGTCAGCGCCCTGCTCGGACTGGCGTGGTCGGTCCTGCGGTAGCCTCGACGCATGCCGAACCGCGACGAACTCGGGCAGCTGTCCACCAAGGCGCTCCACGACCTCTCGATCGACACCGCGAGGCGGCACACCGACGTCGCGTTCCTGTGGCGGCTCGTGAAGGCCCTTCCGGTGGCGGAGGAGATCGCCGGCGACGACGAGCGGGCGAAGACGGACATCCTTCGCCCGCTCGCGCTCATCAACGACGCCCTGTACGACGCCGGCGAGGGCGCCCTCGGAGAGGCGCTCCGCCCGCTCTACGTCGAGTACCTGCTGGAGCGCGGCGACGCCGTTCCCGGCGACCACGCCTGAGCTCGCCGGCTACCGCGGAGGCCTCGGCCCCTCGAGCATGACGTGGAACGACGCTCCGCCGCCGGGTCGCTCGTCGACCCAGGCGCGTCCCCCATGGAGATCGGCGAACCGTGCAACGAGGGCGAGGCCGACCCCGACGCCCGGCGCGTGCGACACGGTTTCGGGTCCCTGGCGGAACGGATCGAACAACACCTCCCGATGCTCGGACGGGACGCCGTGACCGTCGTCCTCGACGATCACCTCGGCACCGTCTGCGAGCTGGCGCACCCTGATCCACACCGTCGATCCCGCCGGCGTGTACCGCGCGGCGTTCGACAGCAGGTTGTCGAAGATGCGCCCGATCATCGTCGGATCCACGGAGAGCACGACAGAGGGGAGGTCGGGTCGGAGTCGGTGGGTCGCGGACAGCCCGCTCGCCTCGATCGCCGCGCGTGCGAGGTCGGCGAGGTCCACTTCCTCCCGGCCGATCTCGGCGGCCCCTTGTCGCACCCGCTCCAGATCCAGCAGGTCCTCCACCAGCTCTCGGAGACGCTCGGCCTTCGTGATGATCCCCCCCACGAGACCCGTTCGATCCGCGGCGTCGAGCTGTCCGTCGAGCTGCTCGAGCGTCTTCGCCGAGCCGAGGATCGCGGCGAGCGGTGACCGTAGCTCGTGCGACACGGCCGTGAGGAACACGTCCTTCATCTCGTCGAGCGTCCGCAATCGCTCGACGGAGCGCCGTTCGAGTTCGAGCGCGCGCGCGAGCTCCTGTTCCGCCTGCTTCTTCTCGGTGATGTCGTGGAAGAACCCTTGCCAGAACTGCGGCGCACCCATCTCGTTCCGAACCAGCACCGAGGAATCGTGGACCCACACGACCGATCCGTCGGGGCGCACCATCCGGACGTCCATCGAGAAGGGCTCTCCGGTCTCGATGGAACGGCGCTCGGCGGCGAGGACCGCGGGGAGATCGTCGGGATGGACGACCTTCAGCCACAGATCCGGATCGTCGATCCACTCCGAGGCGGGGTACCCGGTGATGGCCTCGACCTGCGGTGACGCGTACAGCGTGCCGAACCACTCCGGGTTCAGATCCTCGACGTACAGCGCCGCGGGGCTGTTCTCGACGACGCTGCGGTATCGGGCTTCGGCGAGCCGCAAGCGCTCCTCCGCGTCTTTCGCCTCCGTGATGTCGTACATCACGCCCTGCCACTGCGTCGGTCGACCCTCCGGATCTCGGAGCAGGACCGACTCGTCGCGCAGCCACACCGTGCGGCCATCGGCGGCGAACACCCGGTACTCCATCGAGAACGGCTCCCCAGATCGGTCGACGCGGTCGTTCTCGGCGAGCATCGCCGCTCGGTCGTCGGGGTGGAGGATCGAGCGCCACAGCTCGCCGCTCCACTCCTCGGGTGTGTAGCCGAGGATCGCGCCCACTTGCGGGCTCACGTACTCGAACGAGTCGCTGCGATGGTGATGGGTGTAGGTGATCGCGGGGATCGTCTCGATCAAGGTTCGCAGACGAGCCTCCGCATCGCGGCGGCGTCGCTCCGAGACCTTGCGTGCGGTGATGTCCAGCAGGTAGCCCTGCCAGCAGAGGGCCACGCCGTCGGCATCCTCCACGAGCTGGCTCTGCTCCAGCACCCAGACATGGTGTCCGTCGCGATGACGGAGCCGATACTCCTGGCGGAACGGCTCGCCTGTCTCGTCGCACAGGCGCGAGGCAGCGACGACGCGACCACGGTCGTCGGGATGCACGTGGTCGAACCACGTGTCCTCGTTCGCTACCCACTCGTCCGGCGAGTAGCCGAGCATCGGCTCGATCCCCGGCGCCATGTAGAGGGCGCGCGACAACCCCTCGATCGCCTCGAGGTAGACGACGAGGGGAAGCTGCTCGACGAGGGCGCGGTAGCCGCTCTCGGTGACCCCCATGCGCGCGAGCACACCGGAGAGCTGCGACCTGACCTCCCCTTCGGCGGGCGGGATCGGGTCGCCGGCCGCCATCGCACGCATCGCAGGAAGGGTATCGACTCGTCCGGAGAGCGTCTGTAGGTCTCAGTGACGACCGACCGGACGGCCCGAACGGATCACGAGACGTCGGTCGGCGAAGGCCGTGAGGTCCTCGAGTGGATCCATCCCGAGCGCCAGCAGGTCCGCCGGCGCATCGGGTGCGAGCGGTGCCCGCGTCGCGGCCCGGAGGACCTGCTCGTGGCTCAGCCCGACCTCCCGGAGCAGCTCCAGCTCGCGGAGGTGGATCCCGGGAGGGATGTCGCCGTTGCCGAGATCGGTGCCGTAGATGACGTCTCCCCCGGCCCCATGGAAGCGCCGCAGGTTGTCGAGCGCGAGCCGGAGCTCGGGCGTGTCGGCGCCGAACCCGCAGATGTCGAGGGTGGAGACGATGCGCAGGCGAGCGGCCGCCATCCGTACGACGTCGTCCGTCA
>Ga0214473_10008055_pt1 | contig 12486 bp, 10 predicted proteins | sample RVTome_7_FD_203509 | JGI IMG/M metagenome (GOLD analysis project Ga0214473, IMG submission 203509) | Soil microbial communities from uranium-contaminated site in the Upper Colorado River Basin, Wyoming, United States - RVT98D197 | ecosystem: Environmental > Terrestrial > Soil > Contaminated >... | reverse complement strand
GGCGCGGCGTACTCGCGCAAGCTGTACACGGCCCTGCCGAGCCTCGCGAACCGGGTCGACAAGTGGTTTACGGGCAGCGGGGCGAGCGAGATCCCGTCGTCGCTCGTGCCGACCGGGGTGGGCTCACCCATCGAGACCGGCCGGGTCACCGTCGCGCTCTCCACGGTGAACGCGCAGTATCTTTCGGTCACGGCCGCGCGGCGCACGGAGGTGCTCGACTGGGTCTACGGCTCGACGCGGGCCGATCGCCTGGGCGACATCTACCACTCGTCGCCCGTCGTGGTGGGCCGGCCGCGCATCGACCTGGCCGATGAATCCTACAACCTCTACCGCAACGAGGACGGCGTGGTCAATCGGCCGACCGTGGTCTACGTCGGCAGCAACGACGGCATCCTGCACGCCTTTGCGGCCGAGGAATTCGACGTGATCGACCCCTCGACGGGCGGCACCCGGCGCACCATCGACGAGGGCGAGGAGCTCTGGGGCTTCGTCCCGCCGATCCTGCTCCCGAAGCTCCAGGACGCCATGGCGTCGCACCAGTGGATGGTGGACAGCACGCCCGTGGTGCGCGACGTGTTCTACGCGCGGCTGCCGGGCGCCGCAGCGAGCGCGGACCAGTACCGGACCGTGCTCATCATGGGTCTGCGCGGTGGCGGCAAGGCCTTCTTCGCCCTCGACGTGACCGATCCGCTGGCGGCGGGGGGACCGAAGTTCCTGTGGCAGTTCACCGACACGCTCCTCGGCGAGACCTACGCGCCGCCGGCGCCGGCGCAGGTGCTCGTCGAGATCGGCGGCACCCTGCACGAGCGAGGCATCGTGCTGCTGCCCGGCGGTAAGGGCGAGCCCGTGGGCGGGGCCGTGCGCGAGCCGGACGGTCGCTGGTCGCGACCGCTCGGTTGCGCGGCCCGCGGCGGGGGCCGCCCGCCCATCACGGGCGGCACGAGCACGGCGCGGACCAACATGCGCTGCTGGACCGGCGTGGGCCGGCAGATGTTCATCCTGGACATCGCGACGGGCGTGCTGCTCAAGAACATCGACGAGAGCACCTTCGGGGCCCCCCTCGACGGCGGCATCTCGGTGTTCACGGGCGACACGGGCACCGTCGCTTCGCGCGCGTTCATGACCGACGCGGAGGGGCGCATCTGGAGGCTCGACCTGTCCTCGCGGCGCATCACCGACTGGAATGCCATCGAGTTCCACGACATCTTCTACGACGGCGAGTACTGGGAGGGTCAGCCGGGCTACGGGCCGCCCGTCGTCACGACCGACACGCAGGGAAGGGTCGTGGTCATTCAGGCGACGGGCGACATCGATCTGCTCGACGCGCCGTTCGCGAACCGCGTGGCCTCGGTCACCGAGCTGCTGACCTTCGACTCCAGCGGGGCCGCGACGGCCGTCGGAGCCCTGCTCAACTGGCAGATCAAGCTCGAGGAAGGCGAGCAGGTCACCGGTCCGCTCGAGCTCTTCGACGGCAAGGTCTACTTCGGCACCTTCGTCTCGAGCTCCACGACCACGGACGTGTGCAACTACGGCTACAGCCAGCTCTGGGGCGTCGAGTACCTCATCGCGGCGGACGGGAGCACGACCGGGAGCGAGGGTCCGCCGGTCGGGGCGCTCGAGACCAGCCCCGGGTCGGGCACCTATGTCGAGAACATCGGCCCCTTCGCGAACCAGATCGTGATGGGTGTGGCGGTCGCGCAGCGACCGAACTGCTTCACCGGTGTCGAGGAGGTCGATCCCTACTTCGGCGGACGGTACTACCGGACGACCGGCTCGGGCGGCGGCACCTTCGAGCTGGTCGCCCAGGTCGCGGGCGGCGGCACGGCCATCGGCGGCGGCGCGGTGCGGGAGATCAGGCGGGAGCTGCCCATGCCGGTCGCCTTCACCCAAGTGGAGTCCTGGTCCGGCAGCGTCGACTGACCGAAGGGGCCATGCACGCATCGCGAAGCGGAGCAGTCCTGCTGTGCGCCGCTCTGAGCCTGGGCGGCTGCGGGGACGACGCGGACGGGTCCAGGGAGGCGACCCCCGCTGTCCCGCAGGAGGAGGCCGCGGCCCGGGCGCCGGCCCCCGAGCCGCTGTACGGCCCGGGCGGTGAGCTCTTGGGGTCGGGCCGCAGGGTGGCGGGGCTCGAGCTTCCTCGGGGCCTCGAGGCCGAGCGAGAGGAACGGCGGCGCCACGTCTTCCGGACGCGCGTGCCCCTCACCAAGGTGCAGCGCTACTTCGGGACGCGGCTGGTGACCGGCCAGGTCGACTCGATCGGCGATGGAGCCATCTACCGGGAGGCGACGCCGCAGGGTGTGCGCGGCGGAGTGGTCAAGATGGACGTGTCCATCCTGCCCCTCGGCCAGGGTCTCGCGCGGGTCGAGATCGTCGAGATCCTCCCGCCCCCGCCCAATCCGCCCCCCGAGTCCCAAGTCCTCGAGCGGTATAGGCGCGACAGCCAGATGTGGGACTGAAAGAAGGGCCCAGGCCTGGGCCCTTCTTTGCTGTGCGAGGTGGGATGACTCAGCGGCCCCCGCGGGACCGGATGACGCTCTCGACGAGGGTCCGCACCTCCCCCGTCTCGAACGCCAGCGCGCGCTCCAGCATCTCGGCCACGCCGGGGTGATCGGCGGCCGCGAGCAGCTTGCGCGCGATCCCCTGTTCCTCTGGCGGACCGTGCCGCAGGACGTCGAGCAGCATCTCCGCCGCGTCCACGTTGCGGATCCTGCCGATGCTCTCGAGGGCCGCGCGTCGAACGGCCGCGTCCCCCGACGCACGATAGATGTGGGCGAGCGGGTCGAAGGCGTGGCCGAAGTGCAAGGTCGACACGGCCTCGAGCGCCTCGCGGCGGACCATCTCCTCCTCGTCGGCGAGGCCGCGCCTGACGAGCACGAACGACCGCTTGAAGAAGAGCCGCTGCACGGCGGCGAGCACAGCCGCCCGCACGCGCGCGTCGTCGTGCCCGAACATGCGTTCGAGCGGAGCGAGCGACGCGTAGATCTCGACTCGACCGAGGTGGCTCGCGAGGCCGACGAGCGCCTCCACTCCGAGCGCGCCATCGCTGCTCGCCAGCTGGTGTAGCCGACAGAGCAGCGCCCGCCGCCGGGTGAAATCGGCGTTCTTGGGGTCCTGCAGCACTTCGCCCATCGTCGCGGCAGGGTCTCCGTCGAGCTCCCACTCGACCACGTCGAGACGCCAGATCTCCGGGTACGCGGTTTCCATGCGCAGGTAGTCGGGGAACGCCGTCGTTTCGCCGGGGACGTCCCGAACTGAGGCCAGTCGCAGCATGAGGCGCGCGTACCGTCTCGTGCGCTTCTCCGCCAGCGGGAGCCCGGCGAGAGCGGCATAGATCTCGGAGATCTTCGAGTACGCGCCGACCTCGTTGTAGGCGTCGATGGCCGCCGCATAGGCGTTCTCCGCGAGCTCCACGCTCGCGCCGCTCCTGAGCGTCTTTTCGGCGGCGGCGGCGTGGGCCTTGGCCGCCTCCCAGCGGTAGTGTCGATCGTAGGGCAGGTTCTGCCGGCGCGAGAACTCCGCGGCCTCGCGGAAGAGCGTCGCGGCCGCGTGGAGCTCGCCCCGTTCGAGCGCCATGCGTTGGAAGTCCTCGAAGTACTGAAGGACGTAGTACCGGAGGTTGTCCTCGCTGAGAATGCGGATGCAGTTGACGTAGCCCTCCGCCAGGTTCTCGAAGGAACCAGCCCTCCCCATGGTGAGCAGCACCTGGAAGCAGTCGAAGGCCCGCTCCCTCAGCCCGAGCGTCTCGAAGCCGTCCGCCGCGGCCTCGAGCAAATGAATCGCCTCCACGGTCGCGCGGCGCCCGGCATCGGCGTCTCCGAGTCGCGCGCAGGCTTGCCCCAGGTTGAATCGCACCAGCCCCTGCGTGTACAGGTCATCGCCGAGGCGCCGGTCCCCCGCCAGCCGCTCCCACAGCACGCGCGCGCCCCTCTGGTCGCCGCCGTCCTCGAGCTGGATCGCCGCCTGACCGATCCAGCCAGCCTCTTCGAAGAGTCGGGCGGCGTCCAGGTGGCGCTTGCTCGCGACCAGGCACCGAGCGCGATCGCGTCCCTCGCCCTCGGCGAGCCGCCAGGCCGCGTCGAGCTCGCCGACGAACAAGTGGATCGCGCCCGCCGCCCTCTTGCGATCGAGCTGCACGAACGCCTGGGCGAGCAGTCGCAGATGACTCCCAAACTCCTCATCCGTGACGTGCGCGCGATCCAAGAGGGACCACAGGTGCGGCACGGCGGCATCGTAGCGTCCTGACCGCATCGCCTGCTGGGCAAGCTTGAGCGTTTCGCGCTTGTCCACCGTCACTCCACGAAGGACCGGCGCCCAGAGTCGGGCTTGCCCGCGGCGGCCGCATCGGCAGGGGGCGCAGCCGCGCGGCGTCCCGTTGTGGCTGCGTGCTCGACGATGTCGAGAGCACGCCGTGCCCGGGCGTCCCGCTGCCCGAGCGACGCCTCGTCCACGATCTGCACCGTGTGGAGGCGGCTCAGGTACTCGAGCTGCAGTTTGCCCTGCGAGGGGAGCATGAAGACGCCATACAGGCGCGCGATGTTGCGGAGCCTCTCGATCGTCTCGAGGGGCACGTGGCACTCCGCATGAGTGATGATGTACAGGATCGGGGTGCGGCGATCTCGGCGGGACAGGCGATCGAGCTCATTGGCGAGCAGGCCGAAGACCTTGGAGTAGTTGCGGCCGCGCTCACCCTTGAAGGAGAGGATGTAGGGCACGCTGATGCCGCCGTGCTCGGTCGTGCCCGGGCGCGTGTGCATCACATCGTGCAGCCTGGAGTCGAAGAATCGCAGGTAGACGTCTTCACCGCGGAGGGTCAGCTTCTTGATCAACGTGAGGGCGAGACCGCGCGCGAAGACGGAACGCTGGCCGCGCATGGAAGCGCTGGCGTCGACGCAGATGTAGTGCAGGCGCCTGTCCTCTTCGGAAGAGCGCTCGTGCGCGTAGTAGAAGAGCTCGTTCTCGATGAATCTCTGGTCGAAGAGATCGGCGTCGAATGCAAGCTCCGACAGCACGAGCGAGTCGATGCTGCCCCTCCTCTCGACCCCGGAGTAGCCGTCGATGCTGAAGGTTTGCTGGCCCCCAGCCCGCTTCGTCTCGAGCACGCTGGGTAGCAGGTCGAGCGAGAAGTTGACGACATCGTTGGCTTCGGGGCTCTGGAACACGTTGAGCAGATCGATCATGCCCAGCGCGTTCGCTGCCCCGGCGTCCGCGCCGAACATCCCGACCAGCCGGAGCGTGTCGAGATCCACCTGCTCCACCGCGATCACCAGCCGCACCGTGTCCTGTACCAGGTGAGTGAGGAACGCCAGGTCCTCCCGCCGGTCAGTCGATACGAAGAGCTGCGCGAGCTGCGGATCGATGTCCTGATAGACCTCGGCGTCGATCGGAAGCGCGGTCGCCGTGGGTCGATGCCCCGGCGTCAGGTGTCGCTCCCAGACAGGCCCGAGGACGCGCAGCAGCAACACGCTGATCAGATCGTCGCTCAGGCGCCAGGAGCGCGCCTTCTCCATGATCTCGCTCGCCCCGAGCTCGCGGAGCAGCTCGGCGTAGCGCTCGGCCGCGCGCACGTGCTCGGCAGGCAACCCGATGCTACCGAGAAACGGGCGCGGCGCGACGGGCACCGAGCTGGGGTCGACGATGGCCAGCATGCCGAGGTCGTGCACCGCCCAGAACGGAACGGCGAGGCCCACGCGCGCGAGCGCGTTGCGCCAGTGCGCCGCCCGCAGAGCGACCATTGGATTGTCGACGCGCACGCAGCTCAGCGCCCAGCTGCCGATGTCTCGGCCGGCGGGGCTGTTGGCGATGTGGGGCCCGACGGGCATGTGTCACTGGGCGAACTTGCCGCTCTGGAAGACGTGGCCCAGGAGCTGGTCGAGCCGACCGATCGCTTCCTGGGCGGGGCGCGTGCCGATGGCCTGCAAGGCGGCCTTGATCTCGTTGAGGGCCTTGAGGTGGCTGAACAGCTGGATGTCGCTCATCGGGCGATCGGCGGTGAGCAGATCCCGGATGCGGTTCATCTCCGCGAGGAGCGCGTCCATGCCCACGTCCGCGGCCCCGAATCGCCTCGCCTCGGGGTGCTCTCGATACCAGGCCTCGAGCACCGGGCCCACCACGGAGTCGAGGATCTCGACCTGGTCCATGTTGTTCCAGGTGTGCCTCAGGACGAAGAAATCACTCGGGTCGGCCGTGGGTCGTCCATCGAGCAACGCGCTGGCCGCGAACAGCTTCATCATCTTGATGGCACGCCGGTCGCTCAAGGACACCCCTTCGCTGCGGATCTGGAATACCAGGCCCTTGTACGCTGCGAGGAAGCCTTCGTCGAAGCGCAAGCGCCCGGCGAAGGCGGCGTGCAGCGCATGCAAGTCCTGGCTCGCGAGGACAGGCTGAATGCGATCGTAGGCGCCCGAGATCTTGCTGATCTCGTGGTCGAGTCCCTTCAGGAGCAGATCGTGGAAATGGTAGCTGTCCAGGTTGTCGCTGTGAACGCGCAGCAGGAAGCGGTCGAACACGGCCATCAGGTTCTCGTCGTTCGGCACCTCGTTCGATGCGCCGAAGGCCGAGATCAGCGGAACGCGGTGCCGATTGCTACCCACCGTGTAGATGCGCTCGTTCAACACGCTGAGCAAGGAGTTGAGAATGGCGCTGTTGGCCTTGAAGATCTCGTCCAGGAAAGCGATCTCGGCCTGGGGCAGCATGCCCTCCATGCGCCGCTCGTACTGGCCCTCGCGGAAGCGCTGGATGTCGATCGGGCCGAAGATCTCGTTCGGCTCCGTGAAGCGCGTGAGCAGGTACTCGAAGTAGCTCGCCTGCACGAGCTTGGCGAACATGCGGACGAGCGCGCTCTTGGCCGTTCCGGGCGGGCCGACCAGGACCATGTGCTCGCCGGCGATCGCCGCGATGAGCATGAGCCGGACGACCTCGGACTTGCCGAGGAACGTGCCCTCCAGCGTGCGCGCCACGTGCTGCAGCCTCTGGGCGGTTTGCGTCGCTTGTACGGTCAAGACCTCACCTCCGGTCGGGAGCCGACGGGCTCCCGTTCATGGTCGAGTCTGGGCGGGGCTGCGAAGTCGATGAGCGCAACGGCATACCGCGAGGCTTCCGGGCCGGCCGTCCGGTCGTGGATCGGGGCCTGGCGCCGCAGCATTCCGAGATCGTCGGAATCCAGCTCCAGGAGCGCGCCGAGGTCGTCCGGTGCGCCGAGCAGCGCCGGCAACACCGCGGTGAACAGCGCGGCCTCGGGAGTGTCGCTGTGCGCGAGGGGCTTGCCATCGAAGATGGCGATGACGTGAACCTCGTAGATCAGCGCGAGCACGTAGTAGAGCATGCTGGGAGGCGGGCGCTGCTCGGCGAGCACCCGCAGAGCCCGTCCCAAGGGCGTCGCCACCCGCGAACCCTGCGCCGCCAGACTCCGCGCGATCCCGGCGCGCAGCAGATCGTCCGAGAGAACCGCGAGCGCAGCCGTGCCGAGGCGCAGATCGGGAACCAACTCGGTCCACAACAGTTGCGTTACCGGGGATCGCTCGATCAGGGTCGCCAGCCGGCGCCACGTGCCGACCTCCTCGTCGAGCTCCTTGACCAGCTCGACCAGCGCCCTGCGGCTCGATCGCATCTCCACGAAGCGCGGCCGCGCGAAGAACCCGTCCGGCACCGGACGCCCGAGATACCGGTGCGTGAAGCCCCAGTTGGATGCCACCGTGTCGGGTCGTTCGAGGCTCAGGAAGCGCGACAGCACGGCGTGTCGCACGAGGGCTTCCCCCCGTGTGATTGGGTGTCCGGCCGCCTCGATGAGCCAGTCGATCCACTGCAGGACCTTCGACCGCGATCCACGCGCGAGCCATCGCCCGAGAGCCGGGTCGGTCACGATGGCGATGTCATGACATGCCATCGTGATCGCCATGGCACCCCGGTCCGGCCATGGCACGGAGCGCACGGGCGCGAGCGCGGCCGCCTCCGCGCACAGGAGCTCGATGATGGTCGCATCGACGTCGGTGTCTGCCGGCCGCGACAGGGCGAAGGACTCGAGCATCCCGGGCGAGAGCGGCCTTCCCACCCGCACGTCTCCCCCGCGGAGCAGGGGCAGGAGGAATCCGGCCGCCAGCTCCTCGAAACGGACCTGGATCTTGCGCGCTTCGCTCACGATCCGTCACCTGCGCTCGGAGGCTGCTTCTTGCCCGGAACGCCCCACAGGGGGAAGCGGCGGGACTCGTCGTACTGGAGCAGCGGCAGGGAAGGCTCGGACGCGGTCAGGGGCTCGGCGGCCACGGCAGTCGCGTTCACCGCGCTCAGGATCCGGTGCGAGACGGGGCCGAAGCCGCTGTCCGGCACGGCGCGCGGAGAGGGGCGTCCCTGTTCGAAGAACACGTGACCGTCGCCGCGGTCGCGCACGAGGTCCTCGAGGACCGCCGGCGTCACCGCCGGAACCAACGTCAGACCGGCGGGCACGTAGATGCGTGGTGCCACCTCGCAGTAGAACGTCCCGAGAGGGATGCCCTCGATGCCGCGTGCATTGAGCAAGTAGTAGCGATCGTCTCCCATGGCGATTCGGAGCGCCGCCAGGGTGCTGGGCGGCAGGGCGTAGAGGATCCGGGCGAGCCAGGCCCGCTGAGCCGCGGGGATGATCGAAGCGACGACCGCGCGCCAGGGCGCGATGGTGGGGCTGAGGCGGAGGGGCACCGACAGCGTCAAATCGGCATCGGTGCCCTTGCCGGGGGCCGAGCCGGTCGAGGTGTCGATGGAGACGTTCGTGCGCACGAGCGATCGCACGGGGGCGAACGGCGGAAGCGGGTTGATGATCTCGACTTGGCCGTCACCGCGGAAGAGGTGAAGCGTGCCTGCGTCGAAGAGACTCGCGCAGGACCGGAGCGAGATCGGGTGCCGATAACCGAGCTGGACTCCCACGGTCGGACCGAGCGGCTCGAAGACGTGGACCCCAGGGAGCTGTTCCATGAGCTCCACGATGCGCGCGGGGGCGTCCTGCATCTCGAACACGTACAGCCGCCGTGGGGCGTCTTCAAAAGCCGAGCGGCTCGGCCACTCCGCGAGCGCTGCGCGCGCTTGCACCTGCCAACGGAACAGGTACCCGACCAGGGCAGCCCCGATTCCAATCTCCGCTGTCGCCTGCAGCTGTGGGGTCACGGTCCGCTCGCCGGGCGGCGCTCGGTGCGGGGCGAGCTTCAGCACGAGATCGCGGAAGGGGACCTCGCGATCGAGCGAATAGGCCTGCTGAAACGAGTCGTGGTAGAGGATCAGGTCGGCGGCGTCGCTGAGCAACTGCTGCACGTCGTAGCCGAGGGGCGAAGCCGCGTCCCGGTATTGGACGAAGTGCCGTGATGTCCCGGTGAAGAGGAGCCCTCCCGAGAGCTTGGCCATCCCGGAGACGCGGTCCATGCGGTAGCTGGACTCGGCTTGGAACGAGAGCGCGAATTCCTGCGTCCGAAGACGCGTGATCACGCGCCGGATCTCGATTGACGGAAGTAGCTCGTCGAGCGATCCCTCGTCACCGTAGGCCCGGAGAAAGGCCACGACCCGGTCGATGGAAGGGAACAGGACGAGGCCCTTCCCGCCCAACACCACGCCTCGCGTGTCCGGCGTGACGCCCGGTGTTCTGAACCGCGTCTGATGTAGTGCCGCCCTCTCCAGCACGGGAGGCGAACCGTAGCATACGGGACGCGCGCCCGGATCGGCGGCGCAGGGGATTCGGCGGCCCGTCCGCCCGCGTGCCGAGCAGTCCGAAACGCCACTGCCTACGGCCACTTCGGGCTCTCCCGGCCCGATCAGGGAGCCCCCATCGAGCCCCTCGCCGAAGGAGGGCAGCACCTTCGGCGCGACCGCCCTCACGCCGGGTGAGCGACGATCGGGATCGCGTGCCCGGCGGAATCGGTGCTCTTGCATTTGGCTTCTTGCGGTCCGGTGTGCTTCATTGCGTCCATGGGTCGCGTCGCGCTGGCGCTCGTCGTTGCCACGGTCGTCCTCGTCGGCACGACCGCAAGCGCGCAGGAGCCTGCACGACCGCCTGCAGTCGAGCCATCGGCGATCGAGATAGGGCGGCGCATCGACGCGCTCGCGGCACGGCGTGGCGTCCAGCAGGTCGCCGGCGATACGCTGGGCCAGGCCCGGCGGGCCCTCGCCAGGGCCGCCGAGCTCGAGGCCGCGGGCCGCACTGTGGAAGCGCAGCGCGCGAGCCAGATCGCCTGGGCAGCCCTGCTCCTCGCGTCTCGGCAGTGGGCGTGGAGTGAGGAGCGCGGGGCGCTGCGCGCCGCGCGTCGCAGGGTGTCCGCTGCCCAGCGCGCCGCCGAGGCGGAGAGGGAAGCGCTCTTGCACGCGGCAGCCGAGCGGGCCCAGCTCCGGAGGGAGGCATCGCCGTGAGGGCCCGGCACGGAGACGTCCGCGCCGTTGCGGTGTGGTGTGCCCTGGTGGGGTGCGCCCTGGTGGGGTGCGGCCCAGCGGCTCTCACGTCGACCACGGCCGTCGAAGAACGGTTCGAAGCGCCCGAGGCCGCCGATGCCCGCCGGCGCGCGCCCGATCTGTACGCCGCGGCGATGCGCGCGTTCCGGGAGGCTCGGGCGGCCGAGAGGGCGGGCGACGTCTCCGCCGCGGAAGATCACGCGACGCGAGCCCGCCTCCTGCTCGAGGCGGCCATCGTGGAGGCGGACAGGCTGGCGCTCCAGACGCGAAGACTCGAGGTGGAGGAACGGCTCGGCCGCCTGTCGGAGGGCACGGCGCGGGATGCGCGGGCCCGGATCGAGATCGAGGTCGGCAACGCACGCCGCGCGGCAGCCCAGATCGCCACCGAGCAGCGCGCAGCCGCGCTCGCGGAGGCTGAAGCGACCGAGAGACGGCGCTACCGCAACCGGGCCGACGAACGGGAGAGCCTCCGCCGTCAGGGTGCCACCATCCTCCTCGACCAGGCCCGCCTCGTGACCGCCGCGGCGGAAGCCATGGGGGCGCAGGCCGCGGATCTGTCTTCCGTCACGGAGGCCGTTCGGGCGGCGGAGCAGGCCACCACGGGCGCGACCGCCCTGGCGTCGGCCCGCCGCGCCCTATTCCGAGCCAACGCGGTTCTGGGGACCGCGCGGTCACGGCAGGGGCAACCCGGCCCCGACGAAGTGGCGGCCCTCGTGGAGGACGCGCGAGCCGCAGGCTTCGAGATCGAGCAGCTCGACAGGGGCCTCGCGGTGCGCGTCCGGCGCGTCTTTTCGGGCAGCTCGAGCCGGCCCACGTCGGCTGCTGGACCGCGGCTCGAGCAGCTTCAGGCCCTCCTCGGCGCCCATCCGCATGGGGCCGTGCAGCTGTTGACCGGGGGAGGCTCCGGAGCGTCGGGAACGCTCGCCGAGGCGCGGGTCGCCGCGGTCGCGGCCGCGCTGGCGGGTGGCGATATCCCGCGCGACCGGCTCAGTGTGGTCACACCGGCCGCCGCTGGCGGACAGGCGGATCCGACCGCCCTCGAGGCCGTCTTCGTCGCGTACGCCCCCCATCGACCGTAGGTGTCCGGCGGCCAGGCGCCGCTTCGCATGTCCCCCTGATCTGGTCGGCCACCCGTGCTAACGTCCCGCGCCGCAATGACAGGGAGGCACACATGAGGATCCGTGACACGCTCTTCGCGCTCTTCTTCGGGCTCGCCATCGCAGCCTGCGGGGATACCGAGGGTATCCAGTGCGATCGAGCTGATGACTGTGACGACGGCCAGATCTGCGCGCACATCGCCGCCTGTGTCTCCGAGCCCTGTCCGGGCATTTGCGGAGTGCCATGCGATGGACCCGCCGACTGCGGAGCTGATCAGCTGTGCGCCGAGACGGCGGGCAGCGGGGGGCGCATCTGCCAGAGCTCGCGGACGATCACCGAGTAGCGGGATCGAGTCATGTCGCTCGCGGATCGCATCCTGATGGATCTCAAGCAAGCCATGCGCGAGGGTGACAAGACCACCCGGGAGGTGCTGCGCATGATCAAGGCGGAGCTGGTCAACCTGCAGATCGAGCTCGGCAAGGACCTCACCGAGGCTGACGAGGTCGCTGTGTTGCGGCGTGCCGTCAAGTCACGTGCCGAGGTCGCCGAACAGTACGAGGCTGCGGGCCGGCAGGACGCGGCCGACGCGGAACGGCGCGAGATCGATGTGGTGGAGCGCTACCTGCCCGCCCAGATGAGCGAGGAGCAGGTCCGCGATACGGTCAGGGAGCTCGTTGCCGAGCTCGGGCTTTCCTCCAAGAAGGACATGGGACGGCTCATGAAGGAGCTCGTCGCCCGCCATGGCACCGCCGTCGACGGGCGACTCGCATCGCGAATCGCGGCCGAGCTCCTCGGCTGAGGGGGTTCATATCTTGGCCGGCCACTAGATCGCTCTCGCTTTGACTTGAGCCTGAGCGGGGACGTAAGCCAGGATCAGGTCAAATGGAGAGCGGTCTAGCGCCGCCGGCGTGGGCAACCGTCCCCATCGCGTCCGTCTTCCGGCTCTTCCGGGCACTCGTCGTCCTCGTCCGCGATGCCGTCGCCGTC
>Ga0214473_10008054_pt1 | contig 12487 bp, 12 predicted proteins | sample RVTome_7_FD_203509 | JGI IMG/M metagenome (GOLD analysis project Ga0214473, IMG submission 203509) | Soil microbial communities from uranium-contaminated site in the Upper Colorado River Basin, Wyoming, United States - RVT98D197 | ecosystem: Environmental > Terrestrial > Soil > Contaminated >... | reverse complement strand
GCAACCACCCATCGCCTCCGGTGTCGAGAAAAGGTCTCGGCGCAGCAGTGGATATTGTGTTCGTAACTGACGTATGTACTTCGCATCTTCCGCGTCGATCAAGGGATCCAGATTCCCAAGCCACTTCCCTGTAGGAGTGGCTACTTGAATGTCCAAGCACACATCCATTTCCCTCGAAAACGCCAGCAATTTCTGGAACCCCTCTGAGCGCAGATTGTGATGAGTCACAACTGTACTGATCTGGGTATTGAGCCCAGCGGCTATAGCATTTTTCGCGGCGCCCACAGCCTGCGCATGCGAGCCCAGTTTAACCCGAAACGCATCGTGCTCCTCAGGGACACCGCTGTCAATGCTTACATTAACTTTGCTCACACCGATATTCGCCAAGTGTTTCGCCCGATCCAATGTGAGTAACCATCCGTTGGTAGTAATGGAAATTAAAAAGCGTTCCGGGTCAAGCACCCTAACCAGATCATCGAGTTCTGGCCAAATCAAGGGTTCCCCACCGATCAGACTAAAGACGAAGACCCCGAGTTCGTCGGCTTGATCAGCGATACCCTTCACTTGATCCAGGAACATCCTTTGATTCCGGAACTGCTCCCGAAAAACGTCTGCACAACAGTGTTTGCAGGAGAAGTTGCATTCAAACCCGTAGCCGAAGTCAATAAGGGACATCTGTCGGTTTTTGGGATGCTTCTCTGCTTCTAGATACCTCATTAACTTTTCGTAAATCCGTGGCCTCTGAACACGCAGCCGCATGCGGCTTGCTTGCATTTTCTGGGTTAACGCACGAGGAACATCTTCCTGAAAATCGCCAACCGTCATCATCTCCGTTCCTGCCTTTTGTCTAGCTTGTTCACCAGCATGGTTCATTCCATAGAAATGGAAATAGTGGGCTCGGTTTGCCTAGCCATGATATCTCGCTTTTACTGTTACGGCCGATGCCATCCAGGGATTACTCTCTCTTTCCTTAAACCACTTTCACCTCAGGGACAGGAATAATGAACTTGCCACCCCGCCTGCGGTATTCTGCCTGTTGTTCCATGATTTCTTGGGCGAAGTTCCAGGCGAATAGCAGTACATAGTCGGGCTGATCATCCAGAAGACGGGCTGGCGATACAACCGGGATATGGGTGCCGGGTGTGTAACGGCCCTGTTTCAGCGGGCTGCGGTCCGCGATATACTCAATTTTGTCAGGCCCAATCTCCAAAAAACTTAACAAAGTGTTACCCTTGGCGGGCGCCCCGTACCCTGCTATCCTTTTTCCCTGGGCCAGGAAGTCATGGACCGTACGCTGGAGATTCTGCTTGATTCGCTGCGTCTGCCGGGCAAATCCTTCATAGGTTGCGAAACGATCGATGCCCCTTGAGCGCTCCATCTCTAACACATCATCCACGCTGGGTTGCACCGTACCCTTCCCCTGGCGCTGCACGAACACGCGCAGTTGCCCATGATGCAATGGCAGGCGCTCCACATTCACCACCTGCATGCCATGATGGTTGAACAGATAGACCATAGGCCCCAATGCCCAGTAGGACACATGTTCGTGGTAGATTGTGTCGAATGCGCTTTGCTTCAGCAGGTCCACGAGGTAATGGGCTTCGATCACAAACGCCCCGTCAGGAGCCAACACCGTATCTATGCCTTGCAGGAAGTCTGCCAAATTCGGGATGTGGGGGAACGTATTCGTCGCCGTGATTACTGATGCCTTACCCCACTTATCCACGATTTGAGCGGCCGTCTCCGAACCAAAGAACGCCGTATATGTCTCCACCCCGACCTGGCGCGCCAGGTCGACCAGGTTCTTTGCTGGATCCACGCCAAGCGTCTTCACTCCATGGCACTTGAATCCGCTCAAAAGCGTGCCGTCATTGGAACCGATATCAATAACAAGGTCTTCAGGGCCAAGATGACAGCGTTCTGTGACAACTTGGGCCAAATCATAGAGGTGCGCCTTCAGCGTGTCGGACATGCAGGAAATATAGAGATACTTCTCAAACATGGCGCTGGGCGGCACATGCTCCAACAATTGGGCGTGCCCGCATTCGTTACAGAACCCAACCCTCAATGGGTACTTTGGTTCTGGTTCAGACAGTTCTTCGCTCGTTAGGAAATTGTTCGCCAATGCCGTGGGGCCGAGATCTAGAAACTCCTGTACGTTGCTCGAGCTACAGACGATGCACTTTACCATCGCATGGCACCATTCTTCTTTGTTTTCTTTGTTCGATTCATATCCGCTATCAGTCTCAGGTTAGTCCACGAACCAGTTCGCGATTCTCCGTGACCCAGGTGATAGTCTTGGATAGACCATCCTCCAAGCCAGTCTGGGGCTTCCAGCCCAGTACTTTCCCGGCACCCGAATTCTCGCCAGAACATTCCCATATCTCGTCCGGGCGTGTCGGCAGCGCTCCTACCAAAAGCCGTACCGGATTACCCATCAATTTCAAGGTGAGCTCGACGACCTCGCCGATCGGAATCCCACGCCCAGAGGAGATATTGAACACGGCTCCGGCCCTTATGGGCCGCTCAGCGGCCAGAAGCAGTGCCTCGACGACGTCATCGACATAGACATAGTCTCTCTGTTGTTTGCCATTACTTATGCGCACATCTTGCCCATCTAATGCCGATAGGACAGTATAAGGGATCAACCGGCCCGGACCATCCCACGGACCATACGGCGTGAACAAGCGTACCACGACTGTTTCCATCCGATACAGGCGCGCATACGTTTGCATTAGGAGACTGGCTCCCGCCTTTGCCGCGCCAAGCAGCGTACCCGGCAAGAGAGGACTATCTTCACGCAACGCCGATCCACCGCCATATTCTGCGACCGAACCCGTGTAGATCACACGCACGCCTGGGTGATCCACGAGCGCATCGAGGAGATTCAACGTTCCCAACACGATGACCTGCATGTGCGTCTGCGCTCTGGTGGTGGGCGGATTGAAGGGCGTGCTAGCCATGTGGTATACGATGTCTGGTCTAACCTGTTGCACCGCGCTGCGGACAACAGCAGCATCAGTCACGTCGCCTCGCAAGACCTGTATGCGCCTCTCGACTTCACTTATGCGGCTCCGGTCTGCGCTTGGCAAAGACAACAAGGCAACCTGATGACCCGCTGAGAGCAACCGCCGAGCTAGATTCGCACCGATGAAACCTGTCCCGCCTGTGAGTAGGATCTGCTTGCTGCGCATTACCCTTTGACTCCCCTGTTCTGCCTCCATTCAATATGGGGTACCAGCACTCGTGATCCTAGGGGCTCGAAGTTAACCGATATCTCCGATAGATCACCCAACGCTTGACGCACACTAGGTTGGCGATCAGGCGGTACAATGAACAACATGAACCCGCCTCCGCCTGCGCCGCACAGCTTTCCCCCGAGCGCGCCGCCTTCGACCGCCAGACGGTACCAATGATCAATACGGTCGCTCGTTATCCCACTCGCCAAACGACGTTTGAACTGCCAGGTCTCATCCAACACTCGTCCGAATTCCCTAACATCGAATCCGTTGTGCATCAGTCTCTGCAACCTATGTGCGTGCTCGCGCATCATCATCAACTCACTCATCTTATGTTCTGTATTGCTCTTCTGCTCAAACAATACGGAATGCGACTCGCGCGTCATACCGGTCCAAAACATCATCATATGAGCAAACAGATCGTTGAGCCCGTTGTTCACGAAACGCTGAGGTTCAGCCGACACTCCGCCATTAGACAGGAATCTAAGAAAGTTGAACCCTCCAAAGGCGGCTGCGTATTGATCCTGCTTTCCGATTGGATGTTTCAAGACATCAATCTCGATATGCACTCCTTCTTCCGCCAGTTGGCCAGCCGAGACGTTTTCATCGCGATAGACATGCAGCGCATTCAGCAGTCCGACGGCGAACGCGCTCGATGAGCCCAAACCGGACGCGGCCGGGACATCCGCCACGGTGCTCACGTAAACCGGCGGCTCGACTTGCATGAAACGCAAACATTCACGCGCGATATCATTCCTGATGTCCTCTACCCGCTTGGCCTGTTCGGTCTCCGAGTAATTCAAACGGTATTTTTCATCGAACAGCTTCCCGTGCCGCTTGACCGTTACGTAGACATACTTGTCTATGGTTGTACTGAGCACCGCACCGTAGTCGTGCTCATAGAATGCAGCTAGATCAGTGCCACCACCAGCAAAGCTGATGCGCAACGGCGTGCGCGTAACAATCATCGCTTGTTTCCCCCATCCCCTAGAACCCCCGGGATCAGCTCAAGCCTGAATAGCGCGAACCGAAGGAACCTTTTCTATTTCCCGCTCAGGAAAAATCTACTCCGCTTCACTCGGGCTGATTTCCTTAGAATCGCAACAATACCCCAAGAGTCATTTCCAGCAAACTGAATCTTCGATATCGACATAAATCCTTGGCCCCGCCATCTCACATAAGTCCCGAAAGGCCAGGCCCATTACCCCCTCAACAAAGGAGATACCTCGGATAATCTGTATCGGCTCCGCTGATGCTTCGCTTACTCGCCGGCGCATCCGGGCGTCAGATGCAGCTGGATCGCTTGGCCGTCCCTGGAACAATGAATTTACGTCTCGTTGAATGGCTGCACAATGGTATCGCTCCTTGCCACCAGATCCTTGTCGCCTCGGCTCCAAATCCGCAAGCCACCGGTCCTGATGGACAAGCACACAGGGCGTATCAGCCTCTGAGGGGCGATCTTTCAAGGTCTCTGTCAGCCGGCTCTTTCCGGTCAGACAACAGCTCCCGATTAGGGTCAACATAGGCATTCCCAGAGATTGATGCATGAGATGAGATCTCCTCCCAGCCAAATCCTCAACCCTACCTGTCGTCACTTGAGGATGGTCCAAATTCACGCAAGACATAGCGTGAGTTATTCGCAAGTTACCCATGCTTTAGCGACCAATCATAGGGAATATCTTTGGTGAATGGGTCCATACGCATGATCTCTGCAGGATCATGGGGTTCAGTGGCGCAGTTCACCAAGATGACCATCTTATCTCCATATGCCTTGTAGCCGTTGGCAATGCCGGGTGGTATCTGCACCAATACGTAGTTGTCCTCGCCGAGAAACACCTCCTGAAGCTGCCCATGAGTGGGCGAATCTTCGCGGAGATCGTACATAACCAGCTTCGCCCGTCCGGATATCACAGCATTATTGATCGTCATGGACTTGTGAATGTGCCACCCTTTGATCGTTCCCGGCCACGCGCAAGAAAAGTATATTTCCCCAAACTTAATGAAGTAAGGATCCGTGGCCTTCAGCATGCGCATGATCTTCCCGCGCTCATCAAAAATCTGATGCAATGGAATCACTTTCGCGCCATTAATCATTGACCTACCCCCCTTGTCGCATTAGAGTTGCTTTCATCGCAGCTGCGTCAAGCTGCTATCTCGGCCTTTACCCGCTCACGCCAATACGCTAGAGTGTCGTCCAAGGTTTGCTCAAAGGAGATCTTAGGTTCCCAACTGGTTAGATTACGAAACTTGCTGGTATCGGCAATCAGTCGTGGCACATTCGTCGGCCGCACGTACTGTGGATTCACTTCGTACCGAATTCCTCTGGCCGTCGACCTCGCGATTAACATCTCGACTGCTTCCCGAAACGTATGGATATGGTCGGGTGCTTCCGACCCGATTAGATAAAGCTCCCCCGGCTCACATTTCTTGACCGCCAGCCAGTATGCTTCTACCATATCTCTTACGTGGGTAAAATTGCGCCGGTCATCGATGTATCCAACCTTAAGCACTGGCGGCTGCAATCCAACCTCGACCCGGGCGATTTGGTAGGCATACCATGGAATACCGAATACCTTGTCACGCCTCGGCCCCTCATGGTTGAATGCCCGAGTGCGAATCACATTGACACCGTACGATCTATAGTAGACGTAGCCAATGAAATCCTGGGCGATCTTCGAGACCGCATATGGATTGACCGGACGCAATACCGTCTGCTCGGTGATCGGCAGCTCATCCTCTTGAATCTCGCCGTACTCTTCGCCCGACCCTGGAATATGTATGCGCATGGAAAATCCAACATGTCGAAGAACATCCAGCAAGTTTACGGTAGCATTATAATTGGCGGTCATATAGTGGGTGGGATGCTTCCACGATGGGCTGACAAAGCTCTCTGCAGCATAGTGGAATATCTTTTGTGGGCGTACTTGTTCAATCATATCCCGCACCGCGATGGGGTCGGTGAGATCACAATCGACCCACCTCACCTTGTTCACTATGTGTCTTACATTGTGCATTGATGAATGATGCCACCGCTTCACTCCGTATACCTGGTATTCATCCCCGAGTTCAAGAACATAATCCGCCAGATGAGATCCGACAAATCCGGTGATTCCCGTAATGAGTACGTTTTCAGCCATAATTCTCTCGTTCCGACTGATGTCTCGACATGTTCATTCCGGTCTGGCCAAAATGAATTGATGAATTGAGGGGACGGACCCCTAGCTTCAGTGGGAATTTTCCGGCTGAACCACGACGTCCAGCCGACTTTGCCCGCACCCTATTCATTTTCATTCAAAGAAAACAGGTCAGGGTATGATTTCTCCTGCACGAATCGCCGCGCATAGTCCAGCAACGACACCTCGTCCGACACTAACAACGAAGGAGACCCTGCTGCACCGGCAGCCTGCCCATCGCGTTCGTCGTCCCCGATGAAATAAGTCCGACTGAGGTCCAGGCTGAAATCCCGCTGCGCCTGGAACAGCAAGCCTGGCCTGGGTTTCCGACATTCACAGCCTTCATCCCAATCGTGCGGGCAATAATAAACGCTATGGATATCTCCCCCCGCCTCCTGCGCCTCGGCTGTCATTCGTTCGTGAATATCGGCAAGGGCGGCCTCTGACAAGGCCCCGCGAGCGATCCCTGGCTGATTTGAGATGACCATCACCCGGTATCCAGACTCTTTGAGCAGGCGTAGGGCCTCCTTGGCACCCGGGATCCATTGCCATTCTGCCCAGGAACGTACATACCGTGCTCGCGGCATTTTCTTGTTCAATACCCCATCGCGGTCAAGAAACACCGTGGGGCGCCGCGCGAGGAACTCTTCAGTCAGATGCAAGCGCTCATGCGAGCCTACGCTGTAGTAGCGATGGTCGGTGAGATAAGCCCGTAGTTGGCGTTGGGCCACTAGCTGGGGATAGACCACCCCTTCGAATGTGACATTCTCGTTGGGCACCATGTTGATCACCGAATGGGTAAGAAGAACGAAGCCGATGTCCACACCGGACAGGTTAGGAGCGCTTCGGCTCTTGTCATAGGCCACCACGTACCCCTCAGCGTCCACGCGCAGATTGTCTCGGGTATATCTATCGGCGTTGCGGTAGACCGTGACCTGTGCTGGCGCGTCTGCGGTGTTAAACTGTTGCCACATGGCATCAAAGCGCATGGGCCAATAATTATCGCAATACATCAGCAGAAAGACAGGATCAACGCATGACTCCGCCAGTTTTAGGCGACGACCCGTATCATCCTCAACCGGCGAAATGGAGTACTCGATGGCCACGCCCCACCGGCTGCCATTGCCGAAGTGGTTTTGAATTTCCTCTGGCAGATGTCCCAACAACAGAAGGATTTGCTCCAAACCCTGATCGCGCACCATTTCAATCAGGTATTCCAGGAAAGGCTTGCCGTGAAATTCGATCATCGGCTTGGGTCTCGTGTAAGTTAGGGGGGTGAGCCGCGTTCCGCGGCCGCCTGCCAGGATCACTGCCTGAGTAGGGCGCTGTAGGGGTGCCGACCGGTTAATGATCATCTTTCGTAGCATGGCAGCCCTCCGCTAGGCGCATGGCCAATTTATGGCAAAAGCTCATGTGGCAATCTCCGAGCAGTTCATAGTCGCGTTGTTCTGTCCGAATCCGCGAAGAGCCGGTACCGTCAGCGGGAATGATCGTTTTGATCACGTATCTACACTGCCTCTTTTTCGCGGGTTCCATTCCCGTGCAACTCCGGTCTATTGTCCAGGGGTTCAAAGCCGAAGGTCCATTTCGTGAGGGGACGAACGATGCCTCCTGGCCATGGCAGCGTATAGTTGCCCCGGGTTCCCCCCGGCTGCCAATCGTCTACGATTCGTACCGTGATCGAATCTGTCTCTCGCACATGTACGGTATGGGGATTAGTAACCACGGCTGCCAGAATGTTAATGGTTCCTTCAGCGAGGAGATTCGCCGGCACATGACACGTACTGCGATGAATCCCCACCGGACGCGGGCGATTCTGCCACGTGACATCTTGGAAATCAGCCGTCGCAAAGACCAGAATTCCATCCTCGTTGTAGAACTTAAGGCCCACATCCAACAGAAAACCGGGCGACAACACCCAGAATTCGGTCTCAATGCCGAACGGTTCAGTTACTTTGAACTCGCTTGCTACTTTTCCGTCTGCGCCCACAGCACGAACGGCCCGGAGTCGTACCGATTCGTCTCCCGGCCCTTTTGCAGGACTGGCCCATACCCGTTCCCCAGTCTGTCGCATGCCAGAGCCTAGATACTCGGCAATTACTTGTTTTGTGAAACCATGCTGAGCTATCTTTCCGTCTTGAAGCAGTAAGGCTCTGCCACAGAGGCGTTCCACCGCTCGCATATTGTGACTAACAAATAACACCGTCCGGCCGTTTCTCGATGATACATCCTCCATTTTCCCCAGACACTTCTTTTGAAACTCCGCATCCCCCACCGCCAGCACCTCGTCCACCACCAGAATCTCCGGCTCCAAGTGCGCAGCTACGGCAAAAGCCAGGCGGACGTACATACCGCTGGAGTAACGCTTCACCGGCGTATCAATGAATTTCTCGACGCCCGAGAAGACTACGATCTCATCGAACTTGTGGGTAATTTCAACCTTTGTCATACCGAGAATGGCACCATTGAGATAGATGTTTTCGCGTCCTGTGAGCTCGGGATGAAACCCGGTGCCTACCTCAAGAAGACTGGCTACCCGCCCCTTAACTCTGATCTGACCCGCGGTGGGTGCCGTGACCTGCGAGAGGACTTTTAGCAGGGTGCTTTTACCTGCTCCGTTCCGGCCGATAATGCCGAGGATTTCGCCCTCCTTTACCTCCAAACTCACATCCCGCAGCGCCCAGATGAATTCGCCGTCTCGATTGCCGTGATCCCGCTCGCCGATCTTGAGTAGCGGATCGGGCTTACCGCGCATACGCGCCCACCAACGATTCAGATCGTGAGAGAGTGTGCCACTACCAATCAGGCCGAGACGATACAATTTGCTGACGTTTTCGAAAGAGATTACGGTATCGGGCATAGAGGCGAAGGGCAAAGAGCTAAGAGTTGCGCAGTAAGGGCAAAGGGCGCTTGCCTTTTTCCCCTTACACTGTATCCATGAAGGTGTGCTCTACCTGGTTGAAGATGAGAATCCCAATGATCAAAACCGCCACCATGAAGGCGAAACTGTAAAGCAAGTGTATTATGTCCACCGTGCCGGCCCCCAGGAAGGCGAACCGAAAGGTCTCAACGATGGGGGTCATCGGGTTGGCCAAGAGGAGCCACCGGTATTTGTCTGGTACTGCGGAAAGTGGGTAGATCACCGGTGTAACGTACATCAAGAGTTGCACGCCAAACGTGACGAGATATTGCAAGTCGCGGTAGCGTGTGGTCAGGGAGGAGATAATAATCCCAAACCCGAGGCCAAGCCCAGCCATAATCCCCAGCAAGACTGGCGTGAGCCAGATCCACCCATTCGGCTGAATGGCCGCACCGGTCAGCCCGAAATAGGCTACGAAGGCGAGGAATTGGCCAAACTGAATGGCAAATGTAACCAGATTAGAAAGAAGGATCGAGATCGGAACCGCCAGCCGTGGGAAATAAACTTTCCCAAAGACAGCGGCGTTCGTTATGAATGTGTTGGAGGTCCTAGACAGGCAGGCCGAAAAATAGCTCCAAATGACCGTACCCGACATATAGAATAGAAACTGAGGCAGTCCCTCCGTGGACAGACCTGCGAGATGGCCGAATATAACCGTAAACATGACCGTAGTCAGCAAAGGCTGGATCAGATACCAGAGCGGGCCAAGGATGGTCTGCTTATAGTTTGCGGCAAAGTCGCGCCATGCGAAAAGAGCAATTAGGTCGCGGTAGCGCCACAACGCGTCCAACCTGAGGTCGATCCAGCGGCGCTGTGGTCGAATAATCATCGTCCAGTTTTCGCAGTCAATCTTCGCTCTCGACAACGTGGCCATCAATGGTCCCTATTGTGCTTCCGGATATCCGTCGTTGAATTAGGAATCTTGCCAGCCTGAAAGGCGGCCACCAGATTACACACGGCGTCCTCAATGGTATATGGTATAAGGAACTTCATCATTTATTTATTCCTCCTTGTTCTTCCTCACCTGTTGTTTCGACTAAATCAATCCAGTAATGCAAGATCGCAGAGTGACAGGTCTCGGCCATGCCATAACTTTCGGCAGGCATGTAGAAGTTGAGAATCCCCAGGGTTCGCAAAGGATTTTTAGGTTTCATAGCTGAAAGGGTAATTACCACTCCGCCGAGCCTAAGAGCTTCCCGGGTAGCCAGCAGGATATTGGGAGACTGGCCGGAGCTACTGATGGCTACCAGCATATCATTTTCTTTCATTCTTCTGCGCAGCGGCTCAGCGTATACTTGCTCAAAACACAGATCATTGGCGACAGCCGTAATCATAGATAGATCCGTGAAAACCTGGGTATGGACATGGGCATTTTTCGCCAGATCGGCGGCTACATGGCTGGCCATAGAAGCACTGGCTCCATTCCCAATCAAGAAGATCGTATTCTTTCGGGTTCGGATCTCGCAAGCAATATCTTTCCACTGAAGAAAGGAAGCATTCGTATCCAGTTCTTTTCCCGCATGGTCCCTTACGGATAACAAATCCAAACGCTCTTTCAGTGTTAAAATATTGTCGGGCCAATTGAGCACGTTAACCCCAATTTAGGTGCACGGAAACCCTGTAAGGGATTCGAGGATCTTCGCAAGCCGGAGGAAGTCCGTGTAACTGGCAGCCCCATAAGCCGCCCCGTCACAATCAGATAATTGGTAAACGATATCGTACCCAATGTCCGCAGGTTCATTAAAATTTCACTTCGCATTTAACTTCAGGTGCCCGGATAATTTCCGTTAATTATCGACCCAGGGAGGAAGATGGAGAAATAGACCTATTCGGAGTTCGTATTTACATGCTGAGGAGAACGGCTTTTGAAAAAGAAAAATTTCTTCTTTCCATTGCCATCCCCATAGTAATGGCGATATTTGTCGTAATAATATTTCTTCCCCTCCTTATACATATCATTGAAGAGGATGCCCAGGATCTTTGCATCTACCCGTAAAAGGCGTTCCACGGCTTCCTTCAGAACGTCTTTTCGGGTTTCCCCACTTCTGGCGACTACGATCACTCCATCCACTCTCTGGGCCAAAATAATCGGGTCGCTGGTTAAAAATACCGGGGGAGAATCGAAAAGAACAAAGTCATATTGATCCCGCAACGCAAAAAAGACTCTTTCCATTCTATTCGAACACAATAGCTCGGAGGGGTTGGGAGGCGTATCTCCGGATGGCAGCAATTCCAGGTTTTCAACCTGCGTTAGTTGAATCGGTAACTCCGGATATTCTACATCCCCATTCAACATGGCATTGGTCAGGCCGGGAGATCTTGCAATTTCAAAAATCTGATGTAATAAAGGATTTCTCAAATCGGTTTCGACCAGGAGAACTCTTTTGCCCGACTGCGCCAAAGCCACCCCTAAATTGGCAGTGACGAAAGTCTTACCCTCAGCGGGGGCGGAACTGGTGATGAGAATGGCCTTTTTCATATCCCCGATGGACGCGGCAAAGAGAAGGTTGGTCTTAAGGGTCCGGAAAGACTCGGCGATGTGCGAGTAGGGTGCCTCAAGCATAAGGAGCACCTTCCTGAGGGACTTGTCTTCGGTATAAAAATGGTAAATCGTTCCCAAATAAGGCAGGTCAAGCATTTTCTGAATCTGCTCGGGAGTTTTTACTGTGGTGTCAAAATACTCCACTAAGAAGGCCAGCCCCACCCCCAGCGCCCCTCCAAAGAGCAAGGCCAAAAGAATTTTGCGCATAAGGTCCGTGGCTACGAACCCGGTAGGAATAACGGCCAGATTTACCACATAAATATTTGATATGACGCTGGCCCGATTCACACTCAACTCGGCTCGTTTCTGCAAAAGAAACTCGTTGATTCCCGCGCTAACTTTTACCATCCTTTGCAGGCTCAAAAGGTCCTGTTCCGTTGTCGGAATCAGGAGCATCTTTTTTTCAAGTTTTTCCAGGTTTTCCTGAAGTGTTTTCTCTTTAATCCTCATCGATGAAACGAGGCCCAGGGTCCCTCGCATAATACTTTTCTTTACGGCTTCGGCCTGCAGGTCAACTTCCTGAATCTTAGGATGTTCTTCCTTATACAATCTCATTAAGGCTGCCCTTTGGATCCTCAAATCGGCAAGTCTTTTCCCAAAATCCATGAGCAGG
>Ga0214473_10008053_pt1 | contig 12488 bp, 13 predicted proteins | sample RVTome_7_FD_203509 | JGI IMG/M metagenome (GOLD analysis project Ga0214473, IMG submission 203509) | Soil microbial communities from uranium-contaminated site in the Upper Colorado River Basin, Wyoming, United States - RVT98D197 | ecosystem: Environmental > Terrestrial > Soil > Contaminated >... | reverse complement strand
GTTCGTGCTGACGCCCGACGACTAGACCGGTTTCGCTTCTTGACCTGACCGCGGGTGCGGCGGTCTAGATCGCTCTCGCTTTGACTTGAGCCTGAGCGCCGGCCCGGGGCCCCCGGCCATGCTGCGCATGGCCGCCCCAGGCACCCCGCGCAAGCGAGGCGAGGGAGTGCACTGTGGCGTGCATGACCCAGCCGAGCGCGGACGTAAGCCAGGATCAGGTCAAATGGAGAGCGGTCTAGCGTTCGCACACGTAGGACTTCGACTGCCGGCACGCGCGATCGGCCCAACCCGATCCGTCTGTGCGCGCCTCGGCGCAATCCTCTCCCGACCCCCCGTCGTTGGGCTCGCCCCGGGACCAGGCGCGGTGGTCGGACCCGTCGCCGCCTGCCCAGAGCCACGTTCCCTCTTCGCCGAGATCGCTCAGACCGATCCAGAACCTGTCGGTCACGGCCTCGGCCATGGCTGCCACGATGAGCTCCTCTTCCGGGCTCGCGAGGCTCACGAGGTGACCACCCCACGCAACGCATGCCAGCTCGGCGTCAGGCCAGGTTCTCTGGTCACGCTCGAGCATGTAGCAGTGACCGCCCACGAATGCGTCGCAGCCCGGGGGCGCGGATGCCCCCGCGTCTGCAGGCGTGAACGCCCAGGCATCGGCCCGACCGCCATCATCGACACCCCCGTCGTCCTCCGAGCGGTGATCCGGGTCGTCGGGCCCGCCGCCGTCGTCCAGTGCGATTCCGCCATCCGCATCCCGCGCCGACCTCCCACATCGTCCCCCCGCGCAGGCCCCAACGACGCAAGCGGGCCCTTCGTCGACCGAGTCGAGGAGCACCTCCACTCGCCCGCGCCCGCGCGCCGGGAGCCGCACCTCCGCGCACCCTCGAGCCACCGTGCGGCACGATTCATCGCGTGCCGCGGCCGCGAATCCGTAGAGCCCGGGATCCAGACGCGGCGGGCGTGGACCCCGTTCGTGTTTCGCGATCTCCACGCGATAAACCAGGACCCGTCCATCGCATCCGGTCTCGAAGATGCTCGCCTCGATGATCGCGATTCGCTCCGCAAGCTCCGGGCGCGCGAGCCGGAGCGACCAATCGGCGGGCGCCGGATCTTCCGCGCAACCTGTCACGAGCAGAGCTCCCACGAACGCGATGGACGTGGCCCGCGTCGAGATCATGGTGCGAGCTCCACCCGCACGCGCTGCTCCCGATCGGGGCGCACGTTGACCCGTACGCGCCGTGAATCGGATCCGTCGCCGGGCCTGAGCGTGATCATGTGCCGGCCAGCCGGCAGGGAGAACCGGCCCGGCGTGAGGCCCAGGTACTGGCCGCGCAGATACACCTCCGCCCAGCCGCCGGCTGTCGCGATGCTGACGAGCCCGGAGCCCGTCGGTGCCCACTCCGCGCGGCGGCGCTCACGCCGCTCTTCGGAGGGAGCAGGGGTCTCGGGCGGGGTCAGCGAGCTGGGCTCGGCGGTCGGCAGCGGCGAGATCTCGGCGGCACCTGGCGCCCACTCCGGCGCGCTCGGCGAGAGCGTCTTCCCGGGCGCGGGCTGGGGCGTGGGCATGGGTACGGCAGGCGCCGCGCGCGCGCTCAGGCTTTGCGCGGGGGCGAACGCAGGAGCGGGGAGCCCCACGTCGGCAATGGCGGGATCGCGCGCGATGCCCACCGCCAGCGCCGCGCAACCGGCGGCGAAGGCGACGGCGGAGAGCGCCGTGGCGAGCCACCCCGGGCCCCGCCGCTCGGCAGGCATCGACTCGAGGGCGGAGCGCGGCGCGGAGGACTCCGGAGGCGTCGAATCGACGACGGCAGGCGCCGAGCTCGCCGAGAGCGCATCGCACAGCATCTGCCGCTTGAGCTCGGGACCTCGCGGGAATATCTCGACGACGAGCTCCGCGATGTCTCCAGCGGCGATGGGCCGGTCCTGCACGCTCAGCCAACTGCAGAGCGCTTGGCCGAGCGCCCTCGCCGTCTCGTAGCGCTCCTCTGGAGCTCGGCGAAGGGCGCGGTCCACGATCGCGGCGAGCCCCGGGGAAACCCCGGGCACGACGCTCGAGAGGCTGGGAATCGGCGCGCGCACGGCCGCCAGGATGGTGTCGTTCGGGTTGGCGCGCCGGAAGAGCGAGCGACCCGCGATCATCTCCCACAACACGACTCCCAGCGACCACACATCCGCGCGACGATCCACGGTAGCTCCCCGCATCTGCTCTGGCGCCATGTATGCGAACTTCCCCTTCACGAAGCCGGGCTCCGTGTGGTGCACGCGACAGGACGCACTTGCGACGCCGAAGTCCACGACGCGCACGGTGCCGTCGTAACTCAGGAAGAGGTTCTGGGGCGAGACGTCGCGATGGACGACGTTGAGGCGCGTCCCTTCGGGGTCGCGCAGCTCGTGGGCCGCGTGCAGCCCTTCACAGGCATCGGCGATGATGCGCGCGGCCAGGGGGGGCACGCGCGCGGCGCGCACCGCTGGCGAGATCCGCTCGAGGCGCTGGAGCACGCGGTCGAGCGATTCCCCCATGAGGTACTCCATCGTCAGGAAGAACGTCCCGCCGCTCTCGCCGAAGTCGAGCACGGAGCAGACGTTGGGATGCTGAATCAGCGACGCGATGCGCGCCTCGTCCAGGAACATCTCGACGAACTCCTGCTCGGCAGCGAGGTGCGGATGGATGCACTTGACGGCGAAGCACTTCTCGAAGCCGCCCGCACCGCGCGCGACCGCGAGGTAGACGGTCGCCATGCCACCCGTGGCCAGCACCGCGCACAGGTCGTAGCGGCCTAGGGTCTGGGTCGAGCCCGGCTCGCTCGTCCCGGACTGGTTTGCGTCTGCGATAGACATCTCGCTCCCTGCCTGGTCAGAAGGTCACCAATGGACCGCTCACCTGGGTGCTGTCGCCCTCCCCCGTGGAGGAGGCCCACAGGACGCCCGCGGCCACGGCCAGCGCGGCGGCTGCAGCGGCGCCGCCCACGATCCACCAGGTCAAGCCATCCCCCTCCCCGTCTCCGTCGGCCCCCCCTTCGACCGCGGTGTCCGAGTCCGAACCCGTGCCGTGGCGGGCCCGTCGCCGCCCCGCCGCCCGCACATGACGTGGAGCCTCACGGGTCCCGCTCGAGGCCAGGACGACCCCGGCCGGCCCGAGGAGCTCGGCGTACCAGAGCACTTCCGTGTCCGGCGGCGCCACGACGAACAGGGACGCGGTCGTCCCGCCTTGCCAGCGGGGGCTGCCGGGCCGCCGGGCCCACAGGCGCGTCCCTCGCGAGAGGCGGGCACCGTCAACGCCCACCTCCGCGCTGAATCGCACCCCGTCTCGCGCCGGGTGGGCCCTGACCTCGAGGCTAGGAGGCGCGACACCCACTGCACGGATCCGCGCGGCTGCCACGAGCACGGGCGGCGGCGATGTCGCGGGAGGTCGCGCCGATGGCGAAAGGGCCAGCGCCCGCCTCAGGTCCGCCCGCATTTCCTCCGGGCGATCGAGGGCGAACAGGACGACTGCCCTGTGCATGTAGAGCCTGACCAGGCCGTCGCGGTCGAGGTTGCCCGCTTCCGCGCGGTCGAAGCGGTCGAGGGCGGCGTCGAAGTCGGCCTCTTGCATGCGGGCCATGCCCTCCGCGAGCAGCGCCCCGTCCGCCCGAGCGGAGGCGGGGATCACAGCGGCGAGGGCGGCGGCGACCACCGCCCACGCCACGTCGGCGCGACGACGGGACGGGTAGTCCATGAGTCGAACGTGCCCCCTATCGAACCGTCCCGCTATCAGGGAAACCCCGACATGAGTCGCTTTTCTTCCCGCGCCCTGCCTTCTACGATGCAACGCGGTGGCCCGATTCGCGATCCAGCTCGGCGACAACCGACTGCCCCTGACGCCCGGCACCTGGCGCATCGGTCGGGACCCGACCTGCGAGATCCGCCTGCCGCACGCATCCGTGTCTCGGCACCATGCGACGTTGCGGGTCGGGGCCGACACGGTGGAGCTCCAGGACCACGGCAGCCGCAATGGAGTGCGCGTCAACGGCGAGCGCGTCCACGGCTCAGCGCAAGTTCGAACCGGGGACCGGATCCAAGTCGGGTCCTCCGAGCTGGTCCTCGCGGAGCACGACCCCTTCGCCTCGCCGAGGGTCACCGCCACGCGGCCCCTGCCCAAGGTGAGCCCACAGCAGCGATCGATCCTCGACTCGTTGAGCAAGCGGGAGCGGGAGGTCTTCGAGCGGCTCACCCGCGGGGAGACCCAGCGGGAGATCGCGCAGGAGCTGGGCCTGAGCACCAAGACGGTGGAGACCTATCGAGCGAGAATCGGCGAGAAGCTGGGCGCACGTACGCGCGCGGATCTCGTGCGTATCGCGATCGAGGTGGGATTGCTGCGACCGCAGTGATCAGCGGCTCGAGGCTGGGCCCGGCAGGGACGAGGGCCTCTGGCTGGGCGCCAAGGAGACGACCAGGTCACCCGTCCGGAGATCGAGCTGGAGCCGGTAAAGGACACCGTCCTGACCCCGGAACTCGCTCGTCAGGTCGGTGTTGGTCCGGGCCTCTTCCACGAGGAACTTGATGGCGTCCTTGTTCTGGACGTGGAGGGCCTTGAGCTGGGCGATTCCCTCTTCGTGTCCCGTGAGCTTCACAGTAGTCGTCTACCACGCGGTCGGTCCGTCCTCAAGACACGCCGGAACGGGCGCCAGGAGCGAGGCTCAGCGCGCTCCCGAGAGCAAGACCCGCGCTTGACACACGAGGCGGGTCGGCTCGATGGGCTTGTCCACGAATCCGTTCACTCCGCGGTCGGTCAGCTCCGAGAATCCGGAATTCCGCACGCTCGACCCCACGACCAGCACCTTCGGGCGCGGCGATCCGGTGCGCTGCAGCAGGTCCAGCGCGACCGTGAGCTCACTTTCGGTCGTGCCATCGAGCACCAAGAGATCGGTCTGCTCCCGGATCACTGCGGCGGCGGCCTCGTCGCCACGGCCGTGCCCCGCGACCGCGGCGCGGGGGAAGGCGCGTGCCAGCGCCATGCACATGAGGTCGCGGTGCGCCTTGTCGACGTCGGCCACTGCGATCCGGAGGTTGCGATGATGGTTCCACGCCAGGTGCGCGGCTTCGAGAAGCTGCGCGCGAAAGGCGAGCGGGTTCGGCGTCCTGACAGTCGGGTCCTCATTGACGGCGGCCGCGAGAACGGGCTCGAAGGCCGGGAGTAGCAACGGATTGAGTCTCCGCAGGGGTCGCAGCTCGCCCACCCCGAGACCGACCGGCCCGGAGTACGGCAACTGTCCGGTGAGCACCTGGCACGCGATGACCCCCAGGGAGTACACGTCGCCCCGCGTGCGCAGGCGTGGGTGCGTACCGCTCGGCGCCAGTCTCTCTGGGGCCATGTACGCGGGCGTACCGGACGTGCTCGTGTCCTCTTGGAATGGCTCGGGAGGCTCGGGATCCAGGGGACGGGCGACGCCCAGGTCGGCGACCACAACACGCGACCAAGGGTCGACGAGCACGTTGCTCGGCTTGAGATCGCGATGGACGATGCCTGAGGCGTGCATCGCAGCCACGCCGCGACACAGTTGCTCGAGAAGGTTGATCCCTTCGTCGACGCCGAGGGGCTCGGCGCGTTGACCGATTATCCGATCGAGGGTCGTGCCCGGGACATACTCCATGACGAGGAAGGGGGCGCCCTGAAGCTCCCCGAACGCGTGGATCTCGATCACGTGACGGTGGCGAATTCGCGCCATGGCGCGCGCCTCGGCGAGGAGGCGCTTTCGAGATCGTGGATCGGCCGCGTACTGGGGCAGCATGATCTTGATGGCGACCAGCCGATCGAGCCGCTCATCGCTGGCGAGCACGACTACTCCCATCGCTCCACGGCCGAGGCCATCGAGGACCCTGTACTGACCGCCGAGGAGCGTGCCCGCCGGGATGGGGTGCATCGATCGCGACGGCGGGCTACCCATCACCGATGGAACCGCCGGAACCGTGTCGTCCGACCGGCGCGCCCAAACCTCGTCGACGCGGCCGCGCATGACCCGATCCCCTGCACTCGGTACGACTACATGCTGTGCCACGCGCCTCGCTCCAGTGCTGGCCCGCCCGACAGCCATCCACGTGCGGCCCCTCGGTGGTGGGCTCCTTTGGATATGTGGTGACAGTCCGCCCCGGAGGCAAGGGCCCAGGTCGACCGGGGCCCTGTCTGCCGGGAACCTCGCGGATTCGGCGGGTTCGACGACCGCGTGGGCAAGCTCTGGCTGCGGCGTGCTGCGCGAACGCGCTCCAAGCAACGGCAGTGGATCCTGCTGACTGCCTTGCGAGCGTCGCCCCTCCTCGCGTACCGCAATCAGGAGCGGCGTGTGGAGCAGGCTATCGTGGACGCGAGGGGACGGGGGCTGCGCATCGCATATCCCTTGTTCGTCGACGCGGCATGACGTGCTCGCCGGCTCGCCGCCGCGGCGCTATGCTCGGGCACCATGGGCGACACCGTCTTCAGCAAGATCCTGCGGGGAGAGATCCCGTGCCACGAGGTCTACCGTGACGACCACGTGCTGGCGTTCCTCGACGTCAATCCGCTCAGCCGCGGGCACACGCTCGTCATCCCCACCGAGGAGGCCGCCACGCTCGATGCCCTGTCCGACGAGTCCGCCGCTGCCATCGGCCGGATGCTTCCGCGTATTTGTCGGGCGGTGATGCGAGTGAGCGGCTGCAAGGCATACAACGTCCTGCAGAACAACGGCGCCTTGGCGCACCAGGCCGTGTTCCACGTGCACTTCCACGTCATCCCCAAGGCTGAGGACGGGACTGGGCTCGGCATCCGGTGGGCCACCGCGAGCTTGGAGGATGGCGAGGGCCTGGCTCGAGCGCTGCGCGAGGCGATCCGCAAGGACGCCGCGTGACGCGCAGCTCCCCGCAGGACGGCCGGACAGCGGCGCCCGGTCGGAGGGCAGCTCTGCCGTGAGTCGCACCGAGCTAGGGCTCTTCATGGCCACTCGCCGCGAGGGCGGGCCTGTCGTGGCCGTCGACGCCAAGCCGCGGGTATTCGCATGGTTCGCCGAGTCGGCCAAGGACGCGGGTGTGCGCATCCTCGTCGAAACGGATACGAGCCAGCGCGGCATGGACTATGGTTTTCTCGAGCGCAACGTCGCACTGCCATTTCGCCTCACGCCGGTCGCCGCATGGAGGTCCCTCGAAGACGGCAAGAGCTCCGGCCTGAACCTGTGCACCGCGAGCGCTGAGGTGAGCCCCGAGCAAATGCTAGCGCTCAAGTCAGAGGGGCTGCTCTTCGGATCCAGAGACATCCAGGGTGGCGCAGTGGTCGTGGAGCTGGCGCTGTCGGACACCGATCATCTTCGCGTGGCGTCCGTGGCCGTGGGGCGCGCGGTCGAATTCTACATCGATTGCGCGGGCGCGTGCCGCGAGTCCTACGAGCTGTCCACGGCGCGGTTGGCGGCCGAATCGCGGCGCTTCCGCGTCCTTAGCAGCCAGGCGACCCAACACGAGTACACGGCGACGAGCCCGGACGGAACCGAAACGGCCCGCCTGTTCGTCAAGCCCTCCTCGATCGGAGGGATTCGCCATGCACTCGATCTGGTCGTCGATCTCTGGGCGGGACTCGATCCACGAATGACCCCCTGACCCTCTGGAACGCTTCGTGCGATAGTCTCGGCTGATCGGAGGCACACCATGACGAAAGTCCCGGCGGCGAAGGGTGGTGGCGGGGCGAAGGCGGACGATGCCGGCGGGGCGAACGGAGCCGGCGTGAGGCGATCGCGCGCGGGCGCGGCAGAAGCGGGCGCGGAGCGGGGAAGCAAGAAACAACCGCGCGCGCCGAGCGGACGGGAGGGGGCGACCGACCGCGACGCGAAGAAGGCCGACAAGCGCGACGCGAAGAAGGCCGACAAGCGCGACGCGAAGAAGGCCGGCAAGCGCGACGCGAAGAAGGCCGACAAGCGCGACGCGAAGAAGGCCGGCAAGCGCGACGCGAAGAAGGCCGACAGGCGCGACGCGAAGAAGGCCGACAGGCGCGACGCGAAGAAGGCCGGCAAGCGGCCGGAAGAGAAGCTGGGCCGCTCATTTTACGATGGCGAGCTGGCGCACTTGCAACTCGAGCTCGTCAAGCTGCAAGAGTGGGTCCGCCAAGAGGGCCTGAAGGTCGTAGTGATCTTCGAAGGGCGGGACGCGGCCGGCAAGGGTGGCGTCATCACCCGGATCACGCAGCGTCTCAACCCGCGCATCTGCCGCGTCGTGGCGTTGGGCATGCCCACCGAACGCGAGAAGACGCAGTGGTACTTCCAGCGCTATATCCCGCACCTGCCCGCGGCCGGCGAGATGGTCGTCCTCGATCGCAGCTGGTACAACCGGGCGGGCGTCGAGTACGTGATGGGCTTCTGCACGGAAGAGGAGCACCGCGAGTTCCTGCGCTCCTGCCCCGAGTTCGAGCGCATGCTCGTCCGCTCGGGCATCCTCCTCATCAAGTACTGGTTCTCGGTGAGCAGCGAGGAACAGGAGAAGCGCTTCCAAGCCCGTCTCAAGGACAAGACCAAGCGCTGGAAGCTGAGCCCCATGGACCTCGAGTCTCGGCAGCGCTGGGTCGAGTACTCGCGTGCCAAGGACATCATGTTCTCGTACACGGACATCAAGCAGGCTCCCTGGTACGTGGTGGAGGCGGACAGCAAGAAGCGCGCGCGCCTCAACTGCATTCGGCACCTGCTGGGCATGATCCCGTACGAAGACCTCACGCCGGGACCGATCGAGCTGCCGCCGCGGCCTCGGGGCACCGTCGAGGACGGAGTTTCGAGCGACGCGGGGTACGTGCGCCCGCCGATCGAGGATCAGACCTTCGTGCCCGACTGGTATTGATCGCGATGAGGCGCCCGGTCGGCTTGACGGTGCTGCTCGCCGCGGCTTGCGCTGCCTGCGTGTCGGCCACCTCAACCGGCCCGGAGACGGGCCCCGGTCCGACGCCCGCGGCACGCGGCGGGACCTTCGAGGTGGTGGTTTCCGGCCTCGAGGCCCCGGCCGACATCGGCTACGACACGGCCCGCGGACGACTGCTCGTGCCGCTCTTCAATGCGGGCGAGGTTCGGGTCTACGACGTCGCCCGCCGCTGAGCAAACGCCTGTCTGTTTCTGGACGCTTCTCGCTGAGCGCTCAGCCGCCCGCGAAGCACAGCGGGACGCGCGCTTGGGCGCAGGGCTGAATCGTGGCCATCTGCATCGTCATGCACGAGCTCAGCGCCGTCTGCTGTGTCATGCACATCCCCGGCGTCGCGTCATCGCAAGCAACGTACGCGTTGAACTCCGTCGGGCACGCCTCGATGATGCAGGTGTTGAACTGCACGTTGAAGCAGGCCTGGCAGTCGAGGGTGAGGGACATGCCCTCGATCGTGAGCGTGATGGACGCGGTCGTGTCGGCGGCCACGGCCATCTGCTCACAGGCCGCGGTCGTGCAGGCGTCGACGGCCGTGGCCGTCGCCGCCGAGCACCGCGGGAAGCACATGCCCATGAGCCCGCCCGTCGCTCCCAGCGTGCAGCCGCCGCCACCGCCCGTGTCGAGGCGCGGACCGGAGTCGCGCAGGGGCGCGTCAGTGCCGGGCCCGCCGTCCATGAGCATCACGCCGCTGTCGCGATTGCTGCTCCGCCCACCGGTGCAGGCGCAGAGCGTCATGGCCATCGCAACACCAAGGATCCATGCGTACTTCACCATCGCTTCTCCTGTTCGGTAGCTCCCCTCGAGGCATGCAGGGGTATCACAGAATGGTGGCCCAGCGCACCCCCCAGCCCACAGCCGCCCCAGGGTCACGGCCACCCTGACCCCAAAGCGTCCGTCGGTCGCGGAAGCCGGTTCGGACACCGGACGGGGGCGATCCAGGACCCGCGCGCCCGCGCTCGCCATGATCGCAAACCCGCGTTTCTCGATCGATCCAAGTTCTGCGAGCTACTCGTTCTTCTTGCCGAAGATGTCGAAGAGGCCGAGGAACTTGCCGATGAAGCCGCCGGAGAAATCCGGGTCCTCCATCTTCGCGAGCTCGACCTCAGCGCGCATGCGCTCGGCAGCGATGCTCGCCATCCCCGCGGTGCCGATCTCTCGCAACCGGTCGCCCCCGCCCTTGTCGAGAAACAGGCCAGCGCACTTGCCACAGCGTTCGATCTCGACGTGCTTGCCGCTGTGGTGGTGGAGGTCCTGTTGGAGGAGCGCACCGTGGCAGCGGGGGCACTTTGTCCCGGCGTCACGCAACAGCCCCGCGACGCCCTCGCGATCCCAGTACGACGGATCGGCGGTGGAACCGAGGGCGGAGAAGAGGTCGCCGAGGTCGAAGAACGATCCCTCGCACTTCGGGCAGACCTCGACGCTGGTTTCGCCCACAGGCTTGGTCTCCATGATCCCGTTGCAGCGCGGACAGACAGTCGTGTTGGGAGCGTGCTCTCGACCAAAAACGAGCGGGTTCATTCATCCACCTCCAGTGTTCATCTTTCGAATTGGGAACCGGATGTCTAGCGGGTCGGGCGATTGACTGATGCCAACCGAACCCACTCAGAGCTGAATTACCCGCCACGAGTCGCCAGCTGCCGTTGTCCCTCGTTGAGCCGCGGCGAGTGGGCGCCACAGGACTCCATCTCCTGGAGCTCCTCGGCCGAGGCCGGGTAGAACCCGTGCTCCTGCAGGATCCGCAGCTTGGGGCGGATGTTGGTGTCGAGCCCCACGTGGAAGAAGCCCGGGAACATGTCGGGATGAGCGCGCACGATGTCGAACACCCCGGCGTGCTCTGGGCGGATCTCGACGTGCGCGTGGCGGCTCACCTCGTGGCCCGTGACCATGTACTCGGGGAACAGATCGGGGGCGAACTCCAGATCCGAGAGCTTCACCTGGTCGCGGAAGATCTCGGTCTGGGGCAGCAGGCACAGGAGGGACGGCAGGATGCGAGCGCCCATCATGCGGAAGGACACCATCTGGAAGAGCGACTGGTAGAAGTCCTCCATAGTCTCAAACGGAAACCCCCACACGTAGAACAGGTCCACGCGCCGGAAGATGTCGCAGGCGGTGCGCACCACATCCACGGTCTGCTCGGCCGCAAACCCCTTCTTGGTGGCGGCCAGGACACGGTCCGACCCGGACTCCACACCGAAGCGGATCTCCACGCACCCGGTCTCCTCCATCGCGCGCATCATCTCCTCGTCCGTGAGGTTGATGCGGCCGAAGGCCTTCCAGTGGATCCGCAGGCCGCTCCGGGCGAGGGCGTCGCAGAAGCGCATGACGCGGCTCTTGCCGGAGACGAAGAACTCGTCCTGGAAGAGGAAGAGCTTAGCCCCCGCCGTGTCGTGCAAATGCCGCATGTCCGCGAGCACCGAGTCGACCGACCGGTAGAACGACCTGTGGTCCCACACGGGCGCCACCGAGCAGAAGGTGCAGGGATAGGGGCAGCCCCGCGAAGTGATGACTCCATAGCCGCTATACTTCGAGAGATCGATGTGGTGGTAGGCGGGCTGCGTGATGGCGTCGAGGTCGGTGATGCGCTCGGGGCGCTCCGTGTGGCGGACCAGACCGCCCTCGCGGAAGCTGATGCCCGGGACGGCCTCGAGGGGCGCGCCGTCACGAAGGGCGGCGAGGAGCAGGGGCGCGGTGGTCTCGGATTCACCGCGAACGATGATGTCGACCCACGGGAAACGCTCGAGGATCTGGGTCTCCACCGACTTCGGCCCCACGCCGGCGAGCACGAGCGTGCGGTCCGGATAGGCGCTGCGCAGCTCGCGCATGGCCAGCAGCGTGAAGGGCAGGAGGTTCGCCATGCAGGACAGGGCCACGACGGGGGCCGGGTCCTTCAGGAACTTCACGATTTCCTCGGCCGCGAAGAGCTCGTCGGCCTCGTGCCGCTGATAGTCCCGGAAGTCCACCTCGAAGCCGGCGTCCTCGAGGGCCGAGGTGACGTAGAGCGGCCCGAGCGGCAGGTGGAGCTCACGCTCCACCGTGTCGAAGTACCGCACGTACAGCATGTTGAGGTTGAGGATGGTGATGTCGGCCATGGCTCTCCGGCTGCGGAATCGCACCATGCTAGAGGCTCGCGCGCCCGGCGTCACCCCATGGCTCGACCGGCGAGACGCGGTATGCTCGCGGGGTGACCAAGCTGCCCTGGCAAGTTGCGGCGCTGGCCCTGGTCCTCGCTTGCGGCGACACGACGGCGCCGCCCGAGCACGACGGGTCCCTCCCTGCACGGGACGGCGGATCGGCCCGCGATGGCGCGCAGCTCGACGCCTCCGCACCGGGCGACGCCGGCCCTGACGGTGCGAGCCCGGGACCGGACGGTAGCCCCCCCGCCGACGCACCCGCCGTGGCGTGCATCTTCAATCGGGAGTGCCCGACCGAAGCCCGCTGCGAGTGCGGGAGCGGCCTGTGCACGTGCCGGCCAGGCACCCGCGGCACGGGCCAGGTGGGTACGGACCCCTGCGTGGACGGCAACGACTGCGCCAGCTCGGTGTGCGTGGAGGGCGCACCGGGGACCTGGTGGTGCTCGGACGAGTGTGTGGACAACCGCG
>Ga0214473_10008052_pt1 | contig 12488 bp, 12 predicted proteins | sample RVTome_7_FD_203509 | JGI IMG/M metagenome (GOLD analysis project Ga0214473, IMG submission 203509) | Soil microbial communities from uranium-contaminated site in the Upper Colorado River Basin, Wyoming, United States - RVT98D197 | ecosystem: Environmental > Terrestrial > Soil > Contaminated >... | reverse complement strand
CCGCGGTGAGCCGAATGTCGAGCGTCATCTCGGCCGCCGCCGGAATGACATTGGATTGGGGGACGCCCACGCCCCGCGGCGGCCCCTGAATGACGGTGGGCGTGACCGTCGGAGGCCGGAGGTGGCGACTCCGCTGGCAGCTCTTCCGGAGCCGTTTCTCGAGCGCCGGCGCCTCGCGCAAGACCACGCCGAGGCACGAGATGGGGTTGATGCCGGCCTCGGGCATCGCGCCATGGGCCATCTTGCCCCGCGCCCGGACGCGCGCCCACACCACACCGCGCTGCTCGAGACAGAGCTCGTTCTCCTCCGGCTCGCAGATGATCGCGGCGTCCAGCTCGCGGCCGATGGGGGTGTTGACGAGATGGCGGACGCCGATCATGCCGTCCTCCTCGTCGGCGAGGGCGCCCACCACGAGCTTGCCCCGCGGTGTCACGCCCGCCCGGGTGAAGGCGGCGGCGGCGATCATGGCGGCAGCGAGCCCGCTCTTCATGTCGGCGGCGCCGCGCCCGTAGACGCGTCCGTCCACCAGCTCGGCGGCGAAGGGCGGCCACGTCCACTCCGCGGGATCGCCCTCGGTCACCACGTCGGTGTGGCCTTCGAGCAGGAGGCTCTTCCGCCCGGGCGCCTTCTCGCCGATCCAGCCGACGACATTGGGGCGGCCGGGGACGACCTCCTGGACCTCGACGGCGAAGCCTTCGCGGCGGAGCCAGCCCTCCACGAAGGCGGCCACGCGGGCCTCGGTGCCGTCGGGATCGCCGGGCCGGTACACGCTGGGGATCCGCACGAGGGCGCGCGTGAGCTCGACGACCTCATCGGCGTCGATCGTGGCGAGGAGCTTCGACAGCGCGGTCACAGCGGGGCGGAGGCTACTCCAGCGGGAAGGACAGGATGACCGCGTCGAGCCGGATCACGCGGTGCTCTTCCCCGGTGATGTAGAAGTAGTGCCCTTCGACCTCTTCGGGATTCTCCTCGAAGGCGACGACGGCGCGGAGCGGCGGCATCTCGCGGAAAGCATTGGCGCCCTCGTCGAAGCCGTCCCCGCGCCCCACCACCTCGCCGTAGCGGATCGGCGAGCCCTTGGGGCAGTGTACGCGCACGTCCGCGGGCGCATCGGAGAGAAGCCGGACGAGGAGGTTGATGCCGTACACCTGAAATTGGATGTCAGCCATGTGATCCCCTCGTGAGAAGTTGGCCCTCATATTACCATATCCAGAACGCCCGCCTCAGTCAGCGGGCGCGCTCTCGGCGCGCCTCACCACCCACACCGTGAGCGCGAGAGCGACGGCGATGAAGAGCCAGCCGCGCCACGGACGGCCGAGGAAGAACTGCCCCGTGCCGAAGAGGCCGAGGTAGACGATGGCGCAGCCCGCCGCCCAGTGGACGAGTCCCGCCATGCCCGGCCCTTCCTCTTCCGCGCGGCCCGCAACCTCCACCCATCCCCTGCCCCCCGGTCTCACGCGCTCGTAGAAGCGCCGCAGGTGCTCGGCGGGCTCGGGCGGGGTGAGATACGTGACGATCAGCCACACCGCCGTCGTCCCCGCCACCGTCAGCAGCATGAGCCAGCCGAAGGCCCGCGGCTCCTCGGGATCGAGCCCGGCGCCGAACTGCAAGGAGAGCGAGAGCACGAAGGCGGCGACCATGGCCGAGACCTCCGACCACGCGTTGATGCGCCACCAGTACCAGCGCAGGAGATAGACGAGGCCGGTGCCGGCGCCGATGGCGAGGAGGAACTTCCACGCGCCTTCCACCGACTTCAGGTAATAGGTGATGATCCCCGCCACCACCATCATCCCGACGGTGGCCCAGCGGCCGAACGCGGCGTAGTGCGCGTCCGTCGCGCCGGGGCGCAGGTAGCGCCGGTACACGTCGTTGAGCAGGTAGGCGGCGCCCCAGTTCAGATGCGTGGAGATCGTGGACATGTAGGCGGCGAAGAACGCGGCGAGGAGGAAGCCCCGCCAGACCGGCGGCAGGTGATCCACCATGACCCGCACATAGCCTTCCTCGGGGTTCGGGAGCCCGGGGTAGAGCAGCATCGAGGCGAGGGCGACGAGGATCCACGGCCACGGCCGGAGGACGTAGTGCGCGATGTTGAACCACAGCGCGGCGAGGAAGGCATGGCGCTCGTTCTTCGTCGCGAGGATCCGCTGCGCCACGTAGCCCCCGCCCCCCGGCTCCGCCCCCGGATACCACGACGCCCACCAGTTGACGGCCACGTACACGAAGAAGGTCAAGAGCGGCATCCACGCCGCGTCGACGTCGGGCAGGAGTTCCAGCGGCGACGACGTCGGGTAGCGCGCGTTGAGTCCCGCCTCCAGCCCGGCGAGCCCGCCGACGGCGCCCAGCGCGAACACCGCCAGCGCCACCGAGCCCGCCATGGCGAGGACGAACTGGAAGGCATCGGTCACCACCACCCCCCACAGGCCGGAGAGCGCGGAGTAGAGCGCGGTGATGGCGAACAGGGCGATGGTCGCCGTCCACTTGTCGACGCCCAGCGTGAGGCCGAGGATGGTCGCCATGGCGTGGGTGACCCAGCCCATGATGATGCAGTTGATCGGGATGGCGAGGTAGCACGCGCGGAACGCGCGGAGGAAGGCCGCCGGGCGGCCGGCGTAACGGATCTCGGTGAGCTCGGCGTCGGTCATCACCGCCGCGCGGCGCCACAGGCGCGCGTAGAAGAACACCGTGAGCATGCCGCTCATCACGAAGGACCACCAGAGCCAGTTGCCGGCGATGCCGTGCTTGACGGTGAGGCCGGTGACGGCGAGCGGCGTGTCGGCGGCGAAGGTCGTCGCCACCATCGAGGTACCCGCCAGCCACCACGGCAGCTTCCGGTCGGAGAGGAAGTACGCCTCCGCGCTCCGGCCCGCCCGCCGCGTGAAGACGAGCCCGATGGCCAGCGAGAGCGCGAAGTACAGGGCGATCACCGCCCAGTCGAGCGGGGTGAGGATCATGCGCCGAGCCCCGGCAGCGCCGGCTGATCCCGCGCCGCCTCGATCCCCTCCAGCTTGGCCTCGACCCTGTCGAGAGCCGCCGCCGCCTCGTCGTACTTGTTCCGCGCATTGTTGAGGTGCTTGCCGATGACGTCGAAGGGATCGCGGAACTTGTCGATGTCCCCGCGCAGCCGCGCGAGGCGCGACTGGATCTCGCGCGCGTCCTTCTCGATCTGCAGCCCCCGCAGCCCGAGGACGATCACTTGCAGGTAGGCGTAGAAGCTGTTCGGCGAGACGGGGATGACGTGGCGGCCCATCGCGTAGGTGGCGGGCGAGTCCTCCTCCACGTCCGCGTCCTTGACGATGATCTCGTAGTAGACGTTCTCGGCGGGGATGTACATGAGGGCGAAGTCGAAGGTCCCCTCGTCGGGGAGGATGTAGCGCTTGGCGATCTCGTCCACCCGCGCCTTGACGTCGCGCGCGAAGGCGCGCCGGAGCTGGCGCCGCTTGTCCTCGTCGGTCTCCTCGAGGAGCCGGCGGAAGTTCTCGAGCGGGAACTTCGCGTCGACGGGGACGAGCCGGCCGCCGATCCGCACCACCGCGTCCACCCTGTCGCCGGTGGAAAACGTATACTGCAGCTCGTAGTGCTCCCGCGGCAGCATCTGGCCGAGCAGCCCCTCGAGAAAGCTCTCGCCGAGCCCCCCGCGCACCTTGGGCGACCGGAGGATCTGCTCGAGCCCGGCGATGTCCTTGCCGATGTCAAAGACCCGCTGGGTCACCTCGCCCAGCTTGCCGAGGCTGCCCTGCACCGCGCCCATGACCTGGCCCACGTGCTGGAGCTCTCGCTGGACGCCCGTGCCGACCTGCCCCATCTGGCTCGTCATCTGGCCCGCGAAGTGCTGGAGCTCCTGCCGCACCGAGGCGAGCGTCTCCGACTGCGCCTGGCGCGCCTCACCGCGCGCGGTCTCGATCTCGCGCTGGAGCAGGAGCAGGGACTGGTCCGGCCGGCTCCGCGCCGCCTCGAGCTCCCTGAGCCGGCCGGCCACCCGCCAGAGAGCGGCCGCGGCGAGCGCCACCACCGCCGCGAAGAGGACGAGAGCGCTCACGTCCATCAGCGCGTTCCCCGCCAGTGGCTGCACACGGGCTTGAGGTGGCACGGCGCGCACACGAGCGCGTCGCGCCGGTTCAGGCACTGGCCGGACATGCGCTTGTGGCAGAGCGCGAAGTCGTACTTCACGGGGTCCTCCGGGTCGAGCGCCCGCAGGCGCGCGGTGATCTCCTCCGCCATCTTCCAGTTGCGGCTCCGCCGGCGCGTGAGCCCGATCGAGCGCGCCATGTTCTCGATATGCGTGTCCACGGGGATGAGGAGGGCCGACGGCGGGATGGCCGTCCAGAGCCCGAAGTCCGGGGCCTCCCGCCTCACCATCCAGCGGAGGAACAGGAGCAGCCGCTTGCAGGGCCCGCCCGTGGAGGGGCGCGGGAACCAGTGCTTGTAGCCGTAGGACAGGCGGTTGCGCGGGAAGACGGCCGAGAGGTCCGGGCGGCGGAAGCCCTCGACGAAGCGCTCGAGGGCCGGGCCCACGTCGCGATCGTCCCGCGAGAAGCCGGCGGCGAAGAAGGCGCCGAGCGAGCCGTGCGCGATCAGCAGCCGCTGGGTGGCGAGGCAGAAGGCGACGAGGTCGCGCGCTCGGTTGAATCGATAGTGGAAGCCCTCGAAGAGGCGCGCGTGCTTGGCCGCGTCGAAGCCGAGGACGAAGCGGTGCGGCGACTCCCCCATCCGCGCGACGGCCCAGTCGATCCAGGGTCCGAAGAGGTCCACGCGGCCGTAGGCCATGCACGCCGACAGGAGGGCGACGATCTCGCGGTCGGCGGGGCCGGCGTAGCGCAAGGGATACTGGATGGCGTCGAGACGGATGCGCGAGGCCCAGTCGGCCTCGCGGTAGAGCCGCTCGAGCGGCGCCTTCAGCCGGGGAAGTGGGGGCATCCACGCGCCTCTGGCCACGCATTCTAGCACGGCCGCTTGCCGTGGCCCCGGCCCCATTGGCGTCTTCCTGATCGGCACCACGGCGCCGCTCGCCGCGTTCGCTCTGCAGTTCGGGCCGTGGGAGTACTTCTCCCTCTTTCTCGCCCACCCCATCATGGTGCTGATCATCGCCGCCGGCGCCCGCTTCTTCCTGCGCATCGTCTCCGTGCCCAAGGCGGTGCTGATCCCGGTCGTGCTCGTCCTCTGCGTGATCGGCGCCTACGCGCTCAACAACATCATGGAGAACGTCTACGTCCTCCTGATCTTCGGCCTCGTGGGCTACGTCCTCGTCAAGCTCGGCTTCCCGCTCGCCCCACTGATCCTCGGCGTGATCCTGGGCGACCAGATCGAGGTCAACCTGGTCCGCGCCATCATGACCGACGCCGACCCCTGGCTCTTCCTAACGCGCCCGATCTCGGGTACGCTGATCGCGCTCTCGGTGGCATCGGTGCTCCTCGCCCTCTGGCAGCACCAGCGCGCCCAGGCCCGGATGGCCCCGCCGCCCGAGCAAGAGGTGGAGTTCTGAACCTCGCGGAGGGGAGCGTAGCGATGATCAAGGTCGGCATCGTCGGGATGGGCGTGATCGGCAGCCACGTCGCCAAGGCCATCGAAAACGGCCTCCCCGGCATCACCCTGGCCGGCGTCGCCGTGCGCACCGCCACCCGGGCCGGCGCCTTCCCCGCCTACCCGCTCGACGAGCTGATCCGGCGCTCGGACCTGATCGTCGAGGCCGCGACCCAGGCCGCGCTCCGCGACTTCGGTCCCGCCGTGCTCGCCGCCGGCAAGCACCTGATGGTCCTCTCGGTGGGCGCTCTCGTCGGCGTGCTCGACGAGTGGGCGAAGCTCGCCGAGCGGCACGGTTGCCGCATCCTCGTGCCGTCGGGCGCCATCGCCGGGCTCGACGGGATGAAGGGCGCGCGCGAGGGGGCGATCACGTCGGTCACCATGGAGACGCGCAAGCCCCCGCGCGGCCTCGCCGGGGCGCCCTGGATCGAGCAGGAGCGCATCGACCTCGAGGCGATCACGCGGGAGACGCTGGTCTTCGAGGGCCCCGCCACCGAGGCGGTGAAGGCCTTCCCCGCCAACGTCAACGTCGTGGCCGCGCTCTCGCTCGCGGGCCTCGGCCCCGAGCGCACGCGCATCAAGATCTTCGCCGTGCCCGGCCAGGCGGTGAACCAGCACCGCATCACCATCGAGGGCGAGTTCGGGCGCCTCCGCATCGAGGTCGAGAACGTCCCCTCGGAGAATCCGCGCACGGGCAAGCTCTCCTATCTCTCCGCCATCGCCATGCTGAGAGAGCTGGGCGGGCCCGTGCGGGTCGGCAACTGAGGCGGGATCCCCCCTCACCCTGCCCGCGGAGGTATCGGGCCTACGTGATCGAGGGGTGGTAGGTGCCGGCGGCCACGGCGGCGGTGATGGCGTCGAACTCGGTGCGGTCGATCGCGCGGAAGCGCACATGGTCCCCGGCGCGCAGCAAGATGGGGTCTGCCGCGACGGGATCGTAGAGAGGCACCGGCGTCTGGCCGAGCACCCAGAAGCCGCCCGGGCTCTCCACGGAATAGATGCAGCACTGCATCCCTCCGATGCTGACGCTGCCCGGCGGCGTCTTGACCCGCGGCGTCTCGAGGCGCGGGATGTGCAGACGCTCGGGCAGCCCCGACAGATACGGCAGCCCCGGCGTGAACCCGACGAAGTCCACGTAGTAGAGCGCGCTCGCGTGGAGCTTCACGACCTCCTCGGCGGCGAGCCCGAGCCGGGCCGCCACCGCCCCGAGGTCGAAGCCGAGCTCCCCGCCGTAGAGGCACGGCAGCTCGACCGTGCGCGCGGGCGGCAGCACGTCGGGGCGCGCCCGGGCGGCGAGGGCCCGGAGCGCCGCGCCCAGATCCTCCACGCCGGTCACGAATGGGTCGTAGTAGACGAGGAGCGAGCGGAACGTGGGGACGGTCTCGACGACGCCGCGGAGCGCCTCGTGCCGGACCAGATACTCGAGGGCGAGGACGCGCGCGTTGACCTCGCGGCCGATCTCGTCGCCCAGCTCGACCGCGAGCGCGCGATCCCCGCATGGTAGGAGACGCGGTTCCGCGTAGATCGTCACGGCTCGGTGGCCGCCGGTTGCGTGGCGCATTCCCCGCGGACCTCTTCGGGCCCACCCCGGTCCGCCTGCGAGCCCTTCGATGGACGCGGTCTCATCGGGAGCGATCGAGCAGCGAGACGCACGCCAGACCCTGCCCCACCGCGATGAGCATCTGCTGCGCCACACAGTCTCTGCTTTTCATGGATCGAGGAGCTTTCTCGTGTCTTCAAGAGTCTTGATCCTACTGTCTTATCTCATCCCCGCGCAACAGCACCGACCGCGGGATCGTGAGGCCCAGCGCCTTCGCAGCTGGAACTTCGCGGGCTGCTCTGAAGGTCATCGCCGCCAAGATAGCTTGCGCGGAAATGCTTGACCCCTACTCGCTGAGCGGCCGTGGCCCGGCCACCAGGTTGGCGGGGGGCGATCGTTGTTCGAGCGACGGACACGGTCTCGCGGCCACCGGGTGCAACACGTCGATCGCCCAGCCCACGTCCAGGCGCTCCCCGAGCCAGCCCGCGCACGCCGTCCGCGCGTGGAGACGCAGGCCCTGCACCTCGTGACGCGCCCGGAGCGCGCCGACCGGATCCGCGGGCACTGTGGCCGACGCGGGCACCTCGGGCAAGACCCGGCCATCCGGCCGCCGGAACCGCAGCGCGCCATCGGGTTGTCGTTCGACCTGGTAGCCCTCCTCGTGGACTGCGCGGTGGTGCCGGCGACAGAGCAGCGCGAGGTTGGACAGCGTGGTCGGGCCGCCCTGCGCCAAGTGGCGGAGATGGTGTCCCTGGGTGAACCGGCTGCCGCAGCCCGGGAAGCGGCAACCCCGGTCGCGGTGGTCGAGCGCCCGCCGCACGGCGGCGGGAATCGTCCGCGTCCGCGCCCCGACTTCGAGCAGTCGCCCCTCCCCGTCATGCCGCATCACCACCCGGCTGGCATCGCACGCCAGGCGGCGGGACATTTCCGCGGAAACGCCCTCGCCGTCCTCGAGGACCGACTGGCCCGGCTGCTCCGGGTCGGCCAGCGACGCGGCATCGACATAGACCACCACCTGGTATCGCTCGCCCGGGGCCCCGGGATCGAGCCCCTTCGGTGAAACCCCGCGGACGGGCTCATCGACCTCGTCATCCTTGGGGACCTCGGACGGCTCGAGCTGCTCCGCTGGCTCCCGACCGTCTATCGCGGCAAGCACCTGGCCAACCCGAAGGTGACGGCCTGGAGTGGGCGCACGGTCGACATCGACGCCGCGCCCGGCCTGCCGATGCATCTCGATGGCGAGATCGTGGAGTCCCCACCGGTCCGGATCAGCGTCTCTCCCCGCGCCCTCCGGCTGCGTCGCTGAGCCGGCGACCGGGCGGCTTCGCGCGCGCGCTCATCGCAGAACCATGAACGCGTCGGGGGGAAGGGTGAGCCGCACAGCGGCACCGGTGGCGAGGGTGAGCGGCGACGGCTCACCGACCAGGGCCAGGACACGCTGCCCGCCGGCGATCTCCACGGTCACCTCCGTCTGCGCCCCCAGGTAGATCAGGCGGGCGACTCGGCCCGCGACGTCATCAGCCTCGCCGCCGGCGCCGCCCGCCGCCTGGACCGCGATCCGCTCCGGCCGGATCGCGAGCTCCACGCGCTCGCCGACAGGCAGCGCCGTCCCCACCTCCACGCGGACGCTCACGCCTGGAGCGAGCTCGACCCGGTCCAACGCGGTCGCGCGGCCCTCGAGGACGGTGGAGGCGCCGATGAAGTCGGCGACGAAGCGCGTGGCGGGACGCGTGTAGACCTCGCGCGGGGGCGCGAGCTGCTCGATCCGCCCCCGGCTCATCACGCCGATCCGGTCCGACAGGCTCAGGGCCTCCGCCTGGTCGTGGGTCACGAAGATGGTCGTGATGCCGACGGAGCGCTGGATCTCCCGGAGCTCTCCGCGCATCTCCTCGCGCAGCTTCTTGTCGAGCGCGGCGAGCGGCTCGTCCAGCAAGAGCACGCGCGGCTGGTAGACGAGCGCCCGCGCGAGGGCCACGCGCTGCTGCATGCCGCCGGAGAGCTGGCGCGGGCGCTGGCTCCCCCGGCCCTCGAGCCGGACGAGGGCGAGCGCCTCCTCCACGCGCCGCCGCGTCTCCCCCTCCGCCACGCGCCGCTCGCGCAGGCCGAAGGCCACGTTCTCGAAGACCGACATGTGGGGAAAGAGCGCGTAGGACTGGAACACCACCCCCAGCCCGCGCTCGTGAGCCGGCCGGTCGGTCACGTCCAGGCCGTCGACCATGATCCGCCCCGCGCTCGGCGCGGCGAAGCCCGCGATCAGGTTCAGCGTGGTCGTCTTGCCGCATCCGGACGGCCCGAGGAGCGAGAGGAACTCTCCTTCCTGGACGGTGAGGTCGAGGCCGTCCACGGCGCGCACCGCGCCGAAGTCGCGCGTGCACCCGTAAAGCTCGACGACCGCCTTGCCCATCACCGGTCCGGCAGGAACACGGCGGCGAGCCCGAAGAGGCGGTCGGCCAGCCACACGAGGAGGAAGGTCGCTCCGATGAACAGCGACGACAGAGCGGCGATGGTGGGATCGGTATAGTTCACGACGTACGTGAACATGGCGACGGGCAGGATCTCGGTCACCCGGTTCGAGACGAAGAGCGAGACGACGAACTCGTTGGCGGAGACGATCACCGCGAAGAGGAGCCCGGCCGAGAGCCCCGGCCGCAGGAGCGGCAGCGTCACACGGCGAAACGTCCGCCACGGTGTCGCCCCCAGGCTCGCCGCCGCGCGATCGAGCATGGGATCGAGGTTCGCCACGCTCACCCAGACCGAGCGCACCACGAACGGCAGGACGAGGGCGACGTGGGCCGCGATCAGCACGGCGCGGCTCCTCAAGAGGCCGAGCGAGGCGGCGAGGATCAGAAAGCCGAGGCCCGCCGCCACCCCGGGCACCACGAGCGGGGAGAGCAGGAGCGTCGCCCAGACGTTGCGGGCGCGCAGCCGCCCGCGCTCGAGGGCGAGCGCCGCCGCCGTGCCGATGGGCAGGGCCACCAGGGTCGCCCCCGCGGTGACGATCAGGCTATTGACGGACGCGCGCTGGAACTGCGGGTACGTCAGCGCGTTCGCGTACCAGCGCAGCGAGAGGCCGTCGGGGGGGAAGGACATGATCGCCGTCGGGTTGAAGGAGACCGCGACGACGACGGCGGTCGGCAGCGTCATGAAGCCGAGGAGCAGGGCGACGGCGAGGCGGGCGCTCATTCCGCGTGCCATCCCGCCGACAGCCGGCCGACGCCCGCCAGCAGCGCCAGCGTCAGCCCCAGCGCCAGCATCGCGAAGGCCGCCGCCCCCGGCCAGTTGAACGAGTCCAGCGCGAGGTCCTTCACGGCATTGGCGATCATCTTCACCTTCCCGCCCCCGAGCAGCTCCGGCGTCGGAAAGGCGCTGAGCGTCCAGGCGAAGACGATCAGCGAGCCGGAGACGATCCCCGGCATGGACAGGGGCAGCGTCACGCGCCAGAACACGCGGGCGGGCGTGGCCCCGAGGCTCGCGGCGGCCCGCTCGTACGCCGGGTCCACGTGGCTGAGCGCGGCGGCCAGGAGCAGGATCATGGTCGGCATCGAGAAGTGGACGAGGCCGACGAGCACCCCGCGCTCGGTGAACAGCATGGGAACCGGCCAGGTGACGACCGTATTGCCGAGGACGAGGAGCCACGCATAGGTCCGCACGATCGCCCCCGTGAAGAAGGGCGCCAGCGTCAAGATCAGGAGCCAGGACCGCGCCGCCCGCGACGAGGTGCGGGCCAGCGCATAGGCCACCGGGTAGGAGGCGAGGAGCGTGAGCACCGTCGTCGCCGCGCTCAGCACCACGGTGTCCCACACGTACCCCAGGTACTGGGGCGAGGCCACGCCGCGGAAGTTCTCGAGGGTGACCCCGCCCGTCCGGAGCGACCCCGGCACGAAGGCGAGGAGGCTGTACTGAAACAGCGCGCCCAGCGCCAGCGCGAAGACGGCGATGACGGCGAGGGCGGGGACGAGCAGCAGCCTCATCTCCTCACGATATTGGCGGTGAACCATTCCTTCCACGCCGGAAGCGTCTTCGCGCGCACCTCGTCGTTCATGATGTAGCCGCGCTCTTTCCACTCCGCCGGCGTCAGGAAGACCCCCGGCTGGCCCCGGAGCTTGGCGGGCACGACGGCGGCGCCGTTGACGGGCCCCGCCCGGAGCGCCTCCACGAGCTGGGTCTGGACGTCCTTGCCGAGGGCGAAGTTGATGAACTGGTGGGCGGCGTCCGCGCGCTTGCTGCCCGCCATCACCGCCATGGTGTCGATGCCGACGATGCCGGGGTAGTCGGCGGGCTGCACCAGCTTCACGGCGACCCCCTGCTCCTGCAGGTGGTAGGCGTTCACCGAGAGCATCACCTGGACGGGTCCCTGCCCCGTCTTCATGAGGTCCTGGCTCTGGGCGTCGGTCGAGTAGAACGCCACGATGCTCGACTTGAGCTGGCGCAGGCGCTCCTGCCCCTTCTGCCACGTCGTCTCGTTGCCGCCCTCCATCAGGGCGGCGATGGTGATGATGTGCGACGGGTCGAAGTCCGGCATGGCGATCTTGCCCTTGAGCGAGGGCTTCCAGAGATCCGACCAGCGCGTGATGTCCTCCTTCACGAGGTCGGGCCGGTAGACGATGGTGTACACGTACGCCCAGCTCCCGATGTGGTACTCGCTGCGGATGGCCTCCCGCGCGATCTCCTTGGCGTTCGGGAGCTTCGTCATGTCGAGGGGCGCGTAGAGGCCGTCGGAGATGTACAGGCGCCCGACATGCGTGGTCGTGAAGGTCAGGTCCACGAGCGGGTTGCCCTTGGCCACGCGGGCCTTCGCGAGACGGTCGATGGTGCCGCCCACCTCGAACTCGACGGGGATGCCCGTCTTCGCCGTGAACGGCTTCGCCACGACGCGGTCGATGGTGTCCTTCCAGTTGCCGCCCCAGACGCTCACCACCAGCGGATCCGCCGCCGGGGCCGCGGCCGCGAACCCGAGCGTCGCCACCAGAGCCACCGCCAGGATCATCCGTGAACGCATCGATCGCCCTCCTCGGTGGGCCCGAGCCGCGGGCCACCGGATAAGGAGCGGCGGCGCCGCCGCTCGTTCACTTCGGTCATCGCCCCGCGTCGCCGCCGGATGCCGTCCTCCTCAGCGCCCGCGCGCCCTCGGCGATCGCCTCGACGATGAAGTGGTAGCCGGTGCAGCGGCACAGGTTCCCCGCGAGCATCTCGCGGATCTCCTCGTGGCTCGGCGCCGGGTTCTCCTTCAAGTACGCGTGCGCGGTCATCAGGATGCCCGGCGTGCAGAAGCCGCACTGAAGCCCGTGCTTGTCCCGGAACGCCTGCTGGAGGGGGTGCAGGTCCCCGTCCCTCGCCAGCCCTTCCACGGTCGTGACGCTCCGCGCGTCGGCCTGGACGGCGAGCATGAGACAGGCGCGGACCGGCTCGCCGTCGAGCAGCACGGTACAGG